>Ga0207797_1001856_pt1 | contig 15053 bp, 17 predicted proteins | sample PRCRCaboRojoPR_6_FD_187275 | JGI IMG/M metagenome (GOLD analysis project Ga0207797, IMG submission 187275) | Marine sediment microbial community from Cabo Rojo, Puerto Rico - PR CR 10% Liquid 1 (SPAdes) | ecosystem: Environmental > Aquatic > Marine > Coastal > Sediment | place: Cabo Rojo, Puerto... | reverse complement strand
CCCGCCAGGAGTCGGGCGGCTCGATCGCGGACGTTCCCGTCGACCTCGCCGAAGGGCTCGGCGGTGACGGCCCTGGCATCCAGGTCCGCGGCGAGCGCGGCGGCGGCGTCGCCCGCCGGAACGATGCCGACCGAGACGTCGAACCCAGCGGCCCAGCAGTCACCGAGGGCGCGGGCCGCCGGCCGACCGCCTCCCACCACGTGGACGCGCGAGTCCCGGTCCGGGCGCTCCCCGACGGCCGTGACCCGGGGCGTCGCCGTCACCGCGTCCTCGGTGATCGCGGTGGCCGTCGCGAAGGCGGTGTCGAGGGTCTCGGACTGGAGCACGGTCCGCGGGGGGCCGGTGTGTCGAAGCGTGCCCTCGTGGAGCAGCGCGAGCCGGTCGCAGTACCGGGCCGCGAGGTCCAGGTCGTGAATCGCCGCGACGGCGGCCCGGCCGTCGTCGACCAGGGCCCGGACGAGATCCAGCACCTGTATCTGGTGGTTGACGTCCAGGCTCGCCGTGGGCTCGTCGAGGGCGAGGATCGGCGCCCCCTGCGCCAGCGCCCGGGCCAGCAGGACGCGCTGGCGCTCGCCGCCGCTGAGCTCGTCGACCGTCCGCGTCCGCAAGTGGTCGACCTCGGTCCGGGCGAGGGCGCGGTCGACGGCCTCGGCGGCCGCGGACCAGTCGAGGCGGGAGCGGTGGGGCGTCCGTCCCATCTCGACGATCTGCTCGACGGTGAACGCGAAGCCGAGGTTGGTGTCCTGCGGGACGGTCGCCACGCGCCGGGCGAGGGCCTTCGCGTCGAGGGAATCGACGGCATCGCCGTCCACGTGGACGTCGCCACTGTCCGGCTCGAGCAGCCCGTTGACGGTCCGGAGCAGCGTCGTCTTGCCGGAGCCGTTCGGCCCGACGAGCCCGACCAGTTCGCCCCGGTCGACGGCGAGGTCGACGCCGGCGAGGACGTCGGTGCCGTCGAGCGCCAGGTGGACGTCGTCGATCTCGATCACAGCGCGTGCACCTCCCGGCGTCGCAGCAGGTAGAGGAAGAAGGGGGCGCCGAGCGCCGCCGTGACGATGCCGACGGGGAGCTGGGCGGGGCCGGAACGGGCGAGGGTGTCCGTCAGCACCAGGAAGGTCGCGCCGGCGAGCGCACTCGTCGGCAGGAGGATGCGGTGGTCCGGGCCGACGACCAGGCGCATGACGTGGGGGACGATCAACCCCACGAAGCCGATGACGCCGGCCACGGCGACGGCGGCCGCCGTGATGACGCTCGAGACGGCAAGGAGGATCCGCTTCGAGCGCTCGACCTCGATGCCGAGGGACTGGGCGTCGGCCTCGCCGAGCAGGAGCACGTTGAGGTCGCGGGCGTAGGCCAGCAGGACGGCGAAGGCGAGGACGGCGAGCGGGAGGGTCACCTGCACCTCGCCCCAGGTGCTGTGCTGCAGGTGGCCCATCAGCCAGTAGACGGCCCGCTCGAGGCTCTCGCCGGACTGGAGCAGGAGGTAGGAGACCACTGCCCCGAGGAACGTCTGGACGGCGATCCCCGCGAGCAGCAAGGTGGCCACGGGCGTCCGCCCGTCCCGCGTCGCGAGGACGTAGACGGCGAAGGCGGTCAGTACGGCCCCGACGAACGCGGCGGCGTGGAGGCCGAAGGGCACCGCGAGCGGGAGGGCGATCGTCGCGACCGCGCCGACGGCCGCGCCGCCGGAGACGCCGATGATCGACGGGTCGGCCATCGGGTTCCGGAAGAAGCCCTGCATGACCGCGCCGGCGCTGGCGAGCGAGAAGCCGACGACCGCCGCGAGGGCGATCCGCGGGAGTCGAAGCTCCCGGACGATCGTCTCGGCGGTCCCCGGGAGGGCGAAGTCGAAGGGATAGGTGTAGGTCGGCGAGAGGACCGGCACCGGCAGTCCGAGCGGACCCAGGGAGGCGGTGACCACGCCGACGTCGAGCCCGGTGGGGAGCCCGATCGCGTTGAGGCAGGCCTTGGCGACCACGACGGGGTCGAGGCTCACCGGCCCGACGGCGGCGCTGGCGACCGTGGCCGCGGCCAACGCCACCAGGAGTCCGGCCGACCAGGCACCGACCCGCGCGGTCGCGCGCATGTCTATAACAAGTCTGTTTGGGCTAATCAAAAGTCTATTGCACTCGACGGCCGACGCCTGTCGCCGTCACCCCGACCGCTCAGACGGGATCCGGGGGCGCGTCCTGGAACGCCACGACGGCCTCCCGGAACTCCTCGGGGACGGTGGTCGGCGTCCCGTCCTCGTCGACGGCGACGTGGGTGACCCGGCCCTCGACGACGACCGCGTCGTCGTCGGCGTGGCGACACTCGTACTCGAACTCGAGGCTGGAGTCACCGATCGACGCGATCCGCATCGCGTTCACGAGGCGGTCCCGGAAGCGGGCCTGCGAGCGGAAGTCCAGTTCGGCGTTGACGACGTGGACGTCCCAGGACTCCCGGCGGAGCGTCTCGTAGGGGAAGCCGACGGCCTCCATGAACTCCGTGAACGTCTCGTCCTGGTAGGTCATGTAGTTGCCGTAGAAGACGATGCCCTGGGCGTCGGTCTCCGCGAATCGCACGGTGTTCTCGAAGACGTCCTGCATGCCGCCGGCGACGCGGCCCTCCTATTTGAACGGGGCGCTCTCGGACCGGGGGGTTTTGTACCCGGCCCGTCCAGGGGTCGGTATGGTCGAGAACGTCATCTGGCCGGCCTTCCTCGACGCCGACCTGTCACGGAGCGAGGGCCGGCGGGTCGCCCGCGACCAGGCGGTCACCGACCCGACGGTCGACGAGATCGCCAGCGCCGTCCAGCAGGTCGGCTACGACGCGGTCATCGAGCGCGACAAGACCTACTCCCGGGAGTACGAGCCGCGGGGCCGCGTCCTCGTGAAGGACGCCGACGACGCGACCAAGAGCGACCTCCTCCAGGCCGTCGCGGCGTACCTGCAGGCCATCCGCGCATGAGGCCGGCCGGGGAAGTCGTCCGGATCGCCCAGGGGCTGGCCGTCATCCGCGCGCCCGGGGCGGACCGGCCCGAGATCGGGGCCACCCTCGTCGACGAGGACCTCGCCACCGTCGGCCGGGTGGTGGACGTCTTTGGCCCGGTCCAGCGCCCCTACGTCGCCCTGTCGCCGGCCGACGGGACGGCCCTTCCCTCGCTGCTGGGCTCGCGACTCTACGAGCGGACGGACGGCTAGAAGACGGCTTCGAAACCCTGAAACGCCGGACGGCCGACACCCGGCCATGGACCAGCGCACCCGGGCCGCGGTCGCGGCGGTCGGCATCGTCGGACTGTTTCTCGTGGTCCAGGTCGGTGCGCTCGCCCTCGTCGAACCCTTCAAGGCGGCCGGCTACCAGCCCGTCGAGGATCCCGGCGATCCCACGAACAGCCTCGCGTACGTGGCGGCGATCCTCGTCATCACGGCGCTCCTCCTCGGGGCGATCCGGCTGGGCCTCGACCGGGCGCTCCGTGGCTTCATCGTCTTCGCGGGCGCCTACATCTCGCTGTTCGTCTTCCAGATCGTCCTCCCGGCGGGGTCGCTCCCGGTGGTCGGCGGGTTCCACCTCCTGGCCTGGGCCGCCGCCGCGGTGCTCGGTCTGGCCCTCTGGGTCTACCCGGAGTGGTACGTCATCGACGCCGCCGGGGCGGTCATGGGCGTCGGGGCGGCCGGACTCTTCGGCATCACCTTCGGCGTCCTGCCCGCCCTCCTGTTGCTCGCCGTCCTGGCGGTCTACGACGCGATCAGCGTCTACGGGACCGAGCACATGCTCGCGCTGGCCTCGGGCGTGATGGAGTTGCGCGTGCCGATCATCCTGGTGATCCCCCTCTCGCTCTCGTACTCGTTTCTGGACGCGGACCTGCCCACGCCCGACGAGGAGGGGGAGGGCAGCCAGGCGGGCGACGAACTCGCGGCCGATCCACTGGAGCGAGAGGCCCTCTTCATCGGCCTCGGGGACGCGATCATCCCCGCGGTCCTGGTCGCGAGTGCCGGCTTCTTCGTCACTGACGTTCCCGGGGTCGAGGTCGCCGGCCTGTCGTTCACCTGGCCGGTACTCGGCGCGATGGTCGGGACGGTCGTCGGCCTGCTCGCCCTCCTGCGCATGGTCTTCGCCGGCCGGGCCCACGCCGGCCTGCCGCTGCTGAACGGGGGCGCGATCGGGGGCTACCTGCTCGGCGCCCTCGCGAGCGGCCTCTCGCTCACGCAGGCACTGGGCGTCGGCGGGTTGCTCTGACTACTCGCCGGTCAGCGCTTCGCTCGCGGGCGCGAAGTCGAGCCACTCGCCACGCCCCGCCTCGCGGGCCCGCTCGTAGAGCATGTGGCCGGCGGCGACTGTCTCGATGGCCGTGCCGCCGCTGTCGAAGAGCGTGATCTCGTCGTCGCTGGTCCGGCCGGGCGCCGCGCCGGCGACGACCTCGCCGAGTTCGGCGTGCACGTGGCCTTCCTCGATGGCGCCCTCGGCGAGGGCCAGCATGTACGCCCCGGCGTCCTGTTCGAGACGACCGAGGAGGTCGGGGACGTAGGTCGACCGCGCGACCGTCGTCGCGTCGACCTCGCGTCGCTCCGGGTGGTACTGCCCCATCGCGGTGACGTGGGCCCCGTCGGGGAGCGCGTCGCCGTCGAACACCGGCTCCGTCGAATCGGTCGCCGTGATCACGACGTCGGCGTCCTCGACCGCTGCCGTGCTGCTCCCGACCGCCTCGACCGACGCCGAGAGGGCCCCGTCCATCTCCGCGGCGAACTCGCGCCGGTGGGCCGGCGTCGTCGAGTACACCCGGACCGACTCCAGGTCGCGGACGGTCGCGGTGGCACGCAGCTGGCCGCGGGCCTGTGCGCCGCTGCCGATGATGCCGAGGGTGGTCGCGTCGTCGCGGGCGAGGGCGTCCACGGCGACGGCGCCGGTCGCCCCGGTCTTGTACGGGTTGAGACTGGCCCCGTCGACGACGGCGAGTGGGTCACCCGAGGACGCGTCGAAGATGGGGAGCACGAAGTGGGCGTCCGCGGCGCCGAACCCGGCCGCGTATGTGTACCCGCCCATCGCGCCAGTGTCGGGCAGGATGGCGAGGTAGCCCGTCAGCATGCCGGGCGGGTCCGCGTTCTCGAGGCTGGTCCTGGGCTCGGCCGGCGCCCCCTCGCCCCGCTGGCGGTATCCCTCGCGGACGACGTCCACGTGGTCGCGCATCGACGCCAGGTCGGTCACGTCGTCGCTCCGGAGAAAGAGCGTCTCGGTCGGTGCCATGACGGATGGTGCACCGGCCGCCGCTTAGTGGTGACGGGTCGCCCTCAGTCCGCGGAGTTGAAGCCCGGCGCCTCGGTCCGCGTCGCGTTCGGACGGGTCGTCGACGGCGTCCGGACGAACATCGCGTGGCTGATCAGACCGATCGAGACGAGGCCGGCCAGGGGAACGGCCGTCGTCAGCGCCATACCGGCCGAGAGGAGGGCGAAGGAGATGCCCACGAGTGTGAGTGGAATCAGGCCGAGGACGAGGTCGTAGTAGCCAGCCATGGGTGTTTAGAACTATGAGGAATAGCGATATAAAGCTTTCCCATAGGCATTTTTTATGTCCTCTCTCGCCTCCAGGTATTTCACCCGTCTGTGACCCATTGAATATCCATAAGTTATGAGCGCGGAAAACCGGGCGGGTCGAACCGGTCGGGGCGGAAATCGGCCAGTAGCCTTTTGCCACCCGGACGCGAATCGCTACCACGGACGACTTCCCGCCTCGGCGGCGTTCGAGCGCGCGCCGAGGGTCGATTATAGCCGTTGATACCGTCTTAGCGCGGCCCCGGTCCCCCGAATCCGGGGGGTGTTTTCACGCTCGATAACTGCTGGGGAGGGTTTATTTGCTACTGTGGGAAACGGGGAGACGGAGGGAGACGGCCCCGGCCGGCCCCGACATAGACCATGAACGCCACTGACGACACGGACGCGATGGTTGCCGTCGACGAGGAGTCGGAACGCTACGCCGAGCTCAACATCGGTGACGAGGAGTTCGTCATCTACGACCGAGAGAACCATCAAGCGTGGATTCAGTCGACGGAGGCGGTCACCGTCGAGGATATCAGATGACGTCGCCAGGGGACCGGCCGACCGCTCGTTCCCGATAATCCCCCTCCTACCCCCACCGCGTGCGCCCGTGACGACGAGCGAGTCGGTGTTCGACGCGCCGACGGGCTCCGTCGGCACTTCTGCCTAGATTCGACGGACGAGCACCGCCGCCGCGACGCGCCAGCCGACGACGAAGATCGCCCCGAAGCCCAGCGTCACGAGGACGAAGCTGAGCGCGGTGCCGCCGGGAACCGCGTCGGTCGACCGGAGCAGGTGGCCGACCAGCGTCGCGACGACCCAGGCGGGAAGCGCCCAGGAGAGGGCCCGGCGGGGCGTGGCGAGGGCGTCGCGCGTGTAGAGCCCGCCCAGGACCGCCGCGAGCACCCAGCCCGCGAAGAGCGGGGCCGCCGCCCAGGCGACGTTGACCGGATCGCCGACCGGGTCGCCCCCGTGGTGGCTCACGCCGACGGCCGCGAAGGCGACGATCGCGAGCGCGTCGCCGAGGAGCAACCCGAGCGTGCCGGGCGATGGATCGACCCGGCTCCTGAGGTAGGTGGCTGTGCTCATGTCCCCGCCGAGGGGGGCCGATGCCTTCTGTCTCCCGGTTCCGCCGCTCGCGCAGGCTACTTCCCGCTGGGACCCCAGATGCCGGCCATGGAGTTCGAGTTGCTGGGCTGGCCGCCCGACGGGCCCACCCTCGACCTCGACCACGAGCGGTTCGCCTACGCCGGCAAGTTCGTCATGGGTGCCACCGGCAAAGCGGTCGCGCGGGCGGGCGGCGACCTCGTCGGTGCCGTGGCCTTCAGCGCGGATCGCACCGACGCCGACACGCTCCGCCTGCGCTACGTGACGGTTCGCCGCGACCGCCAGGGCGAGGGCATCGGGCCGCGCCTCCTCCGGTTCGTCGCCGACCGGGCCGACGGCAGGGGATACGACCGCGCCGTCATCGCCGTCAACAACCCCGCCGCGTACGTGGCGGCCTACCGCGCCGGCTTCGGGTACACCGGCGAGCGGACGGGGATGGCCGAACTGGTGCTGGCCGAGGACGCCCCGCGGACCGGGGACCGCTACCGGGCCGGGCTCGAGGCCTTCCTCGAGCGGGACCTGCCCGAGGCCTCCCGCGCCATCGTCAAGGACCGGCAGAGCGGTGGGATTCCCGAGGCGGTCGACTCCCCGGCCTAGGTGCGGGTCTCGAACAGCCGCGCGCCACAGTCCCCACACTCGACGGCCGCGACGTCCTGCGTCGAGCAGCAGGACTCGACGGTCTCGGTCCCGAATTCCGGCTGGCCGCCACAGGCCGGACACCGATCGATGAACAGCCGCAGGCCGTTGAGGAGCTGGCCGCGCTCGGGCACGGGGCGGTCGGGCCACGCGGGATCGCGCTCGGCCAGGACCTCCGCGGCGCCGAGGTCCGCGAGGAAGGCCGCCTCGGATTGCCAGGTGCCCACCGGTCGCTGCCCGATCGTGGCGCGAAACGCCCGGCCGTACTCCTCGATGGCCACGTTCCCGGCGTCCGCCTCGAGGTCGAGCAGGTCCATGAGGCGGTCCCGGCCCGCGTCCTCGGCCGAGACGCCCTCGATCGCGTCGTTCCAGGCGCGGCGGAACTCGTCGGTCAGACAGAGGTCCCGCCCGCCCGCGCACTCCTCGAGGGCGCCGACGCCGGTGAGGATCGCCTCCGGATCCAGCTGCGGATCGCCCTCGCTCGAGCGCTCGGGTGCCTTGTCGAACCATCCGAGCACCGTCGCCGGGAGGTACCGCTTCGTCAGCGTCGGCGTGCCGGGGACGAGGTAGCCCCGGAGGTAGATCGCCGCGCCGGCCAGCCCGAACGACACCACGCCGAGGGCGCCCCCGGCGGTCGGCGAGCCCACGCGCCAGCCCACACCGATCAGGAGCAGGCTCGCGGCGAGGGCGATGCCGAGGTTGACGGCCGTGCAGGGCAGACACCGGTTCTCCCCCGTGTACTCCGGCCGGCGAACCCGCGTCAGCACACCCCGAGCAGCGCTCATACGGCCTACTGAACGCGGGCCCGGCCATTCAAGCTTGTCCCCGGCCGGGGTCGGGAGTTTGAAACCCCCGCTCCGCGAAGGGGCGAGCAATGGGGAACGCAGCGCTGCGGGACATCGCGGTCCTCGCGGACGTCGACTGGGACGAGGTGGCCGAGTCCGTCGTCGCCGTCGACGCCCACAACTGGCTCTACCGGTACCTCACGACGACGGTCAAGTGGACGAGCGAGGCCGCCTACACGACCGCCGACGGCACCGAGGTCGCGAACCTCATCGGCGTCGTCGCCGGCCTCCCGAAGTTCTTCGAGCACGACCTCACGCCGGTGATGGTCTTCGACGGGGCCGTGACCGACCTCAAGGCCGAGGAACTCGCGGCCCGGCGCGAGCAAAAGGAGTCCTACGAGGCCCAGCTCGAGGAGGCCCGCGAGCGCGGGGACGCCATCGCCGTCGCCCGACTGGAGTCCCGGACCCAGCGCCTGACGGACACCATCCTCGAGACGACGCGGGAACTCCTCGACATCCTCGACGTGCCCGTCGTCGACGCCCCGGCCGAGGGCGAGGCCCAGGCGGCACACATGGCCCGGGGCGGCCTCGTCGACTACGTGGGGACCGAGGACTACGACGCCCTGCTCTACGGGGCGCCCCTCACCCTCCGCCAGCTCACCAGCAGCGGCCCGCCGGAGCTGATGGACTTCCAGGCGACCCTGGACGCCCACGGCATCACCTGGGAGCAGCTCGTCGACGTCGCGATCCTCTGTGGGACGGACTTCAACGCGGGCGTCGACGGGGTGGGCCCGAAGACGGCCGTCTCCCTCATCGAGGAACACGGGGACCTCTACGCCGTGATGGCCGCCGAGGACGTGACGATCGAGCACGCCGACCGCCTGCGGGCGCTGTTTCTCGACCCCGCGGTGACCGACGACGTCGACGTCGACCTGGCCATCGAGCCCGACGTCGCGGCCGCTCGCGAGTACGTGATCGAGACGTGGGGCGTCGACCCCGACGAGGTCGACCGCGGCTTCGAGCGGATCGAGGAGTCCCTCACCCAGACGGGGCTCGATCGCTGGACCTAGTCCTCGAGGTCCTCGCGGAGCGCCCGAGCGCGGTCCTGGATCTCCTCGACGCGTTCGGCGACCTGGGATTCGGCCTCCTCGGCGAGTTCGTCGAGCTGGGCCTCCGTCTCCTCGAGGAAGGACAGCGTCTGGGCCTCGACGTCCGCGTGGGTCTCGGCGACGAGATCCAGCTGCTCGGCGAGGCCGTCGAGGTAGGCCTCGGAGGCCGTCTGGACCTCTTCTACGTTCTCCTCGGTCAGCGCGACCGCCTCGTCGCCGGCCGCCTCGAGGGCCTCGAACTGCTGGTCCATCGCCTCGCGGATCTGCGAGACGCCGGCCTCGGCGCCGGGCACCATGGCCTCGATGGCGTCGAGGTAGCTCTCGACCGCGCGCCGGGTGACCTCCGCCGAGCGCTGGCCGGCGGCGGCCTGGTCCTCGAGGCCCGACGTGACCGCCTCGGTGAGACGTTTCTGGAATTCGATGCTCCGTTCGAGCGCCTTCTGGCTTCCCTCGAGCGCCCGGCGCTGGAACTCGAAGGCGGCCGCTAGCGGGTCGTTCTCGCTCATTGCGTCCTGAACGTTCGTCGGCGCGTCATATCAATGGGCGCCACGATTGTCCTCGCGTGGGACAGTCGGGCCCGCTCTCCGGAACTGGGAGCGATCGGTGGCTTTTACGAGACTGGCGGCGGACACTCGGGTATGAGCGAGGACTACCGCGTCGAACGCGACAGCCTCGGCGAGATGCAGGTGCCGGCCGACGCCTACTGGGGGGCCCAGACCCAGCGCGCCGTCGAGAACTTCCCGATCAGCGGCGAGGCGTTCGGCCGGCGGTTCGTCCGCGCCCTCGGCGTCGTGAAGAAGGCCGCGGCCCAGGCTAACCGGGACCTCGACCTGCTCTCCGAGGCAACTGCCGAGCACGTCATCGCCGCCGCCGAGGAGGTGATCGCCGGCGAGCACGACGACCAGTTCCCCGTCGACGTCTTCCAGACGGGCTCGGGCACCTCCTCGAACATGAACGCCAACGAGGTCATCTCGAACCGGGCGACGGAGCTGGCCGGCGGCGAGATCGGCTCCCGGGAGATCCACCCCAACGACCACGTCAACTTCGGCCAGTCGAGCAACGACGTGATCCCGACCGCGATGCACGTGGCCGCCCTCGAGGCCGTTGAGAACGACGTGATTCCGGGCCTCGAGACGCTCCGTGACGCCCTCGAGGTCAAGGAGGAGGCCTTCGACGACGTCGTCAAGACCGGCCGCACCCACCTGCAGGACGCGACGCCGATCACGCTCGGCCAGGAGTTCTCGGGCTACCGGATGCAGGTCGAGAAGGGCCTCACGCGGGCCAAGAACACCCGCCAGCACCTCGGCGAGCTCGCCCTGGGCGGCACGGCCGTCGGCACCGGCCTCAACACCCACCCGGAGTTCCCCGAGCTGGCCGCCGAGTACATCGCCGACGAGACCGGCCTGGACTTCCGCGAGGCCGACAACCACTACGAGGCCCAGGCCGCCCACGACGCCATGGCGGAGGCCCACGGCGCCCTCCGCACGATCGCGGGCAGCCTGAACAAGATCGCCAACGACCTCCGGCTGCTCGCCTCCGGGCCCCGGAACGGCCTCGGCGAGCTCGACCAGCCCGAGAACCAGCCGGGCTCCTCGATCATGCCCGGCAAGATCAACCCGGTCGTCGCCGAGGCGGTCAACCAGGTCCACAAGCAGGTCGTCGGCAACGACGCCGCCATCGCGGCCGGCGCGGCCGAGGGCCAGATCGACCTCAACCTCTACAAGCCGGTCCTCGCGCACAACTTCCTGCAGTCGACCGAGCTCCTGGCCAACGGGAGCGAGGTCTTCGCCGAGAAGTTCGTCGCCAAGCTCGAGGCCGACCGCGAGCACTGCGAGGCCCAGGTCGAGCAGTCGATGGCCCTCGCGACGGCGCTCAACCCCGCCATCGGCTACGACAAGGCCAGCGAGGTCGCCAAGGCCGCGCTCAAGGAGGGCAAGACCGTCCGCGAGGTGGCCGTCGAGAAGGGCTACCTCGACCCCGACGAGGCCGACGCGGTGCTCGACCCGCGGAAGATGACCGAGCGGGGCATCCTCGGGGACTGAGGCGTCGTCTCGGGAATCAGTCACGTCTGTGACGCCCGTCGATCCAGCCATTCGCTCGAATTCGAGCCGTTCACGGCGCCAGGTGCCCGATTCGACGTGCTTCGGGCGTCGGAGGTCCCCGCCGCCCTTGCCCCTGGGGTGAGGGGGATACGTGGTGGGTGGCTATCGGGTGCAATGTCAGTCACGACCGAAACCGAGCGTCGTCCCGAAACGGGGGTATCCAGTGACCTCGCCCACGTCGATCCGCGGGCACCGCGGTTCGGCCAGGCGCTCACGACGCTGGGCCTCGGCGGCGCGGTCCTGCTCGATCGCCCCGTCCTCCTGTTCGCCACGGCGGCCGTCATGGCCGCGGCCGTGGTCTCCGGCTGGCGGCTCGACGTCTACGCCGCCCTCTGGCGGACGCTCGCGCTGCCGGTCGTCGGCCCGCCGGCCGAGCCGGAGCCGGCGGCGCCCCACCGCTTCGCCCGGGTCCTCGGGGCGACGGGCGCGATCCTGGCGACCGCGCTCGTCCTCGCGGGCTTCTCGCTGGCTGGCTACCTGGTCGCCGGGGCCGTCGCGGCGCTTGCGGGGTTCGCGGCGGTCACCGGGATCTGCGTCGGCTGCCGGATGTACCGCCAGGTGGCCTACTTCCGTCGGCTGAACGTGGTCTGACGCGGCTCCCGTCGCGTGGGAACCGCGTGGCGGGTATTTGCTGCCCCGGGACCTAGCCGAGAGCAGGATGACCGCGATACTCATCACCTACGGGACCGGCGAGGGACAGACGGCGAAGGTGGCGGACTATATGGCGGACGTCCTGTCCGACCGGGGCGTCGAGGTCACGACGGCCCACGTCTCCGAAGCCCTGGACCTCGACGTTGACGCCTTCGACGGCGTGCTCGTCGGCGCGTCCGTCAACAACGGCCGCCACCAGCCGGACGTCCACGCCTTCGTCGAGCGCCACCGCGACGCCCTGGCCGCCCGACCATCCGGCTTCTTCCAGCTCTCGCTGGCCTCGGCCATGCCCTGGCAGTCCGCCCAGCGGGGAGCCACGGAGTGGGCCGAGGGCTTCGCCGAGGAGACGGGCTGGGAGCCCGACCGCGTCGGCCTGTTCGCGGGCGCGCTGCAGTACACGAAGTACTCCCGGCCAGAGCGGTGGCTGTTCAAACTCGCCGCCATCCCGATGGGACTGGACCGGGACACGACCAGGGACCACGAGTACACCGACTGGGACGAGGTCGAGCGGTTCGCGACCGAGTTCGGCGAGTTCGTCGAGACCGAGGCGCCGGCCCCAGCCCCCCGACGGGGCCGACGGCGACTGGCCACCGCCGCGCTGGTCGGGCTGGGACTGGCCGTCGGGCTCCGCTGGGCCCTCTCGCGCCGGTCGTCGACCCCGGCAGAGGAGCCGGCGACGGTCGAGGTTGCCACGGACGAGCCAGCAGCTGCGGCCGACGAGGAACTCGAGGCCGCCCAGTCGTAAGGGGGGGGAAGTTCAGTCCGCGGCCGGGACGACGTGTTCCCGGGCGAGGCCGGCGAGCAGGACGACGACCGGGACGAAGACCAGCCCCGCGACGACGAAGGGCGACCAGTACGCGATGGCGACGTAGAGCAGCCCGGCGAGGGCGGGGCCGACGGTCCGCGCGAGGCTGCCGGCGGACTGCGTGAGGCCGAAGGCGCCGCCCTGGGTGTCCTCGGCGGCGTTGAGCGAGACCATCGCGTTCAGGGAGACGTTCGTGATGGCGTTGCCGAACGCGAGGGGCGTCGAGACCGCGGCGAGGGCGACGGCGCCCGACTCCACGGGGCCGAGCGCGGGGACGAACTCCCAGGCGAGCGAGAAGGGGATGAGCGCGAGGGTGACGACCTGGATCGCCGCGCCGGCGATGGCGAGGCGGTACTCGCCGAAGCGGTCGGTCAGCGGCCCGATGAGCCCGCCCTGGACGATCGCGATGAGCACGCCGATGTAGGTCAGGAGGACGGCGTTCTCCGCCGTCCCGTAGCCCAGGCGGTCGTTCGTGAGGAAGATGAACTGGCTCTCGAAGGCCGAGAAGGCGAAGGAGGCGAGGAAGAAGGCGAGGACGAGCGAGCCGATGTCCGGCGAGGTGACGGCGTCGTAGAGCTGCCGGAGGCGCGAGCCCACGGCGGCCTCGACCGTCTCGGCGTGGCGGCGTGGCTCGGGCAGGACGACGAACGCCAGCGCCAGGTTCGCCGCCGAGAGCAGCGCCGCGGTGAACGAGGGGACGGTGAACTCGGTCACCGGGACGGCCGCCGGGAGGAGGTCACGCAGGAGCGTCAGGGCGGTCTCGCTGGCGACGATGCCGGAGATGGCCGGGCCGAAGACGAAGCCGAGGCCGAAGGCCGCGCCGAGCATGCCGAGGCCGCGGGCGCGGTCCTCGGGCGGCGTGATGTCGGCGATGTAGGCGTTCGCCGTGGCGATGTTGCCGCCCATGGCGCCCGCGAGGGCCCGGGCGAGAAACAGCACGATCAGTCCGTTCGAGGCGCCGAGCAACGGCCCGAGTTCGCCGGCGATCCCGAACAGCGTCCAGGCGAGGACGCTGCCGAGGATCGACAGGAGGAGGATCGGCCGGCGACCGCGCTCGTCCGAGAGGCGGCCGAGGATCGGCGCGCCGACGAACTGGAACAGCGAGTAGGTCGCGATGAGGAGGCTGCCGACGAACTCGTTGGCGCCGAAGAACTTCGCGTACAGCGGGATGACGGGGATGAGGATGCCGAAGCCGAGCAGGTCGATGAAGACCACGAGGAACAGCGTCGCGAGCACCCGCCGCCGGGGCATCCCGGGGACGGGGTCCTCGAACCCCGACTCGTCGTTGCCGGCCATTGGCTCCCGGTAGTGACAGCGGCCAATAATCGATTTCCATTCGGAGCGGAGCGTTTTTCCCGGTTCCCCCGTCACTCCCGGCAATGGCCGCGTACGACTACGACGAGCTCGGGCTGGTGGCCGGGCTGGAGATCCACCAGCAGCTCGACACCGCGACGAAGCTCTTCTGTGGCTGTCCGACCGCGCTGCGGGATCCCGACGCGTCGACCCGTCGCTTCACGCGGTACCTCCACCCGACCGCGAGCGAGCTCGGCGAGATCGACGAGGCGGCCCTCGAGGAGAGCCGCGTCGACCGCGAGTTCGAGTACCTCGCCTACGACACCACCTGCCTCGTCGAGGCCGACGACGAGCCGCCCCACCGCCTGGACGAGGAGGCCCTCTCGGTCACCCTGGAGATCGCCCAGCTGCTGGACATGACGCCCGTCGACCAGGGCCACGTCATGCGGAAGATCGTCGTCGACGGCTCGAACACGACGGGCTTCCAGCGCACGATGCTCGTCGCGGCCGACGGCGCCATCGAGACCGACTCGGGGACCGTCCGGATCGAGGACCTGATGCTCGAGGAGGAGAGCGCCCAGCGCGTCGGCGAGACCGACGCCGGCGTCCGCTACAGCCTCGACCGACTCGGCATCCCGCTGGTCGAGATCGGGACGAAACCCGACATCGACACCCCCGAGCAGGCCCTCGAGGCGGCCGAGCGGATCGGCATGCTGCTGCGCTCGACGGGCAAGGTCAAGCGCGGCCTGGGGACCATCCGCCAGGACGTCAACGTCTCCATCGCCGAGGGCGCCCGCGTCGAGATCAAAGGGGTCCAGCGCCTGGGCGACATCGACGACATCGTCCGCAACGAGGTCGGCCGGCAGGTCGAACTGCTGGCCATCGCCGAGACGCTCCGGGACCGGGACGCGGCCGTGGGCGAACCGGTCGACGTCAGCGACGTCTTCGCGGACACCGACAGCGGCGTCATCGGGGGCGCCCTCTCGGGCGACGGCGCCGCGTTGGCCGTCCGGCTCGCGGGCTTCGACGGGCAGGTCGGCCGCGAGATCGAGCCC
>Ga0207797_1001855_pt1 | contig 15055 bp, 18 predicted proteins | sample PRCRCaboRojoPR_6_FD_187275 | JGI IMG/M metagenome (GOLD analysis project Ga0207797, IMG submission 187275) | Marine sediment microbial community from Cabo Rojo, Puerto Rico - PR CR 10% Liquid 1 (SPAdes) | ecosystem: Environmental > Aquatic > Marine > Coastal > Sediment | place: Cabo Rojo, Puerto... | reverse complement strand
AGAAGCGAGGTGGCGACCGCGGCGTTGCCGACGGTCATCGCGAGCTGTCCCGCCGCGCCCTCCAGCGCCCCGAGCGTGAACGACGGAACCGCGCCGGGAAAGAGCGCCAGCGACGGGAGCGCGGGGGTCGGCAGACCGGCCGCGACGACCGCGAGGACGCCGCCGGCGCCGAGGACGACCAGCGCCGCGGCGCGCCGGTAGCCAGCGACGGCGACCGCGAGCGTCAACGCGACCGCACCGGCCGCGAGCACCGGGTCGCCGAGTCCGAGTTCCACCCCGGTGACGCCGAGCAGCAGCGCGACCGCGAGCTGGACGCCCCGCACGACCGGCTCGCCGACGACGCGCTCGACGCGGGCCATCGCGCCCGCACGCCCGGCGACCAGCAACACGACGCCCGCCAGCAGCCCCGCGGCCGCGAGTTCCGCGTAGGTGATGGTGCCGGCGATCGCCAGCCCGGCCAGCGCCTTCATCGGCTCGACCGAGATCGGGAGACCGTAGACGAGCCCCCAGACGACCTGGAAGACGCCGAACAGGAGCAGCACGTGCGGGAGCGACGCCGGCGTGAGCGCGCCGAGCGCGACCACGATGGGGAGGACCGTAACCGAATCTCCGAGCGCGCCGGTGACCTCGCCGGTCGAGAACGAGACCGCGTCGTCGACGTGTTGCCCCACTGAAGTCGCCATCACCGTGGGATTCGTCTCCGCCGCCTTGACTCTTTCAGGAAACTCTTCGCCGGGACCGATCCGCCGTTTCGAAACCTATTTCGGTTACTCAGTCGGACAGCGTCAGGTGGGTTCGCGGAAGCGTCACGTCGACGCCGTCGCCGCTTCGAGATGGAGACACCGCTCCGGCGGCGGCGACATAACTGTTTTCCACGCAGGCCACGGGCTATCTGTATGGACGCTGGGTTCGAGGCGCGTCTCCGTGCCGGCGACGTCGCCTTCGGGGACGACGACGTGGACCTGCTCCGGGCAGTCGCCGAACACGGGTCGGTCAGCGGTGCCGCCGAGGCGCTCGGACGCTCACGTGCCCGCGCGCTCGCGAGACTGGAGACGCTCGAAGAGGACTTCGGACCGCTCGTCGACCGTCGGCGCGGTGGCCGGGGCGGAGGCGGGAGCCGTCTCACCGACGAGGCCCGCGACCTGCTCGCGCAGTACGACCGGCTCTGTGCGGCGCTCTCGGGGACGGCGGGCGTCTCCGAGACGGTGCTCGAAGGGACGGTCGCAGAGACGACCGGCGAACTCGGACTGGTCGAGACGCCCGCCGGAGCGGTTCGCGCGCTCGTCATCGACCCGCACGGGTCACGCACGGAGTACGATGGGGCGTCGGTACAGGTGAGCGTCCGCGCGGACGCGATAACACTTCACGCGCCGGCGGACGCGCCTCCCGGCGGCGGGACGAGCGCCCGGAACCGGTTTGTCGGCACGGTCACCTCGCTGGACGCGGGCGAGGCGGTCGCGCGAGTCGGTCTCGACGTCGGGCTCGACGAGCCGGTGCTGGCGCTGGTGACCGTCGAGAGCGTCGACCGGCTGTCGCTGTCGGTCGGCGACGAGGTGGTGGCGACGTTCAAGGCGACGGCGACGCACGCGACTGTCACGTGAGTCTCACTTTTGGCTCGCTCGCCGACGTCTGAACAGCCCGTTAAAGGCTCACGTGGCGTTAAAGCCCGCGAGACGGCCGTACGGCATACGAATGTCTGACGTGGATTTAAGTTATCCCGGGCCCGTCCCTCGGATGGGCGCGCACGACGGCCTCAGTTCCCATCCTCCCACCCGCGCGCCCGGCACTCCCCACTCCCTCGTTTGCACCCCGGAGTTCGACGCCACCCCCCGTGGCGTCGATTTCCACGCACACGCTCTCTCCGGGCCACGTCCAGACCGGGCGTGCGATCCGGGGCGACACTCTTTCCGCGGCGTCCTCAGGGCGATTCGTCGCCGAGGAGCTGCGAGCGCACGTCGCCCAAGTGTTCGGTTTCGACGACGAGCGCGATCCTGTCGCCCGGCTGGAGATCCGTTCCGGGAAGCGGGATGTCCATCGGGTCTCGCTTTCGGCCGTGTGCGTAGACGCGTGCGTGCTCGAGATCGATGCCACTCACCAGCTGGCCGACCATCGGTGAGCCCTCTGCGATCGTGACGACAGAGAGCTGGAGCCCCGCGCTGAGTTCCGTGATCGCGTTGAAGTCCCCGCCGAGCAGCGCCGTCTTCGCCCCGGCGGCCCCGAGGCGTTCGGGGTAGACGATCTCGTCGACGCCGGTCGCGTACTGCTCGTAGATCTCGCTGCGGTAGTCCTCGTCGATGCGCATCACCGTGCGGACGCCGTACTCGCGTCCGAGCATGCAGGCCGCGAAGTTGACGTTCGGATCGCCGGTGAGCGCCGCGATCGCGTCGCTCTCCTCTATCCCCGCACGTTCCAGGATCGACTCCGTCCTCGCGTCCCCGACCACCACCTCGAAGCCGGCCGTGCGCGCCCTGTCGGCGCGGGCCTCGTCGCTGTCGACCACGACGACCTCGTGTCCCTCCTCTTTGAGGATGCGAGCGGTCCGTGAGCCGACCCTACCGTAACCCACGATAACGAATCGCATACTCCGTCGATACGTCGCCGCGGGCTAAAACATCTCCCCTGCCGCGTCGACCGCTCCACGTCACGTGCGCGCCCCGCCCGGTGGACGCCGCTCGGTCGAGGCGTGTCACCGAGTTGCACGACAGCGTTTTTCCGCTCAGCCACGTATCGCCAGTCGATGATGGCCACCACCCACGCCCTCGCAGGGCTGGTCCTCGCGGCCGCTGTCGCCGCCACGACGGGCGATCTCGGCATGCTTCCCGTCGCAGCGGCGGCGCTCGGGGGGCTGTTCCCCGACTTCGACCTCTACGCCGGACACCGCAAGACGCTGCACTTCCCGGTGTACTTCTCGCTCGTCGCGCTTCCGGCGGCCGGACTCGCCGCGCTGGCCCCGACGCCGACGAATCTCGCCGTCGCGCTGTTCCTCGCGGCGGCGGCGCTCCACTCCGCGAGCGACGTTCTCGGGGGCGGCCTCGAACTCAAACCGTGGCTCGGTACCTCCGACCGCGCGGTCTACGACCACTTCCGCGGTCGCTGGCTCGCCCCGAAGCGGTGGATCCGGTACGACGGTGCTCCGGAGGACCTCGCGGTCGCGATGGCACTCGCGGTTCCCAGCGTCGTCGTCTTCGACGGCACCGTGGAACTCGCGGTCCTCGCGGCCGTCGCCGTCTCGGGCGTCTACGTCCTTCTCCGCAAACCGATGGTGGTCGTCGCGGAGCGACTCGTCGAGGCGCTCCCCGAGAACGTCCTCGGATACGTCCCCGAGCGGTTCGTCGAGGACTTCCAGTAGGCGGTTCGACCACCGTACGTTCTCGTCACCGAGCGACCGAGGTGCGGTCGGCGCGCTGACTCAGAACGCGTCGGTCTCGACGGAGACGTCGGCCTTGAGCTCGTCGCGCACCGCGTGGTGGACGTGACAGAGGTCGGTCGCCCGGTCGAGAATCGACTCGGTCGTCTCCTCGTCTACGTCCGCTTCGACCTGCATCTCGAAGTCGATAGCCGAGAGGTGGTCGTCGCGTTCGCTGTCGATCGCTATCTCGATCCGCCCGAGGTCGTCCGCGCCGCGCTGCATTCCGGCGATGCGAACGGCCGAGAGGAAACAGGACCCGTAGCTCACGAGCAGGTTCTCCACCGGGGAGGGCGTCTCGTCGTCTTCGGGGTCGACGACGAGCGTGCCGCTGCCGAAGTCGTTTTCAACACGGTAGCCGTCGTCGGCGGAACTGATGACGTCGACCATCACGACGGACTCGGCCGGTCGGAAGTAAATCCCTTCCCTTCTCCGTCGCGTCGAGCGGGCGACGCTCTCGACCGCGGCGACCCGAGACCACGTCTCGAACGTCGCCCCCGTACGCGCCTGTCGTCGGCGGACCGCGCCCCGCGGCCCGTTCGCAGTCAGGTCACTCCTCGTCGTCGTCGTCGCGCATCTCGCCCAGCCGGTCGACGAGCGCGTCGGTCGAGACGTCCGACTCGACGCTCACGGACCCGTCGTGGTCGTGTTCGTGGACGTTGACGCCCTCCGCCTCCTCGCCGTCGTCGTTCTCGTTCTGGCGCTGTTGTTCGGACTCGTCGTAGCTTCCGAATCCCATACCACCACCAGCGGCGTCGGCGTGAAAACGTACACGGTATCGCGCCGTCGACCCCTGCGGCGGGCTCACACGGCCCGACTCGGGAGTGCGACGCCACTCGTCGACCGCGCCTCTCGTCGGACGGGACGGCGACGGGGCTGTTCGTCGCAGGTCGTCTGCCGGTCGCTACTCGCCGTCAGAACATCCGTCCGTCGTCCTGATGGTCGTCCTGGATCGCGGGGTCCTGCTGCTCGTCGACGGCCTGACTGAACAGGTTCTCGTCCATCTCGCTCGCCGACTCCGTGCTCGTGTCGTACGACGAGAGTCCGAGCGAGAGCAGTTCTTCGACCGCCTGCTCTCGGTTCAGAAACTCGCCCGACTCGACGAGTCGGTCTATCTCGCTGTCCACCCGGTCTGGCAACGTCACGTCGACCTTCGCCATGTCGTGTACTGGGGCGTTCGACGAGGTTAAATTTGGGCATGCGACCCGGCCGGTCGTGGCGAGTCGGCAGGCGACTGCGCCAGCCACCCGACCTGCAGGGACGGAAAGACGTGGCGGCGAGGAGCGCCGGGCGGGAGCTACCAGGAGCCCCGACGGGACAGTCGTCTGATAGCGAACCAGTACGCGACCCCCAGGACGCCGGCCAGAAGCGCGAGCCCGACGACGCGTGTGCGATTCTCGCCGGTCCCCGCGGCTCTCGCTTCGGACTCCTCCTCGACGAACGCGGCGAACTCCCCGGCGAACGTCTCGACCGCGCCCCAGTCCGTGTACTCGTAGTCCCGCGACGTGTCCGTGTCGCCGGTCGTCACCGCCGAGACGAGTTTGAACAGCAGCCTGGTGGGCAGGTCGTACTGCGTGTACGCGACGGCACCCGCGAAGAGCCCGACTCGGTCGGGCCGCCAGCCGGTCCGCTCGGTCAGGTTGGCGACGAACCGGTCCGCCTCTCGCTCGCCCCACAGGGAGGCGAGCGACAACTGGAAGAACGCGTTCGGTCGCGCCGCTATCGCCTCCCGGTTCCCCTCGACGAACGCGACGACCTCGGGCAGGTGCTTGCGTTCGTTGACCGGCGACCCGACGAGCACCGCGTCGTACTCGTCGACGGCGACGGCCGAGATCTCAGAGAGATCTCGCACGTCGACGTCGTGGCCCAGTTCGCCGAGCGTCGAACTGATGCGTTCGGCCACTTTCGCGGTCTGCCCCTCGTGGGTCGCGTATAGAACGAGAACGGACGTCATTCTGGATCACGCGTCACTGTACGCCGTCTCGCGTCAAAGCCGCACCCGCTCGTTCCCACTCGCGGCGAAAAAGGGATGGTCCCTTACCAGGCCCTCCATCAGTTGACGTCGAAACACGGAAAGGCTCCCCGCAGACGTCCGCGACACCGCCACTTCCGAGCGAACGGGAAGTGCCGCGACTCGGAACTGGTGCGCAGTGCCGCCATGGATGGGGAACGAATCCGCCGCGATGCGTTCGATCCCGAGTGATACGTGCAGACACCGTCCCAGAGCAATGCCCTCGTCACCTGATTCGTCTACACCGCACTCGCGTCCGAAAGAGACGTCGACCTCACCACGCAGCCGTACTCTCGGTGCTGGCCTGACCGCTGGTGGACTCAGCGGAGCGTGTCTTTCGCTGGCGGCAGGCTTCACCGTCGCTGCTCTCTATCTGCATCACTCGAACGTCGAGACACTGGCTGTACGGTTCGGCGTCGATACGTATCTCCGAGTTGAAGTCAGCAGAGCACTCGCACGAGCGGAGGAGGTTCGGTTCCCGGACGACGAGGCCTACCGCTGTCGGGAGTGTGGACACCGGTGGTACTACACGCGGGGACGGTGTCCGGCGTGCCGCCACGACGCCGCCGACACCTACAGGTTTGGCCTAGGGGAGCTGGTGGCCGTGACGGAGGTGGCGGTGACACCACCGGACGTCCGGAGCCCGAACTGGCTGGGCGTCGCCCGGTTCGACGGGGTAGGGGTGCTCGGCCAGCTGGTTACTCGGCGTCGGTGGGCGACCGAGTGCGGTTCAGCGGGGAACCGGCTCCGCGAGGACGACGAACAGCGCCAGCCGCGGCTGCGGGTGGTCGAGGCGGACGGGCAGGAGTAGAGGGCAGGTCAGCCGTCGACGTGGAGCGAGTCGAGGATGAACTCGTCGATGGACTGGCGGGCCTGTTCGGGGGCGTCCTCGTGCCCCAACGAGAGCCGTCGGCCGCGGGCCGCGTGGATGACGTCGGTGACGAGCTGCCCCATCCGAGCAGCGTCTACCTCGCGGAAGACGCCCTGCTCGATGCCCTCCTCTACGACCTCGGTGATGCTGCCGCGGATGCGCTCGTAGTGCTCGTTGAAGATGGCCCGGTGTTCGGCGTCGTTCTGGGCGTGGGTGAACAGCTCGTGGTACACCTTCATCCGATCCCAGTGGCCGAAGTCGCCGAACTCGGGGCCGAACAGACACTGGTCGATGCGGGCGTCCAGCTCCTCGCGGGGCGGGGCGTCGGCCTCGACCTCGACGCTCCCCTCGTACTGCTCGATGATGTACTCGAGGAAGTGGCTCATCAAGTCGTGTTTCCCGTCGTAGTGGTAGTGGATGACCTGCCGGGTCATGTCCATCTCCTCGCCGATGTCGCGCATCCGGAGGTCGGTGTAGCCGTGCTTGCTGAGGGCACGGAACGTGGCCTCCATGATGGCCTCTCGCGTGTCGTTCGACACTGACCCCTGTCCCGGCTTGCTCATACACGGATTACTCCACAGGCCGTTATATATCGCTTGTTCTGCCGCGTTCCGCGGGTATTTACCGTACGGTAAATAACGTTCGTCTATGCGCAAGTCTTCTTTGAAGACATTCGGTCATTTTTGATACGTTCGGCACTTCTCCTGCGCGGTTTACCGCACGGTAAATTATTTACTATCATGGTACGACACGTCGGGTAGCCATGCCAGAGAAACTCATCCAGAACGGGACGGTCGTCTCACTCGACCCGGAGATCGGCGACCTGGAGGGTGCCGATGTCCTGATCGACGACGGGGAGATCGTGGAGATCGGCCACGGGCTGACGACCTCGGAGTCCGACGCGGAGGTCATCGACGCGAGCGACCACATCGTGCTGCCGGGGTTCGTCGACTCGCACATCCACCTGGCACAGACACAGGTCAGGGGAATCGCCGGGAACTGGTCGCTGATGGGCGAGTACTTCGAACACATGCTCGGGAACATCACCGGGCTCTACCAGGCGGAGGACGCGTACCTCGGAGGGCTGTTCGGCGGGCTGGAGAAGCTCTACACGGGGACGACCACGGTACTGGACTGGTCGTATCCGAACACGCTCGAACACGGCGAGCGGGCCGTCGACGCGCTCCAAGACGCCGGCGTACGGGCGGTCTACACCTACGGCCCGCCGGGCGACGACGCGGCGAAGTGGTGGTACGAGAGCGACGTGGGCCTCCCGGAAGGGAAGATTCGCGACCTCCACGAGTCGAAGATTCGGGACGACGACCTGCTCAGCTTGGCGCTCGGCCTCCGGGGCCCTGACTTCTGTGTCGACGAGACCGCTCGTCGCGATCTGGAACTGGCCCGCGAGCTCGGCGCGCTCTCCAGCGTCCACATGGGCGCCGCACAGTGGACGTCCTCGGAGTACAACCCGGACTACCAGGGGTTCGGGTGTCTCTCGGGTATGCTCGGCCCGGACGTGAACGTCGCCCACGCGAACCACTTCACGCAGGAGGACATCCAGCACGCCGTCGACGAGGGGGTCTCGTTCTCGGCGACGCCCGAGGTGGAGATGCAGATGGGCCACGGTATCCCCGTCACCGGGAAGGTGCTGGAGGCGGGCGGCCGCCCGGCGTGGGGCGTGGACGTCTCATCGAACATCAGCGGCGACATGAACACGCAGATGCGCGTCGGGCTCCAGACCCACCGGATGCTGGCGAACCAGCCCACGCTGGAGGCCGGAGAGGAGGTCACGGAAGTCGCGCTCACCGCCCGCGACACCCTGGAGATGGCGACTATCGAGGGCGCGAAGGCCCTCCAGCTCGACGACCAGATCGGGACGCTCACGCCCGGCAAGCGGGCGGATGTCATCATGGTGGACGCGAGCGACTTCATGACCGCACCGGCACACTCGCCCGTCCAAACGGTCGTCTTCGAGACGAACCCGCACCACATCGACACCGTCTTCGTCGACGGCGAGGTGGTCAAGCGTGACGGCGAGCTCCTGAACCCCCTTGCCGACGAGGAGCACGACCGGTTCGTGCAGTCGGGTCGCCGCCTCGTAGAGGAGGCGGGCCTCGACCTGTAGCGGGGCGAACCACCGGTAGCCAAGCCACTCTGCACACCACAGCACGACAGTAAACACACAGCATGAGACTCGGACAATACAGCACCGACGGTGGCGACCCCTGGGTCGGCGCCCGACACGACGACGAGACGATAGTGAACCTCCACGAGGCCGGCATCGAGGCCGGCGTGGGGCTCCCGACGACGACGGCCGACCTCCTCGGCACTTGGCGGTGGGAGGAGAAGGTTGACCTCGCGGTGGAGTACGCCGAGGCGACCAGTACCGGCGTGTACGACGCGGCCGACCTCGACCGCCACGCGCCTGTCACGGATCCCGAGAAGGTGGTCTGTGTCGGCCTGAACTACCGCGACCACGCCGAGGAGGGCGGCAACGAGATACCGGAGACACCGGTGCTGTTCTCGAAGTTCCCGACCTGTGTGGCCGGCCCCGACGACACCATCTCGTGGGATCCCGACCTCACCGAGAAGGTGGATTACGAGGCCGAACTCGTGGCGGTCATCGGCAGGGAGGCCCGCCGCGTGAGCGAGGACGAGGCGATGGACTACGTCGCAGGCTTCCTCCCCGGCAATGACGTCTCCGCCCGTGACCTCCAGCACGGCGACGGTCAGTGGGTCAGGGGAAAGAGCCTCGACGGGTTCGCCCCCGTCGGCCCGGAGCTCGTCACGACCGACGAGGTGGCCGACCCGCACGATCTCGACATCTACGCGGAGGTCAACGGCGAACGGCTCCAGGACTCCTCGACGTCGAACCTCATCTTCGGCGTCGGCGAACTGGTTTCGTTCGCCAGTCAGGCGTTCACGCTGAAGCCCGGTGACCTTCTCTTCACGGGGACGCCGCCCGGCGTCGGCGTCTACCGCGAGCCGCCGGTGCTACTGGGCGACGGCGACACCGTCACCATCGGCGTCGAGGGGCTGGGCGAACTGAGCAACGACTGCGCGTTCGAGTAGGCGGCCCGCCGCTCACTCGCGCTCGTCGAACCCGTAGACCTCGCACGGGTTCTCCCACACCACCTGTCGGATAGCGTCGGGCTCGATACCGTAGCGGTAGAGCTCGAAGATGGCCCGCTTGAGTGCGTACGGGTCGGTGCGGAGCACGTTCGCACAGTCGGTGTCGATCATGATGCGCTCGGGGCCGTACTCGTCGATGGCCTCGGCCACGTCCGCGGCGTCGACGCCGACCAGCCACGAGTGCCCGATGGTGTAGCTGAGGTAGCAGTCGGTCTCGGCCATCAGCCACGGCGTGTTGTTCGCGTCGGCGTGCGAGGCGACGACCCGCTCCTCCGGGAGCCCGGCGTCGTTCGCGGCCTGCACGTCGAGTTTCACGGCCTCGAGGTGCGGGTTCTCGCCGGCGAGGACGGGGTCGGCGCCGAGCCCGTAGTTCTTCTCGTAGCCGGGCGTCCCGAGCTCCGGGCGATACTCACGTTTGCGCTCGACGCCCGTGTTCGGCGTGTGGAGGATGACCGGCAGGTCGTGGTTCGCGGCCAGCTCCATCTGAGCCTGGACGACCGCGACCTGCTCGTCGACGTCCCAGGCCTCAACGTGCTGTGCGGGGGTGACGCCGGTCTCGCCGACGACGGCCACCTCGTCGAGCTCGCAGTATGCGTCCATCGCCGCCAGCAGGTCGTCCGGGTCTTCGATGCGAACGCCCGTGTGGACGCCCAGCCCGAGTTTCGCCTCGAAGAAGTGGTTGCGCTCGATGGCCGCCCGGCGGTTGACGGCGTCGTCCCAGAGGTAGCGGACATCCTCGGCGCGCACCGGCTTGTACGGCGTCCAGTGGTAGCCCGAGGAGACCATCACCATCCCCTCGCAGCCGGCGAGCGCGTACCGCTCGCGGTCGTTCCACGAGAGGGTGTGGGCGTGGTTGTGGCCGTCGATCCACGGGAGGTTCAACAGCTCCCGTGGGAGCGATGGCTCCTCGTCCAGATGCGCCGCGTCGGTCGGCCGCTTGGTGGGGTGTGACTGGGTCATGGGTCGAAGGGGTGTGACGCCGGAGACGGGCGGTAGCGTGCCGCTCGTCCGCGCTTGGCGGGGGTGGTACTTATCGTTTTACAGTTTGGTAAACCTTTATCGTACGCCCGAGTATCACGATGACACATGCCGATGCTCATAGGGACGGACACGGGGCTGTACCGCGTGGACGACCTCCCGTTCGAGGAGGGGGACGCCGAGCAGGTGCTGGACTGCGGCGTGGTGACGGCGGTGAAGACGTTCGACGGCCACGAGGGCGTGTTCGTCGCCTCGACGGAGGGGGCGTTTCACTCCACGGACGACGGCCACACGTGGGAGAACCTGGGGGTGCCGCTTGGTGACCGGTTCTGGCACGCCGGCACCAGCGAGGTGTGGTCGATCCTCGGGACGGGTGAGGCGATCTACGCCGGGACGAACGACCCCTACGTCTTCCGCTCGACGGACGGCGGGGAGACCTGGCGCGAGCTGAAGGGGTTCCGCGATCTCCCCTCGCGGGGCCACTGGGAGTCACCCATCGACCCCCACTACGCTCGGTTGCGGGCGCTCGAACAGGTGCCCGGCCGACCGGAGCGGCTGATCGCGGGCGTCGAGGCCGGCGGCATCCACCTCTCGCACGACGGCGGGCAGACCTGGCACGACCGTCGTGACACCGTCGTCGACGATGTCCACCAAGTGCTCCCCATCTCCGAGGACGTCTGGCTGGCGACCACCGGCTACCTCGACCACAACCTCGAGAACCTCGGGCTCGGTCACGCCGTCGGCGAGGGAGGTCTCTGGCGTACCGTCGACGCAGGCGACTCGTGGACACGCATCGACCGGGGCAACGAGTTCTCCTACATCCGGCGGGTGTTCGTCCACGACGGCACCGTCTTCTTCGGCGGGGGCGAGGAGGCGCCGCCGGCATGGGTGAACGACGACCACGGCGTGGCGCTATTCGAGTCGACCAACTTCGGCCGCGACTGGGAGCGAGTCCCCTACCCGGGCGAACCCCACGAAGTCATCGAGACCTGGGACATCTACGAGGGAAGCGTCGTCTGCGGGTCGAGCCTGTTCGACGTGCCTGAGTCCCGCGACGACGTGGAGGGCCGCATCATGCGCCGGGGGGACGACGGCACCTACGAGACGGTCGGGCGGGTGGCCTCGAACGTCAGCCGCATCGAGGTGGTGTGATGTCCGAGCGACCCGCCGCGCTTGGCCGCCTGCTCTACGGTGGCATCCTCGCGTATATGTCGGTCGACGGCTTCCTGAACAACGAGAAGCGCGTCAAGGCCGCCGAGCAGAGCGGCGTCCCGATGCCCGAGTTCCTTGTCCCGTTCGTCACCGGGATGCTACTCGTCGCCAACCTGGGCATCGTCTTCTGGAAGTACCCGCGAGCCTCGGCCGGTGCAATAATCATGTTCTTCCTCGGGACGACACCCGTCATCCACAACTTCTGGACGATGGAGGGGAAAGAGCGGCAGGAGAACAAGATCAACTTTCTGAAGAACTGCGCACTGCTCGGCGCGGCGATCATGTTACTGGGGGCGGCGGCCGAAGAGGCGGAGTGACGATACACCCTCGATCGGCAGGCATCAGAGACCGTCCCGAGTAGTCTGCACCCGCTGATCACCGTCCATGTATGGTGGCCGTCTCGGCGCGTTTACTGCCCGATTCTTCGCCCCGGTTCCGCCGCCGCAGGTCAGCGAACATTATCTCGCCGACGAGGTGGAAGAGCTCCGAGCAACGTCAAATCCGCGGTAATCGCTCGTAGCATAGTTTTGCTGGACGCGAAGACTGGTCACGAGATGACAGGAAATACGTTTCTCACACTGGTTGTGCCTTGGTCAAGCAGCCGTCCCGGAGTGGCGGTGAAGACGTTCCTCGTCGGCGTCGAAGACCGTGACGGGCTTCTGGTTCCAGCCGAGTGCGAGTGTCCGGCTGACAAGTATAACGAGGAGTACGACTGCAAGCACAAGGTCGCGCTCGCTACAATTGGCGGGCCGGTCGTTCTGCAAACGGCTGTGGACTGTCCAACCCCCACCGTGGACGGCGAAGGAACGGACTCCGCGACACTCGCGGAACGCCTGCGTCCGTGACGGGAGGAGGGAACTTCCCGAGTAACAAGGTTAGCGGTTAGTAGGGGGATACTTTGGATACTCGGACATTTGTTCAATTACTTTCTCACGGCTCCCAGAAGTCGGCCCAGACATATCTAAGAATCCACTTAGTGAATTGAAATCGTCTAAATCGAAAGCACGTCCCGTAATTTGCTTCACACGGATGTCTTCAGTTGTCGGGGCCGTCTTCTCATTACAATAAATCAGGTCAAAGGTGATGTGGACTGATTCAATTCCTATCTCTCGCAAATCATCGATTAGTTCGTTGATTCGGATTCCCGTTGCACCCATTCCCGGAGGATATCGGTACACCTTGGGTGTCCCGATGAAGGCCTGTTCTTCTTCTGAACCGATTGAACCACCTGCAACTTGGTTTGTAAGAGTATCAATCGAGTTCTGGCGCTGAAGTGACCCAATCCCGTTTACATATTCTGTGCCGTCGTCAGCCCTGTAAAAGAGAGCATCTTCTGAATGATGCCACGCATTCTCTGGAATTGTTGATGGGTCGTGTCCCCGATTTTCGGGCGCAAGCGAGCCAATATGAACATCCGTGTGAACATAGAGGTGTTTAGCAATTCCTCGGCCAATATTCGAAATATCGGCACGTATCTGTGAGTTAGTAAACGAGCAGTTCTCTATTACAATCTCCGGCTCGTATTCGAGTTCCATTAATGCGGTCTGGTTATCCAAAATTTCTGTCTGACGTTCTTGGATACTCTCCTGTGAAGACATAATCTCTGTTTGAGAGTCCTGTGTCTTCTTCTGCTCTGCCAAGACCTCTGCCTGCTTATCTTGAACTTGATGCTGTTCCTGCATTATCTCAGTCTGGTCTTCCGCCAGTTCAGACTGGTCAGATTGTAGGTTCGTCTGAATAGAGTAAATCACAATCAACGTCGCAGTCAGCGCGGTACTCACGATGACATCTATGAGCGGGACTGAAATTCTCCCTAAATAGAGGAGAATAGAGAGTCCAGCAACAATTAGCAAAAAGACGCCGCCGAGAAGAAGATTTCTTAGGTCAAATTCGTGCGGACGAATCATAGGGGGCTTTTCTCCTACACCCCCGTAAACGTTCCATCAATCGACGGTTCTCAGTTTGAGCGTTACCAGATTTGTTCTACCGCGCTATTCCGCGTCTCCGCGTCCGAGTGTAGGTACTTCATCGTCGTGTTCAGGCTCTTGTGACGTAGTTGCTCGCGGGCGTGATGGGGGCCGACGTGGTTAGCCCAATATGTCGCCACCCCGTGCCGAATGGAGTACCACGTTACGTCTTTGTGGTCGGGAATCGGAACGTCGCCGTTCTCGATGAGCCGAGTGAGCAGGGCGTTGCACGACTTCGAGCCGTACTGAGTCCCTTTCTGCGTGAGCCACAACTCGTCGCGGTCGTCGTACTTGGTGAGAGACGCGCGCTCATCGAGCCACCGCTCCAAGGTCTTCGCCGTCCGACCCTTGATTGAGCAGTTCCAGATAGCGTCGTTCTTCGTGGACTCGTCCTTCGGGATGTTCAGTTCCTCGTCCTCCAAGTTCACCCACGAGACTTTCGCGCGTCCGACTTCGATGGGTCGGAGTCCGGTATCGAGCGTGGTCGCCATTATTGAGGGATACTTCCACGAGTTCGCCTCTTTGAACTCCTCGGGGCCGACCTTCTCCTTCGGGATGCCGAGACGCTGAGAGACGAATATCTTGAGCCGGTCGCGCTCCTCGGGCGTTACCGAGTGGTAGTTCTTCACCGAGGAGTAGTCGAGCGCGGCCTGATACAGCGGCTCGAACGCCGCACGTCGGAGGTAGTCGCGTTCGTCTCCGCCGTTCGACTGTGAGAGTTCTATCTCCACGTCCCACTCGTAATCCGTTCCGCGCGCGTGATTGTAGAACTTGAACAGTCGCTTAATGTCCTTCGCGTGGTGGAGAACCGTCGAGTCAATCATCCCCTTCGACTGGTTCAGCACGCGAATGAACTTGTCCGCGTGTTCGGGCGTGAATTTCGTAGTGTACTGGTCTTCGTGTCGCCACAGCCAGCGGAACGCAGTTTCGAGTTTGTAGTGGGTGGATTCGAGCGTCGAGTCTGCCAGTCCCTCGCGCTTCTCGGGATGCTTCCCGTAGTGAGCGAGCCACGACAGGAGTTCGTGCTTGAAGTCGCAGTAGTCGTCCACCATATTCATCCCGAACCCGCCGAGGTCTTCCTCGGAGCGTCGGCTCACGAGTGGGTAGGTGAACTCGTAGTCCTCGGGTGCGGGCGGAATCTCCCCGCTCATCGCGTCCCCACTGCCGAGGTTGTCGAGTGGGTCGGACGGGTTCATAGACCGACCTCCAAACTCGAATCGCTGTACGGCGCGGCGTCTGACGTTATGGTGTCCTGATAACTATGCGAATCGCAAGACGGCGTCGGGGTGCCCGTGTAGTAAAAGGGCGCGTTCTTGAGGTGCATTTGTTTCTCTCATAAGAACAGCGTAAAATGGGGAGAGAAACCGTGTAACCCCACTAAGCCTAGGCCGGGATTTGAACCCGGGCTCTCGTCCTTACCAAGGACGCGCTTTACCGCTAAGCTACCCAGGCGCACTTCCTCGTTGGCCGGATTCGTC
>Ga0207797_1001854_pt1 | contig 15057 bp, 11 predicted proteins | sample PRCRCaboRojoPR_6_FD_187275 | JGI IMG/M metagenome (GOLD analysis project Ga0207797, IMG submission 187275) | Marine sediment microbial community from Cabo Rojo, Puerto Rico - PR CR 10% Liquid 1 (SPAdes) | ecosystem: Environmental > Aquatic > Marine > Coastal > Sediment | place: Cabo Rojo, Puerto... | reverse complement strand
ACGGATAGTACCTGACCTGGACGGAGGTCGGTTCCTGCTGACCCCCCGAATCAGTTCCGACCGCGACGACCTAGTTTTTCGGGCCGCCTTGTTGGAGGAAGGAGAGGAGGTCGCCAAGGCGGAGGAGGCGGCAAAGAGTGGGAACACGGTTTCTCTGGAGCTAGCTGACCCCCACCTCTGGAGTCCAGAAGATCCTCATCTCTACGACCTGCGCTTGGAGTTAGTCCGGGAGGGAGAAACGGTTGATTCGGTCAGCTCTTATGCCGGTTTGCGAAAATTCCATATCGAAGGCAACAAGTTTTATCTAAACGATGAGCCCATATTTCTCCGTTTCGTCCTCGATCAGGGCTTTTATCCGGACGGAATCTGGACCGCTCCCAGCGATAAAGCTTTGAAGGAGGATATAAGACGCTCTCAAGCCGTCGGCTTCAACGGAGCCCGGCTACACGAAAAAGTATTTGAAGAACGCTTCCATTACTGGGCGGACAAGCTGGGGTACCTCACCTGGGGAGAGTTTCCCGATTGGGGGATCGATATCGGAAAGCCGGAGGCGATCGACAATCACAAGCGAGAATGGCGCGAGGCCGTGGTCCGGGATAGGAATCACCCCTCGATCGTGGCCTGGACCCCCTTCAATGAGACGGACGGGCTGGCTCGGGCGCACCCGGAGAGGCACGCTCAGTTGGTGCGGGACGTATACGAGTTGACTCACGAGTTAGACCCCACTCGCCCCGTGAACGACGCCAGCGGTTACGTTCACGAAAAAACGGATATCTTCACCGTCCACGACTACGACCAGGACCCGGCCAGTTTGGAGGAGCGTTACAAGTCCGTCGATCCGGAGAAGCCGGGAGAGGCCTTCGTCCGCTTTCCCCAACTCTCCGCCCCTTACAAGGGGGAACCCTACGTGGTGGACGAATACGGTGGTACTTATTGGACCGAGGAGCACGCCTCCAAGGAAGAACGGGAAGAAGGCAGGGAGGAATGGGGTTTCGGTAAAAGCCAAGAGGAGGTGGAAGACCTGATCGAGGCCCTGACTAGACCTCTCTTGGAGAATCCCAACGTGGCCGGCTTCACTTACACCGAGCTTACGGACGTAGAGCAGGAAGTGAACGGCCTATATAGTTACGAGCGAGAACTGAAGTTCGATCGAGAGAGGTTGAAGGAGATCTTCGGCGGGCCGGCGGCGATCGAAGAGGAGGGGGAAAGCCTTTAGGAGCGAGTCTTCAGAGAAGAATCCAGCTGGCCAGCCCCAGCAGAAAAAAGAAGCTGCTGACGTCGGTGATGGTCGTCATCCAGATGTTTGAGGAAAGGGCCGGATCCAGGCCTAAGGCCTTAAGCCCCAAAGGCATCAGTACTCCCGCTATTCCGGCCGTGACCATGCTCAATATCATCGATGCCCCTACGACTAACGCCAGGGTTAGATCTCCCTGCCAGAAAAAGGTGATCAACCCCAAGGTCAGGCCGATGGACAATCCGTGAATTACCCCCAGCTTGCTCTCTTTGCTTAAGGCGATCAGGCGGTGTCCTTTCTCTATATCGCCCAAGGCGATACTTCGGATCAAAATGGCCACCGTCTGAGCTCCTGAATTGCCGCCTTGGCCGGCGACCACGGGCATAAAGACTGCCAGCACAGCTATCCGTTCGATCGTCCCTTGGAATAGCCCCACTACCAGTGCGGCAAGCAGGGCCGTCCCCAGGTTGACGAAAAGCCAGGGCAGTCTATGTCTCAAGGAAAGATACCAGGGGGTAAAGATCGACTCCTCTCGGGCCTCGAAGACGCCGACCATCCCCAACATGTCCTCGGTATCCTCTTGACGCATCAGGTCAATGACGTCATCGACGGTCACTACCCCCAATAGTCTCCCCTCCCCGTTTGCCACGGGCAGGGCCAAATAATCGTACTTGTCGAAAGCCCGGGCCACTTCTTCCCCGTCTACGTCGGGGGAGATCGTATTCACGTCCTTGTTCATGATGGATTCTAATTGGGTATGGGGATCCTTGAAGGCCAGCTCCCTTAAGGGCAAAACGCCAAGCAAGACGTTTTCCCCGTCGGTCACGTAAGCGTAGTTTGCCCGCTCTAGTCTCTCTCCCTGTCTGCGGAGCTCTTCTATGGCCTCTTCCACGGTCAAGTCGGGCCTTAGGGCGACGACTTCCGGGGACATCAATCCGCCGGCCGAGTCTTCCGGGTAACCCAATAACCGACCGAGCTGATCCTGTCTCCGCTTAGTTAGAGTGGAAAGCAGTTCATCTCTTTCTTCGGTCGGCAGTTCCTGCAATATGTCCGCGGAGTCGTCCGGCTCCATGCTGCCGATGATCTCGCTTTTCACTCCCCGCTTGAGCTCTTCAAGCAAACGGGAGGACTGCCAGGGTTCCATCGCCTCCAGAGCCTGAGCGGCTTCTTCCGGATCGAGCTGACGCAGACGGCTCAAGGCTTGCTTTTCGGTCAGTTCTTCCAGTAGTTCGGCCTCGTCGGCCGGATGTCTATCCGCGACTTTTTCTTGGACCATTTCCTATATAACACCTTGGAAATATTTTTGGGTCTGAATTCAATAACTTTTAGAAGAACGATCTTATAATCGTAGGCCCACAGGCGATTCTAAGTTATTATCTTTCTGTAAACTTTAAAACCAAAAGTAGGGTAATTGGGGAGGTTTTATAGAGCTCCTCGTTTTTCCTAAAAAGCCAAGGGTGGGGATTGACGGACGATCTTTCTAAAAGGCTTCATCCCCCTGAAGAATCCATCAAACGCCACAGTTCGTCGGGTCCCGACTCCGGCAGATCCGCTTCCTCGCTCAGAGTACCGATCAAGGCGGGATCGAACTCGCTCAGCTCTTCCAGCAATTGGGGAACTCGATTTGGGCGGACCACCAACAACAAGGAGCCGGAAGCTATCAGCCTTAAGGGATCTACTTCCAGGGCTGCACAGATCGATTTCGTCTCCGGCTCCACTTTGACCCTTTCTTCCTCTAGCTTTATCCCCTTGCCCGTCAACAGACCCAATTCGCGGATCCCGCCCAGCAACCCTCCTTCAGTGGGGTCATGCATTAGCGAGACCTTGTCCCGGGCCCTTCTTGCCGGCTCCACTATAGGCAATCGACGGACGAAGTTTCGAGCGGTCCGCAAAGTGGAGTCTTCTATCCCCTTGTTCCGCAACTCCTCCTCGAAGATATCGGCCAGAATTGCCCCGCCTTCTAAACCGGCGGAACCGGTCATCACCAATTTGTCCCCTTCTTGGACCTTCTCCGGGTCCAATAAAATTCGACTCAAACCGATCATGGTCCCGCTTACGATGGGCCTCTCAAGTCCCTGGACTAGTTCAGTATGTCCGCTTACTATGGCCACCCCCAGACTCTCGGCTTCATCGCTAGCCTCTTCCATAATGCGGGAGATTTTTTCCCTTTCCGTTCCCGAAGGCAATAGCAAAGTGAGAGTCATCCATCTGGGATCGGCTCCCAGACAGGCCACGTCATTGGCGTTGATATCCACGGCAAACCGCCCGATGGCCGCGGAGGTCCCCGTGATAGGATCCGCGGCCACGGCTAGGTACCCCCCCTCGTTGTTGGCGGCGATTACTGCTCCATCTCCGCCGATCCTAGGGCCAATCTTGACCGCGCTGTCCTCAGTTCCCCGGTAGGGGAATACCGTCTCTTGCAAGGTCTGGGCTTCTACTTTTCCAATTTTCATATCGGGCCGAATTATAAGTGATGGGTTGAAGAGGCTCAATCTAGCGGTTGGTTATCCCTAAGATAGTTTTCTCCATAGGCGGAAAGATATTTTAAAAAGATCATAAAATGAAGAAAAATCCTTGACAAAATAAAAACTTGTGTTACAATAACTTGGACAAAATGAACTAATAGATACATATTACTAAGCTTTGCGCATCGTTCAATTGTACCCATAAAAGATTTAGTTCAAAAAGGGCACTTTACGCCTAACGCAAAAACCTCCTCAAAGAAGTTTGGGAACTTGCTGGAGAGGGCCTTAAATAAAATAAGGCCCTCTCCCCCCTCCAAAGTACGTAGGAAACCTTCCTTTATATCTCAAAGCGAAATTCCAAACAATCCTAACAGGGCGACGAAAGCGGGAGCAAAGAATATGGCCGGCAGATAATTGCCTACTTTCATTTCTCTTATCTCCAGGAGAGTTATCCCGATAGCTATGATCAAGATGCCTCCGGTCGCGGATAGTTCGTTGATTGCCGGGGAACTGGCGAGTGACTCTCCTAGAATACTTTTCCCCACTAGAGCGGCCAAGAAAGTTAGCCCTCCCTGGTAGAGGATCAGGGTAAGGACGGAAAAAAGCACCCCCACCCCCATCGCCGAAGCAAAAGCCATGGCGGCGAAGCCGTCAAGTCCGGCCTTTATTGCGAGCAACTTGAAATTACCCGTCAAACCGTCCTCTATGGCTCCCAGGACGGTCATCGGACCGACGCAAAAGACTAAACTGGCCGTGACAAAGCCTTTGGTAAAGTCGCCGCTTCCCCAATCGCTAAAAAATAACGAGCTCGTCTTTGCCTTCAACTCGTCGCCCAGATCGTTGAGGGATTTTTCTATTCCCAGCCCCGTGCCGACCAGCCCGCCGAGGACGACGCTGGCCATCGGAATAAAGACGTTGAGCGTCTCCAGAGCCATGCGGGTTCCGATCACTAGCGTGATCAGCCCCAGTCCTCTCATCACGGCTCCCTGCAGTCTATCCGAAAGGCTCTCGCCAAGGGCTAGGCCCAACGAGCCGCCGATCAACACGGTAAAAATATTTATTAAAGTTCCCAGTCCCCTCATGATCCTCCGGGCTAGGGCAAGTTGATTACTTCTTTCAAGCGATCCAGGAAGAAGTCCACGTCCTCTTCGGATATTCCCAGATGTGTCACCAAGCGGGTTACGTTGCCTTGACCCGGGGAGACCCTTATCCCCGCGGTCTTCAATTCATCGGAAATTTCAGCGAAATCGGCCTCCAGTTCCTTTCCGTCGGCAAAGAGTATGTTGGTCTCCGGAGGATCGGGCTGAATCTCAAATCCCAGATCCTTCAGACCCTGGGCCAATTTTTTGGCGTTTCGGTGATCTACTTTCAACCTGGCCAAGTTGTTTTCCAGGGCGTAGATCCCCGCAGCGGCCAGGACACCGACCTGTCTCATCCCTCCGCCGAGCCGCTTTCGCGTGGCGCGGGCCGATTTGATGAATTCCTCGTCTCCTACAAGCATCGAACCGACAGGCGCCCCCAGTCCCTTGGAGAGGCAAAACATTACCGAGTCAAATCCTTTGGCGAAAGAGGCCGGCTCTATCCCTGCCGCTTCGCAGGCGTTGAATAGTCTGGCGCCGTCCAGGTGTGTGGCTATCCCTTTTTCAGTGGCCAGTTGAAGTACTTTCCATGCTTCGCTTCGGGGATAGACCCTACCTCCCTGGCCGTTGTGGCTATTTTCCAAACAGATTAGGCCCGTCCGGGAAAGGTAATATATATCGTCCTGGACTTTGTCCTTGACTTCGTCCAGGGGCATGACGCCGTCCGAGGTAGTTATCGTCCTGGGCATGACGCCCGAAAAAGAGGCCATCGTAGCCATCTCGTAGTTAAATATATGGCACTTCTCTTCCAGAATTACCTCATTGCCCGGTTCAGTGTGGACGTTGACGGCCGTCTGATTGCCCATCGTCCCGGAAGGGACGAAAAGTCCCTCTTCAAAGCCTAGTAGATCGGCCGCCATCTTCTGTAACCTGTTTACCGTGGGGTCTTCACCGTAGACGTCATCGCCGACGGGAGCTTCGCTCATCGCCTGACGCATTTCCGGGGTGGGTTTGGTGACTGTATCGCTTCTAAGGTCTATCTCGGCTGAGTCTTGCACGCGAAAGCACCTCCATAGTGATGCATTTGTGGCATGAAATATGATAATATGAACGTGAGGAAGATTAACTCTTCCATAGAATAAAGCAGAATAATATTTGGGGCAAGGGAACCGGATCGGTTCTTCCGGTCGGCCTAAGGGGAGGGTCGTTTCTCCAAGGAGTAGAAGACCGGGGGAAAGGTGAAATCAAGCATCAAACAGTTTGCACAGTATTCCTAATTGATGTATACAGATATTATATAGGCAAGAAATTGAGGGATTACGGGCAAAATTGCGGGAGGCTAAAAAATGCCGACGAATGGTGCTGAAAGTACTTCTTTAGATGCTTATCTCGAGGAGATCTCCAAAGTGCCCCTGCTTTCGCGCGAAGAAGAGGTCGAGTTGGCCAAAAAGGTGGAGGAGGGAGATCAACGGGCGAAGGAAAAGCTGGCCGCCTCAAATTTAAGGTTGGTAATAAGTATCGCCAAAAATTATCGCAACTACGGCCTATCCTTTTTGGACTTAATTCAAGAGGGAAACCTGGGCTTGATGAGAGCGGTGGAAAGGTTCGATTGGAGCAAAGGTTACCGTTTTAGCACGTACGCTACCTGGTGGATTAGACAGGCCATCTTGAGGGCCCTGGAGGAAAAATCCCGAACCGTTCGTGTGCCGGCCTGGATCAGCAGATTAAACAGGGAGATAAATGCCAAGGAGGAGGACTTCGTCCAGCGAAAAGGACGGAAGCCTTCCACGGAGGAGTTGACCGAGCTGGTAGAGGAATCCAAAGAAAAGGTTTTATTGGCCCAGCGTTCGGTCGGTTATACCACCTCCTTGGACAAACCGTTGGATGGAGGGGGAGGGGAAGGTGCGACACTGGAAGATATAACCGTTCAAAGCGATAGCGAAGACGGCAGCGCGACCAGCAATATCGGCAGCGTGGGTAACGGCAACAGTGGAGGAGGCGGCGTCGGCGGTGGGGGGGAATTTCAGAGTAGCTCCGGCCCGGAGAAGGAGACTTTGCCCGAACTCTTTGCGGAGGAGTTGGAAAGGTTGTTGGAGGAGAAATTGACTGAAAGAGAGAGGGAAATCGTCAAAGCTCGCTACGGTTTGGAAGGTCGCGAGCCGCTTACGCTGGCGGAGCTTGGTGAACGGTTTGACCTCAGCCGAGAAAGGGTAAGACAGATCCAGGAGAAGGCGCTAAATAAATTGAGGAGTCATCAGGTAAGGGATAAATTGGAACGCTTTCGCCAGGCCTTGGATTGAACTTTGGCTTTCTAAATTCTATCCTTCATCTACCAATAGAAGAGAGGCTAGCTTCTTGCTAAGAGACCCCGTTTGGACGTTTGCTTCGCGGAGTAGTTTCAGGACCAGCAATAAGACGGCCAAGCTACTGAGGCAGACTCCGGCGATCAGAGTAGGCCTTACTCCAAACCGATCCAGAATCATCCCTCCCAAAACTCCCGCCAGTATCCCTCCTACGCCGAAGTAGATCCCTCCCGCTATGGTCTGGGCCGTCGTCTTTAATCCTTTCGGCGCCAAATCGTTTATGTAGTGTCTGGTAGTGGGAAGGAAAACTCCGAAGGAAAGCGATTGCAGTGCGCCTACGGCTATGACGAATTGGGGCGTACCGGCCAAAATTAACAATGCTATACGCAGGGTGTAGAAAGTGGTCGCCACTATGAGCAAGGGTTTCGGCCGATATCTTTCCAGCAAGTACTTGGAGGCCAGCAGTAGTGGTACTTCGCTAATCGCCGTTACAAACATGGTCAGGCCTTGATCGGCCGGAGTACCTCCGACGCTCTTTATTATCACGGGCATGAAACGCATGACCACGTGGAAGGGTAGAAATAGGATAAAGGATACGATTATTAAGAAGACGTAGTCGAAGTTTTGAAAGAGGGTTAAAGGATGAGGTCTTTCCTCTCCCTCCCCTTCTCCCTTTAATTCCTCCCGTGCTATCTCCGCCTCTTCTTCGCTATCGAAACCGTAGCCGTCCTCTACCCCCGATCCGTCGATAAATTCGACCCGGGCGTAGCTGTCTTCGGTGAACAGGGCCAGCAGAACGGTAGTACCGGCCAGTACGGCGAAGCCCGTAAACATTACGTTCCAGCCGAAAGTTTCGATCATCGTTCCGAAGAAGCTGGCTACGATGGCAAAGCCGACCGAACCGGCGGCTCGGGTAATGCCATAATTTTTGCTCATTTTTTCTGAACTCTGCAGCACCCAACTATCCAGGACTGGAGGTAGGGTGTTCCAGACGAAGCCGAAAAGACCGAAACCCATTATCACCAGGGGTAACGTGTCAAATAAGGGAAAGGGCAAGACGACGAGAATCATGGCCAAAGTGCAGATAATAAAGACCCATTTCGTCGTCCTCTTCCAGTCGCAGATGTACCCCCAAAATAGCTGCCCCAGTACCCCCGTAAAAGTGAGCGCGGAAAACGCCAGACCGATACCCGTATTGCTGTATCCATTTTCCGTCAGATAGAAGGCTATGAAGCCGCCGAAGGTACAATAGGCGCTCCAAAGGGTCCATTGTAAGGCGCTAAATTGGGCAAATTTTTTCTTGAAAGACTCGGCCAATTTGGGCTCTCCTTATACGGAGTTAAGATCGACGGCGGGCGATGTTATGTTAATATATAAAAACCCGTAAATCACCTTGCCTTCCTTTTTCAGAGTTATATAAAACCTCGTAAAGCACCTTCCATTTGGTTTTAAAATACTTTGGAGGGTGTTTGCCTTAATTTTCCATTGAACGGTCAATTTAAGGATGATCTCCGTAAAAGACCGTTATTTGAAACCCGAAATTCTTTCCGAGGTTTTATATAAAGAGAGCTGATAACCCGAAAATTTTTTTCTCATGGCTAATTTCGCTAATTTCAAAATGGTCTTTTTAAAAGAAATTTGATTCAAAGGTCAAAATATTTACAAGTTTCTATATACGTCATAGGGAACCAAAAATCAAGATGTGGCTCAAGCTTTATAAGGTTGCAAAAAGAGAGAGGAAAAATACAATGTAATTCAGTAGCTCGAAATATGAAGAAATTCAAATGAGAACTACATGGAAGACAGAGTTCGGAGGTGCAAAAAATGGCAGGAAAGGAGCAAGAGAAGGTCAGATTTGGTATGGTGGGAGGCGGCAAGGGCGCTTTCATCGGCGGCGTTCACAGACGAGCGGCCCAGTTCGACGGCGCCGCGGAATTGGTCGCCGGCTGTTTTTCTCGGGATTACGAAGTGACAAAGGAGACGGGTGAAGAGTTGGGATTAGATGCGGACAGGCTTTATGAAAGTTACTCGGAGATGGCGGAAAAAGAGGCCGACCGGGAGGACGGGATCGATTTCGTATCGGTGGTCACCCCCAATAACAGCCACTACGAGATTTCTAAAGCCTTTTTGAAAAAAGGGTTTAACTTGATGTGTGAAAAGCCGCTTACCTGGGAAGTGGAAGAATCGGAAGAGTTGGTCCAGCTGGCCGAGGAGAACGAGTGTCTCTTCTGTGTCGATTACAGTTACTCCGGCTATCCGATGGTCAAGCAGGCCCGCGAAATGGTGAAAAGGGGTGATATCGGCGAAGTGAGGGTGGTGATGGCCGAATATCCGCAGGATTGGTTGGCTATCCCCCCGGAACAGGAAGAACTTCAGCTTTCTACCTGGCGGACGGATCCCGAGATTGCCGGTAAATCAAACTGTATCGGCGACATCGGCAGTCACGTGGAACATACCGTCTCCTATATCACCGGTCTGGAAATAGAGTCCCTCGCTGCGGATTTGACCACCTTTATTCAGGGAGAGGAGTTGGAGGACAACGGCCAAGTCATGCTCAAGTACAAAAACGGGGCTTCCGGAATGTATTGGGCCTCGCAGATAGCGGTGGGACACGATAACGGGCTCAAGGTGAGGGTATTTGGATCCCGAGGTGGCATCGAGTGGGAACAAGAGCATCCAAACGAACTGCAGGTGGCCGAGCTGAACCAGCCAGTGAAAGAGATGGCCAGGGGCAAAGATTACGTCTATCCTCAAGCGGATAAGTTTTCCCGCATCCCGCCGGGCCACCCCGAGGGTTACTTCGAGGCTTACGCCAACGTCTACAATGCCTTCTCCGACGCGGTGGCCAAGAAGAAGTCCGGCAAGGAATTAACCGAAGAGGATTTGGACTTCCCCAAAGGAGAAGAAGGTTTGCGCGGGGTCAAGTTTATCGACCGTTGTCTAAAGAGTTCCCAAGCGGATTCTAAATGGGTACAGTTTGAATAATTAGAGCTTGAAGAACGGTTTTTTGAATAGGCACTTACATAAGGAGGTTAAGATAAAATATGCCGAGGAAAGTTACTTTATTTACGGGTCAGTGGACCGACCTTACTTTCGAGGAAATCTGTGAAAAGGCCAGCGGTATGGGCTATGACGGCTTGGAGATTGCTTGCTGGGGAGACCATATGGACGTAGAGAGGGCGGCTCAAGACGATGACTACGTGGCGGAGAGAAAGGAAATTTTGGATAAGTACGGTCTAGGCGTTTGGGCTTTGGGAGCTCATCTGCCCGGTCAATGCGTGGGGGACCGCTACGACGAGCGGCTCGATGCTTTCGCTCCGGACGAACTGGCAGGTAAGCCGGAGGAGATAAGAGAATGGGGAATTCGGACGATGAAGTACGTCCCCCAAGCGGCGGAGAAGATGGGCTGTTCTGTGGTGACCGGGTTTACCGGCTCGCCCATTTGGAAGTTTTTCTATTCTTTCCCTCCAACTCCCCAGCAAACCGTCAAGGGAGCCTACGAAAAGATAGTGGACCTTTGGACGCCCATTTTCGATCAGTTCGACGAACACGGCGTCAAGTTCGCCCTGGAAGTCCATCCGACCGAGATAGCTTTCGATTACCACACCACTGAGAGATTGATAGAGGCCTTCGACGGTCGGGAGACATTGGGAGTCAACTTCGATCCCAGTCATCTCATCTGGCAAGGAGTTACGCCCCACCTATTCATCCGCGACTTTCCCGATCGGATTTATCACGTTCACATGAAAGATGCGGCGGTCACGCTGGACGGTCGGGCGGGAATCTTGGGCTCCCATCTGACCTTCGGCGATCCCCGTCGAGGATGGAACTTCCGCTCTTTGGGCCATGGGGACGTAAACTTTGAGGATATCATCCGTGAACTAAACGATATAAATTATACCGGTCCTCTTTCCGTAGAGTGGGAGGATAGCAACATGGATAGAGAACACGGGGCGAAAGAGGCGCTGGAGTTCGTCAGAGAGAAGGATTTTCCTCCTTCCGAAATGGCTTTTGACGAATCGATGGAAACCTAACTCCGTTTTTCGATTAGACGAGGAGGACGGTTTTTCCAAGTGGGAGGCCGTCCTCCTCTTTAATTTTCCCAGTTATTTGAGGAGGTAATATAGATGGAAGAAGGACACGTCACCGCAGTGATGGCCGGATGTGGAGGAATGAGCGGCACCTGGCTTCAGGCCGTAGAGGAGATTTCCGATCTGGAAATAGTGGGATTGGTCGATATCGATCAAGCGGCGGCCGAGAAAAGGGCGGAAGAGTTCCATTTGCAGGAGGCTGAAATAGGGGCCGACCTGGGGAACGTTCTGGAGAAAACCTCTCCGGACGCGGTCTTCGACGTTACTGTACCGGAAGCCCACGTCGAGGTAACGCTCGAGGCCCTCGATCACGGCTGTCACGTCTTGGGGGAGAAACCGCTGGCCGATTCGATGGAGAACGCGAAAAAGATGGTCAAGGCCGCCCAAGGGGCGGACAAGACCTACGCCGTGATTCAAAATCGTCGTTACGATCCCAACATTCGAAGATTTAGAGACTTTCTGGCGGGAGGGGAACTGGGCGAACTGACCACCGTCAACAGTGACTTCTTCATCGGCGCCCATTTCGGCGGCTTCCGGGCTCGGATGGAGCACGTTTTGCTTTTGGACATGGCCATCCATACCTTTGACGCCGCTCGGTTCGTTACGGACGAGGATCCGGTTTCCGTCTATTGTAAGGAGTGGAATCCGGCCGGTTCTTGGTACGATCACGATGCCTCCGCCGTCGCCGTCTTTCAGATGACGAACGATCTAGTCTATACCTATCGCGGTAGCTGGTGTGCCGAAGGGTTAAACACGACCTGGGAAAGCGATTGGCACGTGATCGGGGAAGACGGTAGTGCCAGTTGGGACGGGGCAGAGGACTTTGAGGCGGAAGTCGTCGCCGAAGAGGGCGATTTCTTCTCCGAGATGGAAGAGGTGGAAGTGCCGGAGACGGATCCCGGAAATAAGGTAGGGGGCCATGAAGGATTGATCAGGGAATTTATTCGTTCGATTCGGAAAGGAGAGGAACCGGAGACCGTCTGTACTGACAATATCAAGAGCCTGGCCATGGTCTTCGGCGCCATCGAGAGTGCCGAGAAGGGGCGGGAAGTGGATATAGATCTAGAATTGTAATCTACGGCCCCGGAGGAGGAAATCAGCTTCGATCCTCGCTCGCAAGTCTTTTCTACTGCAGGAAGATCTTATTTTTTCAACCAAACACACTTTGGAGGTATGTATTACCTATGAGCAAGAATCCGGATATCAGAATTGGAACGTTGGTCAATGCCGACGAGGGGACGGATACGGCAAAGTATATCGAGGAAATTCTCCCCCACGGTTTTGAGAGTTTTTCGCTTACTTTTTGGGGCGGAATCGGCGCGGTCGATCTGAAGAAGTTGGCCGACGAAGTCAATGAAGTCTTGGAGGGGACCGACGCCGTAATTAGTTCCTTGGCCACCTTCGGCAATCCGCTGGAAGAGGAAGAGGAGGATTTAAAAGTTAGGGAATCCTGGGCCGAACTGATCGATCACGTAGATCTGTTTGGCGCGGATATAGTGGCCGGCTTTACGGGCAGGATAAGGGGAGAACCGATCGAAGAATCGTTGCCCAAGTACAAGGAAGTCTTCGGACCCCTGGCGGAAAGGGCGGCGGAAAAGGGAGTCAAAATCGCCTTCGAGAACTGTGATATGGGCGGTACCTGGGAGAGCGGGGGTTACAATATAGCCCATAGTCCCGACGCCTGGAAATTGATGTTTGAAGCGTTGCCCGCGGACAATATCGGCTTGGAGTGGGAGCCCTGCCACCAGATGGTCAGTTTGATCGACCCTCTGCCTCAGTTGAGAGAGTGGACCGACAAGATCTTCCACGTCCACGGCAAGGACTGCACGATTAAGTGGGACGTCATCGAAGAACACGGAATCCACGGGCCGGAACAGTTCGCCTTCCACCGCACACCCGGCTTTGGTGATACGGATTGGACAGACGTAATCAGCGAGTTGCGCTGGGGAGGATTCACCGGCTCGATAGACATTGAAGGCTGGCACGATCCGGTCTACCGGGACGAACTGGAGATGACGGGTCAAGTCCACGGGCTGAATTACCTCAAACGATGTCGGGGTGGGGATTACGTGGAGAATCCCGAAGCGTAGTGTCGATACCGAAAGACCGGTTACAGATTGAAGTAGTTTTTTAAAAGGAGTGTTCCATCGATGGCAAAAGAAGCTTTGATAGTGCAGGGTGGATGGGAAGGACACGATCCGGAAGGAGTGGCAAGTGTATTTGCCGAAGTCTTGGAGGAAGAAGATTTTTCAGTAGAAGTATCCGCAACGCTCGATTCCTTTAAGGAGGAGGAAAAGCTTAAGGGGCTCGATCTGATTATCCCCGTCTGGACGATGGGCAGTATAGAGCCGGAGCAACTCAATCCCGTCTTGAACGCCGTAGAGAGCGGGGTAGGTATAGCCGGTTGCCATGGGGGGATGTGTGACGCCTTTCGCGAAAGCACGCAGTGGCAGTTTATGACCGGGGGACAATGGGTGGCCCATCCGGGCAACGACGGCGTGGAGCATGAGATAAATATCAAGAAGTCCTCCTCTAGCCCTATAGTAGAGGGGATGGAAGACTTTACCGTCAGCTCCGAGCAGTACTATCTGCACGTCGATCCGGCGGTGGAAGTAATTGCCACCACGCGCTTCCCCGTCGCAGACGGCCCGCACAGTGCCAACGGGGAGGTCGACGCCCCCGTGGTCTGGACCAAGCGCTGGGGAGAAGGACGGGTCTTTTACTGTTCTTTAGGACATCAATCCGACATAGTGTCGATGGAGCCAGTGAAAGAACTGATGAGACGTGGCTTCCTCTGGGCGGTCGATGAAGAGATCTAGGTCGGACGGAAAAGGAGGAATTGCAGATGAGTAATAACGCAGAAGCACTTGAACCAGCCAAAGTAGGGATAGTGGGCTGTGGGGATATCAGTGCCATTTACTGTCAAGCCGGCGAGAAATTCGAAGCGATAGAGATCGTCGCCTGTGCCGACCTGGTGGAAGAAAAAGCTCAAAAGAGGGCCGAGGAGTACGATATCCCCCAGGTAGTGGAGACGGAGGAGTTGCTTTCGGATCCGGAGATCGAGATCGTGCTCAACTTGACCACGCCCGGTGTCCATGCCCAGATCTGCCGGGCGGCCCTGGAGGCAGGGAAGAATACCCACGTCGAAAAGCCGTTGGCCGTGAAACGGGAGGAGGGTCGGGCGCTGCTGGAGCTAGCTCGAAGGAAGGAGTTGTTGATCGGCGGGGCGCCGGATACTTTTCTCGGCGGCGGTCTGCAGACTTGCCGCAAACTGATCGACGATGGCTGGATCGGGGAGCCGATCGGGGCGACCGCCTTTATGACTTGCCACGGTCACGAGAGCTGGCATCCCGACCCCGAGTTCTATTACAAGGAAGGCGGCGGCCCGATGTTCGACATGGGGCCTTATTATTTGACCGCCCTGGTTTCCCTCGTCGGCCCCTTGAGCTCGGTGAGCGGTTCGACCAGGATCACCTTCCCGGAAAGAACCATCACCAGCGAGCCCAAATACGGGAAGAAGATAGAGGTGGAGGTACCCACTCATGTGGCGGGCACGATGGAGTTCGAAAACGGAGCGATCGGAACCATCGTCACTAGCTTCGACGTATGGCGGGCCGATCTGCCGCGGATCGAGATATACGGGAGCGAAGGTACGCTGAGTTGTCCCGATCCCAATACCTTTGGCGGGCCCGTGAAGGTCTTCAGGCCCGGAATGGAGGATTGGGAAGAAATCCCCTTGACGCATGGCTATCGGGAAAACAGTAGAGGAATAGCCGTTGCGGATATGGCTTACGCGCTCAGATCGGGTAGAGATCACCGGGCCAGCGGGAAGTTGGCCTACCACGTGCTGGACACGATGCAGGCCTTTCACGAGGCGGCGGATTC
>Ga0207797_1001853_pt1 | contig 15066 bp, 14 predicted proteins | sample PRCRCaboRojoPR_6_FD_187275 | JGI IMG/M metagenome (GOLD analysis project Ga0207797, IMG submission 187275) | Marine sediment microbial community from Cabo Rojo, Puerto Rico - PR CR 10% Liquid 1 (SPAdes) | ecosystem: Environmental > Aquatic > Marine > Coastal > Sediment | place: Cabo Rojo, Puerto... | reverse complement strand
GAGGCCGGAAGTCTCCTCCCGGAAGAGCTTTCCGGTCATTTTCAAATGGAAGACCAGATGACGGTCGGCTTCCAGGCTGAGCAAAAGCAGCTTGGCCCGTCTCCAGACCCGCTGAACGGTTGCGCCGGGCAAGCCGTCCAAGAGATCCCCTGGATCCGTCTTCAGGCTGCCCGGATTCAGGACGCTGACTCGGTCGAAGCGGTCTGCGATCAGGAGAGGCTCGAGCCCTCTGGCAATGGTCTCCACCTCAGGGAGTTCCGGCACGTGGGTGTCCTTAAAGTCTTCCAACCGCCTGAACCACAAGCTGACGTCCGGCGTCTGTGATCCGGCTACTCGTCTCCAGCTATGAAGGCCTCGGTCTTCCGCCAGGCGAGATCGTCGCTGTACTGCTCCGGAGGATGCTTCATGAAGTAAGAGGCCGGACCGAGCAATGGACCTCCCTCACCGCGGTCCAAGGCCAGCTTCATGCACCGGATGGCGTCGATGGCACAACCGGCCGAGTTCGGCGAGTCTTCCACCGAAAGGCGCAGCTCGAGGTTCATGTCCACATCGCCAAAAAGCTTGCCTTCCATGCGAATGAAGGCAACCTTGTTATCCTTTTGCCAAGCCACGTAATCGCTGGGCCCGACATGGATATCATCTTCAGCCAGCCTCTGTCCGGCCACGGACTGGACCGCTTCGGTCTTGGACTCCTTCTTCGAAGCCAGTCGCGTTCGGTTGAGCATGTTCAAAAAATCAGTGTTTCCGCCGGTATTGAGCTGATAGGTCCGCTTGAGCGGAACGCCCCGCCGTCTGAAAAGATCGGTCAGAACGCGGTGCACAATGGTCGCTCCCATCTGGGATTTGATATCGTCGCCGATGATCGGCAGGCCTTTCTGCTTGAAGCGGCCAGCCCAGCCGGAGTTGCTGGCGATAAACACCGGAATGTTGTTGATCAGGCCGAGCCCGGCCTCCAAGGCGCATTCCGCATAAAAATGCGAGGCCTGCTCTGAGCCGACCGGCAGGTAGTTGAGCAGCATCTCAGCCCCGCTGTCCCTGAGCAATGCGACAACGGTCTCCTTATCCGGCTCTGCCTCCTCGGCAGGAATCACGGTGTGCCTGTCCTCATAGGTGCGCATATGCTCCGAGACACCGTCGAGGACCCGGCCCATGCGAACCGTCACTCCCAGAGGCGGGATATCCGAATGGAAAACCGTGGTGCAGTTGGGCGGAGCGAACATGGCCTCAGCCACGTCCCTGCCGACCTTGCGCCGGTCGATGTCAAAAGCGGCCACGATCTGGATATCGCTCGGCAGCCTGCCTCCGATCTGCCAGTGCATAAGCCCCACCGCCTCCTCGGGGACCTGATCGCGGTAGTAGAAGATCCCTTGAATGAGCGCACTGGCGCAATTGCCCAACCCGACAATGGCCACCTTGATCTTCCCCATGCCTGCCTCTCCTTTGCCTCTCTCCTGCCGGCAGCAGCGGGCTGCTCTGGCTGCCACCGCTCGACCGCGTGATTTCTCGACTCGAAATTGAAAACCAGTACAAAATCATTTACATTCACAAGCAGATGCCGAAAGGCTCTGACAGCCCTGGAAGCGGCCTCGGTGTTCTGCCTTTATACAAAAGGAGTCTTTGGAAAACAACAGCTTGGAAAGGCGATTTTCCTGCTCCGCATTTACGGGAACCGACCCAGACCAATCACCCTGTTTTCGAATACCAAGCCAAGAGGAGGTACTATGCCCGACTTCATGGACATCATCAAAGAACGGCGCAGTGTGCGAAAGTTCGAGGACCGGGATATCCCGGAAAGCACGCTGCAGACGGTACTGGAAGCGGCACAATGGTCCCAGTCCTGGGCCAACACCCAGTGCTGGGAGATTGTGGTCGTCAAGGACCAGGCCATCAAAGGTCAGCTTCAGGAAACCATGGCCAAAGGCAACCCAGCCACCAAGGCCATTGTTGAGGCTCCGGCCCTGCTGGCTGTCTGCGGCAAGCTGGAGACCTCTGGGTATTATAAAGGTCAAGTCACCACGAAGTTCGGCGACTGGTTCCTCTTCGATCTCGGCCTGGTCTGCCAGAACATTTGCCTGGCGGCCCACGCCGCCGGTCTTGGCTCGGTGATTGTCGGCCTCTTCGACCACGATCAGGCCGCCAAGGTCCTCAAGGTCCCCCAAGGCCACGAGCTAGTGGCCATCATCCCTCTGGGCTACCCGGCCCAGACCCCCAAGGCCCCGAAACGCAAGGCCATCGAAGAGTTCACCCATCAGGACACTTTTTAAGTCGTTCTCAAGGGCTGAGCCGGATGGCTCAGCCCTTGAGAACGGCCCTGGGCTTGCTGCCCTCCTGGGGTCCGATGACCCCGTCCCTTTCCATCTGCTCGATAAACCTGGCCGCCCGGTTAAAGCCGATCCTGAGCTGCCGCTGGATCATGGAGATCGAGGCCTTCCCCTGCTCGGTGACGAACTCCACGGCCTGACCATAAAGGGGGTCATCGGCCACGTCGCCGCCGTTCTCCTGCCCTCCGGCCGATCCTCCGGCCTGCTTCTTCCATTCCTGGAGATCCAGCTCGGCGGCGGCTTCGCTCTTGTTCTTCCAGAACTCGATGACCGAAGCGATCTCCTCGTCGCTGATGAATGCGCCGTGAATGCGCTCCAGCTTTCCAGCGCTGGACTTGAAGAGCATGTCCCCCTGGCCCAGGAGATACTGGGCGCCGACCCCGTCCAGGATGGTGCGCGAGTCGTGCTTCGAGCTGACCTGAAAGGCGATTCGGGCCGGAAAGTTGGCCTTGATCAGACCGGTAACCACATCCACCGAGGGCCTCTGCGTGGCCAGGATGAGATGAATCCCCGCGGCTCTAGCCAGCTGGGCCAAGCGAACGATGCTGGACTCGACCTCCTTCCCGGCCGTCAGCATGAGATCGGCCAGCTCATCGATGATCAGAACCAGATAAGGCAGCCGCTTAAGGTTTTGAACACTTTCTGGATCCTTGGCTGACAGCTCCTCGAGCTTGCGGTTGTAGCTCTGGATGTTGCGAACTCCCATGGCGGCCATAGCCTCATACCGAGAATCCATCTCGTAGACCGCCCAGTCCAGAGCCGTCTTGGCCAGCTCCATCTCCGTGACCACAGGGTGGACGAGGTGCGGCAGCTCGGCGTAGGCGGCCATCTCGATCCGTTTCGGATCGATGAGCAGGAGCTTCATCTCCTCGGGGGAGGAATGGAAGAGGAAGCTGCTGATAATGGCGTTCAGACAGACGCTCTTGCCGGCCCCGGTTGCGCCGGCCACGAGGAGGTGAGGCATCCTGGCCAGGTCTTCGACCCGGGCCCGCCCGTAGATGTTCTGGCCCAGGGCCATGGGCAGCCCGCTCTTCTTGCCCGGAAACTCCTGAGACTCGATAATCTCCCGAAAATAAACCGTTTTCCTGTCTCGATTGGGGATCTCGATGCCCACGGTGTCCTTCCCGGGAATCGGGGCCATGATGCGCACGGCCGTGGCCTTGAGGGCTAGGGCCAGGTCATCGTTCAGGTTGGCGATCCGGCTGATCTTGATTCCTGGAGCCGGCCGGAACTCGAACATGGTTACAACCGGGCCGGGGCTGGACTGAACCACCTCTCCCTGGATGCCGAACTCGAGCAGGCAGTTGGAGAGCTTCTTGGCCAGCTCAGCCGTATGCGCAGCATCCTCAGGCTTTTCAACGGCTTGGACCGGTTGGAGAAGCTCTGCCGTGGGATACGGCTCCTTGAGGGCAGCTCTGGCCGGCCGCGGTGATGGGGCAGAGTCGGCCTTGGCGGTGGCGGATTTCGGGCCTGGGGCTCGGTTGTCCGAAGCCGGCTTGGCCTGGCTGGCGGCGGAGTCCGGCTTGGCCGTCTTCTTTGGCTGGGCCGGCTGCCCTTTTTGAGGGGCAGGCTTGACCGGCTTGGCGGCTCTATGCGGTACCAACCGGCTGAGCTTTTCCCAAAGCCGGACCTGGAGCCGCACCAGGACATTCCGCCAGCCTGCCAGCTTCCGCCCCAGCCTGTCCGCCAGCCTGGTCCAGGAAAGCCTGAAGCAAAGCTGCAGCCCGGCTGCAAAAGCGAACAGCCAGAGCGCAGAGGCCCCGGCTGCACGCAGGTAGTCGGTGGCGGCCCCATAGACCAGACGTCCGAGCAGGCCGCCCCCCCTGAGGGATCCCAGGCTGAGATGCTCGCGTATCCAGGGCTGCTCACTGAGGCTGAAGCAGCAGACGAGCAAGAAGATGAGCCCCAGCCATCGGTACCAGACAGGGCGAATGGAAGGGAAAAGGATGCTCACGCCGCCCAGCAGGGCGAAGATGGGGAAAAACCAGGCGGCCAGGCCAAAGAGCTCCGCAAGGATTCCGGAGATGTAAGCGCCGATGATTCCGGCCTGATTGGCAACCGTGTAGCCAGGGGAGATGCTCTGATTGAAGCTCGGATCCTGCGGCGAGTGAGTTCCCAGGCTGAGAGCCAGCAGGACGAAGAGAAAGAGCAGCGCCAGGCCGCAGAGCTCGCGCAGTATTTTGTTCCCGTCGATGTCCATTGTGCGATTGTCTGCCTCCTGGAGAGCGGATCACTCCCGGCCCAGGTACGCGCCGGTCCTGGTGTCGACCTTGATCCTGTCCCCGACCTCGATGAACAAAGGCACATTCACGGTCAGGCCGCTGCTCAGGGCTGCCGGCTTCGTCGCTCCGCTGACCGTGTCCCCCTTGACACCGGGCTCTGTATCGGCCACCTCGAGGGACACCGAAGCGGGCAGGCTGATATCGATGACCTGTCCGCGATAGGTCACGGCCTTGACCGCCTGCCCCTCAGTCAAAAAGCCGGCCTTGCCCGCCAAGTTTCCCTCCGGCACCGGGACCTGCTCATAGGTGGTCATATCCATGAACATGAGCACATCGCCGTCCGTATAGATGAACTGCATCTCCTTGGACTCGATGTCCGGCTTGGCGATCTTCTCTCCAGAGCGAAAGGTGTGATCCATGACCGCGCCGTTTAAAAGGTTGCGGAGCTTGGTCCGAATATGGGCCCCTCCACGGCCGGACTTGGAATGCAAGAAGTCGATGACCTCGTAAGGCTCTCCATTGACCTCTATTTTCAAGCCGTTCCGGATATCCGATGTCGAATACATATCTTCTCCTTGAAAAAAGTTACCTATTCGGTCACCCGACCGAATAGGTAAAGAAACCCAAATCAAGGCGGCGCCTCGACTTGGGTCCAATCAGAAAAGGCTCTGTCTCCAGGACAAAGCCTTCAGCCGTCACCGTGCATCATCGGGGAGGCAACTGCCTGGAGCAAGCTGTCTTTGCGGATCAGCCGGACTGCGAGCTCATATGCTCCATGAGGGCCAGGAAGGCCAACCCATAGCCGGTCAGCCCGAACCCGGAAACCGAGCCGATGCAATGCTTGGCAATGAGGCTGGTTTGCCGAATCGGCTCCTGGCGGGCCCAGACATTGCTCAGATGGACCTCCACGCAAGGAATGCCGATCCAGGCCAGGCAATCGGCCAGAACGAGACTCGTGTGTGTCAGGGCTCCTGCGTTCAGCACCAGCCCGTTTACGCCCTCATCAACAGCCTGCTCGAGCCTGTCGACGAGCTCACCTTCATGATTGGACTGATAGATTCGCCAGCGAATCTGCTTTTCGCGGTCTCCCAGTATCCTGGTCAGAACGCCGGGCAGCTCGTCAAAGCCCTTGCTGCCGTATATTCCAGGCTGGCGGCGGCCTATGGCCCCCAGATTGGGCCCGTTGACCACCAGAATATTCATCCTGGGCATGATGCCTATTTGGGCTCCGCCGGCTCTTCGACCGGCTCCGGCTCCATGGCCGGCTCAACCGTGACCTCGTCGACCGATTCTGACTCCGTGGCCTCCGGCGTTTCCTCGGGCTCTTTGGTAACTGGCTTGATCATCCCGGAAATCAAAAAAACCGCATCACCGACGTCGATCTCACGGTTCGTCTCCGTGAGCAGTCCTTGGGCCGCGGAGTTTATGGTGTTATAGATCTTTCCGGAGCCGATAATGCGCATGAGTCGCTCGCTCTGAACCTCCTCCGGCCTGGTCACAAGAAAGTAGGCCCCGTTTTCGTCCGGCGTCTGATCAGCCAGCTCAATGGTGCAATGGGAGTTCTCCCCGCCCATGGCCCGGCCGTCGAGAAACGAGGTAATCTTGCCCGACACAGCGGTTGACGCGGTAAAGTCGACTGAAATCTGAAAGCGCTGGGTGTAAACGTTGGTGATCTCGTCCTTCTCGGGCGAAAACTGGCCTTCGTGGACCAAAAAGCGGGATTGCTTGCTCGCGGCCTGTCCCACATTGATGAGCAGGCGCTGGCGAAGCCAGCTGTTGATGGCTTGCCGCATCCCCTCGGTCTCCGCTTTTTCCCACAGCACCTCAGATGGGGTCTTTCCGACGGGGACCTCTTCGGGATTGGCCATAACCTGGACCTGGACCTGCTTGCTGAGTGTGGTGGGGGCCTCTTTGGGCGAGAAAGCCGACTGCTCCTGAGTCCCGGCGCATCCGCCGGCAAAGACGAGGCATACAGACACGAGCGCGAGTAGCCATGTGATCTTCACGGTCATCCCCCCTGCAGTTTGGGCCGCATCGGAATCGAGACTTGAGTCGTTGCCGCTAATGTGCCAAAGAAGACCTGAAAAGGTCAAGGTAAAACATGCATTCGGACCAGATACTCCATCACACCATCTATAGCCCGGACAAGCTTCCCCGGCTGGCTGAGCCCCAGTTTGCCGCAGCCGGCCGCTCAAATGTGGGCAAGTCCAGTCTGATCAACTGCCTGGCCGGCAGGAAGAAGGCCGCCCGAACCAGCGCAACACCAGGCAAGACCCGCAGCCTGAACTACTACTGGCTGGCCTCAATACGCTCCTACCTGGTCGATCTCCCAGGCTACGGCTATGCCAAATGCTCCAAGCAGGAACGGCAGCAATGGGCAGAGCTGGTCGACCGCTTCTTCGCCGATTGCCGCGACCTGCGGGGCGTGATTCTCCTGGTCGATGCCAGGATCGCCGTTCAGGACAGCGATATCGAGCTGCTCCGCTTTATGCAGGCCAAGGGCATCCCCGTGCTCACGGCCCTGACCAAGGCGGACAAATGCTCCATGTCTGATCGGCAGCGCGCCCTGAACGCCTGGCAGGCTATCCTCCAGACCGAAATGCCCGCCTTGCTCTTTTCAGCCAAGACCGGGCTGGGCAGGAAGCGCCTTCTGCAGCAGCTGGCCGAGCTGTCCGCCTGAGGCTCTGTCCCGCGAGCTTCGGCTTGGGCCGCTCAAGCCTGGCGCATCTAAGGCGTACTGCCCACGTGGCGCACAATCAACAGCTTGGAGCACCTTTTTCATACACCTGCAGCCTGGGCAAACGGGCTCATTTCAGGGTGTGGCGAACGGATCAGCACAGCCCTCTACTGCCGGGCCCGCCAAGCGGTCATGGCGGCAGCCGGGAGGCCCACCAGCAGACTTCCGAACCACCCCGCCACCCAAGGAACGAGCAGCCCTTTCTCGCCCAGCGTCCCGCCGAATACATAGAGGAAGTAGAAGGCGAAGGTAATGACGATGCCCAGAACCAGGTTAAGGAAGAGGTTCTCCCGTTTTTTGGACAGAACGAGCCCCACCATGGCCATGATCAGCATGGAGCCGGCATAGGAGAGCTTCATGTGCCAGGCCGTTTTGAGAGCGCTGGTGTTCACTCCGGCTGCCTGCAGCCGATCGATGATCTCTCCGAGCCGCCAAAGCGGGAGCCTCTCGGGCGAATCCTCGTCCTTCGTCGTGGCCAAAGCGGACGGATCCTGCTCAAGGGGAAGCCGCTTGGTCTGCAGGCGCCGCATGGTGAAGCGATCGGGATGGAAGACCGTAACCCCCTCCAGAACCCAGCTGTTCTCTTCAACCTGAAAGCGGTCCGCTGTGATGAACTCCTCGGCCTTGGTGAACCCCTCGCTGACGGATACGATCCGACAGCTGCTGCCCTGCCGGGTCTCCGGATGAAAAGAATGAATGTGCACAATGTACCCGCCGTCCTTGAACCAGATATCCCGAAGCACCTGCCGGCTCTGAACATCCTCCTTGCCCACGGTCTCCCAGATCCGTTCGCTCTTCACCTCGCCGGCAATGCCCAGCTGCTGGGAGAAAACCAGCTGCAGGCCGCACCAGATGAGGGCATATCCCAAAAAGAAAACCACAATCCGGCCATAGGAGACCCCCCCGGCCTCCAGGGCCACGAGCTCTCTGTTGCGGTGCATCATGGTTATCTGCAGGATCACGGTGATCAAAAAGACCGCCGGCAGGACCTGGGAGATGATGAGGGGAATCTTGGCCAAGAAGTAGACCAGAATGGTTTCAATTGCGGCCCCCCTATCCAGAAGCCGGTCCAAACGATCGAAGACATCGACCAGCAGATAGATGCCCACGCAGGCCAGAAGGCTCACAGCCACAAAGGCCAGGTTCTGCCGGAGCAGATGGCGGCTCAGGGTGCTCATGACTCCGGACGCTCTCCAATGCCCCGAATGTGCGCGAAAATATGAAGCAGGCGTCCCCTCCCCTCGGTCATGGCCCGATAGAGGACCATGACGGCCAAAACAAGGAAGACGGCATTCGGCATCCAGACGCTCAGACCGACCGGAAGCCTGCCGGTTTGGCCAAGGCTTAGGCCGAGATAGAACAGGGCGTAGTAAACGAAGAACATGCCCAGGATGATCAGGCCGCCGTACTGCCGTTTGACCTCGTCGAGAATCCAGCCAAGGGGCAGCGCGAAGAAGCCGAGCACGAGACAGGCAACCGGCAAGGCGAAGCGCTTGTGCATTTCCACCTGCACCTCCTCTTGACTTATCCCGGCGTCCCTTCTGGCCTCAGGGGTCCGGCTGAGGCGCTGCAGCTTGGACCAGGCCATGTACTTCGGCTTGTCCGTGTCCACATCAATATCTCCGAGGAGGGATTTCAGATCGAGAACAATCCGGTAGGTGGAAAAGGTCAGGATATCGACGGCCCCGCTCTCGGACTGCCGGTATATCCGCCCGTCGCTGAGGGCGAAGAGTATCCTGCCTTGCTTGGGATCTGAGGTTATCCGCCCTCGGGGAGCGACAATGCTGACCTCGGCCTGCTCCCGGGAGCTGTCCTTGACGAATATTCCGGTCAAGCGGCCGGACTCGCGGTCGACATCCTTGGAGAAGATGGTCAGGCCCGGAATCTTGTCATAAAACAGGCCCGGCCTGAGGGCCAGCTGAGTCTTGGTCTTGGCCAGCTCGACCAGCGTTCCCTGAAATCGCTCCATGCCCCAGGATACGCCATGGACCGAGACCAGGACATTGACTCCGCCGCAGAGCAGCAGGAAGACAATGACCCCAGGAACGATCCTGGGTAGCGAGACACCGCCGGCCCTGAGGGCCATGAGCTCCCGGTCGTTGCCCATGCGCTGGAAGGTCAGGAACGTGCTGATCATACAGGAGATGGGCAGCAGGAGCATGAGAAAGAACGGCGAGAGGTAAACGAACAGCTCGCCGATGTCCAGGAAGGACATATTCAGGGAGAAGAGGATCTGCCTCAGCTTGAGGAGCTTGCCGAGCAGGAGGAAAGACAGGAAGACGGCCAGGATCATGGTAAAGACCGCGGCCAGCTCCCTGAAGATCCCTCTGTGGACGAGCTTGATTAGCGGCATGGACACTCTGGTGTATGGCCCATGAAATACTCTCCGTATTTCGTGGAGGGTCGCTTATCTGCAAAGGCGGCTACCGCCCCATGCCCCTGCACTCACTTTCCTGCGCAATCGGGGGCCTTCTCTCCAGGAGAAAGAGCAACCCGAACCCAGTCATGGTTCCCATAGGGCTGAGTGGAAAGTGAGTGCAGGGGGGCGGACACAGGCTATTGCCCGGATGGCTCCCCGGCTTCCGACTGCCGGAAGAGGTGGCGCAGGTACTCCTCCTCCCGGGGAGTCAGGTTGTAGCGGAAGATGGCTTCCTGCAGGAGCTTGGCCTCATCCTTGCCCTCCTCCCGGTTTTCGCTGATCCATATCAAAGCGTCCCTGACCCGCTTCTCTTTCGGCATGATCGTGCTCATAGTCTCTGCTCCAGAGCTCGATGGCTGGTGAAAGATTCCCCAGGCCGCTTGACATTCTTTGGTATGGAAAAAATGTCAAGTGGTTGATTTCTAGGCGCCAAGAGGATGGGGCGCCGAACCTGGTTCCCTTGACATGGGAACTCAATCCCCGTGGCCCGGCAAACGGGGTCACTGTACACAAGGAGGCCGCGTCTTGCAACGCAAGGCCATATCCGGTACACCGGAGCGGACCGATGCTTCGGCAGGCATCCGGCTAGGGATATCCTGCCGACTCCATTGGTGCGGCATATGCCGCCTGTGGCCATAGACATCGGCCGGGGGCAAGCCGGGCAGGCTCCCGAAACCGTCAACTCATGCAGACAAGCGCTCTCCATGCTGGACTACCTTGTTGCCGCCATACTGGGAGTCGTCGAGGGGCTGACCGAGTTCCTGCCGGTCTCCTCCACGGGACATCTGATCATTGTCGGTCACCTTCTCGGTTTCACTGGAGCCAAGGCCGAGATGTTCGAGGTGGTCATCCAGCTCGGAGCCATTTTGGCTGTTGTGGTGCTCTACAAGGAACGATTCATCGGCCTGGTGAGGCCCACTCCGGAAAGACGCTTCAGCGGGGCCTACGGCATTGCCCTGCTGGTCTTGACCTCCATCCCGGCCTCGATCCTGGGGCTCTTGACCCACGAGCTGATCAAGGAGCACCTGTTCAATCCCATCACAGTCGCCTGGGCTCTCGGCGTTGGGGCTCTGGCCATTCTCCTGGTCGAGAGCCTCCCACGCAAAAGGATCTTCTCCGGGCTGGATGATATCTCCCCCTGGTGGGCCTTGGGCGTTGGCTTCTTCCAATGCCTGTCCCTGTGGCCGGGATTCTCCAGATCGGCTGCGACCATCATGGGCGGTATGATTCTCGGAGGCCGCCGCAAGCTGGCCGCGGAGTACTCCTTCATTGCCGCCGTCCCCATCATGGTCGCGGCGACCTGCTTCGATTTCCTGCAGAGCTGGTCCATGCTCGAGGCCAAGGATTTGGCCGTTCTGGGTCTCGGCTTTGTGGTCTCCTTTATCTCGGCTTATGTGGCGGTCACCGGGTTTATCCGGCTCCTGACCAGGGTGACCCTGCGCCCCTTTGCTCTCTATCGGCTGATCATTGCCCCGCTGGTGCTCCTGCTCAGTTCCTGAAGAGGGAAAGATATATTCAAATGACGTCTTTTTTGCCCCCAATACTTTGAAGCTGTATCGGTACAGCGATAGCCTAAGGCGCAGAAATATCAAAGCAGGAAATCTGATATCCCAAGGCTTGAACGAGTGTGGCTCCGTGACCACCCATCATGATGTTCCCCCCCTGGTCCAGCTCAGTAGAGTCAGCGTAACTCGAAACGGATGCACCCTTATTCGCAATCTGAGCTGGAGCCTTCGAGCCGGCGAACGCTGGGCCATTCTGGGCAGGAACGGCGCAGGAAAGAGCACCTTTCTTTGTCTGGCCCGAGGTGATATCTGGCCGGATCGGGATGGCTGCGGCGAGCGGCTTTTCTGCCTCAACGGACGGCCGGAAAAGAGCCCTTTGGAGTTCCGCCGTCTCTCCAGCCTGTGCTCAACAGCCCTGCTGGCCGCCTATCGCAGGCACGGCCTGAACCTCAACGTGCAGGAGGTGCTGGCCAGTGGGCTGTTCGACTCCCTTCGCCCCCATGTCCGGTTAACTCCTGAGCAGCGGCATGCCGTCCATCGGATAGCCGCGGAGCTCGATCTGACCAGCCTCCTGGACCGGAGCATGCTGGAGCTCTCCAATGGGCAGTCCCAGATGGTCCTTCTGGCCAGGGCCATGGTCAAGGACCCGGCCGTTCTCTTTCTGGATGAGATCGGCGACTCCCTGGATGAGCCGGCCAGGTACCGGCTCCAAGAAGCAGTCCAAACCAGGGTGCAGTCCGGAGCCGCCATCGTCTGGGCAACCCACAGGCCGGACAGCCTCGCCCTGGCATCCAACGACCAGATGCTTCTTCAGGATGGGCAGCAAACGGAGCGGGTTGCCCCACTCAGGAAACCTTCGACCCATGGAGCAACCCCTGAACACAGCCGGCAGAGCCCAAGAGGGTCCTCCCTTCTCGAGCCTCACCGTGGGCCGCGCCTTTTGCACAAGGGCCCGACTCCATCAACACACCCAGCCGAGCCCGGGGAGGCGGTCATTCGCATCGACCAGGCCGATGTCGTTCTCCACGGCAGGCCAGTCCTCAGGGATCTTTGCTGGACCATCCGCCGACATGAGCACTGGGCCGTGAGCGGACCGAACGGATCGGGCAAGTCGACCCTCTTTCGGCTCATCCTCGGCCAGGTTCACCCTCTTCCCGGCGGCAGCATCCAGCGTTTCAACCGCGACAGGGTGCCCATCCGGGACATCAGGCAACGCATCGGGCATTTCTCGCCCGACCTCGAGGCCTGGCACACCAGCTCCCAGTCCGGCCTTGAGACGGTCCTCTCCGGGCTCTTCGGTCATATCGGCTTGAACCGGCCTGTCACCAAGGACCAGCGCAAGCTGGCCATGGGCTGGCTCCGTGGCTTCGGGCTGGCTCACCTGGCCGACCGCGACATTCGCTGCCTGTCCTGCGGAGAGCTCCGCCTGCTGCTCCTCCTCCGGGCCGTCATCCATGAGCCCGAGCTGCTCCTGGTGGACGAGCCCTGCTCCGGCCTCGATACCGTCGCCAGGCAAGGGGTTCTGAATCTCCTCAACGATCTGGCCTGGAAGACCGCCCAGCTGATCATGATCTCCCACCGCGAGGAGGACTTCCCTGCCTGCCTGCAGAAGAAGCTCATCCTCGGGGATGGCGCCGTTCAAGGCATAGTCAGCCTGCCTAAGGCCTAAGTGCCGGTTTTTCCACCTTCGACCCCAACCGCCATCTTTTTGTATGCAAAAATGCTCCAAGCTGTTTTTTTTTGCACGTTTCGGCCGAGGCGCCCCGCTTGGTTCCATATGGTGCGGGGCTTTGAACCTCCAGGAGCCCTTCCTGTCATTCGAGCTTAAAATCCTTCACGGATCGCATACTGAGCCGTTGGCTGTTTCTCTGGCCTGTGCGGCGATGGAACCGGCGATCGGCGCCCCGGCCCACTTGGCGCTTTTTTCATGCTTGGTTGTGCCTCACCAGGCATGTCGGTTTATTCGATTTCCCGATGCCTTGGAAGCCAATGGATTGGCTTTTCCTATTTGACCCGCTTGACAACACGACCTAGATACGCTCAGGAGCATCTCGCTCTTTAGCATGGAACCAGGCGCGCCCCACTCAGCTGCCAAGCCCAATGCATAGAGACGTGCAACCGCTTTTTCAAAGAGATAAGGAAGCAGATCAATGAACGAAGCCCACCTTGACTGCCGCAGCCTTCCCTGCCCGCAGCCAGTCTTGGAGTGCAAGAAGGCTGTCTCGGATGAGCACCCGCACCGGATCGTCGTCACCGTGGACAACGAGGCCGCCAGTCAGAACGTCAGCCGCTTTTTGTCCTCGCAAGGGTATGCTCTGATCTCGGAAGACCGGCGCAACGGCCTGGTCATTGTGACGGCTGAGGCCGGCGGTGACAGGGCCTCCACTGAGGAAGATCCAGGGGAAGCTGCCTCGGATGCCTGGCACCAGGCCTCCGCGTCCCCGCAGGCAGCGCCGGACCGTCAGCTTGTGCTTATCACCTCCGATGTGATCGGCCATGGAGATGACCTCCTCGGAGGGAAGCTCATGCAGAACTTCCTGGCCACCCTGCCGGAGATGGGCGAGAGCCTTTGGCGGATCATTTTCATCAATGCCGGGGTCAAGCTGACCGTTCAAGGCAGCCCTGTTTTGGAGGGGCTCCAGAGCCTGGAGTCGGCCGGAGTGAGCATCCTGGTTTGCGGGACCTGCCTGGATCACTTCCAGCTCCTGGAGCACAAACGGGTCGGTCGGACCACCAACATGCTCGACGTGGTCACCAGTTTACAGCTGGCTGGAAAGGTAATACATGTCTGATTGCTATGGGCGACAAGACCTCGGGACAGCAAGCGGATCAGGCTGGACTGGTCCGTCTGAACAAGGTGCTGGCCTCCTCTGGAGTGTGCTCCCGGCGCAAGGCCGACGAGCTTATTGCCCAGGGAAAGGTCAGGGTCAACGACCGGATCGTGACCGCCTTGGGGACGAAAGTCGACCCTGAGCGTGACCGCATCAGCGTTGCGGATCGTCCAATCGGGCAGGTTCCGGGTTCGAGCCCGAGGGAACATATCTATCTGGCCCTGAACAAGCCCGTGCGGACCATTACCTCGCTCTCCGACCCTCAAGGCCGGCAAACCGTTTGGGACCTCCTCCCGGAGAAGCTCAAGCATCGGCGCATCCTGCCAGTCGGCCGCCTGGACGCCATGTCCGAAGGGCTGCTCCTGATGACCAGCCACGGCGAGCTGCTCCATCGTCTGACCCATGCCAGCTGGCATGTGGCCAAAACCTACCGCGTCCTCGTTCGAGGGCAGGTTCCCCCCGAAACCATGGACAGGTTCCGCAATGGTATGGTCTTGCAGGAAGGGGACCAGCTGGCCCCGGTGGACATCAAGCACATGGAGAGCCACGGGGGGCGGACCTGGCTGGAGATGACCCTCTATGAAGGCAAAAACAGACAAATACGCCGCATGTGCCGGGACACGGGGCTGACCGTGCTCCGGCTCCTGCGTATCAGGCAGGGTCCCGTGAACCTTGGAAGCTTGCCGCCGGGCGGCTGTCGGATGCTGTCGGACGAGGAGATCCGCAGCCTTCTGCTGCAGACAGGGCTCGAAGGCTCAAAGCAGCCAGGCTGAGGGTTTCAGTCCCTTTTCCGTGAAAAAAAAGAGGCAAGCTGTTGATTTCTCGGCGCCAAGAGGATGGGTCGCCTCGCTTGGTTCCATATAGTGCGGGGCTTTGAACCTCCAGGAGCCCTTCCTTTCATTCGAGCTCTGGATCCTTCAAGGATCGAATACAGAGCCGTTGGCTGTCTCTCTGGCCTGTGCCGCCATGGAACCTGCCTTCGGCGCCCCATCCTCTTGGCGCTTTTTTCATGCTTGGTTGTGCCTGCGGCG
>Ga0207797_1001852_pt1 | contig 15067 bp, 15 predicted proteins | sample PRCRCaboRojoPR_6_FD_187275 | JGI IMG/M metagenome (GOLD analysis project Ga0207797, IMG submission 187275) | Marine sediment microbial community from Cabo Rojo, Puerto Rico - PR CR 10% Liquid 1 (SPAdes) | ecosystem: Environmental > Aquatic > Marine > Coastal > Sediment | place: Cabo Rojo, Puerto... | reverse complement strand
GGAACTGGTCGTGGAAATGGAGAAGGGATGATGTTTCGTTAATAAAAGCTTCATGGAACCTTGAGGGAGAAGAATATACCTGTGGCCGGTTCAAGGTGCATACCATGGAGTATGATATTCATGAGAAGTTTTAACGAAGTGACTGGATTCCCGCCATGGACGCTGGATTCTCAGAAGCTTTTTGCACCCGGATAATTGATTTTCTCAGGCCGGAGTATAAACCTTAATGGGGTTGGATTTGCCTTTCAGGGTGACTTCTTTAACGAATTCAAATTTTTCCGGGTTTTTTAATCTTTTCATGGTATATTCCGATATCCGGATCGTACCGGGTTCAGCAGATTCTTCGATCCGGTATGCTGTATTGACTACATCTCCCACAACGGTCCAGTCTTTTCTTTCCTCACTGCCGATGTTACCCTGAATCAGGTTACCACTGTTGATTCCTACCCGAATGTTAATTTCCGGGAGCTTCATGGCCTTCATTGTGTGATTCAGGCGTTTTACCCCGGTGGTAGTCATATCGAGGGCTGCCTGGATGGCATCTTCCGCATCCTTGAATATGGCCATCACCCCGTCACCCAGGAATTTGTCGATGTCCCCGTTGTTTTTCTGAATAATCAGGGAAGTCAGTGAGAAGTAGGAATTCAACATCTCCACAACTCTTTCCGGTTCCAGCTTTTCCGATAACCCGGTAAATCCCACGATGTCCATAAAAAGGATGGTCAGGTCCCGGTTGCGACCGCTGAATTTATAGTTGTCGTGATTGACCGACCGGACTACCTGTTTATAGGTTGTTTCAGAAACATACTGGCGAATTACTTTTTTGAATTTTTCTTCCAGGTGCAGGATTTTTTCTTCTGCAGATACATCCCGGAAAATTTCAATGGCACCTGTAACTTGCCCTTTTGGATTTCTCAATGGCGTTGCATAAATAAGTAAGGGAATACGATTGCCTCTTTTATGCTTCGGGTACAGCTTGCATTCTATGGTATCGCCTTTTAGCGCTTTTTCCAGAGGACATGCTTCCTGGCAAATGTTATTACCCTGGATGTCCTGGAGATTCAGGGTCTCTTCTCCGCATTGCTTTCCTTCCATTTCTCCGGCGGTAAACCCTGTAATTTTTTCAGCTCCTTTATTCCAGAATAGAATGGTTTTTTCATTATTCACTACGTAGACACCCTCATATAAAATATCAAGCCATTTCTGGACCTCCGGAGTAATCAGGTTATGTTCATCTACGGTCATGGCCGGTTCCTGATAGATTCCACAATGTATGTGAAATATGATTTGCTATTTGGATTCAGTTATATCCTGAAGGACGAAGTATGAATACCGTACCGGGAATATAAACCGAATCGTTTTCAAAATTAATGAATTATTATCTATTTCGTTTGATACGTAATTCTTTTGTCAAAGGTTATTTCTCAAAGGAAAATCTTGCTTAAACAACCTTAATTTGTAATAATCTGTAAGGACCTGCAGGATTGGCATTGACCTGGGTAATGAAAAAGCCGCCTTTAAAATGAGATAAAAGCGGCTTTGTATTGATTGTGACCCCACTAGGAGTCGAACCTAGATCGTCAGATCCGGAATCTGATGTTCTATCCATTGAACTATAGGGTCATTGCTCATGTTTTATTTTTATGCAGGCCACAAAATTAACAAACTTAATTTACTTTGTAATTATAAAATGCCTATAATTTGCCTATAATGCACAGGGTTAAAAAATATTTGTTTCTCTATCTTGATTCTCCATAACCATTCTCTTTATTAATTTAACTTTGGAGGTTGTTGTATTTATAGATCGTTTATATGTTCCAGCAAGAGGCCATATCAGTTATGAATGGGATGGGAAAAAACAATGATCCTTTCGTTTTTATTATTGATTTTTCCATGGAGGATTGTATTGTTCTGTCCACTCATGAAGCAGAAGGGAAGGGCATCCTTTTTAACTTTAACGGATACAAAAATTACAACGGTTCAGCTTCGCAAGAGAAGCCCTCCGTATATAATATTAACCCGGTTGGATATGACCGGTATTGCAAGGCATTTGATTATGTTCAAAAGGAGTTGAACCTGGGCCACTCTTATTTGGTGAATCTTACCTTTCCCACGAAAATTGACCTCAATGTTTCGCTTAAGGAGGTGTTTAATTACAGCAGTGCTCCTTTCAAACTGCTTTACAAAGATAATTTTGTTGTTTTTTCACCAGAACGCTTTGTCCGGATATCGAACGGTAAAATTCAAACCCATCCGATGAAAGGTACCATCAGTGCTGATGTTGAGAATGCCCGTGAAACCATATTAAATGATAAGAAAGAACGGGCAGAGCATGCTACCATTGTCGACCTGCTGCGCAACGACATAAGCAAATATGCATCACAGGTAAGGGTTAACCGGTACAGGTATGTTGAACAAATAAAAAGTAATAACAGGAATTTGTTGCAGGTGAGTTCAGAAATTACAGGTGTACTTCCAGATAATTACAATGAATTGCTGGGGGACATCATTTTTTCACTTCTTCCCGCAGGATCAGTAACAGGGGCTCCCAAATTAAAGACCCTTGAGATTATAAATAATGCTGAGAACTATAAGCGGGGATTCTATACAGGCATTGCAGGTTATTATGATGGTATAACACTCGAAAGTTGTGTTTTAATCAGGTTTATAGAAAAATCAGGATGTCATTATCTATATAAAAGTGGAGGAGGCATAACCGCAGAAAGCAATGCAGAAAATGAATATCAGGAACTAATCGATAAGATCTATGTGCCATCTGATTGAAAGCATCAGGATTGAAAATAAGAAACCCCAGCTTTTGGAGTATCACAACAGGCGTTTTAATGAGGCTTCCAAAATGCTTTATAACCTGGAAGGGAAATTTGATCTGAATCATTACATTCAGTTGCCATCCGGTATTTCCGGAGAGCGGTATAAGTACAGGATACTTTTTGACGGGAAAAATTTTAAAACAGAAATTCATCCTTACACCCAAAAAAGAATATCCACACTCCATGTGGTTAGAATGGATGATATCGAGTACCCCTTCAAAACCACAAAAAGGGATAAACTTGATGCAGCGTTCAGTATGCGCAAACATTGCGATGATGTCATCATTCTTAAGAAAGGATGGGTAACCGATGCTTATTTTTCAAACATACTTCTTTTCAACGGGAGAGAATGGGTGACCCCTGCCAATCCTCTGTTAAAAGGGACACAACGGGCTTTTCTGCTTGATAAAGAACAGATTGTTGAAAAAGATGTTTTGGAGAGTGAAATTCAGGAATATACTCATATTAAACTGGTTAATGCCATGATTCCCTTTGACAGGGCTGACCAGATAAAGGTGAGGAATGATGTGTGGGGGATATAAAATTCAAATAAAAAGAAAAATGGATGCGTAAGTCTACCAGTTATATGAACCCGGAATATTTTTAATATATTTATGTTGAATTAAACGAACTGGAAAAGTAGCAGTCATTTATATTAAACAAATTTTGCGAATGAAACCATCAACAGAAAAAGAACTCACAAGGATTTCAAAATTCAATGTTACATCTGCGGAAACTGATATGTTTTCCCGTATTCAGCTGGGAGCCTATGTTAATCTGCTGATCCAGGCTTCCATCCATTCAGCAGATGACATGGGTTATGGATTTAGAGATCTTGCACAAAAGCAGCTTTTCTGGGTTCTCAGCCGTCTTACCATCGATATTTACAGGCCTTTGGAATGGCACGATGCGGTGGAGGTCGAGACATGGGCTAAAGGTATGAATCGTTTATTTTACCTGCGCGATTACGTGGTGCGCGATAATGACCGGAATGTTGTTGGGAGAGGCACCTCAGGCTGGCTGGCCGTGGACCTGGAGACCAAACGACCGAAGAGGATCGAAGATGAAGGTTCTGACCTTTTCGAACATTTAAAGGATAAACATGCCATGAACGAACTTCCCGAATCACTTGGGAAAGTTAAGGATGGTAAGCAATTTGAAGTACAGTCTTCATATTTTGATATCGATTTGAACAAGCACGTGACTTCTACCCGTTATATTGACTGGATGATGGACACCTTTTCACCGGAATTTCACCGGGATCATTATCCTAAAAGGCTATCGGTGAATTATATGAGGGAAACCAAACCCCTTGAGTTCATTCGCATATTGCGCAGCAAGACGGATGAACAACACTATGCTTTTGAGGGTATAAATGTTGGTGCTGATACAACGGCATTCAGGGGAAAGATTGAATTCGGAAAATGATAGATGCTGGTTTAAATGAAATATTACGATATGTAGTTCATTATGGTCTTCACCTGTTTTTACCGGGTTTGGTAGCCTGGATTTTCTTCCGTTCGCAATGGAAACGGGCCTGGCTGATCATGCTGGCCACCATGCTGGTGGATCTGGATCATTTATTCGCAGATCCCATATTTCAGGCAAACCGCTGCAGCATTGGATTTCATCCGCTACATTCTTATTATGCAATAGGCGGCTATGGAGTGATGACCATCTTTAATAAAATCAGGGTAATTGGTGTGGGTTTGATCCTTCACATGATTACCGATTATACAGATTGTTTGTGGATGGGAGCCGACATAGCCGGCTAGAGGGAAATGAATGTAGTACTGGTTTAGTGTTAAAGGTAAGTTGACAAATTCATTGTTATACACGAATTGGATATGAGAAACTTTTTGAGACATTGAATAAGATCTAAAGGATGAATGAAATCACCCAATCTTATAAAACAAATTTTAGACAAAGAGAAGGAACTTTAAATCTTATATTCCGGATTATCTGGCAAACAATAAGGTAACAAATGTTCAATTCTCTCCGAACATAACACCCTGTTTTTCCGTAAAGGGATGATAAACCTCAACACAGATCTATGAAGAAGAGCCTGGTTCTCCTGATCATGTTACTTACACTTTACGCCTGCGGTATCTTCCGGGGCCGTATCGATATGAACCAGGGGGAAATCAGCCGGGAATCCTATTATGAAACAATTCCCTTTGAGTATATTAAGGACAAGATCATCGTGCCGGTGACCATCAACGGGGAGGTCAGGCGGTTTATCTTCGATACGGGTGCTCCTACCATCATCAGCGAAGCCCTCCAGAAAGAAATGAAATATAAAACCCTTCGCGAGGAGCATGTTGTAGATATAAACAGCAATAAGGAAAGCGTTGCTTTTGTCAGGGCAGATCATGTTTTTTTGGGTGGACTTGAATTTAATGGCATTCCCGCCATGGTGAACGCTCTTGAGGAAGTCCCCTGGAGCTGTTTTAATGCAGATGGTTTTATTGGCAGCAACCTTCTGAGAAACTCGGTGGTTCAGATCAACAAGGCCGAGAAGGAACTGATCATAACCGATGATATTAATAAGTTGGATCATCTTGGAGAACGAAGCAGGCTGGAGCTTGACAGGCAGAGTTCCCCTCATATAAAGCTGAGCATTTCCGGTGAAAAAGCCAGGTATGTTTTATTCGACTCGGGTAGCGATGATTTTGTGAATGTGAACCGGGATTTTTTTGAAGCCCTGCAAAAACACAACCGGGACTTCTATATTGAAAGAACAGGATATGGTAGCGGTAAAATGGGCATGTTTGGTGCGGGTAAAAAAGAAAAGGTATTCCGGTTGAAACTGGATTCTTTGAATTTTGACCGCACAACCATCACTGATCCTGTGGTGGAGGTCTCCAATACCGGAAACAGGTTGGGAGCAAAGGTTCTGAAATACGGTATTGTTACTTTGGATTACAGAAATAAAAATTTTTACTTTTCTTCTCCCGGGGAAACACTGCCATTCAAAGAGCCCAAAAGATCCGGACTGGGTTTTCGTCCTGTGATACGAAGGGATACATTTCAGGTTGGGCTTGTTTGGGAGAATTCCCTGGTTGACAGCCTTGGCCTGGAACCGGGAAATGAGATTATCCGGATCAACGAATACAACTTCAAAGATTCCCTCGAACATTCCTTTTGCAAGACCTGGCTGAATGATATTCTAAGGGAAACTGAAGTTTTTGATATCCGCTACATTGATGAGAAAGGCAATTTCAGGCGGATTAAGATGCGGAGGAAGGAGGAGTGAATAAATGCATAAATGCATAAATGCTTAAATGATTGAATATGGTGGAGGGCAAAGAGTTGTAGGGCAAGAAGTCTCGGGTCTCGGGTCTCGGGTTATCGGTAGCTAAAGTAAACAGGCAAGGAAGTTGAACGGTATTGAGTTTTTACCCTTTACCCTGATCCCTAAGCTCTTCTCCCTTCGTCCTTCGCTCTCAGCCTCAGTCTTATTCTAATAATTATATAGGCTCTCATATTGCGCTCCAGGGGAGGTATGGAAGTACTATTGAAATGAATCAATTGGAGCGCTGGGGTGTTGATAGTTGACTTCCCCGGCTTTCACCCGGGGTTATCGCTATTTGACCCCTCCGGGCTCTTTGGAACATCAAACCTGAAACCTCAAACATAATACCTTGTCAAACAATTTAATGACTAATAACTATTAATGACCACCAATGACCATTATCTATATATCTGCCAACTTCAGCCTTCTTAACCTCAAACACTCAAACTCTTCGTCAAACTCCTGTCAAACGCTCCTCTTGTCATCCAATCCCTCCTCCACTCCATTCCGGTTGCTTACGCTAAAGCTTCAGCGACAGCGTGCGGGCCTGGCAGCGGGCAGGCATTCACTCATTCACTCATTCACTCATTTACTCATTCAATCATTGTCCTTAGAACTGGTGAAAGCTCTTCCCGATGAACTCCAGGCCATCAATCAGCCCGGTACGCCAGTAGGTCCAGGAATGATGACCGTCACGAACCCTGTACTCATGCTGAATGCCTTCCTCAATCAGCAGGTTGTGGAATTCATTGTTGGCAGGGGAGAGGAAATCATCATCACCGCAGTCGATATAGTATCTCACGGAATTTAGCTTTTCCCTGGCGGTATTTTTAACGATGTGAAAGGGGTTGTTGGACAAAAAATGGTCGGTGAGGCGCTCCTTACCTTCAATTCCCTTACCGTAAACAGGCCCAAAAACATTATCCCAGCGTTGCTGATCCATTTGGTGCACTTCATTGGGGACGGTTAACCCTGCGCTGAAAGCAGCACAGGCTGCAAATTTATCGGGATGTTTTAGTGAATATACCAAGGTGCCGAATCCGCCCATGGACAATCCTGCTATACCACGATAGCGTTTCTTTTGCCTGATGCGGTATTTGGATTCTATATAAGGCATGAATTCATCAAAGAAATAATCTTCAAAGGGTACAGAATTGTCATGGTTGTTTATATACCAGGAAACCCCGCCATCGGGCATCACGATGATCATTGGAGGTATTTTGCCTTCAGCAATGGCTTTGTCTGCCTTCATGTGGGCCTCTCCAAACTGAATCCACCCCATATCGTTGTCTGTGTAACCATGCAGGAGATAGACCACCGGATAATAACGGTTGGAGGTTTCATAGTCGAAAGGCAAATAGATGGTATAACGCATATTTTTTTCCATCAACTCACTTTCGATGGTAAGCCCTTCGATTACTTAACCTCTTGATACCTGGGCTTCAGCCGTGGTAATTCCGGTAATCAGGCCAATGGCCAGCAACAGGATAACATATTGGAAACGTTTCATAAGCTATATGTTAAGATGGTTCTTAAATGGAGTAAATATAAAAAAAATGAAATGTAGGATACAATTGGGTATGGTTAAACCGGATAATTTAAATATTTGCTCATATAATGAGCAGAAGATATTGTGGTTCTATTTTTTGTTAATGTTTCAAAGGATTTGGATGATTGACTATAGCTGGTAATGTATGTGAAAGGTGTTACAACGGAAAAATCTTTCTCCTGAAGCGCTTTTGCTCTTCTTTCTTTTGCTCTCTGCTCTTGTTTTTCAATATCCACTGCTATCCTGATGTAGTCCAGGGCCTCTTTCAGATATCCCATTTCGTGGTGCAGTATGGCCATTTGTTTTAGGTAAACGGGTTTTTTGTGATGAAAGATGGCTTTTTCATAGTATTTATAGGCTTCGGCAGGTTTTCGCTTTGCGTGGAATATCATTGCCCACTGGAAATAATATTTTGCCTTTTCACGGGGTTTTTTCACGGGTGTGGCAAATTCATATTTACCGGCATAGTAATTTCTTTTGGTCTGCGGTTTGATTTTTATGAGATCCTGAAGCATCGAAATTCAGTTTTAAATTGTCACAAACAGCTTGTAAAAGGACTAAACGCTGCAAACAGTCCTGATATTGCAAAGATAATAAAATTGGTTTTGATTGGCATGAGAAAAAACTCCGGTCTGTGGAGTAAAACACAGGCCGGAGTTTTGCTAACACAGGAGAAGGTTAGACTATTTAAAATTTTTGTTCGGGTTGAAGCTGCAATATGTTTTGTGCTACTGCATCTCCTACTTCATGAGTTTTATAATATGCATCCCTGTTCAGATCCCGGGTGACAAAGCCTTCTTCCAGGGCGTTATCAATGGCTTTTTTGATGGCCTGGCTTTCTTCTGTCATTTCAAACGAGTATTCCAGCATCATGGCCAGGCTCAGTATGGTGGCCATGGGATTGGCAATGGATTTGCCGGCTGCCTGCGGATAGGAACCGTGAATGGGTTCATAAAGGGCATGGTTTGCCCCGATGGAGGCAGATGGCAACATTCCCAGGGAACCGGTAATCACCGAAGCTTCATCGGTAAGGATATCCCCGAACATGTTTCCGGTCAGTATAACATCGAACTGAGCGGGATTCGTCATGATTTGCATAGCAGCATTGTCAACAAACATAAAATCCAGCTTTACTTCAGGATAAGCCATGGCTGTTTGTTTAACCACCTCCCGCCAGAGTCTGGATGACTCAAGCACATTGGCCTTATCCACCAGCGTCACATGATACTTTCTTTTCATGGCTGCCCGGAATGCTTGCTGAGCTATGCGTTTGATTTCTTCATAGGTATAGATTAAAGTATCGTATGCTGCATTGAAGGCATCATCACGGCCCCGGTCTCCAAAGTAGATGCCGCCGGTCAGCTCCCTGTAAACTATAAAATCGACTCCCTGTATTACGGATTTTTTTAATGGTGAGAACTCTTCCAGCATGGGATAACTGCGGATGGGCCTTACATTGGCATAAAGTCCCAGCGCTTTCCTCATAGCCAACAAACCTTGCTCGGGTCGCATTCTGGCACCCGGATCGTCATCGTATCTGGGATCACCGATGGTGCCAAACAGTATGGCATCGGATGAAAGACATTTGCTGAGGGTTTCTTCCGGGAAGGGATGACCTTTGCGGTCTATTGCAACTGCTCCTATATCTCCGTAATTCAGCTCAAAGGTATGACCAAATCGTTTTTCTACGGCTTTTAAGGCTTTCACTGCTTCTGCAATTACTTCCGGACCGATTCCATCTCCTTCAAGTACAGTAATTTGTGGGTTCATTTGCACAAACTTTACTCAGGTATCGAAACCGTCATAATTGACATGTTGATTTTTCTCCTCCTCATCGCTGTAATCGAGGTTGCACTTTTTCATATATTCTGCAACAACTTTTTCCTGAGGAGCTTTACTGGCTTCGTAAGGGACCGATTCACCGGTCTCCGGGTCCATATAATCCGGGTTACTTTCGGTTTCCTGCCCGTTCCCGGTGTGATAAACCTCTTCGTTGTAAATGGTTTCGTCTTTCATGTATTTATGTTTTGGTTTTTTTCCTCTTATTTTCGAATTCCGTGATGTCCTCCTTTAAATTCATTAAATAATCAATATCGTCAATGCCATGGAGCAGGCATTTTTTCTTGTACTGATTGATCTCAAAATAGGTGTAATCACTGGTGCCAACAATTTCTACCTTTTGCTTAACGAGGTCGACATGGACTTCGGTTTTCGGATCTTTCTTATTCTGTTCAAGCAGTTTATCCATAAAATCCTTATCCACTTCTGCCGGAAGCAATCCTACATTGAGTGCATTGTGCTTGAATATGTCGGCGAAGCTGGAAGCTATGATCACACGGAAACCATAATCCTGCAAGGCCCAGGGAGCATGTTCCCTGCTTGAGCCGCTTCCGAAGTTATCGCCGGCAACCAGGATTTTACAGGTCAGATCCGGTTGATTCAGAATGAAATCTTTTTTAGCACTGCCATCTGAATTGAATCTCCAGTCATAAAACAAATATTTTCCCAGGCCCTTTTTCTGGGTGGATTTCATATACCTGGCCGGAATAATCTGGTCGGTATCTACATTATCGTAGGGAAGCGGTACAATGGGTGCAGTTATCTCTTTAAATGGTTCCATATTTTATTCGTTTAACAATTCTCTGGGATCTGTGATATAACCTTTAATTGCCGTAGCGGCTGCTGTCAGAGGGCTGGCCAGGAATGTGCGCGAACCGGGACCCTGCCTTCCTTCAAAATTCCTGTTGGTAGTGGATACACAGTATTCTCCCGGTGGAATCTTATCGTCATTCATAGCCAGACAGGCAGAACAACCGGGTTGTCTCAGTTCAAATCCCGCTTCATTTAATATATTCTGAAGCCCTTCGTTTTTAACCTTCATCTCTACCTGTTTTGACCCCGGTACAATATAGGCTTTGACATGGGGTGCTTTCTTTTTGCCCTGGATTAAACTGGCAAAAAGTCTGATGTCTTCTATTCTGCCGTTGGTACAACTACCCAGGAAAACGTAATTGATCTTCTTGCCAACCAGCTTCTGACCGGGCTCAAGCCCCATATAATCCAGGGATTTTTTTACTACTGGATCGTTATCGTAACTTTCCCGGCCGGGTATATTTTCATAAATATGCATTCCCATCCCCGGGTTGGTGCCGTAGGTGATCATTGGTTCAATCCTGGAAGCATCAAAGCTGTGCTCCTTATCAAAAACGGCATCCGAATCGGAGTACAATTTTTTCCATTCTCCAAGCAACTCGTTGAATTTTTCTTCGTCTTGACCTGCGGGAGTTGAACGAATGTATTCAAATGTGGTTTCATCCGGGGCAATCAGTCCACCGCGGGCACCCATCTCGATGCTCATGTTGCAAACGGTCATTCGCTCTTCCATGGTCATATTGCGGATGGCTTCACCGGCGTATTCTACAAAATGACCGGTTGCTCCCCTGGCCGTCAGTTGGGATATTACATAAAGAATAACATCTTTTGCCGTTACGCCTTCTTGCCTTTGTCCGTCCAGGTTGATGCGCATCTTTTTGGGCTTGGACTGCAGCACGCACTGGGAGGCAAGTACCATTTCAACCTCGCTGGTACCAATTCCGAAGGCTATGGTACCAAAAGCTCCGTGTGTGGAGGTATGGCTGTCGCCGCAGACAATGGTGTTTCCCGGAAGGGTAAATCCCTGTTCCGGACCTACCACATGTACGATTCCCTGTTTGGGATGGTTCAACCCGTAGAAATCAAGGCTGTTTTCTTCTGCATTTTTCTTCAGTTCTTCTATCTGGGCGCGTGACCGTTCATCTTTCACCTCTTTTTCCTGGTCGGTGGTGGGGACATTGTGATCAGCGGTGGCAAGAACCTGGTGGGGCCTGAAAACCGAAGCCTTCTTTTCCTTAAGCCCGGAGAAAGCCTGTGGGCTTGTTACCTCGTGTACCAGGTGCTTGTCTATATAAAGCACATCCGGTCCGTCCTCGATGTGTTTGACCACATGCGCATCCCATATTTTATCGAATAATGTTTTGGAATTATGTTGTTTCGTCATAAGCGCTAAATAAATTTTGAGATTGCATCCAGGTAGGATTCCACAGATGCTGTAATGATATCGGTGTGGGAACCGAATCCGTAATAAAATTTATTTTTATATTTCAGTTGTATGTGTACTTTTCCCAGATCATCCGTACCACCGGTCAGGGCTTGTACCAAAAACTCATCCAGGTGTACTTTCCGGTTGATGATCTTTTTGACCGCGTTGAAGGAGGCATCTATCGGGCCGTTGCCATTTTCCGAAGCTGTAATCGTATCTCCGTTTACTTTCAACCGTACAGTAGCCGTAGGAATGGATGATTTTCCGCAAACCACGTCCAGGTTCAGGAGCTTGAGGTTTTTCTCCTTTGTATGAGAAACCTCTCCTACGAGGGCAAGCAGATCGTCGTCGCTGACTTCCCTCTTCTTATCGGCAACATCCAGGAACTTATTGTAAAGATTGTCCAGGTCCTCTTCTTTTACCTGGTAACCAAGCCTGGAAACCCTGTGTTTAAATGCTGCTCTTCCACTTCTTGCAGTCAGCCGCATATTGGATTCCGGAATTCCCACCGTTTTGGGGTCAATGATTTCATAATTCTCCCGGTGCTTCAATACACCATCCTGGTGGATGCCTGAAGAGTGGGCAAATGCATTCTTTCCAACGATCGCTTTGTTTGGCTGAACAGGCATTTTCATCAACCTGGATACAAGCCGGCTGATGTTGAATATCTTTTTGGAATTGATGCCTGTATGCAGGTTCAATTCCTTGTGGCTTTGAAGAATCATGGCCACTTCTTCAAGGGATGTATTACCGGCCCTTTCACCAATACCATTAATGGTGACTTCCGCCTGGCGGGCGCCGTTGATGATGCCATGGATGGAGTTGGCGGTTCCCATACCCAGGTCGTTGTGGCAGTGCACAGATAGCGTGGCTTTATCCACATTTTTAACATTTTCCTTGATGTATTTGATCTTTGCCCCGTAATTCTCCGGCAGACAATAACCGGTTGTATCGGGTAGGTTAACAACAGTAGCTCCGGCGTCAATCACCGCTTCGACTACCCGGGCAAGATATTCTTCTTCCGTTCTGCCGGCATCTTCGGCATAAAACTGCACATCCTCAACAAATTTTTTGGCGTATTTTACAGCATGAACAGCCCTTTCAATGATCTCTTCCTGATTGGAGTTGAGCTTATAATTGATGTGGTAGAAGGAAGTGCCAATGCCTGTCTGAATTCTTGGTTTTTGGGCGTGCTTAAGGGCATCTGCCGCTACCTCGATGTCTTTGTCAATGGCCCTGGTTAGTCCACAGATCGTTGCTTCTTTTACATTTTTGCATACTTCCGATACCGATTTGAAATCACCGGGACTTGAAATCGGGAATCCGGCTTCAATAATATCTACACCCATGGCCTCCAGTTCCTGGGCAATTTCTATTTTTTCAACGGTATTGAGTTGACATCCAGGAACCTGTTCTCCGTCCCTCAACGTCGTATCAAAAATCTGTACATAGTCGTTTGCCATCACTAAAAAAGATTATAATTTTGAAAGCTAAAGAAATATTCGTCTTAATCCAGGATTGCAAAATTAAAGGGGTAACCACGATTGATAAAATCAAAATTCTTTTTTATTACGATATTTAAAGACGAAGGCTCTGTTTCTTTGTGGGTGATATGCAGTTAATTAGTGTGTTATTAGTCAATCTCTATTTACAATGCCAAAACAACAAACAGATCATTTGTTTCAGCTGATAAAGTCCCTCTCAAAATCTGAAAAGCGAAATTTCAGGTTGTATGTAAACCGTTTAAAAAGCGGTGAAGGGACTAAATTTTCCCAGCTTTTCGATATACTGGACAAGCAGGATGAATACAACGAACAAGAGATCCTGAACAAGGCAAAATCCATCAAGCCGCAGCAATTATCCAATCTCAAGGCTCATCTTTACAAACAACTTCTGAAGAGCCTGCGCCTGAAATACCTGAATTCGGATACGGAGATCAGCATAAGGGAATGGATCGATTATGCACGTGTGCTCTATAATAAGGGTTTGTACCAGCAGTCGCTGCGTGTATTGGAGAAGGCCAAAGGCATGGCTGAAGCCAGCAGGAAAAATATCCTTCACATGGAGATCCTGGAGTACGAAAAGTTGATTGAGCTTCAGTATATCACCCGGAGTATCGGTAACCGTGCGGATGAGCTTACCGATGAAACCCGGGATGTTACAAGGAAGATCACCAACGCACAAACTTATTCGAACCTTGCTTTGAAGCTTTACAGCCTTTATCTTAAAGTAGGATCGGCAAGGAATCAGAAAGATATGCTGATGGTCAGCAGCTTCTTCAATACCAATTTTGTGCCACCCGAAGATCTCAACCGTTGTGATTTTTATGAGAAGCTTTACATTTTTCAGTCATATGTCTGGTATAATTACATCATGCAGGATTTCCTGATGTGTTATAAATATGCCCAGAAATGGGTGGATCTCTATCATGATAATATCGAGATGATCTACAACCAGACGGACATGTACCTGAAGGGTATGAACAGCCTGCTGAATGCCCTCCATATGTTGAGATACCATTCCAAGTTTGAGGAGGAGCTTGGCAGGCTTCAGGAACTTAGAAATAACAGCAAGATCCACTGGAATGACAACAACCTGAGGGTGTACTATTTGTTTTACTATAAGCACAGGATCAACTACCATTTCCTGGAAGGTACATTTAGTGAAGGGATTGATCTGATCCCGGAAATCAACGAATATATCAAAAATTATTCCCGTCACCTGGACAATCACCGGATTCTGGTGTTTTACTACAAGATGGCCAGCCTGTATTTCGGCAGCGGGGATTACCGCTCCACCATACGGTATCTGAATTATATCCTCAATTATAAGGACATTTCCATCCGGCAGGACTTCCATTGTTTTTCCAGGATACTGAACCTCGTGGCGCATTATGAGCTGGGCAACGAAGATCTTCTCGAGTACCAGGTGAAATCCGTTTACCGTTTCCTTTATAAGATGGAAAGCCTGCAGCAGGTACAACGGTATGTGCTGGACTTTCTCCGGAGGCTCACCTTCATCAACCCGGAAGATTTGCATTCGGAATTCAAAAAGCTGCGTGACAAGCTCGTCAGTTTGAAAGATGATCCTTTCGAGCAGCGGGCATTCCTGTATCTTGATATCATCTCGTGGCTGGAAAGCAAGATCGAAAACCGGCCGGTACAGGACATCATCCATGAGAAAGCGCTCAATGAGAGGGAAAAGAGCGAAGAGCACAGAGCAAGGAGCGGGTAGTGGGGACGGGGGACGGAGACCGGAGACCGGAGAACGGAAGACCGGAGACCGGGGGAGAAGAGAACGGAGACTGGAGAATG
>Ga0207797_1001851_pt1 | contig 15074 bp, 14 predicted proteins | sample PRCRCaboRojoPR_6_FD_187275 | JGI IMG/M metagenome (GOLD analysis project Ga0207797, IMG submission 187275) | Marine sediment microbial community from Cabo Rojo, Puerto Rico - PR CR 10% Liquid 1 (SPAdes) | ecosystem: Environmental > Aquatic > Marine > Coastal > Sediment | place: Cabo Rojo, Puerto... | reverse complement strand
CGTCGCCGGTCCCACCGTTCGAGAACAGCTTGGTGTACAGCCCCGCCGTCCCGCCGGCCTCCATATCATCCTCGAAGGCGTATTGGCGCGTGCGCATCGAGACGACGTACGTGCCGGGCGCTACCACGTCCGGCTTGACGCGCCCGTCGTCGGTGGGGCCGCGGCTGGAGAAAGAGGCCAGGCCGTCTGGGTCGTCCGCCTTCCTGTCGCTGGCGATGGGCGCCCCGTAGCTGGGGCCCCAGGTAGCGTCGATGGTATCCCGGTCGTTCTCCGAGGCGCCGACGGTGAGGACGTTCTTGGCCGTCCCGGGCTGGCCGATGGAGTCTAGATCGACCACCCCGTCGCTGTTGACGTCGACGCCGCTGTTGCCGGCGGAGTAGAGGATGAGCAGGTCCTTCTGCTCCCACATCGCCTGATCCACTTGCTGCGAACCGTCGACGTACCCCCCGTATTCCGGGTTCTGCAAGGTGCCGCCGGTCGGGCCGCCCCACGAATTGGTGTGGACGTGCGCCCCATCGCCATAGGCGGTGCGCATCAGATCGCCGCGGTCAGTAGGAATCCCACTTAACGCCCCCTGAGCGTCGGCCACGCTCTGGAAGACCAGCTGGGCCTCGGGGGCCACCCCGGCGTACGAGCCTGTGTAGTCGTGCGATCCAGGATGGCTGCCGGAGGCGATCCCGTTGCCCAGCACGGAGCCGGCGACGTGCGTACCGTGGGCAACGTAGTCTGACCAGTCGCCGACGCGGCCCAGGGCGTAGGTCCTGATCACCCGTCCCGCCACGTCTGGATGGAGGGTGCTCTGGTTACCGGTGTCCAGTCCCGAATCGGCCACCGCCACGATCTGGCCGCTGCCGTAGAGTCCCAGGTCGGTCCGCACCTCGTCGGCGCGCATGATGGTACCGCCACCCACGTCGTTATGGAGTTCTGGCTCCAGATAGGGCTCGATCCACACCACGCTGCTCTGTCCAGCTGCGTCGTTCAGACGAGACCCATCGAGTGCCGCGCGAATGTATCCTGCCTGGGCGTTGACGGCCCAGTCCTCTACGTCGGCGCCCCACGTCTCCAGTTGCTCCGCCAGCCGGTCCAGGTCGGCGTCGGGCAGCGTCTGGATGGTCACGCTGACGACCTCTCCCTCTCGAACCGCCCCCTCTGCCTCGGACGAGGCGGTCAAGGTCGGGGCCAGGCGGTACGCCGGGTGGTAAAGGCCCGTCCAGCGCACGAAGGGGAGCGCCTCGACCTGCTCGGCAGTCGAGGCGTCCATACGGGCCAGGTAGGCGAAGTCGGGCACGTAGCCATAGAGCCGCGCCCCGGTTTCTTCGACGGCGGCAGCCCAGGCCTCGCGCTGCGGGCCGACGAACTGCACCAGGTAGAGGACTGGCTCTCCTTCCGGAGCCCTCAGCCGCTGTGCAGCCGCGATCTCGGGCTCGCCCTGCAGAGGGTCGAAGATCTGGTTCTGTAGCCGGACGAGGGGCGGGGACGGCGGAGACGGTGCCGCCTGGCTTGGCAGGAGGCTCCAGGTGAGCGCAAGCGCTGCCACCGTCAAGACACTGGCGAAGGCCAGAATGCGACGCATCCTTACCATGTACTCCTCCCTATGTGTCTAGCAGTCTGTGCGTCGTGATGCCGCGTCGTGCCCGTGGACCGTGATCGAACGTCGAAGTCTCCCGCCGAGGGCGGCACGATCAGATGATGGTCTCAGGCGCCCCGTTCTCTAGTCGGCTCATACCGGGGGCCTCACAGGGTTGCGGGCGTTGCTGCGTCAACGGTCGAACATCTTGGCGTTCCAGTATAATGCAGACTCTCGCCTGTGGCAAGCATGGGGTGAGTCGTCACCTGGCTAGAAAGCACGATTCCACCTACAATGGGGAACCGCCGATGCGATGGCGGATGCTCTGATGACCACGGATATCCTGGAGGCGAGGTTGAAACGTTCTACAGTAGCTTTGGTGCGGTGCGAGACGTACGATCCGGCGGCTGTGTCCGCCGCCCTGGCGCGGGGTGTCGAGCTCCTGGGTGGGCTCGAGCGGTTCGTCAGCCCCGGTGAACGGATCCTCTTCAAGCCGAACGTCCTGGCGGGAGAGGACCCGGAGAAGGCGGTGACCACCCACCCGGCGGTGCTGGTGGCATGCATACGCCTCTTCCGGTCGGCCGGTGCTGTGGTGAGCTTTGGCGACTCGCCCTGCGTGGAGGGCCCGACCGCGGGGGCTGAGCGGGCCGGTCTGTACGCAGCTGGGCTGGAGGCCGGGGCTGCCTTCGCCGATTTCACCGCCGGAAGCCATATGGATAACGTTGAAGGAGGCCTGGTGGACAGCTTCCCCGTCGCGCAGGCGGTCCACGACTGCGACGGGTTGGTCAACCTGCCCAAGATGAAGACCCATGGGCTGACGCGCATCACGGGGGCGGTGAAGAACCTCTTCGGCTGTGTGCCGGGCAAGCGGAAGACGCTCTATCACGTCCAGTTTCGGGATCCGACAGCCTTCAGCCGGCTTCTGGTCGAGTTGGCTGCGCGGGTGAGACCCCGCCTGCACGTGATGGATGGCGTCGTCGCTATGGAGGGGAACGGCCCGCGTGGCGGCGATCCTCGGCCGATGAAGGTCCTCCTCCTGTCGGAGGATCCGGTGGCGGTCGATGCCACATTCTGCCGTCTGGTGGCGATGGAGCCCTTCCTCGTGCCGACGAACAGGCTGGGGGAGGAGCACGGTCTGGGGCGCTTCGCGGCGGACGGCATCGAGATCGTGGGCGACGATCTGGACCCGCTGATCGATCCCGACTTCAAGGTGGTGCGGAAGCCGGTCTACTCGAACGCCTCGCTGGCGCACTTCAACCTGATCAAGAACCTCCTGCTGCCCAGGCCCGTGATCGACGAGGAGAGCTGTGTGCGCTGCGGGCAGTGCGTGGAGGCCTGCCCCGTGCCGGGCAAGGCGGTGCAGTTCGAGGATGGTGGCAACCGCGACTCGCCGCCGGCTTACGACTACGACCGCTGCATCCGCTGCTATTGTTGTCACGAGACCTGCCCCCATCGGGCCATCGACAAGCAGACGCCGCTCTTGGGGAGGCTCTTCAATCTGGGCTGAGAGCCCCCCGCAGCGGGCGAACATGAGCATCGGGCGAGAGCGGGCGGTGGTTCGGGCTGTTGTCGTCACTCTCGCTCGAGGATCTCGGACGGCGACCTAGAACCCTGGCCCCAGAAGGTTCCATGTGGCCAGCATCCAGACCCACGCCAGCCCCACCACCGTCAGGAGCGAGTACCAGATCCGACCGAACCATCCCCAATGCCGCTGCCACCAGACGACTATCGCCATTCTCAACATCCCCGCTAAGCTGCGTCACGTTGCGCATCGCTTACTCCTTCGATATCACCCCACGCAGGAAGAGTCCTGTGGGTATCAGGGCTATCAAGGCCATCAGAAGGACGATTACCGTGTCCACGAAAAGGAACGGTGCGTCCGTCACCAGGGGTTGTAGAACCATAAAAGCGATCAATGCGACGAACAACACGCTCAACTGGGCGAGCAATCCTGCGCCGACCGCGTAGCCGCAGGGCCGGCGCTGCCAGAGGAGCATCCCCCCGACGAAGGATGCCGGCGCCGTGAGAGCATCCGAGATCGAGACCGCCAACTCCGCCTGCGGGAGGCGAGACGACCCGAGCAGGCCCTGAATGACAACGCCAATGGCGCGGAGGTAGAACGCGCCGCCCAGGCCGATGAGGACGCCTCCGGCCAGGCGCGCCGGCACGGCTCCGTCTAGTCGGCGCTTCACCACCAACCCATCGATACGGCTGACCAGGCCGATGATCGTGTAGATGCTCAGCGTGAGCAGCACTAACGACAGGAGAAAGCTAAGATTGAGGGGGAGGCTGAGGAGATAGGCGATGGCGTTGTAGACCACGTAGAAGAGCGCCCCCGGCCAGAGGAGGAGCCCGATCAGCCTGCCGCGCCGCGTCAGCCCCATCGAGATCAGCAGGAAGGGCAGGCCGATGACGAGATTGACGAGGTCGTTGGGCATGTTTGACTGGAGCAACGCCTCCGTGGGATAGAGCCGCTCCGGGTAGACCAGCCCGGCGACCGAGGCGACCGCCAGGATGAGGGCCACTGTCAGAGAGAGGCCATACAACAGGCGCAGATCACCGGTCACCGGCAGATCGTGGGACGGAGGTCTCGAGGTGGAGGATGTCATAGGATGCTCCTTGCGTCTCAGGTCCGACGCTCACCCATCGTCAGTGCTGGCGTCTTCCTCGGCCCGCTTGGCTGCTCTGGCCGCCATCCGGGCCAAGAACCGCCCCATGCGCACCGGGAAGTGCTGGTTGGCCGCGGTCCCCAGAGAGGTGCCCAGGTCTGGCGTGAGCACCGGCCTCGTCTGCCCGATCTTCCTCGCCAGCTTCCGTCCCACCGCCGCCGGGTCGGCCATCATCTCTGGGGGGACGCCCAGCGGTGCCGACGACTGGGTGCGGGTCAGAGGCGGATGAATCAGGTTGACCGTGATGCCCAGAGGCTCGAACTCCAGGGCCAGGGTGCGCGTCAGGGCCTCGATAGCCCCTTTGGTGGAGGCGTAGCCGGAGATGCCGGGATAGCCGGTGAGGCCCACCCCGGAGCTGACGTTGTGGATCACGCCGTGGCCTTGTTCGCGCATCACCGGCAGGACGGCGTCGATCATAGTGAGACAGCCGAAGTAGTTGACCTCGAACTCGCGTCGCGTCTCCTCCGGTGTCCGCTCCAGGTAGGGCTTGAAGATGGCGAGGCAGGCGTTGTTGACCAGAACGTCCACGCCGCCCCAGGCCTCGAGCACGTCGCGGACGACGTGCTCGACTCGCTCCCTGTCGGTGACGTCGCAAACGTAGCTGCGCAGCCGTCCCTCATCTCGCTGAATAGCGTCGAGGTTGTCGGTGGACAGGTCGAGGCCGGCCACCCGGTTCCCCATCTCCAGCAGGGCCTGAGTCATCGCCAGTCCGATGCCGTTGTTCGCTCCTGTGATCACCACGATGCGGTTGTCCACGTTCGCTACCTCCATACCTACCGGTCCGGGGCGAGTGCGTCATCCAATCGCGGCAAGAACAGGGCCGCCAGGGGCATGACGAGCAGAGGGATGTGCATCACGCCCATCCAGACCGTGTCTGGGTTGAACCAGTGCGTCAGGTTGAGCAGGCCGTAGATCAGCCCATTGAAGGCCGTCACCCGGAAGGCGAAACGAGGCACCTTGGGGTAGGATAAGATCAGCAGGAAGAGGAAGACCGGCGTGACGAAACAATAGGCCAGCCCGTAGTCCGGCGAGGTGAGCAGCAGCAGTGGGTTGAAGTCTGGGACGACCTTGTCTCCGGCGATGGCGACGGGGGACCAGAAGACGAGCAGGGCCAAGGGGAGCAGCGCCCAGCGCCAGGCTGGAGCCCTGTCGAGGGACGCCCGCAGCCTGTTCCGCCAGGCCACCCACAGCCAGAGCAGCCCCAGCAGCAGGGTGGCGACCAGCAGCCCCGTCTGGACGGCGAAGCCGTAGGCCTCCGTCACGGCGTTGCTCTGCACCGCGGCGATGACGAGGTAGTTGACGCCGATATAGGCTGCCAGCACTCGCCCACCGACGTGCGGGCGGAAGGCCGCCAGCGCGACGATGCCCAGCGTAGCGACGTGGAAGACCCAGCCCCACGCGGGGTAGCCGGCCGTGGACGCCGCCAGGATGCTCATAATCACATCTTGTGTGTTGCGTGGATCGTACGGCACCTCGGTGATGGGCGGCAAGAACGAGACGATCACCAGCAATCCGTAGATCAGGGGATAGAACCACTTGCGCGAGGTCAGGCGTGTCTTGTTCATTGGTTGGTTGCTAGGATATCTATCGAGATTTTGCTAGAATGCGTTGACATGCGCCAGCGAGGACGAAGGGTCGACAGATCAGAGAAGTCGTAGGTGTCGGAAGCCACGTCGTCGCCTCCTGGCCCTCCATCGCGGGCATCAGCTCACCTTCACCTGGGTGACAGGCCCGGCATGCGGGATTCTCAGGAACAGCATAAGCACCACGGCGCACAGAGCCAGGATGACGCCGTTGGCGTAGAAAGGGGCTCGTGCCCCGAACGTCTGGTAGAGCCAGGACCCGCCCAGCGGGCCGATGGCCGCGCCCAGGTCGTGGCACATCACGTAGAGCCCATAGGCCCGCCCGCGCTGCTGCCTGCCGGTCAGGTCGGCGACCAGGGCCTGTTCTGCGGGATCACCGGCGGCGTAGCAGGCCTCCTGGAAGGCCCAGAGGAGGGCCAGGGCGATGACGCTTCCCAGCGCCGGGATGACGAACGAGCTGGCGGCGGCGGCCGCCAAGCCCAACAGCATCATCGGCTTGCGCCCGAAGCGGTCTGCCAGCTGGCCCAACCGCGAGGGGAGGAAGGCCCACACCAGGCCCGTGGGCAGGAAGGCCCACGACAGCGTCTCCACGCCGACGCCGAGCTTCTCCTGCAGGAAGATGATCAGGATGGGCGAGATCATGGCGACGGAGGCCCCCGTGATCAGCGTGACGAGCAGCAGGAGCAGCCACGTCCGCGACCACCGAATCGGCTCGTCGTCGACCCCGGTGCTCGCCGGCTTGGTCTCCGGAAGCTGGCGCAGGGCGAGGATCAGTGCGACCACGTTGATGGCCGCGTAGACCCCAAACAGGAGGGGCCAGCTGCCGATGTGCGTCACCTGACCGTCGATGCTGATGCGCGCATTGAGCAGGGCGAAGCCCAGAAAGGTCCCGGCGATGGCGCCCCGGCTGCTGGCCTGGGCGACCCGGCCGAAGGTGCTGCCTCGCTCTTGCTCCCCGGCCATGTCAGCGGTGATGGCGCTCGCCGAAAGCCAGGTGAGCGAGGACGCCACGCCCTGGAGGATACGCGCCAGCGTGAGGCTCCAGACCTGGTCGCTGAGGGCGAAGCCGATCATCGCGACGGCGTAGCCGGCGATGCCGGTGATGAAGAAGGCGCGGCGCCCGAAACGATCCAGCGCCCATCCTACCAGCGGGCGCAGGAGCACCGTCATCAAGGAGAACGCGGAGTAGAACAGCCCGATCTCCACCACGGTGGCGCCAATCTCCCTGCCCTGCACCGGCAGCAGCAGGCTGAGCATGAAGAAGGGCATCGAGACGAGGAGGACCGATCTCCTGAGTGTCTTCAGCGTTTGATCCGCGTCTATCTGCATAGTCACCACTCCTTGGGTTCGATGCGGCTCCTCCCTGCCAGCAGACTGAGCGCCTTAGCGGCTGCCCTTGCAGCGAGCGTGGTCCCGGACCCGGTTGAAGCGCCCGGACCTGAGGCCTACGTCACGCTGCCCGCCATCGTCCTGCCGACGAGGCGCGCCAGCCTCACCTTCAGAGGGTTTGCCCGGTGATCGATGTAGAACGTCCGATCCGGATCGAACCAGCCCTTCTCCTCCCAGTAGGCGTAGTCGAGCGAGTCGGGGGAGACCTCCCTCCACGACAGCTGCTGAATCCTGAACGTCATCAGGGAGAGAAACGACGGCCGGAGAAACGCCCGTTCGGAGACGGCGCGGTACAGATCGGCGGCGACCTCCGCCGCCTGGGCCTGATACCGCTCTTCCATCTCCTCCTGGTCCATCAGGGCACCCATCTTGAACCCCGTCTGCCCCACGATGTGGTAGCCCCAGCTCCGGAGCGCCTGATTCATCGTGAACAAGGCGAAGCCGGTCGGCCCATCGGCCACCGTGGCGACCAGATAGGCGCACTTGCCGGCGAAGGCGGGGCGGTGGCAGACGTACGCCAGCCGGTCTATCAGATTCTTGGCGACGCCGTTCACGTCGTTGACGTAGACCGGGCTGGCCAGGATGAGCCCCTCGGCCTCGTCCAGTTTGGCCTTGATGGCCGGCACGTCGTCCTTCAGCGGACACGCCTCCTCTCCGCGGTCGAAGCACGTGCGGCAACCCCGGCACATCGCCAGGTCGAGATACGCCAGGTTGAGGACCTCGACGTCCACCGGCTGTTGCTTCCGCTCAGCGGTCGCCTCCAGGTGGTCTGCGACCATCTCCACGACCCGGGCTGTGTTGCCGCGCCTGCGGTAGCTGCTGGTCAGGGCCAGGATCTTCATGCCTGGGCTGGGTCTTTCAGCGCCGAGGCGATAGATTCGGCCCAAGCCGTGATAGCCTCCCAGTCGCGGAAGTCACCGGATGGTGCCCCGACGTTCTTGATCATAAACTTCTGGAGAACGTTGAGGTTGTCCTCGTCCAGGGCGCCGTGAAAGAGCGCGATGTCGCGCGCCCCGATCTGATCGGCGACCGGCTGCAGACCGTCGGGGAAGCGCCATCCGTCGGTCAATGCCATCGGATCGCCCTCGCCGGTGGGTCCGCTGGAGAAGAGCCAGACCGGCTGCTTCGCCAACGCCTCCGCGTGGGCTTTCAAGAACCTGGCCGCCGGCTTCTGCCAACGACCGATGTAGACCGCGCTGCCCAACACCGTGGCGTCGTAGGCCGCCGGGTCGCCGGCCTCCTCCGCGGGCACCACCTCTGCGCGTAGGCCCGCCTCGCGGAGCACCTTCCCGATTCTCTCGGCGATCTCCGTTGTTGCACCATACTTGCTGCTGTAGGCCACCAGGACTCGCTTGTTCACGTCATCCTCCTTGTTCGCTGCACTGTTTTCTTCTATTCTTCACCGCATGTAGGCCAGAAAGCTGACGAAGAAGACGAGCACCGTTACGATGCCTATGCCGACCCCCCGCAGCCAGCCCACGCGGTGCGTCTCTTTAAGCCCGACCGCCACCAGCAGGATCTGCCACACGACCGGTATCACCATCAGGCGGAGGGTCTCGACCCACGCCGGCCAGAAGGCGCCGGCGATGGGCACCAGGAGCGTCTCCGGTATCCACATCAGCACCGTGCTGGGGACGACCCAGGCCAAGCCGCAGACCACCAAGGCGTCCTCGAACGTGTGCGAGGCTGGCGCCGACCGTCTGGCGATGGCCAGCAGATGCGCTATCCCGGAGAACGCGATCCACGTCGTCAGCCCCCAGGGGACGGTCCAGAAGACCTGGTAGAGGTAGTACCTCTCTGGGGCGATGGGCATCCAGGGCTCCACCGCCGGCAGACGCCCGATGGCGTAATAGATCAGCGCCGTCCCGGCGTAGAGAACGGCGAAGATGAGGTTGATCCAGACGGCGATGGCCACCCGATCTGTCTCGATCAACAGGTCGCGAATCGCCCGTCGGGGCTGCACGGTGGTCCGCAGCCAGTACCTAAGAGCTTCTCCAATCGTCGACGTCAAACGTCCTCCTCCCGTCGCTGATCCCGATCTGGGTCAGGTTCTTCAGTTGCTGAGCGGCCTATCCAGTCGCCCCTAGTGGTCGCGCCCAGTCCTTGGCCCGCTCGAGCTCGCCCTCCTTGAGCGGCCCCTCCGTCCCCTCCACAAAGAAGCCCTCGGGCGGAAGCGCCAGCTCTCCTCCCTTCCTCTTCAGACTGTCCGCGATGGGCTTGGCGGCGTAGCCGAAGAACCTGACGAAGAAGGAGAAGACGCCCGAGTCGACGTCTTCCTCTGGGACGCGGGTATCGAACGCGGCAACCCGGACCCTCTCAAGGCCGTCAGCCGGGATGCTCTTGAGGAAGGTCCTCGCGGCCGGGCTGGGCCGAAACGCGTGGGTTGGGGCGCCCACGACCAGAACGTCCAGGTCCCCCAGCTGCTCTGCGTCCACCTCGGTGACCCGGCGCGCCTCGACATCCTCCGCCGGCCCAAGGGCCTCGGCCACCGCTCGGGCGACCTGCTCGGTGTTGCCGTGGACCGAATCGAAAACGACCATAGCTCTCATGGTGATGTGCCTCCAGCACCTGTCGTGTGATTGCCTCCCGATGTGTCTGTACGGCCGATACCGACAGACGTTGCGTGTCAGCGTGATGCGGAACCCGGTTATAGGCGGGCGATGATCTCGCTCCGTTTGAAGGTGCGAATGCCGAACCAGAGAATCACGGCATCCACGAGCCATAGGAAAAGCCCTATTGCCAGCACGGTCAGGACGTTCAGGTACAGAACACCCGCGAGTTGCCCGAAGACGAGAAGGATGACGGGGAGCACCACCAGGGAGCCCAGTTGATAGGCGTCCTGGAAGCTGTTGACCTTCGATGAGACGAGAATCATCGTGCCCAGGCCCACGCCGGCGGCCGCGGGCGCTAGCCAGAGCACGAGTGTCACCCACGTGGCGTTGGGAAAGAAGAGACCGCCCATGACCTGCCAGGCACTCAGATTCACCACCAGCGCGTAGAGCACGAACGCGCTCAGCCCCACCGTAAAGGCGGGAACCCAGGAGGCCAGCAGTTTACCCAGGAAGAGCTCCGTGTCGGTGGTGGGCGTGTGGAGCAACGCTTCCAGCGTCTTCCGCTCCTTTTCGCCCGCGAAGCTGCCGGCCGCGATCGTGCTGGCTACCATAACGGGGATGATGAGGAACATAGGGGCGAAGAAGTGCTCCAGCAGGGCTACCACGATGACTTGTGCTTCGTTGTAGCCGGCGAACGACTCTCGCATCGATGCCGGCATCATCTCCAGGAAGCTGGCGAGATCCTCCATCTCGCCGCTGGCGGCCATCTGCGGAGCGAACAAACCCACCGCCGCGGGAAGCGCCACTACGAAGATCAGCGGCACGATCACCATGGGTAGCATCATCGCCTTGCTCCGGGTCACCACCTTCAGGTCGCGGGAGGCCAGCGTGCGGAGCGTGCGCCAGTTGATGGCTATCATGCGGCCCGGTCGACCGCTGTCACTCATGCTCCCTCCTCGCCCAAGGAGGCCTCGTGCAGAGCGAAGTAGACGTCCTCCAGGGTCGGTTCCTGGGGCGCCACCTGATAGATGCGCCGCCCGGCGTTGACCAGCGCGGCGACCAGATCCGGCACGTCGTCCCTCTGTGGAAGCCAGAGCGAGAGGACGTGCCCCTCTTCATCCCACGCCAGGTCACGCACCTCGGGAGGCAGAGGCACGCCGGTGAGGGGGCCGGGGTCCAGCTCAATCTCCAGGCGTACGCCCTGCCAGAGGTCGCGGGCCAACGTCGCCGGCTCGCCGACGGCGACCAGACGCCCATGCTCCATAACCGCCACACGGTGACACAGGCGCTGTGCCTCCAGCAGATTATGGGTGCAGAGCACAAAGGTATGCCCACCCCTCCGGCTCAAGCGCGTGATCAACGCATGGACCTGGCGTGTGGCAACTGGATCGAGCCCTCCCGTCGGCTCATCCAGGAAGATGAGCGAGGGACGGTGCAACAGGGCACGTGCCAGAGCCAGCCTCTGCTTCATGCCCTTGCTGTAGGCCCCGACCATCTCCCTCGCCCGGGTGTCCAGCTCAAAGTCCTCCAGCAGGTCTCCTACCCGGGCTCTTAAGTCAAGCTCGTCTACACCGTACAGACGTCCGTAGATCGTCAGGTTCTCCCACGCTGTGAGCTTCTCATCCAGAGACGGCGTCTCGGTCAGTACCCCGGTATGACGCCTCAGTATCGCGCCTTCCTCTGTTGGATCGTAGCCCAGGACGCGCAGCTTGCCCCTGGTCGGTGCCAGGACGCCGTTCAGCATGCGGATAGTGGTGGTCTTTCCCGCCCCGTTGTGGCCCAGCAGCCCGAAGACCTCACCGTGGTGCACGCTTAGCGTGAGCTGATCGACGGCCACCGTGGTGTCATCCCGGTGGGGATCGTCGAAGCAGCGCGTCAGGGCTTCGGCGTGCACGGCTATCGGTTCGGCTCGGTGAGACGTCACTACTCCCTCCCGTCCGGGATTATACACACAGCTGGCTTGAAGGCAACACCGATGGATCAGCATCTTGACACCCCACCTGCCGATGCTATCATGCCGACTCGAATCCATTTGGCTCAGCCCCGTGGGGGGCACATAATCGGGAGATCTCTATGTCCACCAGGCCGTTCAGGCTCATTTTGCTTATTCTGTTGCTGTTGTCCGTTGTACCGGCATGCGGGCCGGCCCAGCGGACCGCGCCGGATACCCCCGCAGAGTCCACGCCGTTGCCGGCGTACCGGGCCCACTGGCTGCCGCGAGAGCACGGACCGCTCTTCTCCACCTCGGGCGCATGTGCTAGTTGTCACGCGGGCCTGGTCGACGAGGCTGGCAACGACGTCTCCATCGACGCGAACTGGCGCTCGGCCATTATGGCCAACGCCTCCCGCGACCCCTATTGGCAGGCCACCGTCCGCTCGGAGGTCCTCGACCACCCCGAACTCAGGTCCGTCATCGAGGACAAGTGTGCCACCTGCCACACACCTATGGCCCGCTTCAGCGCCGCCGCCTCGGATGGCGAGAGCGACCTTCTCGACGGCGGCTTCCTGGACGTCGACCATCCCGACCACGCCTTTGCCATCGACGGCGTCTCCTGCGCTCTCTGCCACCAGGTCGAGAAGGAGGGCCTTGGCGAGCCCGAGAGCTTTAGCGGCGGCTTCTCCATCGACACCGAGCGTCCCCGGGGCTGGCGGCTGGCCTATGGCCCCTTCCCTCCGGCGCAGGGTCCCGGCGAAGTCATGCGGGGCTCCTCCGGCTATCGTCCCGTCGAAGGGTCCCAGACCGGTCAGTCGGAGCTCTGCGCCAGCTGCCACACCCTCTACACCCCCTACGTCGGTGAGGACGGGGAGGTGGCCGGCACGTTCCCGGAGCAGGTGCCCTATCTGGAGTGGCAGCACAGCGACCACCAAGGGACCAGCGACTGCCAGGATTGTCACATGCCCCCGGCCGACGGCGCCGTGCGCATCGCCAGCAGCGGCGGTGGGCCGCCCCGCAGCCCCTTCGCGCAGCACCGCTTCATCGGCGGCAACGTCCACGTGCTCAAGATGCTTTGGGCCTTCGGCCAGGAGTTTGACGTCACTGCCTCCAGCGAGCACTTCGAGCAGAAGATCGAGCAGACCCTGGAGCAGCTCCAGACGAACACCGCCGAGCTGAGCGTCAGGGAGGCCAGCGTCACCGGGTCGCAGCTCCGCTTCGACGTTGACGTCGCAAGCAAGACGGGCCATAAGTTCCCCACCGGCTTCCCGGCCCGCCGGGCCTGGCTCCACGTCGTGGTGGAGGACGCCGCGGGAGATGTCGTCTTCGAGTCCGGTGCCGTCAACGCAGATGGCTCCATCGTCGGCAACGACAACGACGCCGACCCGGCGGCCTACGAGCCGCATTACCGGCAGATCACCAGCGCGGATCAGGTCCAGATCTATGAGCCGATTCTGGAGGACGTCTCCGGGGAAGTCACCACCGCGCTGCTGCGGGCCCAGGGCTACCGGAAGGACAACCGGCTCCTGCCCTCGGGCTTCGACAAGACGACTGCCGGCGCGGACTTCGCCGTCTACGGCGCTGCCACTGCTGATGATGACTTCCGGGCTGCCGGGGACACCGTCAGCTATCGGATCGATCTGTCGGGGTCCTCGGGGCCCTTCACGGTGACCGTCGAGCTCCTCTACCAGTCTATCGGGTACCGCTGGGCGGAGAACCTGCGCGGGCAGGACGCGGCCGAAATCGACCGCTTCATCGACGCCTACGACGCCTTGGATAACCTCCCGGTCGTCGTGGCCGAGAGCAGCGTCTCTGTGGAGCCCTAGGCGAAGACCTTCGTACCGGCACGGTAGCCGCGCCCGCCTCCTGCAGCTGGTCATCTACGGTACCGCGGTGCGCACATCGCTGGGCGGGGCGCCCGACGCAGCCAGCTCGCGCCGCAGGGTCATCGCACAGCGGAAGCCCACGGCGTGGTCCTGCCAGGACGCCGGATACCGATGACGGCGCGCAGAGCGGGCGTCCCGCAGGGTGGCCGTCCAGGAACCGCCGCGCTGCACCCTGAACCGCCCGGAGTCCGGACCCTGGGGGTTGCGCCTCGGCGAGCGGGCGTAGTAGTCGGCGCCGTAGCGGTCCGCGACCCACTCCCAGACGTTCCCGGCCATATCCAGCACCCCGCACCAGCTGGCCCCATCGGGATAGGTCCCCACCGGGGCGGTCCTGGCATATCCATCGTCGTAGGCAGCATCTCGCCAGTCCTCAAATGGGCAGCTGGCGTCACAGCTGTTCAGACGTGTTCCCTCGAAGGCGTCGCCCCAGGGGTAGACGGACCGCTTCGGGCCGCGCGCCGCGTACTCCCATTCGGCCTCGGTAGGGAGGCGAGCGCCGGCCCATGCGCAGTAAGCCTTGGCGCCATACCAGGAGATCATCACAGCCGGGTGGTCGCTGTATCCCTCTTCCGCCCGGAACCGCTCGTCAGCCCGCTCGATGCGGCAGTGCTCGCTGTTCAGGTCCACCATCACGTCGGCCCAGGTCAGATCGCCCTCGGCCGCCTCGCTCTGCGCGTTGAGGAAAGCGGCGAACTGAGCGTTGGTCACCTCCGTCCGATCGATGCGGAAGGTGTCCAGGCTCACCGTGTGGGCAGGCTGCTCGTCCTCAAACCAGTCCCGCTGGCAGTCGCCGTATGCCCCCTCGCACAGCTGGAGGGCCTGGTCCACCTCCGCATCGGTGCTGCCCATCTCGAAATCGCCGCCAGGGACGCGGACCGTCACCATGCCGTCCTCAAGGCGGCTGTGCTCGTTCGTCGCCGTCGGTTCCGGCGTGGCATGGCCGAGGTCCCGGGTTGCCCCGCAGGCGGTCTGGGAGACCAGTGTGACGACGGCCGTTGTTGCGACCATCAACAGGGCTCTCTTGATCACATGAGAGTCTATCACGCCTATGTTATCAGAGGTTTGGCAGGTGATTAACAGATTGTTAAACGGTCCCTTCGCCGATCGAGCGGCCTCCGCGTGCTGCGCCTACGCCAGACGCGGCCCCCGTCGTAGTGCGCGGCACATCAAGTAGCAGCGCGATCTCGCCCACGTATTCGCCGGGCCCCCGTTCATCGATTGTGGCCTTCTCCCCCTCCTCCCCTTCCACGGACACACGGACTCGTCCCTGTTCGACCACGTAGAAGGTGTCGCCGATCTCTCCCTGGCGGATGATGGCCTGCCCCGCCGCGAACGTCGCCGGCTTCAGGCGGGAGACCAGAAGATCGATCTCCGCCTCGTCCATCGTGGCGAACAGGGCATTGCGTCGCAAAAGGCCGCCGTAGTGCTGTTGGGTCGCCTGGAACGTCCGGCTCAGGGCCGCGGCTCGTTTCACCTCGCGGAACATCTACTGTCC
>Ga0207797_1001850_pt1 | contig 15084 bp, 11 predicted proteins | sample PRCRCaboRojoPR_6_FD_187275 | JGI IMG/M metagenome (GOLD analysis project Ga0207797, IMG submission 187275) | Marine sediment microbial community from Cabo Rojo, Puerto Rico - PR CR 10% Liquid 1 (SPAdes) | ecosystem: Environmental > Aquatic > Marine > Coastal > Sediment | place: Cabo Rojo, Puerto... | reverse complement strand
GCAGGCTGACGTGGATGCCGGGACGTTCGACAACACGGCGACGGCGAAGGGGCAGGATCCCGGCGGCAGTGACGTGGAGGCCAGCGACGACGAGACGGTAGCGCTCCCTCAGGCACCAGCATCTATCACGATCGCGAAGGACGCTGTGCCCGACAGTGAACAGAGCTTCAGCTTCACGACTAACTTCACCGACACGTTCTCATTAACCGACAACGGGACCGGTGACGATAGGGTCACCTTTGATGGCCTCGCCGCCGACACCTACGTTATCACCGAGTTGGTTGAGAGCGGTTGGAGCCTGGACGTCATCGCCTGCACCGACGACTCCGTGGTCAATCTGGAAGAAAGGACTGTCACGATCGACCTCGGAATCGGCGATTCGGTTACCTGCACCTTCACCAATACGGTACAGACAGCCACGTTGACGGTCGTCAAGCATGTGATCAACGACGACGAAGGGTCAGCAGTAGCGAGCGACTGGCAGCTCCACGTGAAGGACAGCGGCGGCAGCGATGTGGCCGGGAGCCCGCAGGCTGGTTCAGAGACCGGCACCACGTACGAGCTGAACCCGGGGACTTACACAGTGTCCGAGACGGGTGGGCCCGGGGGTTACAACGCTTCCTTCTCTGGCGACTGCAACAGCTCTGGCAGCGTGACGCTCAACCCGGGGGACAGCAAGACCTGTACGATCACCAACGACGACAATCCTCTTCCGCCTCCGCCGCCTCCAGCTCAGATCGACGTGGAGAAGACCGCTAACCCGACCAGTGTTGAGGAACCTGGTGGTCTTGTTCAGTTCAACGTCAGCGTGGAAAACGAGACCAGCTATAGCGTCGAGCTGAACTCTTTGGTCGACAGCATCTACGGTGACATCACGGATGGGTCCAATCCTGATATTGAGAGCACCACATGTGGACTGGTCACTATCGCTGCCCGGGATACCTATCGATGTAACTTCACAGCCCATGTGGCCGGTGAGCCGGGCGAACACGTGAACACAGTAACGGCTCGTGGCATTGATGAAAACGGATCCGTAGACACGGCTTCCGACGACGCCACAGTGACCATCGTGGCCGACGATGGACCCTCCATCGAGGTGGTCAAGACCGCCAGCCCGAGCACGGTGGATGAGCCGGGCGGCAGCGTCACCTTCAACGTCACAGTGGAGAACACGGGGGACGAAGAGGTCACACTGACTGCTCTGGTCGACGACATCCACGGCGACCTGAACGGGCAGGGCGACTGCGGAATAGGCGGCACGATTCCTGCTGGCAGCTCCTACGCTTGCTCCTTCACCGTCGAGGTGACCGGCAACGCCGGGGACTCGGAGACCGACACGGTGACGGCGACCGTTGAGGACGGCGAGGGCCAGACCACTCAGGCCAGCGACTCCGCCACGGTCACCATTGAGGGCACGCCTCCCACCATCACGGTGGACAAGACGGCCAGCCCCACGGTCCTGGAGGCGCCGGGAGGCGTGGTTACGTTCAGCGTCTCCATCGAGAACACGGGTCAGGAGGATCTCACCCTGATCAGCCTGGTGGACGATCCGCACGGTGACCTGGACGGTCGGGGCACCTGCTCCGTGCCGCAGGCGCTTCCGGTTGGCGGCGCTTACAGCTGCTGGTTCACCGTCGAGCTGTTCGGTGAGGTCGGCGATTCGGAGACGGATACGATCACGGCTGTTGCCGAGGACGATGACGGTGAGCAGGGAGAGGGCAGCGACACGGCCACGGTGACCATCGAGGCTCAGCCCGCTCCTGGTCCGGGCGCCGCGTGCATCGAGGGCCTGAAGATCAATGACGACCACGAGCCGCTGGCGGACTGGGTGATTCGCGCCCGACCCACTGGCCTCGAGTCGCCGCAGTTCTACACGGTGACCAACGAAGCTGGCGAGTTCCGCTTCACGGGACTCTCCTCAGGACAGTGGTGGACGCTGTGGGAGGAGATGGAGAGGGGATGGGAGCCGGTCACCAGCCCCGAGTTCGAGGTCTGGATCCCCGAGGGTGTGACGGAGTGCATCCACGTGCGCTTCAAGAACCGGTTAAAGGCGCCCTATCAGCTCTACCTACCCATTATCGCGCGAGACTACGTGACACCTCCCTTCACAGTGATGAAGGAGGCCAGCGACGATATCGTCGAGGTCGGCGAGACGATTACCTACACATACAAGGTCCGGAACTCCGGCGCCGCTGTGGTGACGAACCTGGCGGCTCAGGACGACAAACTGGGCGCTGTGAGCTTGATCAGCTCCACGCTCGACCCCGGGGAGACGACGAGTGGCATCCTGACCTACGTGGCCACTGCAGACGACCTCGGCGATCTGGACAACAGTGTCCTAGTCACCGGCACCGTGACCGGGGACGGCGTGGTCACAGGGACGGCCTCGGCTTCGGTGCAGGTCCTGACGGGCACGCCGCGCCCGCCGCGGACGGAACCCCAGGTCGGCTGCATCGAGGGTTACAAGAGGGACAACTGGACCGACCACCCCTGGTGGCCAGACGGGACCGGACTGCCCCGCTGGGTGATCCACGCTGAGAGGCTGGATGGGACCGAGTACATCACAACCACGATGACGGACGGCCTAGGCTACTTCGTGTTCGAGAACCTGGAGCTGGACAGCGAGTGGCGCGTCTGGGAGGAGTCCCAGACCGGGTGGGTGACCCTGGAGGATCATCCTGACGAGTTCGAGGTGACGCTGACCGAGGGTATGACGGAGTGCGCTCAGATCGAGTTCATCAACCGGCAGGGGTTCTACGACTTCTACCTGCCGATCATCATGATGAACTTCACGGCAGCCCCGTAGAACGGATGCGGCGCGTCCGGTCAGCCTGAGTAGGTTGACCAGGTGCTTACGCAGAAGAGCCCCGCGGTCTGGTTAGGACCGCGGGGCTTCTCGTGTCTTGCGGGGCTAACTTCCGACAGGGCTGACGTCAGCGCTGGGCTGCTAGAACGGCGCTTACATGCGAGAGGGTAGGGCAGACGTGCTTCGCGGCACTGCCTTTCCTGTGCACCAGGATGGCGGGGATTCCTAGACTCTCTGCACCCAGGACATCGGCTCTCACACTGTCCCCAATCATCCAGACCGTCTCTGCGGCAGGAAACGTGTCGAGCACCATCTGGAAAGCTAGAGGGTGCGGTTTCTCGTATCCCGTCTCGGCGGAGTTGAAGATCCGTAGGAGGCGAGAGGTTAACTCGAGATGATCCAGAATGGAGCGCAGCTCGGGCACGTGATTCGAGAGAAGGACATGTGTCCATCCCCGGGTGGTGAGCCCGTCGAGCGTCGCGAGAGCCTGACTGAACAGCCGCCAGCGCGAGGGATCTGCATAGACGTGACGCACTTGGGAGGCCAGAGCCCGTGCTCGCTGGGCCCCTATGCCGACGCTGCCGAAGCCTCGCTCGAACATCGGGGCCAGGGCGTCCCACCATGACTCGGCCGTCTCTATCTCCGGGTGCGGTCGGTCTGGGGTGTGCCAGGGAAAGCCGCTCTGGAGAGAGGGCTGCAGGTCTTCGGCGGCTATCTCGAAGCCCGACACCTCCGCGCGAGCCAGCTCGACCATAGCGGCGGCGAACATCCCGCCCTCCCGGTATCCGAGGGTCCCGTCGAAGTCCCAGAGGAGGAGCCGCATCGCTTCAGCTCCCTACATAGCGAAGTCTTCTGGCGCCGCAGGCACCAGCGTGTTAACCCGTGTGGGCTCCGTCCCGGTGACCTGTCTCACGATCTTCGTCACGTGATGGTGCGTCGTCTCGATGAAGAGCTTATGCCGTCCTCGGTCTCCGTTGGCTGCGGTGCCTGCCACGTAGAGGCCCGCCACGTCTGTCTCCATCGTCTCGGGATCGAAGCGCGGCACTCGACCACGCTTCTCCAGCGTCACGCCAGCCTTCTCAAAGAGGTCCAGGTTGGCTCGATAGCCGGTGCAGAGGAGGACGAAGTCGGCCCTGTGCTGCGTCAGCTCGCTGTCCCGTGGCTCGCCATCCCGCGTCGGCGCCAGCGTGACGTAACGCGGGCCGATCTCCACCGGCACCGTGCGGGGCAAGAAGGTGATCTTCTCCTCCCGCGTCAGCGTCCTGAAGTCCTCCATCAGGGCTGACTTGACGAAGAGCGGGTTGAACTGCCTCCGACGGTAGCTGAGGGTCACCTCGGCACCCGCCCGCCAGCAGCGAGCGGCAAACTCCAGCGCTGAGTTTCCACCGCCTACCACCAGCAGGCGCTGATTGAAGTAGCGGTGGGGATCGTCGAGTTGGTGGGTGACGTGAGGAAGATGCTCGCCCGGGACATCAAGCTCGTTCACCGATCCCATATCGCCGACGGCGAGCACGACGTGTTGGGCTCGGTACGTACGCTCTCCTGTTCGGGTTTCGGTCTTTAGCTCGAATCCGGTCTCCTTTCTCTCCAGACCGATCACACGCTCGTAGGCATGGACCCTGAGTTCATATTGCTGGACGACAGAGCGAAGGTAGGCCAGGTACTGCTCGCCCGTGATGTGGGCGTGATCGGCAAAGGGGATGGGCACACCGGCGATGGCGATCCGCTCTGCGGTGCTGTAGAAGTGTGTGTGCCGGGGCCAGGTGGAGATGGTGTGACCGATCTGTCGAGCTTCGAAGAGGAGGTAGTTGACGCCCAGTTCTTGGAGGGCCGCGGCCAGCTCCAGTCCGATAGGGCCGCCTCCCACAATTGCGACCTGGAACGCCGTCGTCTCACATTTCTCGTTCATCGTCCGTCTCTCCTCCGTTAGCGGGAGCCCGGGCGTCAGCGCGCTAGTTGATCAAGTGGAAGGCGGTGACGACAGGAGCGAACAGGGACGACACCAATGACATGACGGTGATCAACGTATTCAGCGAAGGGCCGGCCGTGTCCTTGAAGGGGTCGCCTACGGTGTCGCCGACCACACCGGCTCTGTGTGCGTCGGATCCGGGACCACCGAACCGCCCGCTTTCAATATACTTCTTTGCATTGTCCCAGAGCCCTCCAGCGTTCGACATCAGCAAGGCGAAGATCACACCGGTGAAGATGCTTCCGCCCAGGAAGCCGCCCAGTGCCTCCGGACCGAGCACGAACCCCACCAGCAAGGGCAGAGCAACGGCCAGGAAGGCCGGCCACACCAATGACGAGAGGGCGCCCCGAGCGGCAAGGGCGACACACGTGGCGTAATCGGGTGTTTCGGTGCCCGCCAGGATACCGGGATGCTCCTCAAACTGGCGGCGCACCTCCTCTATCATGGCGAAGGCGTTATCAGTGACGGAGAGCATAGTCAGGGCACTGAACAACGGTGGGGTGACCGCTCCGAGCAGCACGCCAGCTATGACCACCGGGTTCCGCAGGCTGATGATCAGCTCGATACCCCGTGCCCCCACCACCTCTGCGTAAGCGGCGAAAAGGGCCAGGACCGTGAGAGCCGCCGCACTGATAGCGAACCCTTTGGTGATTGCCTTTGCGGTGTTGCCTGCAGCATCCAGCACGTCCGTGGTGTCGATTACCTCCTGCGACATCCCGGCCATCTCGGCAATGCCCCGGGCATTATCCACGATGGGCCCGTAGGCGTCAGAGGAGACGATCATCCCGCTGATGGACAGCATGCCTACGGCGCTGATCCCCACCCCGTAGATGCCGCTTATGCCGGACCACTCGGTCAGGTAGAAGGAGAGCAGCGTTGCCAGGACGATGCCTAGAATGGATGGGACGATGCTGACCAGCCCGTAGCTGAAGCCAGTGATGATGTTGATGGCGGCACCCGAGCTAGAGACTCGGGCCGTCTCGACCACGGGGCGGAACCGGGCGGACGTGTAGTAGTCGGAGGTGAAGCCGATGACGACACCGGTGACCAGGCCAGCCAGCGTCGCCCAGAGGAGGCCCAGGTTGTACCCTCCCAGGAGGACGAGTGCTGCGGCCAGCGCGGCGAAGATCCCACACGTGATGATCGTCCCGCTGTTGAGAGCACGGCCTGGGCTGCCCTGCGGGCTCACTCGGACGAAGCGGATGCCAATCAGCGACGCCAGAATGCCCAAAGCGCAGAGCATCAGGGGGAAGAGCACGTGCCGCACCTGTCCCTGAGGATCGGCGGCGAAGATCGAAGTGCCAAGTAGCATCGCCGCAACCGTGCTGGCCACGTAACTGTCGAAGACGTCGGCCCCCATGCCAGCTACGTCGCCTACGTTGTCGCCCACGTTATCGGCCACGACCGCAGGGTTCCGTGGATCGTCCTCGGGGATGCCGATCTCCACCTTTCCCACCAGGTCGGCGGCGATGTCGGCGGTCTTGGTGTAGATGCCGCCGCCCGCCTTAGCTAGTAGAGCTAAAGCCGACGCGCCGAAACTGAAGCCCAGGATGATCTCGGGGTCCGCTGTCAGCAGATAGATGGTGCTCATCCCGACGATCGCCAGTCCTACCATCGCGAGCCCCATCACTGATCCTGCGTAGAAGGCCACCTTGAAAGCACCACTGAGGTTCTTCTGAGCCGCCGTCGCGCTGCGCACGTTGGCCTCCACCGCGATACTCATACCCATATAACCGGCGACAGCCGAGCACAGAGCGCCGGCCAAGAAGGCAGCCGCCATAGCGAGCCCACGCTCGGGGGCCACCCGGACCGCCTCGGTGCCCAGATGCTCGATGTCGAAGGCGAATACGATACCTATGATAAAGCCCATCGCCAGAGCCATCAGTGTTAGGGCCAGATAGAGACGGCGCAGGTAGGTTCGCGCGCCCTCGCGAATCCAAGACGCGACCTCCCGCGCCCTCTCGGATCCGGGATCCTGCCGCTGGACCCACCGATACAGCCATAGTGCGACCCCTACTGAGATGATACCGGCGAGCAGCGCCAAAGCCGCCCAGATTTGAGGTCTCAGCATCTTCTCTCTCCTTGCTATCCGCGATCTATACCATACCTAAGTGTGCCATGCCGAGCGCCACCAGCGATAATGATGGGCGCGCAGCTCTTCCGATGAAGGGAAGGGGAAGAACACCAAGTCTTCTCTGTTTCCGACAAAGATACCACTCTTGATGGTCCGATAGGAGAACGTGGCCGGCTCGGTGCGGTTGACCATCTTCGCGTCAACCGTCTTTGTTTCCAGCGCCGTCAGACTGTGGCGCAGGTGTGCGACCCGCGAGTACGGTAGGTCCCCCAAGTTGCCCCCGTCTGGATCTTTCGCCAGTTCACCGAGGCGAAGCTCCGCGAAGCAGATGGCGGGAAGGCGAATAAGAATGTTGGGTCTGTGAACGATCAACTCATAGAATGACGTAGGGCCGAGGGAGCTGACCACTCGGGGATGCACCGGTGCGATCTCCTGGTAGAGATGGAGGCCGTCTTGAGACTCTGGCAAGTAGTCGCCGCGATCAAGGCCCAGCACCCGTCCGTCAGCGGTTACCAGATACAATCTCTGCAGGGCGTCCAGCGGCACGTGCTCCAGTACTCGATAGACAGAGATGTAGATAGATGCCTTCGGACTCCCGTCCTCGTGGGGCACACAGCGGCGAATGCCCTCCTCGATGCGAAAGTAGTCGTGCCGGAAGTCAGGGGCTATCTCAAAGAAAATGGCCTGTCCGCGCGCCTTCTTGGCCGTGCCAACGGCGTAGTAAGTGCCGAATTCGTCGGGGGTGAGCATCGAGGCGATCAAAGCCTCTGGTATGAGCGATAGATAGAGATGCACATCTCTGGACATAGTCTCCTCCTGACGTTCAGAACGTCTACCTGCCTCGATCTGGCTCAGGGGGACTCTTCCATCTGCGCCAGATGGTGTCTCCGACCCAATGGTGGATCCGTCCTTGGTCGGCCTTCGACTCCGATTGTCGGTTCTGGTCCCGAGAGCCCGCCCGCACTCCACCGGGTCTCTGTACTAGAGGACCAGAATGACGCCCAGCACAACCTCCGCTGCCAAGCTGATGAGATTCGACGACTTTCTCAGCGATCCGTCGACGACCATGGAGATGAGCCGCACGGCGGCGACGGTCAAGTACATCACCCCCAACATCTGGTAGGCGGCTGGCACACCGGTGATGAGGGGATAAGCGCCGATGCCGATGAACAGTCCCCCGAAGATGGAGCGGATCTCGGTAACGCCGCGCGGGCCCGTGGTCTCCAATCCTGTGAATCCCGGGACTGCCGACGGTCGCAACAGGGCCAGCAGCCCGGTGGCGATGGTGGCAATTGAGCCAGCGATCTTGAGAATCTGTAGAAACATATCTGAATTCCTCCGCCGTTGTGACGGCCGCCGTCCTAACGGCCGCGAACCCGCACCGTCCAGGGCGCCATCGCCCACACGTGCTCGCGGGCCAACTTGTTCAGCGTTTGTAGCAGGTCCGCTCTCCCTGAGTCACCATCGGCGGGGAAAGGGAGGGGCAGCACCTCCTCCCGGGGTGGTGTGATCTCAACCACAGAGTACTCCTTCTCCGGATCGAGATCGGCAAGTTCTTTCGCCGCTCTCAACGCTGTCTCGAAATCGCCCAGCTCGTCCACGAGGCCGACGTTCGCGGCCTGCTCCCCGGTCCACACGCGACCGCGGGCGATCTCCTCGACCTCGTCCTCCGTCATGCCGCGGCCCTCGGCTACCAAGCGCTTGAAACGCGTATACGTCGCGCACATCTCCTCACGGACTTGCTTGCGCTCCTCCTCATCGAACGTCTTGAACTCGGAATAGAGATCGGCCCGCGCCCCGCGCTGCACTTCCTGATGGCCCACCTCCAGCTTGTTGTACAGCTCGCGGACCACGAACTTGCCGGCCCAGATACCGATGGAACCCGTCATCGTCGTCGGACGAGCCACAATCCGGTCTGCCGGCGCCGAGACGTAGTAGCCTCCCGAAGCTGCTTGCTCTCCCATGAGGACCACGACCGGCTTCCGCTCTCGCACCCTGTATACTTGGCGCCAGATCAGGTCCGAGGCCAGGGAAGATCCTCCGGGCGAATTGACGTAGAAGATGAGGGCTGCGATGCGCGGGTCCGCCTCGGCGCGGCGCAGTGCCGCAGCAAGGGACTCCGAACCCGCTTGAGCCTCCACGGGGAGGGGAACCGGCGCCGGCATGCGGCGGCTCTTGCCCGGCACAATCATTCCCTCCAGCGATATCACACCGATCCGCTTGCGGGTAGTCCACGTCACCGGTCGCTGCAGCCAACGCGCTGCATCTTTCCAGGTAACTAACGATAGTCGCTTCTCCTTGGAGACCTCGGTCTCGGCGTCCGACGCGTTGGAACCGTTCATCTGAGTCTCGAAGTGGGCAGCCAGTTCGTCCTCATAGAGCGTTGCATCGATGAGACCCACCTGCTGGGCCCTGTCGGGTGTCATGGGCATTTCGTCTATCAACTCACGGACCCGGTCCTCCGTCATTCCTCGTTCTTCAGCGACGGCCGCCGTCAGCTGGTCGAAGGCGGAATCGAGGATCGCCTCGAGCATCTCGCGGTGTGCATCCGTCATGGAGGTGCGGCGGAACATGTCGGGCGTGACTTTGTACTCTCCGATAGACTCTAGATCCGCCTGGATGCCGGCCAGGGCCAGTGTATCCTCGAAGAAGAGCGCCTCGCTGTGCAGCCCCAGCACGTTGAGGCGGCCTGCAGGAGGAATCACGATCTCCTCACAGCCGGAGGCTAGGTAGTAGTCCCAGGTGTCCGCCGAGGGAAGCCAAGCTAGAGTGCGCTTTCCTCTCTCGCGCAGTTCGACCATCATGCGGCGCAGCGAATGGAGTGTGGCGCTCCCGGCCTGGATGCCCTGGATCCGGAACACCACGCCGCGCACCCGTTTGTCGCCGCCGATTATGTCCATCGCCCGCTGCAGTTCCTCCAAGCTGACCTCGGAGGGGAGCACAGGCAGCACGCTGAGAGGGAAAGGTAGGGAGGGGCGGCGCGAGGCTCGCTCTGGGAAGGACCCTTCGAGGCGGACGACGACGACATCAAGCCCTTTCCGCCGTAAGGAGCGGATCGCGTTACGAACGGTGATAATCCCGTTGCGGGGTATATCGAATAGTCTCATAGCATCACCCCAGCTTCAGCCCGGTTACCACGTCAAGGTCCAGACCGGACCGGTCCCCGGTACCGATCTCTTCGGCCACAAAGTGTTGGTGCGCGCAAGCGCCGACCATGGCGGCGTTGTCGGTGCACAGGAAGATGGGCGGGTAGTAGACCGGCACGTCCACCCGCTCGACGGTGGTGGCCCGAAGGGTCTGATTGGCCGTCACACCGCCGGATAGCAGCAGGGCTGTCACGTCGAAGGCGTCTGCTGCCTCGGCCGCCTTGGTGGCAAGCACGTCCACCACCGCGGCCTGGAAGCTGGCGGCGAGGTTGGCGAGGAGCCGCCCGCGTGGTCTGTCGTTGTACTTCTGCACCTGACGGAGGACGGCAGTCTTGAGTCCACTGAAGCTGAAGTCCCAGGCGTGAGAGGCAGAGTCGGGCTGCGCAGGGGAGTCACCATCGTCGAGCCACGCTCGGGGGAAGTCGAACGCTTCGGGATTGCCGTTCTTGGCCACGCGCTCGATCTCGGGCCCACCTGGGTAGGGCAGACCGAGCAGCCGCCCGACCTTGTCGAAGGCCTCACCGGCTGCATCGTCAAGGGTCCCACCCAGATGCTCGTAGTCGCCGTGACCGTGCACCAACGTCAGCATGGTGTGACCGCCCGATACGAGAAGGGAGAGCACCGGGAAGGTCAGCTCGCCGCGGGCTGCGCCCTCCGCCTCGACGTCCAGCCAATGCGCGTAGATGTGGGCTTCCAGATGGTTGATCCCAATTAGCGGCAGCCCCCGCGCCAATGCCAACCCCTTGGCGGCGTTTACCCCTACGATGAGCGATCCCGCCAGTCCGGGCCCATGGGTGACCGCCAGGGCGTCTAGGTCGTCGAATCCCAGATGAGCGTCGTGCATCGCCTGCTCGATGACGGGCGCGATGGCCTCCACGTGAGCGCGGGAGGCCATCTCCGGGAAGACGCCGCCGTACTCGGCATGCAGCTCCACCTGGGAGGCGACGACGTTGGACAGAATCTGCCGACCGTCCTCAATCACCGCCGCTGCCGTCTCATCGCACGACGTCTCGATAGCAAGGATGCGTGTCATCTTCTCTCCACTCTCATTCATAGTACCTCCCAAATCCAGACAGCTGGGCGAGCCCGGCGTACGGAGGAGGGCACAGCCTAGACGTCGATCACCAGGTCCTTCGGAAAGTCGGTTAAATTGTTCACAGCGCCGTCATCGTCGATCCAGATGACGTCCTCGATGCGGATGCCGAATCCGAGATCCGGGTAGTACAGCCCCGGTTCGCAGGTGAAGACGTGACCTGGCTGAAGGACGTCTGTGTTGGTCGGGACATCGCTGAAGCGTGGTTCCTCGTGAACGGCCAGCCCGAGTCCGTGGCCCACGCTGTGCACGTAGCCCTCTTCGGCCTTGGAGTCGCTTCCGATGGTAGGGTGACCCCGCTCCTCGAAGAACTGGCACGTCATCTGCTGATACCGCCGCGCCTCTTCGCCCACCTCGTATGCGTCGATCAACATCTCGACGCATTCTTTCACGTCCTGGTAGGCGTCCTCGACCTCGGGTGGCGCGTGGCCCAGACAGAACGTGCGGGTCAGATCAAAGAAGTAGCCGCCACCGGCCTCCCGCGGGAAGATATCGAAGACGATTGTCTTACCTAGGGCAATGACGTCTTCGGGCCGACCTTTACTGTGCGGCACCCCGGCGTCTCGGCCGATGGAGAAGATGAACCCTTCCGGGTCCTCGAGGTGTTCCTCGGCGATGAAGCGGTTTATCTCCTCGTGGACGCGGCCGATGGTGAGCGGCGTACCGTCCTCCTGGAGAAGGACGTCATCGCCCACCGCATGCGACCGGAGGAAGTCGACGGTCCGCTGCACGATGGTGCAGGTGCGCCGTCCCATCTCCTGGATCCGCTCCGCTTCATGCTCATCCTTCGTGGCGCGCGCTTCGTCGATCACGGTCGTCTCGAAATCGCCATAGACTGTGACGTCTTCGAGCTGGACGTTGAGCGTGTTGAGCAGTAACCAGGCCCGACCCTGATCGGCCTTTCCGTAGAAGCCGACGCGGCCGCTCACGGCTAGATCGGCGAATATCCGCCGATAGAGCTCGACCGTCGCAGCCAGCCGATCGCGCTTTTCGCGCAGGATGCTCCTGAAGTCGTACTTGTTCAGGGACACCACCGTCAGACCGCTGGCGGCGGCCTCATCGCGCTCTATGGGCGAACAGAGCAAGATCGGCTCCTGACCGCGTTTCTGGATCAGGTGAGCGTGCGTCAGGTGGGCACCGTTAGTCATGTAGGCCATCGGCGGGTTGTCGCGTGCGGGCCCAGTCACCACAAATGCATCCAGCTCACGGTCCTCCATGAACCGATCTAGGTCTCTCTTCATTCCGCTGCCTCCTTATATACCATCGGTCAATACTGCCTTCAGCTAACTAGTGCTGTTTCAGAAAACAGACATTGGCCTTTCCCCTGCTCCCAGCCTCCGCCTGTCCCGAGCGAAGTCGAGGGATCTCGGGCAGTCTGGCTCCAGCCGAGGACCCCTACCGCCGTCAATCGCCCCGAGACGGGGCTCAGAGCAGCATGAGTCGCCCCCAGGCGGGGCTCAGACCAGCATAAGTCCCCTGAGACGGGGCCCAGGCCAACATCAGTCGCCCCCAGGCGGGGCTCGGAGCCATCGAGAAGTCCATCTCAACCACGGCCCTGGAATTCCGACTGCAAAACGCCCATGACGACCATGTCGTGGTACGTCCCCTCGCGAAACACGCTCTCGCGCAGCGTTCCCTCCTTCTTAAAGCCGATCTTATTGTAAACGTGAATAGCTCTCGCGTTGTCGGCGTGGACCCGGAGGAAGACGCGGTGCAGATTCATCTCGTCGAATGCGACACCCAACATCGTCTGGATGGCGTCGGTGCCGTAGCCTCGGTTCCAGTAGTCCTTGTCCCCGATGGTGATACCCAACTCGGCGTGCCGTCCCTTCCAGTTGATATCGAACAGACTGATGTTGCCAATGTGAGCGCCGTCGCTGGTCTCGATGGTCAGCATGACGGTCTCTTTCTTCTCCATCCGATCCTGGAGGTTCTCGAACCAGCGTTCCTCCTGAGCGAGGGAGAAGGGCAAGTACATGTCGAGATAACGACGGACCTCCGGGTCGCTGAACCATTCGACGAAGCGGGGCATGTCCTCCCTCTCGACGGCGCGCAGTCGCACTCTTTCACCTACGATCAAGTCTTTCCTCCTGTAACGGGCCAGTATTTGGATTCTGTTCTATAACCTGATGACTAGACGATACTCTGAAGGCTATCAGACCTATAGAGTGACTAAGGACCCCCGGGCCGGTCAGCTCTGGCACAACTGACTGGCCGCCGTGTAGACGTCCAACTCTCGCGCCGCTATGCGCTCTATCCACGCGTCCAGTCGACCTTCTCCTACCTGGGATATCAGCCGGTCGAGCAGTTGGCGCTGGAGCACGTTGCGCAGCTCGGCTTCGATCCGCATCCGCTCCCGCTCCGCTAGAAGTCCACTGGCACACAAGTAGCGCCGGTGATCTTCGATAGCGTCCAATACCTCGGGAGCACCGGAGCCGTCGAGGGCGACGGTCTGGAGGATAGGGGGCTGCCAGCCGTTCTGGCCCGCGGGAGCGTTACGGTTAATGACCATCTCCAGCGCGCGAGCCGTCCGGGCGGCACCCGGTCGATCGGCCTTGTTGACGACCAAGATGTCGGCGATCTCCATCAATCCCGCCTTCAAGGCCTGCACCTCGTCGCCCATACCCGGCGCCTCCAGGACCAGGGTTGTGTGTGCCGTGCGAGCGATCTCCACCTCGGATTGACCGGCGCCCACCGTCTCGATGAGCACGATGTCGAAGCCCGCTGCGTCGAGGACCTTGACGACGTCGTTTGTCGCCTGCGCTAGACCGCCCAAGCTGCCTCGGGTCGCCATGCTGCGGATGAAGACGCCTGGATCGCCAGCGAGGTCGCGCATGCGCACGCGGTCGCCGAGAAGCGCTCCCCCGGTGAAGGGACTGGTCGGGTCCACCGCGATGATACCGACTGTGACGTCCTTTTTCCGGAGCTTCTGAGCCAGCACGTTCACCAGGGTGCTCTTGCCGGACCCCGGTGGGCCGGTCACGCCGACGAGGTGGGCCTGTCCGGTGTGGGCGTAGAGGGCGGTCAGGGCGCTCTGAGACGCCGGATCGCCGTCCTCGATGAGTGATATGAGGCGGGCCAGGGCGTAACGGTTGCCGTTGAGGGCTTCGCTTACCAGATCCACGTTACCTCTCAGCTAGCTGCTGTCGGACGACGTCGCAGATGACCTCGGTGTTCGCCCCGGGGCCGAAGATCCCGGCCACTCCCATCTCCTCAAGGGCCTCACGATCCTCGTCGGGTATGATGCCGCCGACGAAGACCTCCACGTGGTCCAATCCCATCTGCCGGAGCCCTTCGAGAACCCTGGGGACCAGGGTCATATGTGCTCCCGACAGAATGCTCAGCCCCACGCCATCGACGTCCTCCTGGAGCGCGGCTTCCACGATCATCTCTGGCGTCTGACGTAAGCCTGTGTAGATGACCTCCATGCCGGCATCTCGCAAGGCGCGAGCGACGACCTTGGCACCGCGATCGTGCCCGTCTAGGCCGGGTTTGGCGATCAAGACGCGTAACTGTTCAGTCATCGGACCTCCCGTTTCGATTCCTTGTTTGGCGTTTGCGATTATACAATAGTTCATATCAGTTGGAAAGGGTTTCTCACTTGACAAGTGCTGGAAGCCTGTTATAATCTCGCGTCCATTGTGGCGACTGAGGTAGGAGATGTGCAGAGTTTGCTCAGGAGCTACATCAGTTCCTTGACAGGATAGACGTTATCTGGTAGAATCTTGAGCCCTTTGTGGGGAGCGTGGCGTTGAGTCGAGAAGGCTCCCCGGAAGGCAGCAGAGCTCCTTGACAGGATAGGCCGGATGTGTTATAATTGCTCTTCGCACTGAGGGGAGACAATCGATGGCTCGGCAGAGTGCATCGAGTGGCTGATCCGGCTGAGTGCGGCAGATAGCCGAGAAGGACCTTAACAACTGAATAGTGATAGGAAGGTAAAGCGGAATTTGGGTCAACGACAATGAAATTGACCGCGACCGAAGAGTCGTGGTTGAG
>Ga0207797_1001849_pt1 | contig 15088 bp, 15 predicted proteins | sample PRCRCaboRojoPR_6_FD_187275 | JGI IMG/M metagenome (GOLD analysis project Ga0207797, IMG submission 187275) | Marine sediment microbial community from Cabo Rojo, Puerto Rico - PR CR 10% Liquid 1 (SPAdes) | ecosystem: Environmental > Aquatic > Marine > Coastal > Sediment | place: Cabo Rojo, Puerto... | reverse complement strand
AGCATGTCCTCCGCAACCATCAAGCCGTCGGGACGCGTGCTCACGATGGACAAGCTTGCGCCACGGTCCAGGAGATGTCTCACCACCGGGCGCGCCGCGGCGTTCAACTCATCGGCTGCGGGCGGGCCGTAGTCGAAGGCCAAGAGAACGGGCTCCCCGCTGTCTAGGTCCTCGATGAGTTCGTGGAGCCGGTCGGCTCCCGCGGTCGCCAACGGCTGGGTCAGATGCGGTCCCCGGCCGACAAAGAGGGGGGCGAGCAGCACGCCGACGACGGCGGCGACGAGGATGGCAGCGACGAGAAGCCGCTCTATCAGACTGGACGTGTCCGTCGTCTCCTTGCGAGTTCGCTCGCGCGGCGTGAGCGCGGGTTGGCCAAGCAGACTCTGCAGGAGCTCCGCGCGTGCCAGGCTCGCCTCATCGGGCTCGCCCGTGCCCACGGCATCGAGGGTTCCTGGCTCCGCCACCAGGTCGGCGGACGGAATGACATCCCGGAGGCCCTTGAGAAGGCCCTCGGTCTCCAAGGGCCCAGCGGCGACCCGGCCCGCGCCAGGGCGCCCGGGTCTCAGCTCCTGGAGCCAGCTGGGAATGTCTGCGCGTTTAAGGCCCGTCTCTCCCTCAGGTTCTGGGACCTCGGTTTCGTCGGCAAAGGGCGGTACGTCCTCCTCCTGCTCGTCCTCCACCGTGCCGGCAGTCATCAACTCGGACAGCCAGTCGGGTGTCTCGACGTCCTCGGGCGGTGTCTCCGTGAAGGGAGGCGGTGGCTCGTCGGATGGGGGCCCGGCTGCGCCGCCCCGGGCCTCCGCCAGCCAACTAGGGATGGCGATGGCCTCCAACGGGATGTCGGAAGATGGCTCCTCCTCAGGACGGGCCTCCTCATGATCCGGGGGCTCCTCGGGCGGAGGTTCTTGCTCAGCCCGGGTCTTGGGTGGGGGCGGAGGCGTGCCCGTGCCTCCCTCCTTCAGCCATTCTGGGATCTCGATGACTGTCTCATCCTCGACTGGGCCGCGGCCTTGGCCCGCGCCCTCCGGCTCCGGCTCGCGCCCCATCTCGGTGCCCGATTCCAGAACATCTCGGAGCCAGTCGGGCGGCTCGTCTAAGTCCGCCTCGGTAGTTGACGCCTTGCTGGGGCCCACATCCTCGTCAGTTGGCTCCGCCAGGGACTCTCCCTCGCCCGCCAGCGGGCCCTCCTGTTCGGTGACCGGCCCGAGCTCGCGGATCCAGTCCGGAATGTCGCCCGGCTCAGGCGGCGGCACGTCGGCGCGCTCAGTGAGCTCCCTCGATTCCTCGATAGAGGGCGGTTCTGAGGTTGGCGCGGGAGCCGTCTCCTCACCGATGGGCCCCATTTCGCTCAGCCAGTCAGGGATGTCGGTCGAGGTGAACGGCTCAGAGCTCTCCAATCCCTCGTCCCCTGCTTCGTCCGGGACGTCCTCAGCGGATTCCCGGAGCTCTGCCAGCCAGCTCGGCGTGGCGGGCGGCTCTTCGCCGGAGGCCTGCCACGATGATTTCTCCACGTCGCGATCCCCTTCGTCCGAATCCTCTTCGTCGAGGGGAATGGTCGGCAAGGAGACCCCCTTGATGGGTCCGGAGGCCTCTTCCTCGGGCGTTTCCTCGGGAGGGGCGGACATAGGCACTAAGCGGGCGTTGCAGGCCTGACAGTAGACGTTGCCGACTGCGTTGATGGTGTCGCACATCGGGCAGCGCATACCCGTGCTCGGGAGGGGCTCGCCGCATTCGTTGCAGAAGCGGCTGCCTTTTCTGTTCGACGTACCGCAGTTGGGGCAGTAGATCATAGGGCCGCCATCAACCTCCGGCCTGTGGTTGGCCTAGGCCCATCAGAACCCGGAGGGCCGTGATCACGGTACCGAGAGCAACACCGAGAAAGAGCCCGCGGAAACCGGCGAGTGCTGGTACGTGAAGCAGCCACTTGCGGATGTCGGCCAACCACTCCACACCGAGCAACGGTGTGGTGCCGACCAAGGTTAGAGCCACGACGACGAGGAAGAGGATTGAGGTAAGTGAACGGCGATAGCGGAGCATACGCGCGGCGCCCAGGGTGAGTGTGAAGACGAGGACGCCGGCAAGAGAGCCGCCCAATGGGCGGATGACGTAATCTAGAAGGGCCTGGGTCGCGCCGTGGGAGGGGCCCAAGAGAAGCGGGGGGATCCAGGCGAGGCTGGCGGCGATGATGAGCGCCAGGCTGTACCACCACCCCTCTCCGCCACCGGCGATCCGCTTCCCATGGACCCGCAAGACGTTCAAGATTCCAAGGATCAACGCGAAGGCAGCGACGATAACGCCCCAGTCCACTAGACGATCGCGATGGTTGGCGAGAGGGGTATTCGGGAAAAGGTAACCTGCCAGGGCCAGGAGCCCTGTCGCGCTGGCAATGACCGTCGGTATCCACTTTCGCGTCAGGCGTCGAATGGTCATATCCTATGTCGTAGGTGGCTAGGACCTCGGACGCACGGGGCGCTACCCTCCGATGAGCGCCACGATCGCCCCGAGCACGATCATCAGCACCAGGACGCCGCGGAGAACATCCTGGGCAATCAAGCTTATCGCGAATCTCTTCGCTTCCGTCAGTTGGGCGCCGGCGGCGTACAACTCTTCGCCCAGCGCCATCCGATCGGTGGACGGGTAGAGGGCCCCGATGCCCTGAACCGCGTCTACAACGGCAGTCTTAGGCGTTCCCTTCTGGTCACTGAAGTCGGCGAGTAGAGACGCCTCGCTTCCGAAGGTTCCCACCATGACGTTGGCGCTAACCTTTTCCGGGACACCGACCGGCATCGCGCCGCCTCCATACGTGAGGGCACTGGGAGCCACAAAACGGACCCGCGTCGGATCATAGAACTCAGGCACCTGGTTACGTTCGTACGCGCGGCGCAAGACGTCCTGCGCCAAGGGAAGGAGCGTTGGGTCGCCCACGGTGACGATGGGGGGGACGTCATACGAGACCGCCGCATCCACCAGGCCTTCCAGAAGCTGAATTCCGGCCAGAGAGGACATGGCGTTCGTTCCCGCCAGTTGCCCGCTACCCAGGGCGACGTGGAGCGGCTCCCCGCTCTCCGCTGCCCGCTTGAGCTGCTGCTCCAGCCTTTTGATGGACGCGATCTCTCGGATTGGGTCGACGGACTGCCGTCGACGGTGGAGCACCAGTAGGCCGATCAGCACTGCTGCGCTGATGACCAGGAAGAGGAGCGCCCAGGCGGTCGGGCTAAGGAAATCAGTCATCGTCCTGTGGGCCAGCTCCCAGTCGGCGCCTCAGGTCGGTGCAGGCGTCAGGGCGGGGTAGAAGGTCACTCACCTCCCCGATCAGGCCGGCTTGCACGCGTGGTCCAGCCGAGCGGGTACCGATGAGTGGTTCTGCCATGAAGCAGAGTTGGCCGGCAAGGAAACCGAGGGCGTCGAGCACTTCAAGGAAGGGCAGCGCAAGGGTCGAGAGACCGCGCGACTCGATTACCTCCGCCCACCGATTGATTGGTGCTCCTCGTAGCCGTTTACCGTTCATAAAGTCGTTAGGGGATGGGCACGGTCGACACGTTGAGAGGGCATGACTCGCTGGTCAGCGCCCGGAACTGAGTATAGCACGAATCCAAGGGGGTGTAAAGCGCGTGCGGACGGGATTGTCAATCCGTGTGACTGTGTTATGATATCGTGCTGCTGAATCCGAACCCATCCATGTATGAATGAGAAACCCGACGTCTCACTCCCGTCTCAGGAACCCCGTCACTGCCCCGTCTGCGGCATTCGAGTAGCGGCCAAGGCATCCGAATGCCTCATGTGCGGCGCATCGCTCACAGACGAGGAGCGTCCCGAGGCACCGGAGGAGAAGAAGCGCGGCCTTCCGAATTGGGTTGGCTCGCTGGCTGCGCTTCTACTGGCGGTCGCGATTCTTGGGGCAGGGGGATTCGGGCTCTACTCAATGTTGGCGAGTGAACCTGATCCGGAGCCGACGGCCCCGGCCGTCACGGCCTCGCCAACGGGGACGCCCCCGCCTACTAAGACGCCCACACCGCCCCCCTCACCGACCCCGACGCCAACGCCCCTGCCGCCGAGAGCGCACGACGTGGAGGAGGGTGAGACCCTCAGCGATATCGCCGAACTGTACGGCGTGTCGATGGACGAGATCCTGGCACTGAATCCGGAGGTCGATCCTGAGCTGATCAATGCGGGTCAGGTTCTTCTGGTGCCGGCGGACGCCGCGGCGTTGCAGGGGGGAGCCGATGCGAAGGAGGGCGAGTTCCTCGTCCACGTGGTCAACTCCGGCGAGACATTGAGTTCGATCGCCGAGGAATACGGTGTGTCGGTGGCCTTGATACGCACAGCCAATGACCTCGCGCCGGATGACGAGACGATTCGGGCGGAGCAGTCCCTGGTCATTCCGATCAGCACGCCGACGCCCATGCCAAGCCCAACGCCGGTGGCCGATTGGACACCGACCCCGCAGTCTCCTTATGCAGCGCCTCCGCTGCTTCAACCGCCGGATGACGCAGTTCTGGAGGGCGAGACGCCGGTGCTTCTCCAATGGGCTGCTGTGAGCCTCCTGGCCGAGAATGAATGGTACGAACTGCGGCTCTGGCAGCCGGGGGGCGGCGTTGTATCCAACACGGTGCGGACGCGAGCCACGGCTTGGCGGGTGCCGGCGGAGCTCCTGGCGAAGGCCGAGACGGACGCGCCGAGGATGCGGTGGAGGGTTCGAGTGGTCCGTGAGCTCTCGGGCCCGGTCTTCGAGGCGGCCGGTGACGTCAGCCCGACGCGGTCGTTTGTTTGGCAGAGGCCGGAGGCGACCGAGGGAGCACCTTCTTCACCCACCCCGTAGTATGGTCACCCGCACAGGGCTCTGTGTTGGAGTCCGTGGTGCGGCTCCCTCAAGCTGACGCTTCCCGCCACTTATCACCAGGTGCGTTCTCGGCCTGAGCTCTGTTGGTCTTGAGGGCCCGGTAGATGCCGAGCCCTAAGTTAGGGATGTCGGGCCAGAGTACACCTTGAGATTGCCAGAGCTTGCTTTGGGCCCTTTGATGCCAGCCCAGGAAATGGGGGCTGTGATTCGGCTCGAAGGGAGCGGAGGGGGCCCAGCGGCTTCTCCAGAGGTCCATCCTTGACGCGCTCAGGACCGCCCATTATAATCCTCAAGCGTCCCGTACTGTTATGTTCATAGTGAGGCCCGCTTGGTTCCTGATCAGCATCGCTCGTCCGTCAGATCCGACCGCTACGATGAAGAATACTTCCTAACTGCCTGCGAGGGGTACGAGGAGTTCGCAGCCAGTCAGGGGCAGCAACTCTCGCGGCGTTTGGAACAAGCCTTTGACGCCGCGGACGTCGCGGCGGGGATGCGGGTGCTTGACGTGGGATGCGGACGCGGAGAGATCTTGCGCCAGTGCCTGAAGCTGGGTGCCAGGGCCTACGGCGTTGACTATTCGTCAGTGGCAGTGCGTATGGCGGCGAAGCTAGTGGGCCGTAGAGGCCAGAGCCGTTTGGGTATGGCGGACGCGAAGGTGCTGCCCTTTCAGAGTGGGTCGTTCGACCGGGTGTTGATGTTCGACTTGGTTGAGCATCTTCACCCTTGGGAACTTCGTCAGGCTCTGAGGGAGGTACGGCGGGTGCTCCGGCCGGGGGGGCGGCTGATCGTCCACACAGCGCCCAATGTCTGGTATGATCGGTATGCCTACCCGGTGGTCCGCGGTGTACGGACACTGATGGGCGAGGGGGACAAGTATCCGGAGGACCCACGGGCCATCACACCAGTAAACCTGGACGTGCACGTCAACGAACAGAGCGTGACGAGTCTCCGGCGGTTCCTTCGGCAGGCTGAATTCGAGGCCCGCGTCTGGTTGGACACGCCGCCCCAGGATCGGGACGAGAACGTGGTCTTCCAGTTTGCTCGATACATGCTGTTCAACTGGCCGCCGTTCCGCTGGTTCTTCGAGCGGGAGGTCTTCGCCGTGGCGACTCTGAATCACGGGTCATAGCAAGCCTGGAGCGAGCGTCTCCGAGCTGATGAGCGGTGTGGCGAGCGGGGCCACGCCAGGAGCATGGGGTCAGGAGCGCGAGGTGCTTCGCCCCAACGGTCTGAGAGCGGCGTTTGCCGGGTTATGAAAGACCGTCGAACGGTTGATGAGCTTTCGATAGACGAGCTTGAGGCGATCCTCCGCGTTCGGAAGCGCGAGGAACGCCTGAGACGGCTGCGAGGTGGGGATCCGCCCGTCGAGGCCCGGGCTGGACAGAAGCCGGAGTCCATGGAAGGCGCGGCGCGCGCTTCGCGTCCGGTCGATCACCGGCAGTTCGACGGTGCCGGCGCGACGGCGGAGTACCGGGCCCGGGTTGTGCCCGATGGGGAGGACGTCGAAGGCGGACCCTGGTGGCGCACCCTTCCCGTCGATTGGAGTTGGGTACGCGAGAAGGGCCTGCTAGTGGTGGAGATTGGCGTGGTTGGGGCCCTGCTTCTGGTCTTACTGGGCTCGGCAGCCACGCTGAGGCAGGTCAATCGAGCATCGAGCAGTGCCCAGGTGCTGCCGACGGCCACGCCCACGCCTCCGATCTACGTCGTGCTGCCCGGCGGTCACACGCCGCCGGACTCACCGGGTGGGGCGGCTCCGGAGGAGATTCCAGCCCACTTGCGGGACTTGGTGAGCGCTGTGACACCGCTGCCCGTGCCGACACCGGGGCCTGAGCAGGCGACGCGCATCGAGATACGAAGCATCGGCGTCGATGCTCCGGTGCTCGAGGGAGATGGCTGGGAGACGCTGAAGCAGGGGGCCGGACACCGGGTGGGCACCGCCAACCCAGGGGAGCGGGGTAACTGCGTGATCTCCGCGCACAACGACATCTTCGGACAGATATTCCGAGACTTGCCGGATGTCGCCCTCGGCGACGAGGTGGTGGTGCACACGGCCAGCCGGGCGTACCGGTACGTGGTCAGCCAGAAGCGCATCATCAAACCCACTGAGGTAGAGGTGATGGAGCCGACCTCGTCCCCGGTGTTGACGCTCATATCTTGTTATCCGTATGGCATCGATACGCATCGTATCGTGGTAGTTGCAGAGCTAAAGCCCTAGTTGAGGATGGAGAAGGCATGGCAGATAAGTCAGGACGCGGGAAGGATCGGGAGATTCGGCTTTCGGAGACCCAGTTGCGGCATCCAGGCATGGAGAAGGCATTCGCCGGAGTCTCTGTCGAGACTTCGTCGGAGACGGAGGATTTGGAGCAGGAGTATCAGTACGTCTTGGCCGACCTGAGACGCATCGGCCTCATTGCGGTGGTGATGCTGGCCGGTCTGGTGGGGCTGACCTTCTTCTTGACGTAAGGCTGCGACGCCGCGACACGCGACCCGCCGTCTTCGGTGCCTACTCGGGCGTGGGGGCGGCGGTTTTCGAAGCGGGGGAGACTCTACCGGGGGAGGCGCTTCCAGGGGAGGCGCTCCCAGAGGAGTGGTACAGCCCACTCACTGTCCCCAAGAGGAGCCCGTGGACGAGGAAAGCGAGCCACAGGTTCTGCGTGTGAAGGAAGAGAACGGTGCTCACCACGGCCGTCGCCGCCCGGCGGAGCGTGGGCCATGCGGCGCCGGGATCGCCCAGGCTCTGGCGCCAGCGCGGATTGGCGGCGGCCTGGACGCCGATGAGGAGCAGGCCGATCCAAGATCCCCAGTACGGTCCGAAGGTCACAATGGGGGCGTTGCGGTAGAATGCCCAATGAATCTCGTGGTAGAGTGCTTCCCTAGCGGCGACGGAGGGAGGCAGACGTCCATCCCGTGCCTCTTCGGTCTCCACGGTAGAGAGGGCGATGTGCTGGGTGAAGCTGGCGAGCGCGAGCAGGCCACCCGACGCAGCCGTCACAGCGGCGGCCCATCCTAGATCGTGGAGCCACGCAGACCAGTTCGCGGCGACGTCTGCTCCCTGAGCTCCACCTGAAGCGTCCGGAAGGAGCAGAGGCTGGAGGCCCAGGAAGCGCGACACCACGGCGTCGCGACCCCAGAATAGGGCCGCGGCTGGGATACCCACGTAGTACAGAATCCGCAGGATCTGGAACAGGGACGGGCTCAAGCGGGCTCCCCCGACACGGCGTACGATCCTCTCGGCCAGACTCCCTGACGTTTCCGCAGTACCTTCCTCCTCAACCCACGGGGCGAAGAGATAGGAAAGATTGGTCCAAAGTAGGGCAGCGAGGAAAGAGCCGGCGAGCCAAAGCCAGGCCTCTTGAGTGGCGTTCCTGAGCAGGTGCATCTAACTCCCCTCGTCTAGCGGCACTGTGAGACGGACTCTTGTGCCGGCGCCAGGCGCCGTTGCGATCGTCACTCCGCCGCCGGCCATCTCGGCCCGCTCCTCCATGTTGACCAGTCCGAGGCTGCCAGTCTCGTCATAGGTTCTACGCACCGCATCCTCGTCGAATCCCTGGCCGTCATCCTCGATCTCCGCGATGAAGGCATGTTGGCCGTCTACGTAGAGCCGGACCCAGATAGTCTCGGCTTGGGCGTGTTTGCGGGCATTGGATATGGCTTCCTCGATGATGTAGAAGATGGCGCCCTGGGCGGCCCGGTCCAGAGCTGCGTCGCAGCCAGGCTCGGCTGCCACTGTGATGGAAAGATCGGTGGCATCCGTCAGTTTACTCACGTATTGTTTGATGGCGGCCGCCAGCCCCCGGGTCTCCAGGACGAGAGGGCGCAGCGTGAAGAGCATGTGGCGGATCTGCTTGGTGGTGCGTCGAGCGAGGGTCTCAATGCTCTCGAGCTTCCCCCGCACCTGGTCGCTGTTGTCGCTGTCCTCGATGAGCGTGCGGACGAAATTCACCTGCATGGCGATGGACGCTATGTTCTGGGTGGGGCCATCGTGCAGGTCACGGGCCAGTTTCTTGCGCGCATCCTCCTCGACGGTGACGATACGCTCTTTCTCCTCCTCCAGGTCCTGATAGAGCTGGGCGTTTTGGAGGGCGACTGTTGCTTGATTGCAGATGGCCGTAAGAAGGTTGACCAGATCCTCGGTGTAAATGCCGGCCTCGTGATTGCCAAAGATGACCGCGCCGAAGGTCTCGAATCCAGCGCGCAGCGGCACCACCAGCGCCTGCTCACACTGCCGCAGGCCGGCGAACTTGTTCAAGCCGGGATCGACCGCTGGGTCGTGGACGACGAGAGGTTCACCGCTGGAGAGTGCCTGGCCGAGGGCGCCCTCATCGCCCCTGAATCTGACCTGCTGATCGGCCTGATCCAGGTGTCTAGAGGCCGCGACCCGAAGAACGTTCTGAAAGAAGAGGAGCACTGCACCGACCTGATCCGGACGCTCCCGTCCCAGTTCCTGCATGCCCTTCTCGCCGACCTCCAGCACCGCCTGCAGCACCGTATCGTAATCGAGGGTGGCGCTGAGGGTGCTGGCCAACTCGAACGTCAGCCGGGAGTGCTCCTGGGCTGTGTGAAGCTTTCTGCGCTCGCTTTCGATCTCCCTCTGCTGCCCCCTGGTGGCCAGTCTGCGCACCTCGGCGGAGACGAAGCTGCTTACCACCGCTGCGAGGAGGAGTCCTAGGGAGAAGACGATGAAGGTCCGGGTCTCGGACCATCCCGAAGGGGGCGCGAAGACGAAGATGGCCAACCCAAAGCTCGCCACGACTGCAGGCGCGGTGATCAGGTTCCTCGGCTGAGAGAAACGGAGTGAGGAGGTGAGGATCGGAAAAAGGGCGAAGAAGAGAAGCGGGCTATCCATGCCGCCGGTGCTCAAGATGAGGCCGATGGTGAGGAGGGTGTCCAACACCAGGGTCAGCATAGGAAGCAGATCGGACGCTGACTTGTGGGAGAGAAGGAGGATTACAGCTGCGTTGTAGAGGATGGCAAAGACGAGCAGCCCAATCTGGGGCAGCAGGCTCTCGATGGGCACCATCCCGTCGGCCGAGACCAGCGCGTCCAGGAAGACCACCAGCGCGACACCGACCAGGAGCAGCCAGCGCAGGTTGCTGATGAGCCAGTCTATGCGGGAGCGACTTCGCAACTTCTCTTCGACGGTCATCGTCATACCGAATTGGAGCGCCTGCCCCGCCGTTCCCCGCGCCGAGCCGGTCCAGGTACCAACAAAGCCGCGGCCCTCGAATGGGAATCCCCCTCCAAGTCACCGCGGCTCTCAATCGGCGGGCAGGCTGCCCGGGACCTTGGGCCCCTTCCTATCTCCGAGTTCTACCCCACAGCGCAACCAGGACCACGCTGCCCGGTTCTGTCGATCGCAGCCTTGTCAGCATCTAAAGGCATCCAGCAGCCGGGCTGAGGAGCCGCGTGCCTCAAGCCCCGATGAGGAGGATGTCACCCAGCTCGAATCGCCACACGCGGCGCTGCCGACTGTGCAGAAGCTCCCGATACACCTCGCGCCTAGCGGTCGGGCTGAGGAGCATCCAACACGCCACGAAATCAGCCAGACGCCACACTGAGCTGCTCCTGTTCCTCCAAGAGGGTGCGCATGATCAGAAGGATGCGCAGCTGCTCATCGTCCGGGAGCTGGCGGAAGAGGTAGAGAGCTTCCTTGACCCCGGGGGAGTCCTCCGGCGCGTCGGGAAGGAGGCCAGCTTCACGGAAGATCCTCTCCGGTGGGAGCTGCAACACCTGTGCCATCCGCCGGCAGAGTTCGGAGCTCGGATTGCGCTTACCGCTGACAATCCTCGAGATCGTCGACTCACTTACCTCGCAGCGCCGAGCGAACTCACGCATCGACCAACGTCGCTTGCTGAGCTCCTCCAGCAGCCACTTACCGAAAGCAGATCTCTCTGTCATGTGGATGTCTCCATTTTGCCGCTGGCACCCCCGCCGGAGTCCCACCTGAGAGCCGTCCTTGGGCGTCAGCGCTCTTCCTCGACTCCTGGCGAACGTCTCCGGCACGACGAAGCTGAGTCTCGCCCACGTATTGGGCTGCCGCGTATCGATTCACGGCGGGTCGAATCACGCCAAATCGAATCGCGGCGTACCGTATCGCTTAGAGTACCGGCGAGCAGATAAGCGCGTTATAGGGCCGGACACTCGGGCCAGTTCCAGGAGCTGCGGCGGACTCAGGTAGACACTCACTATACAGGATTTCCCAGGCTGTGTCAAGTTCCTAGACAGCCAGGCATCCCCTACGGTCTCTGGATGTCGGTGATTGTCAGGAGAAGGGACTGCGCCATCACTCCGGCGGGAAGATCTTACCCGGATTGAGGATCCCAAGGGGATCAAATACGTCCTTGATGCCCCGCTGGATCTCGATCAGCTTCTCGTCGAGCACGAGAGGTAGATAGCGCGCGCGCTTCGAGCCAATGCCGTGCTCCCCGCTAATCGTCCCACCGAGCCGCGCCACCACTTGGTACAGCTCCTCCAAGATCTCGGGGAGTCTCTCCTCCCACCGATCGTGGGGCGTCTCGGGCTTCTTCACAATGGTGGCGTGGAGGTTGCCGTCACCGGCATGTCCGTAGCAAGGGATGAGCACGTCATAGGCGTCGGACAGACGATCCAGTTCCGGGATCAGATCGGGGATCTGGGAAAGGGGCACGACGATGTCCTCCAGGCTCTGAACCGGGCAGATGGCCTTCAGCGCCTCGGCCATCGCCTGACGCGGACGCCACATCCTCCTCTCATCTCGGGGCGTATTCCCGACGAAGATATCGAGGGCTCCCTCCTGGAGACAGAGCTCGATAATGCTGTTCACGTCTCGTTCTACCCGCTCCTCATCGGTGCCGTCGACCTCGATGAGGAGCATCGCGCCGACGTCGGGGTGGGGCAGGCGCTCGCCTGTGTACTCGTAGGCGGCCTGGATGGCACGCTGGTCCATGAACTCGACGGACGTGGGCGTGATGCGACCCCGGGTCATCACGCGGGGGACGGCGCCGATGGCGGAGGAACTGTCCTCGAAGGGGATGAGGAGCACGGCCCGGGTCGTCGGGCGGGGTACTAGGCGGAGGGTGATCTCCGTGAAGACCCCCAGGGTGCCCTCCGAGCCTACCAGGAGGTGGATCATATCGTATCCGGTGACGTCCTTCACGCGCTTGCCGCCCAGCCGGACGATTTCTCCGGTGGGGAGGACGACCTCCAGCCCCAGCACGTACCGCCCCGTCACGCCGTACTTGATGGCGCGCCCCCCGCCGGCGTTCTCGGCCACGTTCCCGCCGATGAAGCAGAGCTCGAGACTCATGGGATAGCCCGCGTAGAAGAGCCCGTAGGGCTCGACCCGGTCGTTGATGTCGTTAGTGACGACCCCCGGTTGGACGACAGCAACCAAGTTTTCCCGGTCGATCTCGAGGATCCGATTCATGCGCTCAAGGGAGAGAAGGATGCCGCCGTAGACCGGAACGGCCCCGCAGGAGAGCCCGGAGCCGGCGCCGCGCGGCGTGACGGGGATCCGCTCCTGGTTAGCCATCTTGAGGATCTGTGAGACTTGATCCGCGGCGTCCGGCTTGACCACCACGTCCGGCATATGGGCATACCGTTCACCGGCCACTTCATCGTGAGCGTAATCCTGCATCGCGTCAGGATCACCGGCAAGGAGGCCGGATGCGCCGACGATGATCTCGAGGGCTTCGAGGATGGAGGGCGTGACCTCGGCGTAGCGGGATGCAGGGTTGGGACCCACGGTTCTCACGCGCGCAGCTCGCCGATCATGTAAAGGTCGTGGAGCTCGAAGCCCCGATCACGGTAGTAGGGCCGGGTGCCGATGGCGGCGATGACGGCCAGGCGCTCGTAGCCGGCGCCCCGGGCCGTCGCCTTGGCCGCGTGGATCAGCTCCGTGCCGAGGCCCGTGTGCTGGGGTGCCGTCTCCCACTCCGTCCCCAAACCCACGGCGGGACCGTAGACGTGGATCTCGCGAATCACGGCGCAGCCGCGGAGCTCGGAGATCGGCGGTTCGAACGATGGGAGGGAGAGGCGCAGGAAGCCGGTCAGGTCCCCGTCGGGGGTCACGACTTGGAGGAACCGCTCCTCCGATCCATTGGTCTGGTAGGCGATGGTCTCCATCTGGAGCGTCGTCTCGTCGACGGGATCGCCGCGCACCTCGCGGCACCGAACGCAGCGGCAGGCTTGCCCCTCGCGGGCCATATGCTGCTGCACAATCTGCCGGAGATTGGACTTCTTCACGCCGGCCACGATGTTCGGTGCTGGGATATCGCGCATCAGCCGGTTGACGCGGCAGTAAGGTGGGATAAGTGCCTTGCACCGGGCGAGGAGCTCCACCATCGTCGCCTCATCATAGGGTTCGAACTCGCCCCGCTCCCACCGCCGGTACAGTTCCGTCTCCAGCAGGAGGGCGGTTGGGTAGATCTTCAGCTCGTCGGGGCGGAAGGCGGGGTTGTCCCAGAGCCGCCGGAAGTCCTCCAGGTCGCTCTGCGGCGTGGCACCCAGGAGGTTGGGCATCCAATGGACCACAATCTTGAATCCGGAGAGACGGAGGAGCCGCATGGCGCGGCCGGTGTCCGCCACGGTGTGGCCGCGCTTATTCTGGGCGAGGATGCGGTCATTCAAGCTTTGGACACCCAGCTGCACCTTCGTCACCCCGAGCCGACGGAGACGGCGCACCTCGTCCGGCGTGATAAGATCGGGCCGCGTCTCGACCACGAGTCCCACGTTCCGATGCTCAGCCGTCTCGTTCAGCCGTTGGGCATCGATCAGGGAGTCGGCCTCCACGCCATTCATAGCGTCCAAGCAGCGGCGTACGAACCAGGTTTGGTAGTCCTCCGGATAGGCGGACCAGGAGCCGCCCAGAATCAGGAGCTCGATCTTGTCGACGCTGTGGCCGATCTCTCTCAGGGTGGCGATGCGGCTGACGGTCTGGTCGAAGGGGTCAAACTCGTGGGATGCGGCACGCATCGCCCCGGGCTCGTCGGGCAGGTAGCTCTTAGGCATCCCGGTCGGCTCCGGGCAGAAGATGCACTCACCAGGGCAGGGGTACGGCTCTGTCAGAACCGCCACGGGGGCCACGCCGGAGATCGTGCGGGTCGGCTTGACCCGGAGGCGGCGGACGAGGGCTACGTCGGGCGACCGGCCCTCCCGCCGGCAGAGCTGCCGGTAACCTCTGATGATGCGGTCCTTGGAGAGCATGTCACCGTTGGGCAGCGTGTGGCTGCGCATGATCTGCGACAGCTCCTTCTGGGTCAGGTCTGGAGTGACCCGCACCTCATCCAGAATCGCCGTGAGGATGTCGCCGTGGTCCTCCAAGTTGAAAGGCTCTCGTTGCGCCTTCGGCCACTCCTCTTCGCGTCCAGTCACTCTGGCCCCACAATCTGTCGGGCCCGGCCCCGGGATGGCAGGCCATACCGGTTGCCGCGCCTCGTCTGCTCGCCTATAATGCCCCGCATGGACGACGAGATGATCGAGCGCCTTCTCGCTCTGAACCGCACCTTCTACGCGGCCTTCGCCGACCAATTCGCCAACAGCCGATCCGTGTCGGACCCGGCCTTGACGTCCATTCTACCGTATCTCCCCTCTCGAGCAAGGATACTGGACGTGGGATGCGGCAATGGGCGGTTAGCTCTGCTGCTGGACAGGGAGCGGCCCGGCTGCTTTTACGTGGGGGTGGACGCGACTGCTGCATTGATCGCGGAAGCGCGCGATCAGGCGGCGGGGCTGGCGCATACAGAGGCGACCTTCGTCCGGCTGGACGTGACCGATGCCAGCTGGGTGGAGGAGCTGACCGCGACCAAGCCTGACGTGGGGGACGGCGAGCGCTTTGACTGTGGGGTCGCTCTAGCGGTCCTCCACCACGTCCCCGACCTGCGACTGCGGGCCCGCGTCCTGGCGGATATGGCGAGGCTCCTGGCGCCAGAAGGGTATCTGATCGTCTCGACGTGGCGCTTTATGGCGCACACACGGATGCGTCGAAAGCTTGTCGACTGGACTGAGGTCGACGTGGACGAGGAGCGGCTCGAGGCCGGTGACTACCTGCTAGACTGGAAGCGGGGCGGCCGGGGCCTTCGTTACTGCCACATGGTGGACGAGGAGGAGCTGGAGGAGCTGGCGGCGATGGGTGGGTTGGCAGTACGGGAGACGTTCCGCGCCGGGGGGCGGGAGGGGGATCTCAGCCTCTTCGCCATCCTCGATCCGCAATCCTGAGGTCAGACCTCCCTGCCACCTCCGGGGTCAGAACACGGGCGCCGATTCTGAGAA
>Ga0207797_1001848_pt1 | contig 15093 bp, 15 predicted proteins | sample PRCRCaboRojoPR_6_FD_187275 | JGI IMG/M metagenome (GOLD analysis project Ga0207797, IMG submission 187275) | Marine sediment microbial community from Cabo Rojo, Puerto Rico - PR CR 10% Liquid 1 (SPAdes) | ecosystem: Environmental > Aquatic > Marine > Coastal > Sediment | place: Cabo Rojo, Puerto... | reverse complement strand
GCCACACGCCGGGCTTCGTTACATACACGAACACGCCCATCCCTCGCTCTATGTGGAAATCCATCGCCGGCGGGCTCACTCCTACAAGATATGACTCGAAGGTGCTGCTCGACGCGTTCCAGTAGGCGACGATGGTGCAGTTGTCGATTGCGGCGCCCAAGCTGCTGGCATTGGTCGCTGTATCATTGTACCAGCCCAGGGTGTTCCAGCCTGTATAAAGGTCAACCGACACACCCGATATGGGATTGTCTGCCATGCTGAAACCGCTGTCGTTGTCCATGTAGACAAAGTATCCGACACCGTCCTTGATGGCGTAGTCCATGCCTGGCGGTGACACACCTACCAGATATGATTCAAACGTGCTGCTCGTGGCGTTCCAGCGTGCGACGATAGAGCAGCCCGAAATGTTCTGCCCGAGCGATGAGGCGGTATGGGAATGGGCTCCCGGTATAGCGACAAGGTTCCAGCCACCTGATACGTTCATGTGGAACAGCGACCGCGTCAGCGGGTACATGTCCATGCTGTCTCCACCGCTGACATTGTATGGGCTGTCGACGATGCCGTCGCTGTCATTGTCACAGGCTCCCTCGCTTGGCTCATCATAATCCGACCAGTAGTTGCCCCCAAACCAGTCTCCCCCGATGATGTTATACTCGTCACCGTTTACCATATCTGTTCTGCTGATATTCCACCTGTTATTTCCGGTGTCATAGGCGTTGTTGGTATTGTCAAAATAATTGTTGTACAGGGAATTGTTTATAGAAGCATACAGTGCGACACCCCAATGGTTGTCGCTGATGGTGGTGTTGGTAATGGTGTTATTATCTGAAGATTCCAGCCAGATGCCGCGGTGGTTATCGCTGGCGGTGACGCTTTCGATGTGGCAGTCCTGAACCCCGTCGAGTTTGATTGCTGTATCCGGCCAGCCTGACCCGCTGTTTTGCATGGTGAACCCAACGATGGTTACATCGTCGGCGGTAACGTAGACCACGTCGCCGCTGCCGTCGCCGTCGATGCTGCTGTTTCTGCTCTCACCTATCAGATCGACCGGTTTGTTAACGATCACGTTCTCGTAATATGTGCCATTGGCAACATGGACGGTTCCGTTTGTAGCAACCGTATCAATGCCATCCTGAACGCTGGCAAAACGGTCGTACTGCCAGCCGGGCGTCGAGGGGGCAAAATCATCGTCTACATACATGACAGCCGGGTCGTATATATAGAACTGGTGGTCTGAGGATGTCGCGGTGTTGCCGTTTGTGTCATTCGCCTGGATGGCAAAGGTGTAAAGCCCTGATTGATTATATCCTGAGGCCTGACAGTAGTAATACCTGTCCGTACCGGGTATGCTGTCCATGGGGTGCTGTATGGTGGTGTTTTGATGCGTGATGGAAACGGTGACGGAGCCGACGGTGTCGTTGTCGGTCACGTCACAGGAGATGTTGACCGGCTGCCCCTGCTGCTGGGTTGACGGCGACGCGTTTACATTGCTTATGCTCGGGGAACTGTTTCCCTGTATGACGCAGGCTGCCCATCCGCCGAACACCGGCTCGTTCCACTGGTTGATTATCGTGCCATTGTCGGAAAATTGGTAGATATGTCCGGTGGTTCCGCTGATACATTCTGCCGTCCAAAAATACTGGCCGTCGAACCATAGCCCACGGCAGTAGTCGGTCGGAGGCGTAAACGCGTTGCTGGGTATCTCTGTTATCTGCGGCCAGTTTATCGTCCAGCATTGGATGACATGGTTTTCATTGAGCGTCCAGTAATAGGTGCCATCCCAGGCACTGCCATGCAACGTCCCGTTGAATGCTGTGGTGCCATGCTTGGTGCCGTTGATGTCATAGCGGTTCATGCTCCATTCATCTATGTAGAAATATGTTCCGTCATATGTGACGTCGTACATGGAAAGCAATGACGGGTCATTGACGACGACGGTGAGATTGCCCGTGCCGAGGTCTACCCGGTAAAGACATGGTGCAACCCAGTCCGTTGCATAACACCGGTTGTTGATGACGGTTACGTCGCCCAGGAGAAACCAGTCGTATTCATAGAAATTGATAACCGACCCGTTCATGTCAAGGAGGTATATACGGGATTTCGTCGGCCAGTCCTGATGAGCGGTGTAAACTATAACGTCTTCATCATATATCCTGCGGCCACAGGTGGTATTCATCCCGCATCTATCGGGCGACACCGTTGGAGAACACAGGAAACGACCGGTGGTTTTAGCAGATGCATTGTTTGATGATGCATCGGTATTATTTCCATATATGGAGACCACGGGTACGGCTACGAGTAAGAAAAAAAATATGGCCGCTACAACGGTTTTTTTCCCCATTATCCTACCTCGTTACAGACAATAACAGCTCCATGTTGATAATTTTTACTCAAAAACAATTTCGATAAAAAATGTATAGGTAGAGCCGGCGGAGGGATTTGAACCCTCGATCTTCTGATTACGAGTCAGACGCTCTACCGCTGAGCTACGCCGGCTACACGGGCTCGTATGCTTCCGCGAACATCCGGTAATGGCCGGAGCCCCGTACCTTCACGGTGAGGCTCCAGTTCCCCACCGCGGGATGAGGGAAATAGAAAAACTCATTATATGTGTTGTCCTTCCCCAGCACGTGGTAGTCGCAGGTTATGTTTTCGCCGGAGGGCCTGGTGATGGTGATGTTCGCGTATCCGGTGGTCAGGCATTCCCAGTCCTTGTTGATGACGTTGGAAAAGTTAACGTCGACATAGAGATGCAAAAACAGTGCATCCCGTTTGAGCGGGCGGAGCGGATAGGTCTCAACTTTTGCAACCTGCTCGTTGATTGTGTCGATGACCTTGAACTCCTCGCTGCCGTCCAGCTTTTCGTTCCACCGGTACTCGTCCTCCTGCTCAAGCCGATCCAGCACCCGCTGCGCCACCTCCTGAGGGCCGATACAGCCGGACAGCGCGGGCAGCAGCGCGATGGCAGCGATGAGACAGATGACGATGCCCCTGTGGGTGACCCGCATGGGATGAGAAGCCACTCGGAATTTATTAAAGTTGCGATGCGCTGTAGGAACAGGCATGGCTACCGTTCCGCCGGGGCCAGCAGCAGCGACTTGATGAAATCGGGACGGTGGAACGTCTCGACGACACGGAAGCCATGCGGGGTAAATTCTTTTCTGCCGTACAGACGGTCCATGAAATCCCAGGGCTTTCGCGCCACGATTTTCCCGTCCGACCGCATGCTACCCCGGATGGCGGCCAGGATGGTCTCGCGGGGTTCCACACCGAGCGACAAGATAACCAAGTCAAAGCCGTCGTAATCCATGGCAAGGGCATCGCGCTTCTCTATGGTGACCTTCTGCTCGAGACCGTACCGCCGAATCATGCCGCGGGCCCGCGCAACCGCCTCAGCATCCCGATCGATACCCATGTAGGAGGCCTCCATCGCTTCCGCCAAAATGAGCAGGGTGTTGGGGACGCTCCCGCAGCCGGCATGGAGAACGCGGTGTCCGGGCTGGATGTCGGCCATCCGGAACTCGCTGACGGTCATCCGCCTGAAAAACGCGGTGTAAACGTCTCCGATGAACGTCGCTGCGATAGCCTTCTCAAGCATGCGGAGTGTGACGTCGTGGAGGCTCTTGCTTTTCCGTGCCATCCTGCAAATAGCGCAATACGGCGACATTTAAAAACATGCAGCCATGCTAATTTATATCACGAAGGTGCTCTGGGCCTGTATTTTACGAAAAATATTTATTAATTATATTGTGTTTTGATACTACAAATATTTTATATTGTTTTTATTTGTATCAATTGGGTGGTATCGCCGCTTTTTCAGAAATAAACAATAAAAAATATATATTTTATATAAACATATTAAATTAATTATAGCTTTTTATAGAAAAAAATTTTTCGTGCAAAAAATAACACGAATATCTGCTTCCCCGAAACTGCGGCAGCTGGTATATTGCCGAGGTCTTGCATCCAGCCCTATGCCATTATATGCGAGTGTCTATCAAACACCTAACGATGCCATCATACTTTTCTCTGTAATTGGTTTCCTCATACTACGTTGCCCCCAACAAAAGATAGAAATGTCACGTTGTGGATATGCCGGGCACGAAATAATGTGCATATCAAGCAATACGCGAGCTCCTATCTCTCCCAGCCCTCATCAGCGCGGTTTGGTCAATTTTGTCAATATTCTAGTGCATATCCATCGTTTGAGGTAAAAAATAAGCGGTAAAAGCCCATATTTTCATAAAATATTTATATCAACGGCCCGATTTTAGTGGCTGACGGTACACCGTCGGCCACGTAAAGGGATGGGAACCATGAAAAACGTCGCGCTCTACGCCCGTGTTTCGACCGAGGACCAAGCTCTGAAGGGTTTTTCGCTGGAGGGCCAGCTTGAGAAGCTGCGCTCCTACTGCGACGCAAGGGACTGGGGCATCGCTGGAGAATACGTCGACAACGGCTACAGCGGCAGGGACACGGACCGTCCTGCATATCAAGAGATGCTTGAAGAGATAGCGGAGTGGGATGCGCTCCTCGTTATGAAGATGGACCGCGTCCACCGGAACAGCAAGAACTTCATGTTGATGATGGAGACGCTCCGGGAGCACGACAAGGAGTTCGTCTCGATGACGGAGAGCCTGGACACCTCGACGGCGATGGGGCGCTTCGTGATGGACATCATCCAGCGGATCGCGCAGCTTGAGAGCGAGCAGATCGGAGAGCGCGTCTATTTTGGGATGCGTCAGAAGGCAAAGGGTGGCACGGGGCTGCTGGGGTCGCCGGCGCCCTATGGGTACGAGTACGATGACGGGCGTCTTGAAGCGGTTGACCGGGAGCTTGACGTGGTGGAGCAGCTCTATGAGCGGTATCTCGACGGCGATTCATTGGACGGGCTGACGGCATGGCTGGAAAACCGGGGAATCGTGACGAAAAAGGGCGGGAACTGGGATAAAAAGACGGTTTCGCGGATACTTTCCAATCCCGTCTACTGTGGCCTGCAGCAGTGGGAGGAAATCCTGGTGCCGGGCGGGCAGCGGGCGGTGGTGTCCCGGGAGACGTTCAACGAGGTGCAGCGGGAGAAGCATAGACGGGCGCGGCGGAAGGGCACCAACTTTGTGGTCTCCAGCGACCTCGACAAGGTTATTATATGAAAATGAATTATTTTATTTAATTATTATCGATATTTATTTTATTTAATATTGTTTTAATGTAAAATATAGGTTCGGAGTATAATAGTGATTATTGTTAGCACGGAACGCTATTTCCTATATTTATACAAAAAGCGTATAATAAATTTAATTAATATCTATAATAGTTAAATAAAAGATAGCTTTACTGTTTTTTATCCAGTTCCGTGGCAATGTCACGCACGATTTCGGTTTTGCTGGCCGCCTGCCGCACCAGCACCCGCCCCTCCTCCCGCCACCACCGCGAGGGATGCGCAGCCGTCTCCTCAACCTCCGGGTCGAGATCCAGTTTTTTTGCTGCCTTCGCGACATCCCCAACAGAAGGGTTTTTCACCGCGCTCTCCCGGGACACACGCCGGCCCTGCTGACGGCTCACACCACGGTCAAAATAAAGCGGCCAGAGCACATACCGGTCGCGCATGTTACTTCAGCAAGACAGCGTTGATGCAGCCATCCTGGCCGGGTCGCGAGGTAATCCGGGCTTTGCCCTTATCCGTCTGAACGATGGCGCCCTTGGTCAAAATGTTACGGCGGACATAATGCGGGTTCGCCGGGTTCTCAAGCACGTCCTGTATCTCGGCGCGCTCCGTCTCATTGGTTTCGGGGTCGGTCACGTTGGCCACATCCGCAGCCATGACACGTATCCGCTGGTTGTCACCCCGGATGCGGACCTTTTTGTGCCGCTCATCGCCGATAACCGGCGTGGTTTTCTCCCGCCCGAGCTCATAGCGCCGTTTTTTCCGGGCGACCTTTCGCTTTCCGCCGGTTTCTTTCTTCCGTGACTTCCCTTGCCATTTCATGGGAATCCCTCGATATCGAGCCCTACAATATACATCACCCATATAAACGTTGGCCTTCAGAGCAGCACCGCGGCGAGGACGCCGGCCACCACGAGCGACGGCAGCAGGTTGAGCACCCGTATCTCCCGGATGTCGAGGATGCGAACACCAAGCCCGAGCAACATCACGCCGCCAACAGCCGTTATCTCGGCGATGACAGGGTCGGACAGCACATGCTGCAGCGAGCCAGCCGTCAGGGTCAGCCCGCCCTGGTAGAGGAGCAACGGCAGCGCCGAAAACATGACGCCGATGCCCATCCCGGCAGCCAGTGCAATAGAGGAAAAACCGTCGAGCACGGACTTCGCCAGCAAAAGGTCGGGCGAGCCACCCAGCCCCTCCTCGATGGCACCCAGCACGGTCATCGAGCCCATGCAGTAGAGCAAAAACGCGGTGACAAACCCCTCCGAAAACCGGTCATTCCGGGAGCCAAGACGGCGGCGCAGCCAGCCGCCGAGGCGCTGCACCAGCGCGTCAATATCGAGCAGCTCACCGACAACAGCGCCAACAACAAGGCTGAAAATCATGATGAGCAGGCTGTCCGTTTTCAGCGCCATCTGCATCCCCAGCACCAGCGTGAACAGTCCGATGGCCTGAAACACGATATCGGTCACCCGTTTCGGCAGCCTGTCATGGATGAGCAGTCCAGCAGCGCTCCCGGCCACCACTGCCCCGGCGTTCACCAGCGTGCCAAGCATACCCGGGAAACAACGGCATGGTTAAAAGCGTTGACGTGGCGGTGCAGACAGAGGCAGGTGGTGGTGGGAGGTTACCGCTGGATGCTGTCTTCGACGACAGCTATCGCCTCCTCGGATAGCCCATACAGCCGGTACACGATCTGGTCGATAAGCTCATCGGTCTAAGATAGAGAAATATCTAAAAAAATATTGTGAAAATTAATGTCTTTCAGAACAATACTTCAAGGATTTCTTCCTGGCACTAACATATTCTGCGAGAAGTTTCTTTGTTTCCTGTTTATCTTTTGGAGTTTTGCTCATTTTCATGTAAACTAATATCTCCTGATATCTAAGTATTTTCGTGTTCCTCTTCTAACACGAGTTGGTAGGCGCCTTGCTACCGTCCCATCTCCATCATCCGCTGCAAGGGGACACGGGCGGCGTCCATGACCTCGGGGTCGAGCTCGATGGCGGGCTGCATGGTTTCGAGCGAGGCGATGGTCTTGTCGAGCGTGATTTTTTTCATGGTCTGGCAGATGGCGACGTCGAGCGTGTAAAAGGTTTTGTCGGGCATCTCCTGTTTCATGCGGTAGGCGAGCTCTTTTTCTGTTGCCACGATGAACTCCTTTGCATCTGACTCATGTGCATAGCGGAGCATGCCGGATGTTGACTCGACCGCGTCGGCGATGTCGAGCACCTCGAGCGTGCATTCGGGATGCGCCAGTATCTTGGCGTCGGGATGCTGGTGCTTGAGCGCCATGACATCTGTTTTTTCGATGCCCTGATGGGTGGGGCAGAAGCCGGGCCAGAGGTAGATGTCTCTATCTTCGTAATGCTGCTGGACCCATCTACCGAGGTTGGTGTCGGGGACGAAGATGACGCCATTGGGCATGCTCCCGACTATTTTGACCGCGTTGGCCGAGGTGCAGCAGATGTCGCTGACCGCCTTGGTTTCGGCGGTGGTGTTGACATAGGAGACGACATCCATGTCGTTTTCCTGTTTCACATGCTGCAATCGCTCGGGGTCGACCATGGCGGCCATTGGGCACCGCGCGCCGGTGTCGGGCAGCAGCACCGTCTTGTCGGGGTTGAGAATCTTGGCGCTTTCGGCCATGAAGTCGACGCCGCAGAACACGATGACGTCCGCATCTGTCTCTGACGCCTGCCGTGCCAGGCCCAGGGAGTCGCCCAGGTAGTCGGCGTTGTCCTGTATCTCGGGTCGCTGGTAGTTGTGGGCGAGGATGACCGCGTTGTGTTCCTCCTTGAGCCGCCGAAGCTGCTCGGCTTTCATGGTCATGCTGTGTGCCTTATCCAGGCGTTTATTTAAAGGTTTGTGATGGACTGGAAATTAAGAAAAAAGAGGGAGAAGGATGTTACGGCCACAGCAGGTCCGGATTGGGGCCGTCCTCGATGGCCAGCGACGGGTCGCCGAACAGCGACATTTCGAGGAGGGTCTTGTAGTCTCCCTCTTCGAGGTCGAAGCTGTTCGCATAGTCTGTGAGCGCGTTGGCCCAGACCACGCCGAGTACCTTGTCCTCGTAGAGCCCCTGGAGCAGGTTGACCTCCATCCAGCCGAACAGCCGGTCGGTCTCGGTGCTGCCGTGGCTGCCGTAGCCGATGCCGGATGCGCCGTAGCTGGCGATGGCGCCGCCATACTGTTTTTTGACGACCGTCCAGGCCAGCGTGTTGGGCGTCTCGGTGAACTTGCTGCAGGAGCAGGCGTTGAGCACGACGACGGGTAGCTTTTTGACGTTGAACACCCAGTTGGCGTCGACGTAGAGGAAGCCCGAGTAGGGAGAGTACAGCGTCTGCCGTGGTAGCCATGTGCTGTCGTCGCCCGGGGGATGGGTCGCCCAGCTCAGGGGGCTGCCGTGGCCGGAGAAGTCAACGTAGTCGGCGCCGCGATAAAAGTTGGTGATGATCTTTCCTTTTTTCAGCGTGCCCGTGGACGCCCAGAGCTGCGTTGCCTCGTAGCCGGGCAGCCGCTGGAGCACCTGTTCGTTGGCGTATTCGCCCTCGTTGATGTTTTCCCGGTCGCCGGGGAAGGTGTCGCCGCCTATCTGCACGATGGTGTTGAGCATCTGGTTGTGCTCCTCGTAGTCGAGGATTTTGTCGACGACTGCGGAGACCTGCGCTACGCTTGTTGCGGGCAGCCGCCCGAGATACACGTCGGGGTATACGTCCACGGCGCTCATGTCATCGGGGTATTCGGCGTATCTGCCGTTGCCGTTGGCGTCCCAGGTGGACAGGCTGCCGTTGGCGTCGTAGATGTCCGCGTAGTACAGGTCGCTGGGGAAGTAGTCCTCGTAGCTGCCCGAGGCTATCCATGCGTTGCGGACGGGGAACATGATGCCGTCGTCGACGCCGCCGCCGACGAGCAGGACGGAGGTGATGCCCATGGTTTCGATGGCGTCCTTGATGTACAGCTTGATGGACGCCTGTTCGTCGTCGCCCGCCGCGGGGATGTCGTCGAGCGTTGTCAGCATGGCCGGCGTGTCATGGCTGTTTTTGTAGTCGATGAGCGGCTGCAATGCCTGTGCATATTCCTGAGGTGCGAGCACGAGCAGGTCGTAGTCATCTGCTGTCTGCGCCGGCGATGTCGGGGGCGTGTAGCTCAGGGTGACGGATGCCCGCGACGCGGATGTGATGGTGGCGTCCGGCCGGTATTGCACGGGGTACATGTTGACCGTCACGATGGTCGCGCGTTCGCCGTTGACGAGTCCCCCGCCGCGGGTGACGGTGTACGGCTGCGGGGGAAACGCTCCGCCGGTGTAGGTTGCCGGAGGGGCTGGCTGCTCCGTGACGTCGATGGATGTTATTCGGGGTGCGCTCGCGGTCTCGATGGGCTGCTGCAGCTGCCGCTGGCTGCTCTCATGGTAGGCGACCTCTATGCCGTTTACCCGGGTGCCGAATGGGAACAGGTAGGTGGTGCTGACCACGGGAAGCCGGGGTGCGCCGGGCTGGCCGACGGTGGACGTTGCTCCGTCGAGGGCTATCATGGTGTGGCCGTCGGCAACGGATATGGATGGCGTCGCAAAGCGAACGGTCTCGGTCGTTGACAGGGGCTGATGCTGCGGGCCCGGCGCTGTGTCCGTGGGCTCCTGCATCGAAATGGTTCCTGCGCCTCCTGCCAGCAGGAGACATACGACAAACAGGGAGAGAAGGTGTTTCGATATCATCTGGGCTCATAACGGGCGGTCATATAAAAAATTGCCTGGTATATCGGACGGCATCGGTGACGGTGCCGCCGGTGTATGGATACGGCATGGCATACAGGATAATAAAACTAAAAAAAGGGTTTTCCTCCTTGCCCTTGAAGCGGTATAGCCATTCCGGTTTATATGCTTTGTGTTTTTTCGCTGCGCCTATGTATGGCGGTGCAGAAAGCGACCGATCATAACCCGCGCGATGCCGGCGGCCAGTGCGGCCAGCAGGAGGGAAACGGGCACGGGAAACCCCGTGGCGTTTCGCATCTCGGCATACCGTATGAAGAGGATGACGGCCGCAGCGAAGACAGCGATTGCTACAGCGGCGGAAACCAGCATGCCGGCGGTCAGCGTGGCCATGACAGTCTCCTCCCCGGGATATAGGCGGCGCTCGTCATCTCCCGCCCCATACGGGCACTGTTCGGATTCCATCTGTCACCGCTGCCGCAGCCGGGCAATGAGGCGGTGCAGAGCAGACCGTTGTTCGGTAACGCCATGATGTCGCCTGAAGGAGAGTCCACGGTGGGCTAACACCCCCTGTCTCTATAACCATTTCGCCGTCTGCCATCCGTAACCTTAAATAACGGGCGATGTTAAAAAGCCGATGATAGGGGTGCTCACCGCGGATTTTGTCCTCTACCATGACCTTTTACAGGCACTCCATCGCCGGAACGTGCCATTTGTCTCCCTCAGCTTCGACGAGCCCATCCCTCCGTCGGTCGAGGCGGTCGTCACAACCGAGCGGGAACGACATGCCATCCCGTTCGAGACGGTGATATGCCGCCGGCGGGGGCAGGACATGGACACCCTCATCGACCGGGCGCTGGTCGCATTGCACCGGAAAAGCGCCAATGCGGAGATCGTCATCGGTGTGGACCCGGGTGCGACGCCCGGCGTCGCCATCTTCGACGAGGGAAAAGCGCTCCGCCGGTGTACCGCTGCGTCGCCCTTTGAGGCGGTTTCCCTTATCCGCTCGTTCGTCGAAAAGTGGGGCGAACGGAACATCACCATCCGGGTTGGCCATGGCGCCCGGCTGGTCAGGAACCGGATGATCAACATGCTCCGCGACCTGGACACCTCAATCGAGATCGTGGATGAAACGTCGACGACGCCACCGAACACCCATGACGACATCCAGGCGGCGACCGCCATCGCGCTGACCCCGGGAAAAACCGTCGAACGGCGGCTCTCGGTTGAGCCGAAGGACGGCGAGATACGGGACGTGCAGCGGCGCAGCCGGATAGCCAGCCAGGATGTCACCATTTCCAGGGCGCTGGCGAAGCAGGTGCTCCAGGGAAAAATCGGGATGAAAGATGCGATAGACAGACAGCGGAAAAAATAGTGTTACAGGCGGAAATCCGGCGAGATGACGCCCTCACGCTTGTAGTATTTCAGCAGCCGCCTGATTTTCGCCTCTATCAGATAGAGGTTGCGGCGGTTTTCTATGTCGCGGCTGTTTTCGGCGAGATGTTCCCGGAGGTTTTCCCGTTTCACCATCAGGTTTTCGAGGTCTTCGGGCATGTCTCCCTGCAGGTCGTGCTCGGCGAGCACGTCGCTCATTTTTTTGCCGAGCGCCGCCCTGACATCGGGGACGCCATAGCTATCTCTGAGCGTGATGCCGATTTGTGCCGGTGGCTGTCCCTCGCGGGCGAGCTCCACGATGCGTTTTTCGATGTCCGTGGCGTTCATCGACCATTCGGGATGGGTTCGTTCGACTGGATGCGTCGACGAAGCGGTGCCCTTTTTACGTGAATGCATCCGCGCCATAGCACGGTGAATATGGACTTCCTATATAAATATGTGGGCCATCTGTGAGGCGCGAAAAAGCTACAGCTCGGCTTCCATGTCCTCTGGCTGGAGCTCGAATTCGTCGTTGCTCTCAATGACGCCGCGCGCCTTCAAAATCTCCCGTGCGAGCAGCCAGTAGGTCAGCGCCAAGGACTTTCGCCCCTTGTTGTTCACCGGGATGATCAGGTCGACATATTTGGTGATGTTGTTGGTGTCGCAGAGCGCGATAACAGGGATGCCTGCCGTCACGGCTTCCTTGAGCGTCTGATGGTCGCCGATGGGGTCTGTCAGCAGGATGATGTCGGGCTCCAGGTAGGTGTCCGAATCTGGATTGGTGAGGGTTCCGGGCAGGAAGCGACCGGGCTGCGCCTGGATGCCGGTGACCTCCGCCAGCATCGAAAGCGGCTTGTGAGCATACTGCCGTACTGCCACCGCCAGGACATGGTCGGGGTCATACTGTGCGAGCATCTGGGCTGCCTGCTTGATACGCCGGTCTGTCTCGGCGATGTCGATGAGGTACAGGCCGTCGTTTCTGACCTTTGAGATAAAAGGTTTCATAAAAGCTGTTTTTTGCTGGGTGCCAATCTCGGCACCTGATGAGATGTACATTTCCTCGGATACGAGCATGCCGTTGTCTTCGGTTTCGGTTTCGTCGATGGTTTCAGCCATGTAATCGCCCCTATACGACCGGACCTTTTATAATTTTTCCTTTCCGTTTTACCGTCATGGGAATGACGCCCTGTTCGAGTTCCCGCAACGCCAGGTCGACAGGCGTGAATTTTTCCTCGGGCTGCTTGATGAGCAGGGGCGCTCCCATCGATATCTGAAGGGCTCGTGCGCCGATAATGCGTGCTTTTTCTAGCCGTGTATACTCCACAGGGACACCTCGAAAACCGTCCGGAAAGAGTGTATGTCCGCGGTATATAAAAAGTTTGTGCTTTCCCGTGCCTGGTGACGCCACAGAGCAGACGCTTAAACATTTAAATACGCTCTGTGGCTTTGCCTCACATGGACGAACGTGTAAAACTGCTCGCCTCGCTCTCCAACGCACCGGGCATCTCCGGGTACGAGGACAGGGTGCGCGAGGTCGCGCAGACGGCGCTCGAGGACCACGTGGACGAGATACGCTACGACCGGATGGGTAATCTCATCGCCGTCAAAAACGGTGGCAGCCCCACAGTAATGCTCGCGGCCCACATGGACGAAATCGGGCTGATGGCCAAGTACGTCGACGACGACGGCTTCATCCGCTTCGTCACCTTCGGCGGCTGGTTTGATCAAACGTTGCTCAACAACAGCGTCACCCTTCATACAAAGAAGGGCGACATCCACGGTGTCATCGGCTCCAAGCCCCCGCATCTCATGGAAAAAGACGAGCGGGACAAAACAATCAAGGCAAAGGACATGTTCATCGACATCGGCGCCGACGGCCGGGAGGCAGTCGAAGCACTCGGCGTACGCCCCGGCACCCCCATCACGCTGCAGCCACGCTTCCACCTGCTCCAAAACGGCAGGCTGACCGGCAAAGCCCTCGACGACCGCGCCGGCGTGGCCATGATGATCGAGGCTGTGCGGCGCTACACCGGCGACGCGACACTCTACGCCGTCGGTACCGTCCAGGAGGAAGTCGGACTCAAGGGAGCGAAAACCTCAGCGTATGGCCTGGACCCCGACGTGGCGCTGGTCAGCGAAACGGCGCTCGCCGGCGACCATCCCGGTATCGAGAAAAAGGAGTCGGCGCTCCAGCTCGGCAAGGGGCCCGCGGTGACGGTCACCGATGCATCCGGCCGCGGCCTGATAACACCGTCACCCGTGCTGTCCTGGATAGAAGACACGGCCAGGGACAGCGACATCGACATCCAGCTCGACGTGTCAGCCGGCGGCACCACCGATGCGACGGCTATCCATCTCGCCCGTGCGGGCATCCCCAGCGGGGTCATCGGCGTTCCCACCCGCTACATGCACTCCGGCGTCGAGGTCATCGACCTCAAGGACCTGGAGCGCGGCGCCCGTCTCATCGCCAGAGCGGCGGAGCACGCCGACCGGTATTTCACTCGATAGCCAGGTCGACACCGATTTTTATCTGCACCGGTGAGTAGGTGCCAACCCGCCGCCAGCTCTGCACCACGGCTTTTTTGTCCTCTCTGGCAGATCTCTCGACAAGCCAGTCCAGACGTCGTTTCACCCCATCTTTTTCGACGATGTCGTAGTAATGCACGATGTCCCCGGCGTTGACCGCCAACGAAAAAAACTCGTCGGCGCGATGTGGCAGGTTCATGATGACATGATTTGCATGCTCAAGACGGGGGACCACCACTGCTGCGTCACCCTGGATGACCTCCACGACATCGGCGACGTTGTTGCGCTCCACGTTGCGCCGTGCATATGCAGCAGCGGCCGGGTTGACATCGATGGCGTAGACATGCGAAGGATGCGCCAGCCGCGCGGCAAGGATGGAAAACGGTGCGACGCCGGCGAACATGTCGATGACCACGTCACCCGGCATGACCTGGTCGGCGACGCGTTTCCGTTCCGTGGCCAGCCGCGGTGAAAAATAGACCATGGCGACATCAACGGCAAGCTCGGTCCCGTATTCCACGTGCATGGTTTCGGTGCGCTGCTCCCCGGCGATGACCTCGACGTCCCTGACGCGAAACGCGTCTTTGACGCCCCGGTCGTTGCAAACCACCCTGATAGACGGATGCGTTGCCAGGATAGCCTCGCCTATTTTCTTTTTGTATGGCAGCGCCCTGTCGGGGATGCGTACAACGGCGATGTCGCCGATGACGTCGAAGGAGGACAATGCTACGTCCTGCGGCAGCCTGTCGGCGAGCAGGTCCTGGAGGTCGGGCGTTCGTTCCCGTTCCTCGAACGTCCTGCGGCATATTTCTCCGCCGGGGACATCCACAGGCTCCATGATGGGCAGGTAGACGTGCTCGGTGTCGCTCTGTATCTCCAAATCGGTTCGCAGCACACCCCGTTCGAGCAGCTGCCGCCTGACACGTTCCGCCATCCGTCTGGGCACCACGATGCAGCGAGACTCCATCGCTTATTATGAAATGTGGTTTCTATATAGGATTAGTGGTATGTGGCAGGTATGATATTTTGATGTCCGTTCAGCCCTGCCCGTTCCATGTGCCCGGCGCGGTGACATAGACGAACACGCCCATGCCCTGGGTGATGGCAAACCCGGGCGGCGGCGTCACACCGACCGTGTACGATTCAAACGTGCTGCTCGACGCGTTCCAGTAGGCCGCAATGGTACAGCTTGGAACTGCCGGCGCAAGCGAGCTCGCACTTGTTGCAGCGGCATCATACCAGCCGATCGTGTTCCAGCCCGCATAGAGGTCAACCGCAACGCTTGACAGTGGCGCCCCGGTCACCGAAAACGTGCCAGAGG
>Ga0207797_1001847_pt1 | contig 15103 bp, 12 predicted proteins | sample PRCRCaboRojoPR_6_FD_187275 | JGI IMG/M metagenome (GOLD analysis project Ga0207797, IMG submission 187275) | Marine sediment microbial community from Cabo Rojo, Puerto Rico - PR CR 10% Liquid 1 (SPAdes) | ecosystem: Environmental > Aquatic > Marine > Coastal > Sediment | place: Cabo Rojo, Puerto... | reverse complement strand
CCGAGAGGCTGCCGTTGAGCAGCTCGGCGGTCAGATGGACGCTCTCCTTCGGCGGAAGGCCCAGCACGTAGTCGGCGGAGGCCCTGATCCCGGTATCCTCGTACTCGGTGTCCAGGATCATGTAGGGGTCGCTCGGCTTCAGGGAGGTGGTGAGGCGCTTGGTGCCGGCGACGGAGACGTGGCCGGCTACCCGGACCTCAACCTCCAGCCGCCCGGACCTCGAAGGCACCACCCGCACCGAACCGTTGGTGGAGCGGAGCAGTATCTTCGCCTCGTCGGGTACGTTGAACTCAGAGCTGAAGCTCTCCGGCACCGACGAGCCCACCTGGGCGTGCTTCAAAAGGTCTCCCTGCATTCCAGTCCCCCGCCTTGTTCGGATGTAGGATCAGCCCAGGCCGGCCACCTGGATCCTCACCCGGCGGCGTCGCGGCCTGTTGTCGTGATCTATAACAACAACCTGCTGCCAGGTGCCAGTGAGGGGGGCACCGTCCTCCACGGGAAGGCAGACGCCGGGACCCATGAGGGTAGCCCTCATGTGGGAGAAGCCGTTGTCGTCTCCCCAGGTCTCGGAGTGGCGCGAGGGGCGGTCCGATGGAACCAGCTCCTCCAGGAGCTCCCGCATGTCCCGCACCAGGGCCGGCTCGTACTCGATGGTGGTCACCGAAGCCGTGGATCCCACGACGGTCACGCTGACGTGTCCCCTCCGAGCACCGCTCTCCGCAACCACCCTGCGAACGTGGTCGGTGAGGTCGACTACGTCGGAGAAGCCCTCCGTGTCCACCTCAACCGTCTCTCCGTGCACAACCGGGGCGCCGTCCATACTACTCTCCCTCCTCGGACAGGTCGGCTCGGAGGGTTACGGTGAACGTGCTGCCGACATCCGGCTGGCTCTCCACCGAGACCTCCCCGCCGTACATGTCGGTGATCCGCCTCACTATGGACAGGCCCAGGCCGCTTCCCAGTATGTCCCGCGTCTTCTCGTTCTTGATCCGGGTGAACTCCTCGAAGAGCCTGGCCTGCTCCTCTTCGGTCATACCGATGCCGGTGTCGCTTACGCTCACCTCGGCCATGTGCCCCGCTCGGCGGAGACGGACGGTGACGGAGCCGCCGTCCCTGTTGTACTTCACCGCGTTGGATATCAGGTTGTTGAGGACTATCTCCAGCTCACTCCTGTCCCCCGTCAGGCACAGGCTGTCGGAGTCGCAGTCTATCGCGATGTCGATCTCCCGCGCGGCGGCGTCCGGCTCCATGGTCTCCCGGGAGGTACGGGCGATCTCCACCAGGTCCACCTCTTCGAGGTGGCGCTTCTTCTGGCCCGACTCGATCCTGGTCAGGTCGAGAAGGTCCAGTATCAGCTTGCGCATCCCCTGCAGACGGACCATCGAACGGTCCACCACCCGCTCGAACACCGCAGGATCGTCCAGGCCTGTGCCGTCCTTGAGTATGTGCAGGTAGCCCTCTATGGCCCCCAGGGGGGCTTTCAGCTCATGTGCCAGCACGGATATGAACTGGAAGCGGACCCGCCTTCTCTCCTCCTGCAGCTTGCGGGCCTCCCGGGCGGTCAGCAGGTGACCGACGGCGTTCCGTACCGACGCCTTCAGCTGCGCGGGGGTGAAGGGCTTGGCCAGGAAGTCGTAGGCTCCCTTCTTGGTGGCGGAGATGGCAGTCTCCAACGAAGCGTAGGCCGTGATCATGATAACGAGGAGGTCCAGGTCGCTGTCCTCGAACCTGGCCAGCACGTCCAGCCCGCTGATCCCCTTCATCTTGTGGTCCAGGAGGACTAGGTCCGGAGGCTCGCTCTCCATGATCTCCACCGCCTCCTCGCCCGACTCCACGCCGGAGGTCTGCAGGCCTACCCGGACGTCCAGGTCGTCCAGCTCCACCCGAAAGCTCCGCAGGGCCCGCTCCACGGCCATTCTCATGCCGGCCTCATCATCAACCACCAGCAGCCTGAGCTCGAGGTCCTCCATGTCAGAGCAGTCTCTCTATCTCGCGGCGGAGCTGCTCGAAGCGGATCGGTTTGGCCAGTATGGCGTCGGCCTTGATCCATCCGCCCCCCTCCCGCGAGAGGTCGAACTCCATTCCGGTCTCCCTGGTGACGGCGGTTACCAGCACCACGGGAAGGTCCGGATGGGCGGACTTGATGCGATGGGCGAGCACGAAGCCGTCATCGGTGTTCTCCATCATCAGGTCGAGGACCGCCAGGTCCGGAACCTGCTCCTCCAGCATCTCCATCGCCTCGTCCACTCCCGAGGCATCCACCACCTCGTGGCCGGCCCCCTCCAGCATGATCCGCATCTGCTCCAGGAAGTCCGGGTCGTCATCCACAACCAGCACTCTGGCCTTCTCGGCGGACATCTCCGTTCCTTTCCGGTCTATGCGCCGGTCTCCCGGTCCCGCACCTCTTCGGCGTCTCCCCGGGGAAGCGTTATGCTGAAAGCGGTTCCAGTGTCACCCCTGTCGGGGTCGGCGTTGGACTCCACCTCTATCTGTCCCCGGTGCATCTTCACGATTCCGTAGGTCACCGCCAGGCCCAGACCGGTGCCCATTCCCATCTTCTTCGTGGTGAAGAACGGCTCGAAGATCTTCTCCAGGTTCTCCCGGGGAATGCCCTTCCCGTTGTCCTCCACCGCTATGTGCACCTCGTTTTCGCTGTCTTCCAGAAGCACCCGTACCCTGCCTTCGCCGGGGTCCACCGCCGCCAGGGCGTTGGTGAGCAGGTTGGTGAGCACCTGGGCGATCTGGCCTCCGTCCAGGAAGGCCGTCGGCCGGTCCATGGAGCTCTCCTTGCCTATCTCCACACCCTCCGGGACCTCCATCACCCCGATGGTCTTCTCCACCAGGTCGGGAAGGTCAACGGGCTCCCTGACCACCTTGTTCTGCCGGGCGAAGTCCAGAAGTCCCGAGACGATGGTCTTGCACCGGTCGGCCTGCTCGGCGATCATCCGCAGGTCCTCGCCCAGCTCCGGGTCTTCCTCCGCCGCCTCCTCCAGCAGCATGTGGGCGTACATGAGCACTACGCCGAGGGGGTTGTTCACCTCGTGGGCTATTCCCGCCGCCAGCTGACCCATGCTGGCCATCTTCTCGGCGTGCTGCAGGGCCTCCCTGGCGGTGGCCAGCTGCTGGTTGGACTCTCCCAGCTGGTCCACGGTCTGCTTGAGCTGCTCGATGGTGTAGGGCAGGCACATCTCGCTCTCGGCAAGTCCCTTGTATATCGCCACCGCGTGCTCCCTGCAGGTCTCGTAGCCGCAGGCGCCGCAGTTGAGCTCGTCCTCCTGGCAGTGCTTGCCCATCCTCTGCAGTATGGCCTCTATCTCCGGGTCGGAGGGTGCCCCCATCCGCGTATCCATGGCCCGGAAGCTCCGGGAGAGGTCCAGGTCCCGGAACCTGTTCATGGCCACCTCCCACCGGTTGAAGTTCAGCTCCTCCAGCCGCTGACGGGCGTAGGAGCTTATGCGGGAGCGTCTTCGGAACAGGGGGGCATCGGAGGTGGAACCCGCCCCCATTATGCACCCGCCCTTGCAGCACAGGACCTCCAGCAGCCGGGAGTCCATCGCGCCCTCCTCCAGCTCCTTCAGGGCCTCCACGAACTCGGTCCTGCCGTCGGCGGCCACCACGTCGCCGGACACCAGGTCCTCGTCTATGTCCGCCGCCTGCAGCATGCCCCGGCTTACCGGGAAGAGGGATCCCAGGCCGGGATGCGGAGGGTTGAAGCGTCTTGGCTCCACCCCCTCGGGCTCTATCCCCCTGGCATCCAGCATCTCCCGCAGCTCGGTGAAGGTAAGGGCGGCGTCCACTTCATCCTCAACGTCGGGGTCGTCGGCTTCCATCTTCTTGGCGATGCAGGGACCGATGAACACCACCCGCAGCCCGGGGCCGTGCATCGATCGCAGCACCCGGGCCTCGGCCACCATGGGAGAGACTATCGGCGCCAGCCTCGGAACCAGCTCCGGGTGGTACTTCTCCACGTAGGCTATGAGCGCGGGGCAGCTGACGGCAATGTAGCTGCGGCCGGGGTTGCCCTCCAGCAGCTTGCGGTAGGACTCGGCCACCAGATCCGCTCCGAACGCCACCTCTGCCACATAGTCGAAGCCCAGCGAGGAGATCATGCCCACCACCCTACGGTAGTCGGTCTCCGGGAACTCCGACGGGAAGCTGGGGGCCACAATGGCCGCCACCTCTTCCTCACCGGCCAGAAGCGCCTCCACATGCTCCACGGCGCTACGGACCTCCTTGGCGTTGCGACTGCAGACCCGCACGCAGTTTCCGCATCCGATGCAGCGCTCGGCCAGCACCTGGGCCTGGCCATCGGATATGCGTATGGCCTTGGCCGGGCATTCGCGCACACAGGTGTAGCAGACCCTGCACCGCTCCCCTATGGTGGAGACGTAGGACCGGGCCTCATCGGCTCGTGCGGCGCTCAGACCAGCACCTCCCTTCTGCCGTAGCTGGTGTGCAGAAGGCTGTGCGCCGTCTCGCTTCCCGGCTCTCCCAGACATTCCTCGTAGAGCTTTGCGACGGCGGTGTTGGCGTGAGCGGTGCGCAGCTGCTCCTCGCTGTCTATCCTGTAGAGGGCCTCCATTCTGGAGCGGACGGCGTCCAGGTCGGCGGTGAAGGGCTGGCCGCCCCCGTTGATGCACCCTCCCGGACAGGTCATTACCTCCACGAAGTGGATGTCGTCCCTGCCGTCGCGTATCTGGTCCAGGAGGCGGCGGGCGTTGCCCAGGCCGCTCACCGCCGCCACCCCCAGCTCCATCCCGTCTATGTCTATCCTGGCCTCCTTGATTCCCTCCGGGCCACGGATGCTCTCCAGCCTCAGCTCATCGGGCTCGTTCCCGGTGATCATCCAGTATGCTGTGCGGACCGCCGCCTCCATCACGCCGCCGCTCGCGCCGAAGATCTTCCCGGCGCTGCTTCGCTGGCCGAAGGGCGTGTCCGGCCCCTCGCTTCCCTGGGTGGCCAGATCCAGACCGAACATCCTTATCATCTCGGCCAGCTCCCGGGTGGTGAGAACGGCGTCAACATCGGGAAGCCCCTCCCGGAGCATCTCCGGCCTTCCCGCCTCGAACTTCTTGGCCGTGCACGGCATCACGGACACGCTGTAGACTTCCCTCGGGTCAACTCCCTCCCGCGGGGCCCAGAACCCCTTGATCACCGCTCCCAGCATCTGCTGGGGGCTCTTGCAGGTTGAGACGTTGTCCATTAGGTCGGGGTAGAACTCCTCCAGGAACTTCACCCAGCCCGGGGAGCAGCTGGTGAGCAGCGGCAGACTGCCGCCGCCCTGGATGCGGCTCACCAGCTCGTGAGCCTCCTCCATCACCGTGAGGTCGGCGCCGAAGGCGGTGTCGAACACCCGGTCGAAACCCATCTTCCTCAGGGCAGCCGTCATCCTTCCGGCCACGTCGGTCCCCACCCGCATGCCGAACTCCTCGGCGAGGGTAACGGATACGCTGGGCGCATGCTGCACCACCACCAGCTTCTCCGGGTCGTTTATGGCGTCCATTACCTGTCGAATGTGCTGCCTCTCCGCCAGGGCCCCCGTGGGGCAGGCCATGATGCACTGGCCGCAGTTCACGCAGCTGGAGACGTTCAGACCCTCGTCGAAGGCGCAGCTAACCTCCGCTCCGCTGCCCCGCCCGGTGAAGTCGATGGCGGAGACCCCCTGGACCTCCTCGCAGACCCTTACGCACTTGCCGCAGAGTATGCACTTCGACGGATCCCGGACGATGGCGGGGCTGGAGGTATCGATGTGGTGCTCGGTACGGGCGCCGGAGTAGGTCCGCTGACGCACACCCAGCTCCTCGGCCAGGTCCTGGAGCTGACAGCTGCCGTTGCGCACGCAGTAGAGGCAGTCGTCGGGATGGTCGGCCAGCAGCAGCTCCACGATCGTCCTGCGCGCCTCCACCGCCATGGGCGAGTGGGTGAGCACCTCCATGCCCTCGTCCACCGGCTGGGAGCAGGAGGGCACGAGGCGCCCCTGCCCGGCCAGCTCCACCACGCACATCCTGCAGGCTCCCGTCGGGGGAAGGCCCTCAATGTAGCACAGGGTGGGTATCGATATGCCCTCCCTGCGCAGCACGGTCAGTATCGTCTCGTCCCGGGCGGCTTCAACGCTCCGGCCGTTTACCTGTATCCGCATCTCATCCGCCCTCTCTACCGCACCCCGACTGCATCGAACGGGCAGACCTCGGCACAGCCGCCGCATCCGATGCACTTGTCGGGCACTATGTAATGGGGGCTCTTGGACGCTCCCATGATTGCATCCGTCGGACACTTCTGCGCACAGAGGGTACATCCCCTGCACCTGTCGGGGTCTATGGAGTACTCCAGCAGGTCCCGGCACACGCCCGCCGGGCAGCGGCGCTCGAAGACGTGAGCCTCGTACTCGTCACGGAACCAGCGCAGCGTGCTCAGCACGGGATTGGGAGCGGTCTGTCCCAGACCGCACAGGCTGGTGGCCCGTATGACCTCACCCAGCTTCTCCATGGAGGTCACGCCGCGGAACCGCTCCAGCGCCGACCTCTCTCCCCCTTCTCCCCTTCGGCCCCGGGTGATGGCCTCCAGGGTCTCCAGCATCCTCCTGGTGCCCTCGCGGCACGGTATGCACTTGCCGCAGCTCTCGCGCTGGATGAAGTCCATGAAGAACTTCGCCACGTCCACCATGCAGGTGTCCTCGTCCATCACCACCAGGCCACCGGAGCCCATCATGGCGCCGAAGTCCTTCAGGGACTCGTAGTCCACCTGCAGGTCCAGGTGCTGGGCCGGAATGCAGCCCCCGGAGGGACCACCTATCTGCACCGCCTTGATGCTCTTGCCGCCGGGGACTCCTCCGCCCATCTCCATCACTATGTCCCGGATGGTGGTTCCCATTGCAACCTCGATGAGGCCGGTGTTGGCAACCTTGCCCGAGAGGGCGAACACCTTGGTTCCCGGGCTTCCCTCGGTGCCCACCGACGAGAACCACTCCGCCCCCCGGCCCACCACTCCGGGCACGTTGGCCAGGGTCTCCACGTTGTTGATGACCGTGGGCCTTCCGAAGAGCCCCTGTGTGGCCGGATAGGGAGGCCGAGGGCGGGGCATGCCCCGCCTGCCCTCTATGCTGTGGATGAGAGCCGTCTCCTCGCCGCAGACGAAGGCACCGGCCCCCATCTTCACCTGTATGTCCAGGTCGAAGCCGCTGTCCAGTATGTTGTGACCCAGAAGCCCGTAATCACGGGCCTGGGCCAGGGCGGTCCGAAGCCTCTCTATGGCCAGGGGGTACTCGGCCCTTATGTAGATGTAGGCCCGGTCAGCGCCTATGGCGTAGGCAGCGATTGCCATTCCCTCCAAGAGTCTGTGGGGGTCGCCCTCTATGACGGCCCTGTCCATGAAGGCGCCGGGGTCTCCCTCGTCCGCGTTGCAGACCAGGTACTTGCGGTCGCTGGGAGCATCCAGGGCGAACTTCCACTTCCTGCCTGTGGGAAAGCCCCCTCCCCCCCTTCCCCGCAGACCGCTCCCGATCACCTCGCTGCACACCTCTTCAGGCACGCTGCTGCGGAGGACCCGCCCGAAGGCCGCGTAGCCCCCGCCGGCTATGTACTCGTCTATGCTGGCGGGGCTGATCAGACCGCAGTTGCTCAGCACCCAGCGGGTCTGGGGAGCGAAGAACGGATGCTCGTCGAGCCGCCGAACACCGTCCCAGGGACGCAGCCCGGGAGCATCGTACTGCCCCAGCAGACCCTCTTCGGGGATCTCGCCGGAGATCAGAACGGCCTGAAGAAGGTCCGGGACCCTGTCCGCCGAGACCTCGCCCCAGCTCACCCGCTGCCTGTCGGGGACCTGAATGTCGACCACCGGCTCCAGGGCGCAGAGACCCACGCAGCCCACCTCCACCACGTCGGCCTCCAGGCCGCCGCTGTCCAGCCAGGAACGGATGGCCTTGAGTGTCTTGCCGGCGCCGGCTCCCAGACCGCAGGTTCCGGTTCCCACGTAGACGGCGGTGCGCCGTATGCGGGCCCTGCTGACGGCCTCTAGCCTTTCGGCTCTCTCTTCGGAGCACCTGTCGTCGTGGTGACAGAGAGGTCCGGCGGTCATGCACTCCACCAGCCGCGGGCACGGGGTCTTCGCAGAGTGCCAGCAGCCGCTGCACTCGGTAACGTCGATCAGAGCGCCCATTATCCCGCCTCCCCACGGCTTGCCGAAATCCTGTACTGGTCCAGTATGTCGCCCACATCGTCGGAGGTGACGCGGGCGTGAAACTCACCGTTGACGGCGATCACCGGGGCCAGCCCGCAGGCGCCAATGCAGGCCACCACCTCCAGGCTGAAGAGCCCGTCGCGGGTGGTGGACCCGGGCCCTACGTCCAGCTCGCTCACCAGCGCCTCCAGCACTCCGGCCGAGCCCTTTACGTGGCAGGCGGTGCCCCGGCACACCTGTATGTGGAACCTCCCCTTGGGCTCGAACCGGAACTGGTTGTAGAACGTGGCAACGCCGTATATCTTGCTGGCCGGAAGCCCCAGATGCCTTCCGATGGCCACCACCGACTCCCGGGAGAGAAAGCCCTCCAGCTCCTGCACCTCCTGCAGTAGCGGTATGAGCTTGTCCCTTCCGGCGCCCCCGTACCTGTCGAGAACCTTCTGGATGCTATCGCTCATCATCGCCGTCCTCACCGCCCATGCGGGCAAAGTAGGCAACCTTCTCCAGGGAGGTCGTCATGTCCCTGTTCTCCAGGTAGACGGAATCCGGCACCCTCAGCGGAACCGGCGCGAAGTTGAGGATTCCCCGCACCCCCGCCTCCACCAGCAGGTCGGCCGTGGCCTGCGCCACATCCGCCGGCACGCATACTATCCCTACGCAGATGCCCTGCTCCGCCACTATCCCGTCCATCTCGCCGATGCCGTGGCAGCGGCAGCCGCCGATCACCCGGCCGGTCTTCCTGGGGTCGCTGTCGAATGCCGCATCGATCCTCAGCCCCGGTCTGCGGCCGCTGAAGTAGGCCAGTATCGCCCTTCCCAGGTTTCCCACGCCCACCAGCGCCGCCTTCTGAACATCACTGCCGTCCAGGACCCGGCCCACCGACTCGACGAGGTCAGATACCCGGTAACCTCTCTTCGTGCTTCCCGAGTAGCCGATGGCCATGAGATCGCGCCTCACCTGTGCCGGTGTGACGCACGCCATCCTCGCCAGCTCGTGGGAGTAGACGAAGCGATCGGCCGAGGCCCTTCGTCGCTCCAGGAGGCGCCTGTAGAGGCTAAGTCGCTCCACTGTCCGCTCAGGGATTAACGCCATGATCGCCCTTCACGATAAGTTATGTGAACTGTGTCACAGCTAAGATATGCAAGCGTCCGTGAATGTCAAGTATGACACCTAGGGTCTGCTGCATATCAACGTGATTCTTTTCACATCTACTTGTATGGCACTCCCTATCTTTTCTTCTGCAGAAGTGTTATGAGGAGATGACAGGCTCCACCTCAGACGGATGCTCAACCAGCTTCCAGGCCCCCTCCCGCCGGAGCGACTCCCTGTCGCGGAAACCCCAGAGCGCTCCGACCGGAACCATGCCGGCCGCGACTGCGGTCCTCATGTCCACCTCTGAGTCACCCAGGTAGAGCACACGTCCGGGCTCGACGCCCATGACCTCCGCCGCATGCAGAGACCCTGAGGGGTCCGGCTTCAGCGGGAAGCCGGCGTCCGCCCCCACCACCGCCGCGAAATCCCATCTGTCAAGTAACTCTTTGACACAGCCCTCCGCCGCCCCCTGGGGCTTGTTGGTGACGATGGCCATGGGCAGCCCGGCGCCGGAGACGGCATCCAGCAGCTCCGGGACGCCCTCGTAGGGCCTGGTCCTGGGGTTGCCCCGGGCGGCGTACCGTCTCCGTACCTCCCGGGCCAGAGAGTCCATGTCGACCTCACTGGCATCCTCCCGCAGCAGCCTTTCCAGGAGTACGTCGACACCGCTTCCCACCCCCAGCCTGTACTCCTCCAGGCCGTAGGGACCGTAGCCCCGCTGGGCCAGTACCTCGTTCACGGCGTCGCGTATGTCCTCCAGTGTGTAGAGCAGGGTTCCGTCCATGTCCAGCAGCAGGGCGTCGAACGGACCGTTTTCCGATTCCATGCCGTGGCCTCAGCCGGAGAGCTCGGCCAGCACCTCCTCCAGGTCGGGCAGCTCCTTGATCTCGTAGATCTTCCTCATGATTACCCGGCCCTCCCCGTCCAGGGCGATGTTGCCCCTGCCGGAGACACCCATCTTCTCGATGAAGATGTCGGCGGAGCGGGCCACCTCGCCGTGGGGCCAGAAGTCCGAGAGGATCCGCAGCCTCTCCAGGCCCATGTCGTCTGCCCAGGCCTTCTTGGAGGGTACGGCGTCCACACTCAGGCCCAGGGGCACCACGCCCAGGCTGTCGAAACGGTCCATGGCCTTCTCCAGTGCCTTCATCTGCTTGGTGCATATGCCGGTCCAGGCCAGGGGATGGAACGAGAGCAGCACCCTCTTTCCCCTGAGGTCCGAGAGCCTCACCTTCTCGCCCTCCTGGTCGGAGAGCTCGAAGTCCTCCAGCACGTCGCCGATCTCTGCAGCCATATCTCCTCCCCTATCCCCGGAAGCTCTCCACGAGCTTCCCCAGCTCTTCCATGTCGGTCTCACGCTCGTACAGCGGGCGGGAATCGTCCTCCCAGGCCGGCTGCAGCTCCTCGAATGTCTTCCTGTCTGCGTTGCGGTAGATCACGCCCAGGGGCATCCTCTCCGTCTCCATGGCCTTGGCGAACGCCGCCTGCCGGTCGGTGGGGTCGTAGCCCTCCTCCAGCCGGTAGGTGTGCTCCTCGAACCACTTGTAGTCGTTGACCCGGTTGAAGGAGACGCAGGGCTGAAAGATGTCCACCAGCGCGTAGCCACGGTGACGTGCCGCCTCCATGATCATGGCCTTGAGGTGGTCGCCGTGGCCGGCGAAGGACCTGGCCACGAATGAGGCGTCCAGGGCCACCGCCACCGCGATCGGGTTGAAGGGCTCCAGTATGACCCCCTCCGTCTGCACCGGAGTCTGGAAGCCCCTCATGCTGGTGGGCGAGGCCTGCCCCTTGGTGAGGCCGTAGACCATGTTGTTGTGCACCAGGTGGACTACGTCGGGATTGCGACGGAGGCAGTGGATGAAGTGGTTGCCGCCCTCGCCGTACATGTCCCCGTCGCCGCCCTCTGCGATCACGGTAAGGCCTCGGTTGCAGGCCTTTATGGCCGTGGCCACCGGAAGGGCGCGGCCGTGCAGGCCGTTGAAGCAGTTGCATCGGAGGTAGTGGGGCATCTTCGGCGCCTGGCCTATGCCGGAGGCGATCACCAGCTTCTGGGGCGGAACCTCCAGGTCCTCCAAGGCGGCCATCAGCGCCTTGCGTATGGCGAAGTTGCCGCAACCCGGGCACCATGCGATGTCCAGTCCCTCTATCTCGTGGATGTAGCTCATCCCCGCCCCCCTTCGATTGCCTTCCGCAGCTTCTCCGCCAGGGTGTCCGCCCGGAAGGGCAGACCGTCGTACCTGAGCACCTCGTGGTCTGGGGATATGCCCGCCAGGTCTCCCAGCAGGCGTCCCATCTGCCCGGTGGCGTTACCCTCCACGGTGATCACCGAGTCGGCCTCTTCCAGAAGCTCCGCCACACTGTCATGTAGCGGGTAGAGCTGGGGCAGGTGCATCACGGAGACGTCCTCCATCTCCAGCCTCTCCACCGCCTCAATGCATGCGTTCCGCGAGGAGCCCCAGCAGACCACCATTACGCCTCCGTCGCCCACCAGCTCCGGCTCCAGGGCGTCTTCGGCCAGCCCGGCGAACTTGCCCAGTCTCTTGTCCACCATCCTCACCCTCAGGTCGAGGTCCTCGGTGATGTGGCCCGACTCGTCGTGCTCATCGCTGTCGAGGCAGACCAGCCCGGGCCCGGAACCCGGCACGGCCATGGGCGAGGGTGGCCCCCCGCCCAGGCTGTACCTCCTGTAGTCCTCGCCGGCGTCCACCAGGAACCTCTGGGTGCTCACCCCGTCCAGGTCCAGCCCGGAGGCCGGGTAGTAGGAGTCCATTATGGACTGGTCGGTGACCACGAACACCGGCACCTGGTGCTTCTCGGCCAGCCAGAATGCCCTGGCGGCGAGGGAGAAGGCCTGCTCCAGGCTGCCCGGGGCCAGCACCGCCACCGGGAACTCCCCGTGGCCGGCACCCAGAACCAGATCCAGGTCCTCCTGTCCCGTGCGGGTGGGAAGTCCCGTGGCCGGCCCCGGCCGCTGAGCGACGTGGAGGACCAGTGGGGTCTCCACCATGCCCGCCAGGCTTATGCCCTCCGACATCAGGGCCAGGCCACCCCCGGATGTGGTGACCATTGACCTCGCACCCGTGTACCACGCTCCCAGCCCCATGTTCACGGCGGATATCTCGTCCTCGGCCTGCTCCACCACCAGCCCGAACCTCCGGGCCTGCCCGGCCAGAAAGGCCAGCACTCCGGTGGAGGGCGACATGGGGTAGGAGCACATGAAGCGCATCCCGCCGGCTATGGCCCCCAGACCCACCGCCTGGGCGCCGTTGAGCAGCAGCTCATCCCCGGAGCCCTCCTCCGGGGCCGGGACGGAGAGGTCGAGGTCCAGGTCATCCCCGGCCCGGAAGCCGCTCTCGAAGGCGGTGAGGTTCCCCTTCCTGTCCTCCTCGCCCATGTCCTCGAAGCTGCTCCCCACCTCTTCGAGGCAACGCTGCAGGTCCAGGCCGAAGGCGCCGGCCACCACGCCTGCGGCCACCGTGTTCGAGTAGACCTTCCTGCCGGCATCCTCGGCCATCTCGCCTATGGCCACCGGGAAGGTCTTTCCGGGAAAACCCTCTCCCCCTTTCTCCAGGGAGTCAGGAGAGGCGATCACCGCGGTGCCGTCACCCGACCGGCCGGCCATGTGGGCCAGGGCCTGCGGCCCCAGGGCCACCAGAAGGTCCACCCTCTCCACCGGGCATTCCACCGGCCCCGAAGACAGCCTGAGGTCTGTGGAGTTGCTCCCCCCCCGAACCCGGGACATGTACTCCTTGGTGGAGAACACGTACAGGCCGGAAGCCCGAAGCAGAGAGGCCAGAAGGCTCTCCACCGTCTTGATGCCCTGTCCCGCCTCTCCGCAGATGACGACGTTCAGGTCTTTGGTCCGCGCGTCTTTTCCTTCTCTGGCCATGGGACCTCCCGTTTTCGCAGTCGGCCGGGCTACTCCCGGCCCTGCAGGATGCCAATGCCATCGGTACGGTCGGGGTTCCGCCTCCCCGGCTGCGCACAGCGGTCAGAAGAGTATCTCGCGAAGTACCTTCTCCAGCTCGGAGCTGGAGTAAGGTTTGTGGAGGAAGCCGCAGTAGCAGGGATTGCGGACGCAGTCCTCCGCCGAGTTCCTAGAGAAGCCGCTGGAGAGTATGACGCGCATACCGGGGTGGTCGCGGGAGATGCGCTGCAGGACCTCCTGGCCCCCCATGCCCGGCATGGTCAGGTCCAGAAGGACGCAGGAGACCCCGGATTCCCCGGAGGCCAGGATTTCCAGCGCCTCCCTGCCGCCGGCGCCGGTGAGGGCGCGGTACCCCAGCCTCTCTATCATCTCCCTGGCGGTCTCCCTCACTGTAGCCTCATCGTCGACGACCAGAACGGCTCCCCCCTCTGCAGGCTGCAGCGGCAGCGCTGAAGGCTCTCCCACCCCCGGCTCCGCCTCCAGCGAGGGGGGGAAGCAGAGCCTGAACGCCGACCCGCCCGGACGGTGGACGTCGATGTCGACGTAGCCGCCATGTGCCCGCACAATACCCGCAACCGCCGGCATCCAGAGGCCGGAACCGGCCGTATCCTCCTCCAGGAATGGCTCCAGCAGCCTCCGGGCCTGCGCGGGCTCCAGGCTGAGGCCGCCGCAGAAGAGCTCGGCGTACACGTAAGCTACCTCCCGGGGCCCACCTGCTTCCGCCTCTTCACCCGGCACGCTGCAGAGGCCTGTGCCCAGCCGGAGGGCCCTGGGGGAGACATGCCTGCGCAGAGCCTCTTCCACCAGGTTCTCCAGGGCCTGCCTCAGCTGCGAGCGGTCCAGCTCCACCGGGGGAAGATCCTCGCCCAACTCCAGGGACATCCCCGGTACCGGAAAGGACTCCGAGCCCACGATCTCCCGAATGAGCTCCGAGAGGTCCATGCGTGAGGTAATGAACTTGCCCTTCCCGGAGAAGGCCAGCATCTGTCGGCACAGCTCGGCCGCCCTCTGCGAGCTCTTCAGCACGATGGCCAGGTTCTCGGAGGCCGGAGAGTGCGGCATCTTCATGGACGCAAGCTCGACGTTGCCCATGATGCCCAGAAGCAGGTTGTTGAAGTCGTGGGCCACGGTCCCGGCCAGGTGGCTGAGGCTCTCCAGCCTGCGTGAGCGCTCCCTGTACTCGCGCAGCTGCCTGTACCTCTCGCCGGCCTCCCTCTCGGCGGTTACGTCAACGGCGAAGACAACCACCCCGTATACGCCACCCTCGAGGTCGCGGTAGGGGACGAGGTTCATAACGAAATGTCGCTCTCCGCCGTTCATGATCACCCTGCGCTCCAGATCCAAAAGGGGCTCACCGGTGGAGACGACCCGCCCGGACTCCTCGCTGCACTGCAGCCCCATTCCTCCGAAAAGAGCGCTGTAGTCCTCTCCCACCAGCTCCCTGGGCTCTGCTCCCAGCAGGTCGGCGGCATAGCGGTTCAGCCTGGCGACCAGTCCCCTGGAGTCCCGGAAGACTATCACCGCCGGCACGTAGTCCAGCAGCAGCTGCAGCTGCTCCTTCTTGGCCGCCAGCGTGTCCGAGAGCTCCCTGAGGCGCTCGTTCTTGCGCCGGAGAGCTCTGGCCTCCCTGGCCTGGTGCTCCGTCTCCAGCAGGGCCCTGGCCTGCGCCAGCTTCCTGCGCTCCCGGCTGGCGTAGTGCTTCCTGGAGGTTTCCAGGGCTTCCCTGGCGCACCGGAGCGCCTCAACAGGCCTGTCGGCCGCTTCCAGTACCGAGCAGAGCATCCTCAGGGTCTGTACCCGGATGTCGGGCATGTCCATGCTCCGCTGAATGTCCAGGCTGGCCCTGAGGCACAGAAGCGCTCTCTCGGGCCTCTGCATCACAGACCAGGCCTCACCGAGGTTGAGCAGGGA
>Ga0207797_1001846_pt1 | contig 15103 bp, 9 predicted proteins | sample PRCRCaboRojoPR_6_FD_187275 | JGI IMG/M metagenome (GOLD analysis project Ga0207797, IMG submission 187275) | Marine sediment microbial community from Cabo Rojo, Puerto Rico - PR CR 10% Liquid 1 (SPAdes) | ecosystem: Environmental > Aquatic > Marine > Coastal > Sediment | place: Cabo Rojo, Puerto... | reverse complement strand
CCCGCTCCGCCCTGCACGTGGTGGAGAGCCGCCGAGCGAGGGGGGAGGCGCTGGGCCTGCTGGAGCTTCAGACCCTGTGGCCCTTCCCGGCCGAGGTGGTGCGGAAGCGCTGCGCCCACGCCAAGTACCTCCTGGTGGTGGAGCTGAACATGGGTCAGATCCTGCAGGAGGTCAAGAAGGCCGTGGTGGACCCGGAAAAGGTCTTCCTGGCCAACAAGATCGACGGGACCTTCATCACCCCGACGGACATCCGGAACGTTCTCCGCCTGATCCAGGGCAAAGGAGTGTGACCCCGTGGCCATTCGCGACTACATACGGGAGCGGTTCATGCCGCACATCTGGTGCCCCGGGTGCGGACACGGCATCGTCATGAACAACCTCATCCGCGCCGTGGAGAACCTGGAGCTCCGAAAGCGGGACATCGTCATGGTCTCGGGCATCGGCTGCTCCGCGCGCATCTCGGGGTACCTGGACTTTCACACCCTGCACACGCTGCACGGACGGGCCCTGACCTTCGCCACCGGCGTCAAGATGGCGCGTCCGGAGCTGCGCATCCTGGTCCCCATGGGCGACGGCGACGCCACGGCCATCGGGGGCAATCACTTCATCCACGCCGCACGGCGGAACATCGACCTGACCGCCGTCATCATGAACAATCGGATTTACGGCATGACGGGCGGCCAGTACTCGCCCCTCAGCGGCCGGGGCAAGTCGGCCACCACGGCGCCCCTCGGCAACATCGACCAGGCCTTCGACATCGTGGAGCTGGCCCGAAGCGCGGGCGCTTCCTTCGTGGCCCGGACCACCACGTACCACGCCACAGCCATGATCAAGATCCTGGAGCGGGCGATCCTGCACAAGGGCTTCTCCGTGGTCGAGATCCTCACCCAGTGCCCGACCTACTTCGGGCGAAAGAACCGCCTGGGCAGCGCCGTGGACATGATGAAGTCCTACAAGACGGGAACCACGCCCGTCGGGTCGGAGGCCAAGAAGGAACACCCGGAGCTGATCGAGCGGGGCGTCTTCGTGGAGGAGGATCGGCCCGAGTACTGCGCCGAGTACGAAAACATCATCAAGCAGGCGATGGGAGTACACTAGGTCATGGCGAGGACAAGGATCATCTTCTCGGGCTCCGGCGGCCAGGGCGTCATCACGGCCTCGATCATCCTTGCGGAGGCCGCGGCGCTCCACGAAGGGCAGAAGGCGGTTCAGGCCCAGTCCTACGGCCCCGAGGCCCGGGGAGGTGCGACCCGGGCCGACGTGATCCTCTCGGAGGAGGAGATCCGCTTCCCCAAGGTCACCCAGCCCAACATCCTGATCTGCCTCACCCAGGAGGCCTACAACAAGTTCTCCTGGATCATCCGGCCCGGGGGGCTGCTCCTCACGGACAGCCACTTCGTGGTCCAGGAGCGAAAGGTGGACGCCCGCCAGGTCGGAATGGGCATGTACAAGGCGGTGATCCAGGAGATCGGCCGCCCCATCGTCTTCAACATCTGCATGCTGGGCACACTCATCGGGCTGACCGACCTGGTCCGGGCCGAGTCCATCATGGAGGTGCTCCAAGAGCGCGTACCCTCCGACTTCCTCGACATGAACCGGCAGGCCCTCGAGCTGGGCCTTCGCGTCGCCGCCGGCTCGGCCTGAGACCTCCTTTCGGCCTCTCCGACATCCCCCTCCCCCAAGGGGTCACGATCCTGCCATGGGACAAAGGACGAAGGACCCGACATGCAGCCCCCCGGAGCCCTCGAGTATGAACGAGGCCCTGCGGAAGATCTCCCATGACCTCGGCGAACGCGTCAAGGAGCTCCAGTGCCTTTACGCCATGTCGGAGCTCCTGGAGAGGCCCGACATTTCCCTCGAGGAGATTCTCCAGGGTACGGTGGACGTCATCCCCCCTGCCTGGCAGTACCCCGAGATCACCTGCGCGCGCCTCTACCTGGACCGGCAGGTCTTTACCACCCAAGGGTTTCGCGAAGGCTCGTGGAAGCTGTCCGCCGACATCATGATGAGAACGGAGCGCCGGGGATCACTGGAGGTTCACTACGCGGCGGAACGATCGGCATCCGAAGGGAGCCCCTTTCTCGAAGAGGAACGAAACCTCATCAAAGAGATCGCTGAGAAGCTCGGAAGGATCCTGTGGGTCAAGGCCGCCGAGAAAACCGTGAAGGAATCCGAGGAGCGGTACCGCCTGCTGGCCGAGCAGGTCGAGGACGGGGTGACCCTTCTCCAGGACGGTCGCTTCCTGTTCGCCAACCAAGCGTTCACGAAGCTCTTCGGGATCACCGGACCCTCGGAGATCACGGGCAGGACCCTGGAGGCGCTCCTCGCCGACGAGTCGGTTCAGGGACTGGACGAGATTTACCGCCCGCCGGCCGTCGAGGGTCCCGGACGATCTTTTCGAACATGCTGCGTCACCCGGGGGGGACGGAGAGTCTGGGTGGAAGGGCATCACAGCGTCACCCAGTACCAGGACAAGCCCGCGGTCCTCTCCACCCTCAGGGACGTCACCGAGCGGGTGCTGCGGGAAAAGGCCATTCAGGAGGAGGCGGACCTCCTGCGAAAGGAGAACATCAACCTCCGCACGTCCATGAAGGAGCGATACCGCTTCGGCAACATCGTCGGGAAAAGCCGGGCCATGCAGGAGGTGTACGAGCTGATCCTCAAGGCGGCCCACTCGGAGGCGAGCGTCGCCGTCTTCGGGGAGTCGGGAACGGGCAAGGAGCTGGTCGCCCGGGCGATCCACACCTTGAGCCCCCGGAAGGACAGCGAGTTCGTCACAGTGAACTGCGGCGCCATACCGGAGAGCCTGCTGGAGAGCGAGTTTTTCGGACACAAGAAGGGGGCCTTCACCAGCGCTCACGCGGACAAGATCGGGTACCTGGACATTGCGGACGGCGGCAGCCTGTTTCTCGACGAGGTGGGCGAGCTGAGTCTCGGCATGCAGGTGAAGCTGCTCCGTGCAATCGACGGGGGGGACTACACCCCGGTGGGAGGCAACCGCTCCAAGAGATCGGCCTTCCGCGTCATTTCCGCGACGAACCGGGAGCTGATCGACCTGGTCCGGAAGGGGGCCCTGCGGGAGGACTTCTTCTACCGGATCAACGTGATCCCCATCACCCTCCCGCCCCTGCGAACGAGGATCGACGACATTCCCCTCCTGGTGGACCATTTCCTGCGCTTCTACAGCCCGCACCGGTCGGTCCCGCGTGTCCCGGGAAAGGTCCTGGACCGGATGCTTGGATACGCCTGGCCGGGCAACGTCCGGGAGCTGCAGAACTTCATCCGCCGGTTCCTCAGCGTCGGCCGCTGGGATTTCCAGGAGACGTCCCAAACCGTTCGGTCCTCGACCGACGAAACAGGCCGTCCGCTCGTACACGCCGTGCGAGACCTGGAGCGGACCGCCATCCTCAAGGCCCTGGACGAGACCCGGTGGAACAGGAGCCGCGCCGCTGAACGCCTGGGCATCTCCAGAAGGGCGCTCTACCGGAAAATGCGGCGATACGGGCTGAAATAGCCCATTTTGGGCGTTTTCGCCCAAGGCTTTTCCGGCATGGATTTCAGTCGGTTCAATGATATCTTGCACAAAGCCGGGCGAATCCGTCCCACCCCGGACCCACCCCCTCCCCGGCCGGATGCCCGTTTCGACGGACCCGCAAGAACCCGCTCCCCCGCCGCAGAAAACCTTATACCCCGCTGAACTCCCAAGGGAAACCCCGAGGCTTCAGGCATCTTCACCCCAGCGGTGATCTCAGCGTTCTCCACTGGTGGTGGAACCGTCCCGGCATCGGCACACGGATTGCTTTCCCTGGGGCAGGATCCGTGGTCCGGGCCGGCGGCCTGGGCAGGCCTCCGGGGAAACATCACATGAACGTCTTGATCGTCGAAGACGACCCCGAGTTCGCTGTGGTCGTCAAAACCATGGTGGAGACCCGCGGCCACAGCGCCGAGGTCTGCACCCGGGGAAAGCATGCCCCGGGGAGATTCCTGAACGGGCTCTTCGACCTCGTGCTCCTCGAGGCCCGGCTCCCGGACATGGATGGAGATCGGCTGATTCGGCGAATCAAGGAGATCCGTCCGGATGCCCTGATCGTCGCCATGGCGGATCACAACTCCCCGGCGATGGAGACGCGTATCCGGGGGCAGGGAGTGCTGTACTACATGATCAAGACGCTCGAGATCGAGAACCTTTTCCCCCTGCTGGATCACGTGTCCGAGAGGGCGACCGAACGAAACAGGGAGCTCCCCCCGGCTCGAACGCCGGAACGAAGGCCCGACATCCGGCGTCCCAACCGCCGGGAGGGGGGGGTGGAAGGAGAGAAGGCAGCCATGGAAGATGCCGGCATCTGTACAGCATGCGAGGAGTTCGACGTCTGCGTGCTTCGCCGCAGAAACAGGAAACCCGTTCTGTTCTGCGAGGAGTTCCAACTTCCCGCCCCTCCATCAAAAAGGGTGGAAATCGGGATCCGTCTGTGGGATTCTGGGGAGCGGCAGTCAGCGACGGTTTCAGAACAAGCGGAGCGCGGCAGGTCCTCCTACGCAGGACTGTGCCGCACCTGCCGCAGGCTTCCGACCTGCCGTTTTTCGAAACCCGGAGGAGGAACCTGGCTCTGCCCGAACTACGAAGAGGACGGGTCCACCGGTTTGAAGCAGTGACGGGTCATTGAGGGATTCGCAAAGAACTCCTCGCGGGCCCTTTGCGACCCCGTCATCATTGACGCATTCGCAAAACCCGCTCACGCGCCGCTGGGGACGATAGCACCTGTTGAAATCCCAGGGGCAGATCTGAAGGATAAGGGCCCTTTGCGACCCCGTCATCATTGACGCATTCGCAAAAAACCCGCTCACGCGCCGCTGGGGACGATAGCACCTGTTGAAATCCCAGGGGCAGATCTGAAGGATTCGGGCCCTTTGCGACCCCGTCATCATTGGAGACCCCGTGAAGAAACGAGACCTGACTACGTCCGGGACGCCCGTCGGGGTCCCGGAGACCGAAGGCGGCCTCGACCCCGAGGTTCTCGACGGCCTCCGGGACATCCTGGCATCGCGGTACCAGTCGGCGGAAAAGAACCTGAAATGGCTGCTTGCGAACATGCACCCCTACTTCTTCATCACCATGAAGGAGGACATGGACGCGATCGTCCATCTCGCAGGCAAGCTCCACCAGATCTCGAGCGAGAGAAAGATCACGCTCACGGACCGGGACGACAAGCTGATCCTGGCCCGGGCGGACGTGCCGGGATCCCTCTACGACACCTTGAAGTCCCTCCGGGAGCGTGAAATCTCCTACGCGGAGATGAGCCACTCCTACAGCCCGATCCCCGGCAGCGACCGGACCCTGGAAATCCAGCGCTTCGAGTTCGACCGCAGGAGGCCGGAGGAGATCAACGGCGCCGGCGAGATCGACATCCCTTCGAGGATCCGGGACAGCGTCCGGACCATGATGAGACGCCTCTACCCGGGCTTCGATTTCGACGCGTTCGACGAGATGCTGAAGCTCCTTTGGCTCAACAACGAGACGTACGTCCGAATCTCTCCGCCGGAAAGGGTCGCCCGCGTCCTGCACCTGTACCAGGAGGGGAAGAGGCACGACGGGCTCTACCTGGACGTGGAGACCAAGGAGGACGCGGACCGTCATCGCGAGTCCAGGCTCCTCTTTTCGGTGGGCAACCCGCCCCAGCGGGAGTTTATCACGCAGGTCGGGGAGATCTTTCAGCGTCTCGACATCGGTGTCCGCCGCTCCTACTGCCTGATCGTCAACACCGGGATCCACCCCTACTTCCTGGGAACCTTCTACGTGCTGACCCACAGCGGGGAGCTGGTCGAGAAAGGGGGGCGCCTTTTCGAGGAGCTGCAGACCGAGCTCTACAACACCCAGATCCTTTCCACCGAAAGCCCCGCCTACACGAGCTTCGTGGCCGACCGCATCATGACCGGGGAGGAGGCGTCCCTGACCGACGCCTTTGTCGCATTCTGCCACACGGCCCTCGCCCACAGCCGACCGGACCGTTTCGACAGGGGGTTCGTCCGGGAGGCGTTCCACGCGGAGCCGAGCCTCACCCTCAAGCTGATCGACCTGTTCCGGAAGCGGTTCGACCCGGGCATCAAGAAACGGAGAGCTCTCTACGACCGAGCCCTGAAGGAGACCGAAGATGTCCTTTCCGTCTACAACACGGGGCACCGCTACCTCGACGAGACACGCAAGACGGTCTTCCGGACCTGCCTCTTCTTCATCAAGCACACGCTGAAGACGAACTTCTTCGTGCCCGAGAAGCATGCGCTGGCCTTCCGCCTGGACCCGGCCTTCCTGTCCGAGCTGGAGCCGGACTTCACCTCCGACCTCCCCGCGGCGACTCCGTTCCGCATCACCTTCTTCTTTACGCGACAGGCCCAGGGGTACCACGTCGGGTTCTCGGACATCGCGCGGGGCGGATGGCGGACCATCGTCTGCAGGACCCAGGACGAGCACACCACGAACACCCGATCGATCTTCCGGGAAGTGTTCGTCCTGGCCCACACGCAGCACCTCAAGAACAAGGACATCTACCAGGGAGGGTCCAAGCTCACGATCGTCATGGATGCGACGGACCTCGATGAGGCGCTCCCCATCACCCAGCGCCTCTACAAGGTCCAGTACGGCGTGATCAACGCCTTTCTCGACCTGTTCGTCACCGAAAACGGGAAGGCCAAGAACCCGCGTGTCCTGGACTACTACGGCGAGGACGAACCCATCGAGCTGGGCCCGGACGAGAACATGCACGACGCCATGATCGAGTTCATCGCCCGACAGGCCCGGAAGCGAGGGTACGTTCTGGGCATCGGCATCATGTCCAGCAAGAAGGCCGGCATCAACCACAAGGAGTACGGGGTCACCTCCCGGGGCGTCATCAAGTTCGCCGAAACGGCGATGCAGGAGGTGGGCATCCAGGTGTCCACGGATCCCTTCAGCGTGAAGCTCACCGGAGGACCCAACGGCGACGTGGCCGGCAACGCCATCCGGCTGCTCCTCGAGAGGTGTCCCAAGGTCCGGATCCGATGCGTGATCGACGGCACGGCCGGGCTGTACGATCCCGAGGGTGCAAGCCCCAACGAGCTGAGCAGGATTCTTCTGCGGGAGGACCTGGAGGCGTTCGACCCCGGGGCCCTGAACCCCGGCGGATTCATCCTTCTCCGGCACGATCGCCGGCAGGAGGGGCTGCTCACCCTGTACCGGAAGGTGTCCAAGGACGGGAGCAGGGCCCGTGACGCGTGGGTCACGGCGGACGAGTTCAACCGGGAGATGGACGACCTCCTCTACTCCGTCCCCGCAGACCTCTTCCTGCCCTGCGGCGGCCGGCCGGAGACCCTGGATCACAGCAACTGGGACCGGGTCCTGGACCCGAAGGGGAAGCCCACCGTCCGGGTGATCGTCGAAGGGGCGAACTCCTTCATCAGCCCGGAGGCACGGCTGGAGCTCCAGAAGCAGGGCGTGGTGATCCTGCGGGACGCCTCGGCCAACAAGTGCGGCGTGATCTCCTCATCCTACGAGATCATCGCCAACCTCCTGATGAGCCAGGAGGAGTTTCTGGAACACAAGGAGGCCTATGTGGGGGACGTCCTTTCCATCCTGGAAAAGCGGGCGGAGGAAGAGGCCGGGCTGATCTTCAAGAGGCACCGGCGCGAGGAGGCCTCGAGAGCTCAGCCCTACACCGAGATCAGCGTCGCCATCAGCGCGGAAATCAATGCCCAGTACTCGAGGCTCTTCGACTTCTTCCAGGAGCACTCCGAGTTGACCGACCAGCCGCTGTTCCGCAAGGTGATGCTGAACCACCTCCCCGCCATGATCCGAAGCGAGCAGCGATTCAAGAGGCGGCTGAAGCAGCTCCCGTCCAAGATCAAGTTCGCCGTGCTGGCTGCGGAGATCGCCACGAGGATCGTCTACCATGGCGGGTGGGAGCTGGACTTCGAGAGCCACCTCCGGCAGTACCTGAAGGCCACATTTGGGTGACCCCAGGACCCGGCGCAGGACACGTACCCCTTGCCCGCCGGAGAAGGGCGACACCCGGGCCATCTCCGATCCGAGGAGGCAGCACCTTTCCTCGACGCGGTGCAGGGGCTTCCTTGATTCCTGAGCGCGCGAAGCGAACCGGGCGGAGCGCCGGCACAAGGTGTCGCTGAGCTCACCGGGGCCGCACCCCGATGACCAGCCGCCCCTCCACGGCCCCCTTCTTCACCGGGTGCTGCTCCTGCCCCGTGGCGTCCGGAACGCGGCGGGAGACGTAGCCGTAGGCTTCGTCCACCGTGATCAGCCCGTCCCCGTCCGTGTCCGCCGGTCCGCCAAGCCCCTCCAGCAGGTAGTAGGTGAACACGCCGTGGCCCAGCGCCTCGTCCTCCTCGCTCACCTCGTTCGCCCCGCTCGCGCTCAGGATCACCCGCCCCTTGCCCGATGCGATCCGCTCCAGGAAACCGTCCGAGATGTTCGCCCGGAGCCCCGCCACGCTCACCGTCCGCCCCCCGCTCGCTCCGCTGTAGCAGGAGTCCACCACGAACACCAGCCGCTCCGAGCGAATTCGGTTGAAGACGTGCTGGATCTCCCGCATGGGCAGCGCCGATGCGTAGAGGTCCTTCAAGTCCGCCCCGTGAGGCAGCAGGTACTTCTCCAGCCCGTCGCCGTCCGGGCTCATCACGTCCCGCTCCGTGGCCCCGTGCCCCGCGAAGTAGAGGATCACCATGTCGTCCTCCCCGGCCCGGTTCTTGAGCCGGGTGCCCAGGACGCTTCGAAGGGTGGTGAGATCGGCCTCCTCGTCGAGGAGCAGCGTGACGTTCTCCTCGGGGATGCCCAGGTGATCGACGAGGTGGCTGTGGAAGGCCCGGGCGTCGTCCACGGCGAAGCGCAGCGACCGGACGTTCGGGTAGTCGTTGATGCCCACCACCACCGCCCAGATTTTCTTGCGCTGCCGCACGCACTGGAGGGTCACCGTCTTCTCGGCGGCCAACCCGTCGGCGTCCACGGCCCGCACGCGGATCCGGTTCTCCCCCTCCTCCAGGGGCACCTGCTCGAGGAAGGCGTGCCGCCGCCCCCCGGCTCCGCCCGTGATCTCCAGGCCCCGCTCGGAGCCCTCCCGCAGCGGGCGGCCGTTGACGAAGATCTCGATCCGGGTGATCCCCCGATCGTCCTCCACCACGCCGCGCAGGCCGATGACGTTCACCTCCACGGTGCCGCCGTCCTCGGGAGAGGCGATCACCACCACGGGCGGGGCCTTGCCCCCCTCCTCGAGGCGGACCTGGAGGTCCTTCTCCCGCTGCTCCATCTCGCCCAGCTCCTGGCTGAGCCGCTCGGTCCTCTGCCGCTCCTGAGCCAGGGCCTGCTTCATCTCCTCGAACTCGGCCAGCATCTCCTGGAGCTGGACCAGCCTCGCCTCCAGTGCGGCGATGCGCTCCTGCTTCCCCGCGTCCGCCGGAGGCGCAACCGGGTCCGCAGGGGAGGAGGCCTTTTCCCCCGAGGCCTCCTGCACCGCCCCGGCAGCCGGCTGAGCGGACGGGCCCTTTCCGGCCTCGGCTCTTTCCTCGACCCGTTCAGGCTCGGCCTTGAGCGTGGCGATCTCTTTCCTGGTGGCCTCGATCTCCTCACTGGCCTCCTGTACTTTCGCGTAAATCCGCGACACATGCTTGACGAACAGGAGACCCCTCTTGAGGGATTCGTTCTCCGGATCCCGGCGGCTCATCTCCTCCAGAAACGTGACGATGGCGTCGTAGTCCTCTCGGGACCAGACAATGACGTCAATGGCGAACGACCCGCGGTCGTCCCGGTACCATTTCGGGTTTTTCGGGGTGCCGTCCGGGTTCAGCGGACCGGACTTGTAGCCGACGTAGAGGTTCCCCGTTTCTGTGGCGTAGTTTCTCGCGCCCCCCCCGTGGAAGAAAGGGGACGCGTACATCCCGTCTCCCACCCGGGTCACGAGGGACCACCCGATTTCCGGGGACACGCTGTGATAGCCGCAGTTGCCGCGCGGGCAGTAATCCATTTCCCCTGTGGCAAAGATCGAGTAGACATCCCCCTTCTCCAGGCGGACCCCGGTGTTCAGCATGCCGGTGGTGCCGGCGAACAGGGTGACCGACCGGTAGGTCTTGACGATCGGCGCGGACCGATCGGGCATGGTGAGGACCGGCTTGAAGCAGCCGGAAAGAAGAATGAGCAGGGAGAGCAATGCGGGAGGCAGCGGCCAAAGCCGGTTCATGGCGATTCCTCCACGGTTCGAGGGGATGTGGTCGACGGGAGGATCCTACCCCATTTCAGCGCCTTCGGCAAGAAAGGGGCGGATCCCGGGGGGATGAACCGGGATCTTGAAGCGTGACGGCTGCGGCGGCTAGAGCGGAATGTTGCCGTGGCGTCTTTCGGGGATGGAGGTCTTCTTCTCCCGGAGCATCTCGAGGGCCTTGACCAGCCGGGGCCGGGTGGCCTCGGGGAAGATGATGTGGTCGATGTAGCCCACCTCGGCGGCGCGGAAGGGGCTGGCGAAGTTGTTGCGGTACTCCTCCACCAGGCGGTTCCGGGTGGCCTCGGGATCGTCCGCCCCTTCGATCTCCTTGCGGAAGATGATGTTCGCGGCGCCCTCGGGTCCCATCACGGCGATCTCCGCCGAGGGGTAGGCGAAGTTGACGTCCGCGTCCAGGTGCTTGCCGGACATGGCGATGTAGGCCCCGCCGTAAGCCTTGCGGGTCACCACGGTGATCTTGGGGACCGTGGCCTCGCTGTACGCGTAGATGATCTTGGCGCCGTGCTTGATGATCCCGCCGTACTCCTGCTGCACCCCGGGAAGGTAACCGGGCACGTCCACGAAGGTGATCAGGGGGATGTTGAAGGAATCGCAGGTCCGCACGAAGCGGGCGCACTTCATGGATGCGTCGATGTCCAGGCAGCCCGCCAGGAACCGGGGCTGATTCGCAACGATGCCGACGGCCATGCCGTTGAGCCGGCCGAACCCCACGACCATGTTCATGGCGTAGTGCCGGTGGGACTCGAGAAACACCCCGTCGTCCAGGACCTTCCGGATGAGGTCCTTCATGTTGTAGGGCAGCCTGGGGTTGGTCGGGACCAGCTCGTTGAGCCCCGGATCGGTCCGGACGGGGTCGTCCGAGCAGTCCGTGTCGGGGGTGCGCTCGCGGTAGTTCTGGGGCAGGTAGGCCAGGAGCTCCCGGACCCGGTCCAGGGCGTGCCGGTCGGAATCCTCGGCGAAGTGGGCCACCCCGCTTCGGGAGTTGTGGGTCATGGCCCCGCCCAGCTCCTCCGGGCTCACCTCCTCGGAGGTCACGGCCTTGATGACCTGAGGTCCCGTGATGAACATGTTGCTCGTCTTCTTCACCATGAGGGTGAAGTCGGTGAGGGCCGGAGAGTAGACGGCGCCGCCCGCGCACGGTCCCATGATGACCGAGATCTGGGGAACCACGCCCGAGGCGAAGACGTTACGCTTGAAGATCTCCCCGTAGCCGCCCAGGCTCATCACGCCTTCCTGGATCCTGGCGCCTCCGGAGTCGTTCAGGCCGACGACCGGGGCGCCGTTTCGGATGGCGAGGTCCATGACCTTGCACACCTTCTCCCCGAAGGCCCCGCTCAGCGACCCGCCGAAAACGGTGAAATCCTGGGCGAATAGAAACACCTTGCGGCCGTTGACGGTCCCGTACCCCGTGACGACCCCGTCTCCCGGAATCTTCTTCTTCTCCATGCCGAAGTCGTGGCAACGATGGACGACGAACTTGTCGATCTCCTGGAAGCTGTCCTTGTCGAGAAGGTGCGCGATACGCTCCCGGGCGGTCAGCTTGCCTTTGGCGTGCTGCTGCTCGATACGCTTTTCACCGCCGCCCAGCTCCGCTTCGCTGTTCCGGCGGTCCAGCTCCTGGATCTTCGCGTCCATCTCCATGGTCATGTCCCCGGCAGGAGAAGAAGAAAGAACCGGCGTCGTTCCATGATCGGGGCTATTCCAGGACGAGGAGAACGGCCTCCGCGTCCACAGCGTCTCCGCTGCTGCACTTGACCTCTTTCACGGTCCCCGAGGCACTGGCCACCACGGGAAGCTCCATCTTCATGGCTTCGAGGATCACGACCTCGTCGCCTTCGTTCACCGAGTCACCCACGTTCACCTTCACTTCGATCACCTTCCCACCCATTGGAGCATTGATCTCACTCACGATGCGTACCTCCTTTGATCGTCGTCTTTTGTACTCGCCAGGAAAAGAAATGTGTCATATAACATTGAAGGCCCGCCGATTGTCAAGGTCAAAAGTCCGGCTCGAACCGGCCCGCTCCGGCGGTTTTCCGTCTCATCCGAGGGATACGGTTCTTGACATAAGCTGTTATCTTAACTACCATATTGCATTTTAGTTGACCTGAAGGGCACGCGAAAGCATAATACGGACGAATCCGGGTCGCAGGAGGTCCGCGAATGCCAGTCTACTTGTGGGTTGCAGAAACGCGCAAGGGAAGAAAGCTCAAAGGTGAACTCGAGGCCGCCGACGAACGCATCGCCATGAGCCAGCTGAGGCGGCGCAACCTCACCGTCAAGAAGCTCAAGCCGAAACCGAAAGACCTCTTCGAGAACGTATCCTTCATGCAACCCAAGGTGACGAACAAGGACATCGTCATCTTCACCCGGCAGTTCTCCACCATGATCGATGCAGGCCTCCCGCTGGTCCAGGGACTGAGCATCCTGGCGGAGCAGAGCGAAAACAAGACCTTCCGGGGAATCCTGAAGCAGATCTCCAAGGACGTCGAGGGCGGTTCCACCCTGGCCGAGGCCATGAAAAAGCACCCGAAGGTGTTCGACGACCTGTTCGTGAACCTGGTCGCCGCCGGCGAGGTGGGCGGTATCCTCGACACGATCATGCGGCGGCTGGCCGTGTTCATCGAGAAGGCGGAGAAGCTCAAGAGCCAGATCAAGGGGGCCATGACCTACCCGATCGTGGTCGTGGCCATCGCCATCATCGTCATCGCGGTCATCCTCATCTTCGTCATCCCGGTGTTCGAGGACATGTTCGCCAGCTTCGGGAAGGCGCTCCCCCTTCCCACGCAGATCGTGGTGAACATGAGCCGGTTCATGAAGGGCAACATCCACTGGGTGATCCTCGGCCTCATTGCCGCCTTCATCGCCTTCAAGAAGTTCCGCGGAACGGCCAAGGGCCGCCGGCTCACGGACGAGCTGGCCCTCAAGCTCCCGATCTTCGGGGACCTCCTCAAGAAGACCGCGGTCGCCCGGTTCACGCGCACCCTCGGGACCATGATCAGCAGCGGCGTTCCCATTCTGGACTCCCTGGACATCGTGGCCCGGACATCCGGAAACGTCGTCCTGGAGGAGATCATTCTCGAGGTCCGGGGCAGCATCGCCGAGGGCCAGACCATCGCCGAGCCCCTGTCGGAGAACGACGTCTTTCCCGGGATGGTCGTGCAGATGATCTCCGTGGGTGAAGCCACGGGCGCGCTGGACACCATGCTGGAGAAGATCGCCGACTTTTACGACGACGAGGTGGACGCTGCGGTGGCGGCGTTGACCTCCATGCTCGAGCCCCTTCTCATGCTTTTTCTCGGAGGCGCCATCGGCGGCCTGGTCGTGGCCATGTACCTGCCCATCTTCTCCATGGCGGGAGCCGTGGCAGGCTAGCTACGCGTTTCATGACCACACATCCCGGCAGGAAGACAGCCCCCACGGAGCTCTCGAGCCGACTCCAGCGGCTCATGTTCGTCCGGGTCCTCATCGTCTCCGTGCTCCTGGGGGCGTCGGTGTTCGTCCAGGTTCGGAAGACGAGCACCTACTTCGGGGACATCCAGACCTCCCACTACGTTCTGATCGGCTGCGTCTACTTCCTGACGTTCATCTACATCGTGCTGCTGAAGCGGCTGCGGAACCTGAACCGCCTCGCCTACGCGCAGCTCCTGATCGACACCTTCCTGATCACCGCCTTCATCTACACCACCGGCGGCATCGAGAGCTTCTTCTCGTTCCTCTACATCCTGACCATCATCGAAGCGAGCATGCTGCTGTACCGCCGCGGCGGCCTCATCGTGGCTTCCAGCAGCAGCATCCTCTACGGCGCCCTGCTGGACCTGCACTACTATCAGCTGATCGCACCCTACGGCACACTGATGAGCCCGCCCTCGGACGATCAGGGCGCCTACATCCTGTTCCGGATCCTGGTCCACACCGCCGCCTTCTACCTGGTGGCCATGCTCAGCAGCTATCTCTCCGAGCAGATCCGGACGAGCCGGGACGAGCTCGAGGCCACGAAGGTGGACATCAGCAAGCTGGAGGTGCTGAACGAGCGCATCGTCCAGAGCATCGCCTCGGGGCTGATCACCGTGGACGGAAGCAACAGGATCATCCTGTTCAACCCCGCCGCCGAGGCCGTGTTCGGCATTCCGTCCGGAGAGGCGAACGGACGCCAGCTGAACGAGCTCCTCCCCATCCTCGCCGACCACATGGACCCCGAGGCATCGCTCCGCGAACGGCGCAGGGCGCCGGCCATCACGGACATCCCCTTCAGAAACCACAAGGGTGAGGACCTGTTTCTCCGCCTCTCCGTCTCCCCTCTCAGCATGCCCGGCGGGGAAGCCATCGGGCGGATCCTCGTCATTCAGGACCTGACGGAGATCAAGAGAATCGAGCGGGAGATGCAGCGGGTCGAAGGCCTGGCCATGGTGGGGGAGCTGGCCGCGGGCATCGCGCACGAGATCCGCAACCCCATGGCCTCCATCAGCGGGTCCATCCAGGTCCTCAAGGAGGGCCTGGAGCTGAACGAGGACGAGGTCACCGGCCGCCTCATGGACATCGTGATGCGCGAGGTCAATCGACTGAACCACATGGTGAACGACTTCCTCCTCTATGCGCGCCCGCAGAAGGCCACGACGCGGAGGTTCGAGCTGAACACGCTGATCCGGGACAGCCTGGAGCTCTTTCTGAACACCGGGGGCGCCTCCGACGCGATCCGCGTGGAGAGCAGCCTGGGAGAACCCCTCTTCATGGAATCCGATCCCGAGCAGGTCAAGCAGGTTCTGTGGAACATCCTGCGGAACGCACGGGAGGCCCTGCCCGAGGGAGGGGCCATCCACATCGAGACCCGCCTGGAAGACGCGGCCGAT
>Ga0207797_1001845_pt1 | contig 15104 bp, 12 predicted proteins | sample PRCRCaboRojoPR_6_FD_187275 | JGI IMG/M metagenome (GOLD analysis project Ga0207797, IMG submission 187275) | Marine sediment microbial community from Cabo Rojo, Puerto Rico - PR CR 10% Liquid 1 (SPAdes) | ecosystem: Environmental > Aquatic > Marine > Coastal > Sediment | place: Cabo Rojo, Puerto... | reverse complement strand
TCCATCAAGGCAACGGCGGCCTGCCCCCCCTCCAGCCACCAGTCATCTGGCCACTTTACCAAACGGTCCGACTGTCCCGTGCCCGGGAAGTCGAGCGCCACTGCGTGGTACCGCTCACCAAACGTCGCCAGCTCACTCACATGCACAGCAGAGGAAGCCGTATTGCCGGGCAGGATGATCAACAATCGACCCTCACCCTGCTCACGATAGAACAACCGACGATGACGGTGCGAGAAGTAAGGCATCAGTCCCCCTTTTCTTGCTCAGAACTCGCCTTGAACGAATCAGACTCTGACTCTTGCACGGGTCCTTCAGTTCTCTCCAGCGCCCGTCTCAAGCTAGAGCGCTTGAGCTTCTTCTGCTTGATGAGATACCGCCAATCCGGCGCATAGTCGTACATCAGCTGGTAATAATAGTAGTTGACCTGCTCCAGGACGGCCAGCCCCCAAAGGGCCATACTGGCCACGAGGTCGAACGTGGAGGCGAAAGACGTGCTCATCAGACCTTTCACCGCCAGAGATATGGGCAGCAGCCCGATCAATATCCAGTTCAGCCTCTTCAAGACTCTGAACCAGCGGAGATGCTTTGTCTCGATCTCGGCCTCCGTCCGCAACGCTTGGAGCTTCAGCCACCAGTAGGCAGAGCCCTGCCACAGCAACCAAGTGACCAGCCCGACGCTGTAGATGGTAGATGGACCCACTGATCGCTGGAGGGCTCTCGCGTAGAAGACTATCAGCGCGGGGAAGAAAAAGCTGTCAAACAACTCCCAGGTCCACAGGGTGCGCAGTCTCCTGGCCAGCCTCTCTCTGTTCTCTCGATAGGAACCAACTTTGTCCATCATACCCCAAATCCTATACGGGAAAGCCGAGCAGCGCATCTGCCACCCGGTCAGTTTTCGGCCTGGATACATGGACAGTCTTCCACCTGTTCGGGCGACCAGGTCGTCTTCCGCAAGACAAGCGCTCAGTATGCACGGAGTTTACCCAGAGCCGGAATCATATGATTGCCTTCGCGCTCCAACTTCACCACCTCCGCGAACGCCCTATGAAATTCGTCACTCCTCGTGATAGCATCCCCGTGGTCCGCCTCGGGGATCTGCCGTCGGCGGAGGTGAGAAAAGCGCTTGCGGTACTTCTCCGGCATCTCACTGCCCCACGTCTCGTCCTCGGTCCCAATGACCTGTAGCACCGGGATGTCGAGTCGTACTTCCTCCGGGATTTCGGCATTAGCCGGATCAAGCGTCGCGTTGAACTCGTACATCACCGAGTCCAGTCTCTCCTCCGGTGTATGGCGCAGCACTTCCTTGAAGTGCTCCCAGCGCTCCTTTCGTGTCGGGTTCTCCCAGTCGTACATGAAATCATAGTCGATGTATTCCGGCTCTTCTTTGCCAATCTCCCGCCGATACATCAGCTTCATAGCCGCCGGCACCAGCCCGATGTTGATCAACCAGTTCCACGGCCAGGCAATCTGCTCGAGCGTAGGTGAAGAACTCATCAATCCCACCAGCTGAATGCGATCATCCAGATACGCCAGCGTCAACGCAATCGGTCCCCCCGTCGAGAGGCCCAGCACGTCCAGCTGCTCCTCAACGTCCAATGCATCGAGCAGCATTTTCATATCCCGCGCTTGATCGCGGATAGTCGGCTTCCGCGTCCACGGCGAGCTGGCACCGCAGCCCCGTCGGTCAGGCATGATGACCGTGTCATAGACGTCCTGGTCGATCAACCAGCGTGAGGGACGCTCGACGATAGTGTGGTTCCCCACCGTGCCGGAGCCGTGAACGTAGAGCGCTGTGCGTCCCTCCCGACGTGCGTGGCGCAGCGTCGCCACGTGCAGCACCACGTCCGGGGCAATCTCGACATCTTCCACGGTCTCCCTGATGTCCGGATTCTCAACGCGTCTTAACATAGCCTGAACTGTTACCTCCCTGCTAGACTTCCTCTCAAACTCTCCCTTTGCTCTTCCCGTCCCGTCCGCTCGCCCTCCCCAGGCGATTTCTGCCCTTACCATCTCTCATCGGCCGATGCAGGTGTTCCCGACCAGCGTCCGTGATACTCAACTGTCCATCTCCTACCAGCCAACCGCGCTCGAAGAGCTCGTCCATGCTCCGCCCGATCATCCTTTCGGTCTGGTCTGCATGGAGCTGCTGGGGCAGCCCCAACTCCCGCAGCATCGGGTTGTCGCTGAAGTCGAGGGCTTGGCGCGCCTGGTCGATCAGCTCGCCGCGCGTCCCCATTTCCTGTGTCGCGACCAGGTAGAGCATCCAGTCCTGTAACTGGGTCTGTCGGAACTGGTCGTACCACTCGGGGAGCCCCATCTCGTAACGAGAGAGATCCACCGCGTCTTCCCCGAACGAGCGAACGGTCTCGATGAACAACTCGACCGCGCTCTTGAGGATCAGGATGGCCACGGCTAGGCCTACGAGCGTATCCAGCAGCGGAAACCGGAGCAACGACGCGATCAGTCCAGCGGTGACGCTGGCGGCCACGATAACGTGGTTGCGCGAGTCTACCGACTGGGTGATGAGCGCTAGGCTGCCACTGCGCAGGCCCGCGATGCGCTGGTAGAGATACAGCGCCCAGCAAACCAGGGCCGATAGAATCACTGCCAGGAACGTGAACCAATCCACCTCTGGATCAACCGGGACGAAGAAGCGGTGCACAGCCTCGTAGAGGGTGAAGCCACCACTGCCGAGCATCAGCAGCACCAGCACGGCGTTGGCGGCCCACTCCCTGTCAAAGCGCAGCCCGAGATAGACCAGCACGCTGGAGAGCCCGTCGAGGAGTGTGTCCGTGGCATCGTTTAGTAGTCCCACGCTGCCCGAGAGAAGCGCGGCCGGCAGCTTGAGTGCAGCCAGTCCCAGGTGCACGCCCAATCCGATCTGAGAGACGGTCTGAGGTCGAGCAAGCCTGCGTAGCAGATCCCGCGACCTGCGTATGTCGGCGAGCGGCTTACGCGCCTCCTCCCGCCCCAGGGGAGTCAACGCATAGCGATCATCCTCGCGCACCACCCAACCCCGGTCCACGACAGCCTCCACTCCGTCCTCTATGCGCTCGGCCATGCGTCCGTGACGCCGTTCCATGCGCCTGGTCACACTGAAGAAGCCCAGCAACCTGACATAGCTGTAGAAGTGATCCTCGATCTCGGAAAGCGCCTTGGGACCGTCCCACAAGGCCGCGGCGATCTCCCAGCTCTGACCATACTCTTCTTGTGTCTTGCCAAATGCGTTCTGCCCTGGCATATCTCATCCTTGGTGGCTAACTCTGTCAGTGAACGCGTACGCCTCCTCACCAACACTCTCGCTGTTTTTGTCGGAAGGTCGGCAGCTAGCCGCCTACGCACTTCCGATGCGGCTCTGGGTCACTTCCGAAACACTCGAATGCCGACTCTATCAACACGTGCCCCTCATTCGGTAGCGCATACCGTCGTCCCGCGATCCGTGAGCCGTCAATCAGGTTTTCCATCGAAGCACACGACGTCATTCCGGACCAGCCAGTCCCCGTCAAACGTCATTGCTCGCGGTTCGGCATCCAGGATCGTTTCGTCGCCAACGTCGCGCTGAGCGCTGATATGGAGATGGGGCTCGGTCGTGTTCCCGCTGTTTCCGATCTCGCCGAGCCGATCGCCGACGGTCACCCACTCCCCGGGTCGCACGGCGACGCTGCCTTGCTTCAGGTGAGCGAGCAGGATGACAGCCTCGTCGCCGCACGTGAGCAGGACGTAGTTCCCAGCCTTGTTCACCGTATCGGTATCGGGAGGGATCAGATCAGGCAACTCGTTTTCCGTGGCCACTACCTCGCCCTCGCACGGCGCGTAGACCGGCTCCCCGAAGATGGCGTAATCCTCCAGGTTCTCCGGGAAGAAACCTCGTGCCCGATTTCCCATTGGGTACAGCTTGAACACATCCAAGCCCCACATCTGCCCCCGCCACGCGCGCAGATCCGGTGCTGCAACCTTCATGTGTCCATTGATGATCTTCCGGCTTCCGCCATGGGCGATGTGGAAACAACCACCACGGAAGGGAAAGGTCAGCGCCACTGGTTCGCCCGGGACACTCAGCCCTCGCAGGCTGTTCGCCAATGGGACGGCTGTCCCCGCTATGACAAGAATCGAGGCGACAACAGGGATCCAGCTCCTACCCTCCGGACGTACCCACAGCGGTTGCCGGAAGGCTCTCACACCGGAGGTGATAAACGCGACGCCGAACAGAACCCACATGACGGTGCGTCCCCAGGTGCTGAGGAATGACCAATCGAGAAGTCGATCCATCAATAGAAGCAAGGAGCCGACGGCCATCGTTCGGAGCATCCAAGCGCCGAAGCTCAACGTACTTTCCCATGCTTGCCAGGCGACCAGCAACGCTGGGATGAGGACGAGCTGGACAAGATTGACAACGGTGATTACGCGATAGCTCAATTCGACTCCCCTCCCTGGACCAATCATACGCTTCTTCTTCGCAGGTAAATCTCACAACAAGCTCCTCCGACGTCTCAGCCGTCGGCCGCCCTGTGTCAAATGATCCAGTCTGTCCACAGACACGCTGAAAGAGTACCATGCGTGGCGCCCTGGTGCACTGTCCAGCCGGGGAGTTTCGGACCTGCATAGCTGGTCAGTGGGTGACCTGGTCAGATGACCAGGCGTCGCGCTGCAACAAGGGAAGGGTCAGGTCAGCCCCGGAAGAGTCGCAGGGCGAGAAGGCAGCGACTGCGGGTCTTCGAATACGTGAGATGCTATCAGGAGCCGGCCAGCTCTCCTGATTGTGTGATCGGAGCCTTCAATACCGAGCGCCTCATTGGGGATCACCTACTGTCAGATGGCGAATCTCCCCCTCCTGCTGCCACTTTTCATCGCTGGTCATCTGTTCCGGCCCGAATAGAGCGACCGCGACCCCGACCATCAGCCAGGCTGCGATCAGCACCGCCACGCGCATACTGATGAGCCCCTCCTCGGCATCCAGCGGCAGCAAGCCTGGGGCTGCGTTGACCGCGCCGTGGAACAGCATAGCCGGAAGGAGGCTGCCGCGCGTGTTGTTGAAGATCCAGGTCAGTAACATAGTGACCGCGGGACCGAGTAGCACGTACCAGAGCCAGGGTAGCTCGCTCTGGGTTGTGCCGGGCAGAAAGAAGTTGGGAATGTGCCATAAGGTCCAGATCACAGCCAGGATCAGCGATGATACGAGCGCGTTGTATCGAGCCTGCAGCCGTGGAAGTGCAAACCCGCGCCACCCCAGCTCCTCCTGCCCGCCGAACAGCAAAGCGATGACCAGCACGGTCGCCAGGACGAGGATGGGCGAAGGCGCTTCCCACCCCTCTACCGGGGAGCCCCCTGCCACCAGGTAGAGCCCGTAGGCCGCGACGACGAGCAGGAAGGGGATTAAGAGCGCCACCAGGTACCAGCCGACGTGAACCCGCCAACGGAACAGGCGGCCAATCCAACGTCGGACGCCCGATCGCCCCTCGACGACCCCGGTCACGATCCAGGCCGCCACCGCCGGGCCAAACGCGCTCACCACGACGAAGAGGAGCGCGAAAGGTACCCCCGCCTCGCCCAGAATCGTCAGAGGAAGCAGCAAGGTCCACGAGATCGCGTACGCAAGCACGAAAAAAGCCATCAGAGGATGTCGCCGGGTCCAGTATCTCGGGTTCACGGTGATAGTCTCTTCTCTCAATCCAATCTTAAGTCACAGCCAATCCGCTCCAGGTGCGTCTTAACATCCAGGCCGAATGGTTCCTCCGGCCCCTCGTAAACCACCCAGCCGACGCGGTACAGGGCATCGCTGTGGTGGACGAGAAACACAACCTGGCGCACCGGTCCATCTTCTCCACTCCTGTCAGACTCGCGTCGGCGCACCAACAACGCGCAGCGCACCGCCTGCGGAGGAAACGCTGGCGTGATCCTGTCGCCCTGCTCCGTCGAGCCCATGGCCGCGGTGAAATTCCACGGCTTCCTCGCCCCGACCACCGCCTCGACGCGGATCGCCTCGCCCAGCGCTCCTTCCTCTGCGATGTACTCCTCCAACTCCAAGCGCCAATCCGGCCCGCGGCGCACCTCCAGGGCGACAATGAAGCCCATCGCGAAGGCCAGCACCGCTATCGGAATCCCGAGCGCGACGATCCTCCGCCAGCTCACGTCATCTATCACCTCAATCTTGAGACCAGCAACTCGTCTCACCCACGATCTGCCGAGTCCATGTTACCGAGCAACAGCAAGCTCGCAACCAGGCTCCCCAAACCGATCGTCCCCCAGATTCCTACCTGTGCCAGGTCATCGGAGGCGCCTGCCCGCACAGCAGACACCGTGACCGCGGACAGGGCGAGCATGTAGACAGTGCCCTTCACGTTGAGGATCGTCGCCAGAACGTAGCCCCACGGCCGGCGCTGCCAGAGCCAGATCCCACCCAGCACGAACCAGGGCACCACCAGCGAGAGATCCAGGGCGAACACCACGTTAGTTACGTGACCCGTCAGTGTGACGATCTCCGGAACCTGGCCAGAGACGACGAAGCCCAGCGCTTCAGCGCCGTATACGGTAGTCAGACCGACAGCCACGAAGATCATATACCCGGCAATCCACTTGACCGGCGTCGTGCCCCGGAACTTGCGGCCGACGTCAGCGACATCCAGTCTCACCAGCGCGAACAGAAGGGCGAACATCGATAAGTCGAAGAGCGTAACGTAAAGCAGAAAAAGGCTGTTGAACGCCGTGCCGAACAAATAGTAGGCGAAATTGTAAAGTGTGTAGGCCAGCATCCCCAGCCACACCAGCTGGGCTCGCCCCGAGCCGCGCACCGAGAGTATCAGGGATACGACCAGCATCGGGAGGGCCACGATCAGCGTTACCAGGTCATTCCCATACCATCCAGCAACCAGAAGGGCATTGTCCTGGTACAGATCATCGATGAGCAGCCCCCCACCCGCTGCAATCAGGGTTAGAACTGCGATGAGCGCCGACAGAACGTAGGCCGATCTTGGTCCAGCGTTTGACATATTCGACTCCTCAAAGTGGGAGGTAGGATCCTCCAGCGCGTCCAGATGTTCGGTCCGGGCTAGCATAACATACAACACTCCCCGGTTAAACGGTCACCCGGGGAGTCTCAGACCTCAACAGCTGGACAGGCCGCCACCTGGACAGATGACCAGGCAGGTCAACATCTCCGTAGCGCTATCACGACTCGCGCGACGGATTTCGAGACTCCCATCAGGACGTTCCATCCGATGAACAGTACAACCGTCGGCGCCATGGTAAAGCCCAGCTCCCAGGTGTAGCCACGCCCCAGGCCCCGCAGCACCACGATGGGCAAGGCGTAGAATACACCCGCTCGGAGGATCGCGCCAGCGACGCCGAGCACCTGTAGCCGGGGGGCAGCCATCTGCCTTGAGCCATCGCTGTTCCCGTCATCAGAGAATCTAGCCAGCCACCAATGCAGATCGAACGCTACGACCGTCGCGATGACGGCCGTGAGTACCCAGTAGAACGTGCGCATCGCCGGCCCGTTGCTGGGCTCCTCGCCGGTCAATAGATCGGCGATCCCCTCCGGAATATCCGAGTACGCCAGCATCGCGGGCACAAACCCGTTCTGATTGATCAACACGGCGAAGCCGCATGATGCCTCCGGGAACAGCCAGGCAAAGGCCCGGAAGTTCTCCAATGACCCGCCATGGTGTAGCGTCAGCGCCCCTTCCCGGTCCTCAACGATCCAACCCATCGCGTAACCGCTGCCCGGAGGTGCCGCAGGTGTGTCGGGGCGGTGCATCCGAGCCACGCCGTCGGCCGTCAGGACGCGTTCGCCCTGGTAGACGCCGCCGTTGTTCTGGGCAATCAGAAAATGGGCCAGGTCCTCAGCAGTGGACACGATACCGCCTTCAGGCATGGTGTGCGTCGCCGCCCCTTGCCGCCGCGCGACGGGGAAGCCGAAGAATGTACCGTGCCCCTGGGCAGTGTCGAGCGCGGCGATATTCTCCAGTGTTGCAGCGCTGCCATTCATCTCCAGGGGGGCGAAGATGTGCGTCCGAACGTAGTCACCGTAGGACTGTCGAGACACCGCTTCCACGATCAAGCCGAGCGTAGCGTAGTTCTGATTGAAGTAGTGGAACGAAGTACCCGGCGTATCCACCGGCTCCGCCTGCCGCAAATCCCGCACTGCCTCTTCCAGGCTGGAGTCGGCCGGCAAGTCTGCCATATAGGTCTCCTCGGCAAGCCCACTCGTCTGGTGCAGCAGATGGCGCACGGTGATCGCCTGCGACACGTCTTCATTAGCAACCTGGAACCAGGGTAGATACGCCCGTACCGGAGCGTCGAGATCGACCTCCCCCTGCTCGACCAGCTGCATCACGGCCAGCGCCGTAAGAGATTTGCTGATCGATCCAATGTGGAACGGCGTCTGTGGCGTAACCGGGCGCCCATCTCCAGCGCTGCCATACCCTTGCAAATGGATAATCCGATCCCCCTCGGTGATAGCCAGCGCAAGACCGGGGATGCGATGACGGGCCATCTGCGCCTCGACAAAGGCATCGATCGCCGCCAGGTCCGGGTCCCCTCCTTGCGCACCCCGCGTGGACTCGACCAGAAGCGTGCCCGTCAGAATCAGCATCATGGCCGCCAGCAGAGCTCTAGTTCTGAGCCCCATCCTTCACCCCCCTTGGTCCAGCCTGCGAGCCGGACACTCGGGTTCCATCGACCTAGAAACGGAACCCCAGCAGGTTCCAGTAACTGAGAAACCAGCTGAAAGCGAAAGCAGTCACCGTCACCAGAGCGTACTGCGCGCGTCCCAGCCCCGACCAGGACTCGCCCCACGCTCGCGCCCCAAGGATAGGCAGACCGATCGTCATCGCCAACGAGACCAATGGCAGGACGAACAACGCCTTCATGCCCGCCGGCACGCCGAACTGGAGCGGCTGGGTGCTGATCAAGGTCACCGCCAGGACGAGAAAGGCCACGTTCAAGACGCTAACTCCAGATGCCAGCCATCGAGCCTGTCGCACAGCCGGTACCAGCTCTCGAGATCGCCCGCTCAGACGGCGGATCAGCGCCACCAACGGCCAGCCGAGCACAACCGTCAGGAAGATCAGCAGGCAGACGCCAAGCAGGACCTGATGAAAGGCCGGGTTCTGGTACCAGGCCGCCCTGTCGAAGGCTCCCGGCGTGTGCCCCCGGGCGAATAGGTGTGTGATGCGTCCTCTTCCATCCTCGCCGAAGGCGATCCGCTCCTCTGAGCCTTCCCGCTGGAACACCATCGGCTTGACCTCCACCCAGCGAGTCGTCCCTTCGCCGAGGCCAGTGACGACCAGCAAACCAGGGATCTCCTCAGCCGGCTGCACCCGCACCGGCGGCTGAGAGAGCAAGGACAGCTTGGCGACGCTGTGGCGAGCGTACCGATTGGTCAAGTACGTCCCGTTTACCCGGTCGAGCCGTTCCTGATAGCCCGGCAATCGAGCCAGGTCCTCCAGGGGGGTGTCCTCTTCTGGATAGTAATGATCGAGAAACGCTTCAGGGAGCTCCATCAGCAGCCCATCTTGAAAGCGTGTGTTGGATACCACAAAGAAACCCAGGTTCTCGTCTGGCAGCAGGACGGACATACTGCCGTAGCCCGTCGGATCAGCGCCGCCGTGATCAAGCACGCGCTGACCATTCTCCGTCCGCTCGGTGAAGCCGTAGGCCCAGCCCGCTATGTCGGGATGATTCGAGAAGTGGCGCCGGTGCATCAGCCGTGCCGTCTCCCCGTCCAGGATGCGCGCATCTCCATACTGCCCATTCTGGAGGTGCGCGATCAGGAAGCGGGCCATGTCGTGCGCCGTGGTGCTGAGCATCCCGGCCGGCGCGATAGGGGTGTAGAGCATTGGCCCCGCTTCCAGAGCCTGGGGATACGGGACCGCCAGGTCCGCAGCCAATTCCGCCGGAACCGGCTGCGCGAAGCTGCTCCGCTCCATCCTCAGCGGCTCCAGGATCTCCTGGGCCACGTACTCCTCAAACGGCAGCCCCGAGACCGTCTCGACGATGTATCCGACCAGCGCCAGCCCGTGGTTCGAGTAACTGGTCACCTCGCCCGGGGACATCACCCGCGGAGGCATCTCTTCTGCCAGGTACTCACCCAGCGGTCGAACGTCCCCTCGGCTCTCGGCGAACGTGCCCAGCAACTTTTCGTCGAACCCTGCCGTGTGGGTGAGCAGATGAGCCATCGTAACCGGCTCGGGGTAGGTTTCGGGGATCTGGAACCGTTCCAGGTATTGGTTGACGTCCTCCCGCAGGTCGATCTTCCCTTCTTCGACCAGCTGCATCACCGCCGTGGCGGTGAACAGTTTCGAGGTCGAGCCGATGCGAAAGACCGTCGTCTGAGGATCGACCGGTACGTCGTTCTCGAGGTCAGCGTACCCATATCCCTTGGCGAGGAAGATCTCCCCGTCCTTGACCAGCACGAACGCCACCCCGGGGACGTCCAGGGCTTCCATCCTCTCGGTGAAGAAGCCGTCCAGAAACGCCTCTAACTCTGCCGGATCGATGGGCCCTTGCCGTGCCCCCTCCACCGATGTCTCTGCGTCCGAGTTCGGTACCGCTCGCTCGTCGGGCGACGGCCTAATCGCAGCAGCTTGTGAGACCGCTGGCGCGAAGCCGTACCCAGCGACCAGCGCCACGACGACTAGCAGCATCCACTGGACGGTTCGTCTATGCATATCTACCTCTCTGCTTTTTCCCGATCCGTCAGTCTAATCATCCGTTGGCATACGTCTCGGGCAGTACAGTGTCACTGAGAATCCCGGAAAGCGCCTCGAACTGCTCGAATGCCACCGAGTGACCTGCGTTCTCAAACGTGTACACGCGTTTGATGGGAGCCTCCAGCAGGTCGAGCCATTCCAGGGCTAGATCTCGGCGCGCGTCCAGCTCGTGTTCGGCATCGAGGATGTAGACTGGTACCTTGAGCTGGGTCACGTCACGGCGGAAATCGGTGTCGAGCATTTGCGGCCACATCACGTCGAACAGATCCATCAATCCCCGTAGCACACCCAGCTTCTCCATGAACGTATACTCACTTGCCAGAATGCCCCAGGGGCCGATGCCCGCCGCCTGCCCTTTCTCGATGTACGCCGCCGGCGGCGTGTAAGGAGTCGCCAGGGCGTCATAATGGGTCATCACGAACGCGTTGGCGAAGGAGTCGTTGTACGGCGGATCGCCGAACGCCCGCATCTTGGCCGCCAGGGCATCGTCGCCCGTCTCGGCGGCGTACGCGAGCACCTCTTGATGCAACCGCCGCGTCGTCTCCAGCGGGTCGACCATCTGACCGCTGCCGATGTAGGCGTGGTAAAGCTCAGGATGCCGCTGCGCCGTGAGCACCCCTAGAAAGGTGCCATAAGACTCCCCCATCAGGTAGATCTTCTCCTCGTCGAAACGATCGCGCAGGTGCTCACTCAGTTCAGCCGTGTCGGCGATGGCCTGCTCCAATGTCAATGTCGACACCGGGTCTAGAGCCGGATGCGACTTACCGGTGCCCCGCTGATCCCAGCCCACGACAACAAAATCCCGAGTCAAATCCTCGAACAACACCCGTGAGTAGGGAAGATCGCTCTGCCCCGGTCCACCGCTCAGATAGAGCAGCACCGGGTTGTCTGTGCTTCGCCCCCGGATCGAGATCCATTGGTCGTGGCCTCCAAGGCCCACCTTCTCGAGGGTCGCGATGCTTCCCGGTATCGGCTCGCCATCAGGACCAACAATGGGCGGTGTGCTCGCCGGCCGCGCAATGAGCACCGCCAGCCCAATCGTGACCAGCGTGAGAAGGCCGACGGCCACGTAGCGCGCGGTGAGCGGCCCGTCGGGCGTCGTATTGGACGACAGCTGCCGGGCGAGCGTCAGCCCGTAGACGACACCGAGAACCATCGGCAGGAACGCCAGCAGTGCGTGGACGCCTCGCCCCAGGATGAGCGCGAGGATCCCGTACATCGTATCAAATCTGGGAGCGTCAACCAGAGGGCCGTCCGCACCCATCCGACCGAGCTCGAACAGGACACCGTAGGCCGTCGGGGCCAGCACCATGGCCCACGAGGAACGGAAGGTGAAGCCTACCACGCCGCCCACCACTAAGTTGACGACCATAACGATCAGCGCCTGCAGCGCCGTGACCGGGCCGCGGGGCATAGCGACGGCAGCGAGCAAGCCGACCAGCGCCGGCAATCCTGCCGCCACGGCAGCCCTGACCCAACGGCCTTGCCACACCTGGCGAGCCAGGGTAGACGTCTGGGATGCGGATGAAATGTCTTGTATGTGCGTCATGCGTTTTCTTCTCCGATTCTATGCATTCTCCCGAAAACAGCGTGCGCCTACTGCAGCACGAGTAACACAATCAAAATACTCACGTCGATCAATAGTCCGATTCAACCTCTCAGAACCCGCCCGTAACGCACCGCGTCCTCGCTAGGCATGTATCACCTCTGCCAACGGACGCCTCGGCGTGTGTGCCTCTTCGGGTTCGGCGTACCCCAGCCGGAAGGTATGCTGTGGAATCACGTCTGGCGCGGGGATCAACTCAGCGACATCAGCTTTGAACTCTGGAATCTCCAGAATCTGGCTCATCGGATGCACCCGAATACCCAGCGCCGTCGCCATCAGAGCGACCCGCTCGAACACCTGCCCTGCCTGAACGTGCGCCCTGCGTTCGCCTGTCGAGGAGCTGATCACACCCAGAACCGGTGCACTCATCAGAAGGTCCGAGTCTTTTTTGGCCGTCCCCTTGCCCATATTCAAGTAGGTCACAGCCAGTTGACCCGCTTTCGACATCAGCCACGGTGTGCCGAACACACCCTGCCCCATCCAATAGCCCAGCTCCTCCCGCCAGGCTGGATCGGCGAACTGTATAGCGTCGGCGCGCACGATCATCTCGTCCACCGCGCGCTTGATGGAGGACTGATCCGTCATGTGGAGCAGAATGTTCTCCTCGACGCAGCAGGCCTCCAGACGTTCCACGTCCTTTTCAGGGATTTCTCGACCGTCGTACACGTTGTGGTTGGTGCGCCGCTCTGGGATGGCCTCGAATAGCTCCGGTTGGCGAAAGCTCGAAGCGTGTTCTTCCTGCTCGAACGTGACCAGAGCGACCACATCATCTTCCTCCCCCTGCGGGAGGTAGGCAACCCGGTGCCCATAGCCGAAATGCTCGGCCGCAACCAACAGGTTCTCCAAAGCACAACCGATGCTGATGTGGAGCTCCCGCTGGTCGGCGTCGGCCACCCTCAGCCAGCGTGATTTGTCCGCGTACAGCCGAATCTCATCTTCGCCCACCGCGAAACGCCAGGGCTGCGTATTGTGGCTGGACGGCGCCAAGACAGCGTAGCGGAGCAGGTATGTCAGTTTCCCTTTGGTGTCGCATTCCTGCGGGAAACCCTTCTCGTCAACCTCCCAGGGCGTCGTCTTAGGGTCGTATCCGGTCGTCATCGCCACCTTCCTTTGTCTCTCTTCAGCAGTCTCGCTTCTACGAACGCCCATGCCGACCATACGATACCACACCTGGGTTCCCAGTGCACCAGTCAGACAGGGAGTCTGGACCCTGGTCAGGTGACCAGGGTCCCGGGAAAAAGGGATGGTTATGAGTGTGGTTCTGTCTTCGGCGAGGTCTCGCGCTCAGCAGGCGCGCGTGAGAGCCGTCAGGGACTGGAGCTCACGTGATGAAGAGAGTTGAGACGTGTCCAGCAATGCAGGCGCGTCCAGTCCGGATGCAGCTCAGACAACCCGGTATAGCTCTCTGGAAGTAACTCTCGCTTTCGCTGAAACAGGGAGGCCGCGGCTGAGAACTCAAGCACCGAGGCGAGACCAGAAACATCGTCCAGAAGCTCAATCAGAGCGGTATTCTTCGTCAGCCGCCCCGATCACCGTCGCTTTTCCATCGGCCTGAAACAACGCCACACCGCCGGCCCAGCGTCCCAGACGTATCCACAGCCAGAAGGCGATGAAGGCCTGTTGCAGTAGAAAAGTGAGTAACCACCAGGCTCGTGGAAAACGCGGCACTAGTGCCCACCGGTAGAGACCATAGAGGGCCACCCACGACACAAACGAGAGAGCGTACAACACAGCCACGTCCAACGGACGACGGAAAACGAAACTCACAGCCCGCCCAAGGGCTCGGAAAACGTTCCGTCTGTCGCCGACCACAATGGCGACGCGGGCCAGTTCCCACACCACGAGCCAGAGGAGTGCCACCACCAGCAGCACCGGGACGATCAGACCGGCCATCCACCCACCGATCGCAATCACGCCCGCGCCCGCGAGGGCCAGCAGAAGAGCGAACAGCAGGATCGTGCCGATAGCTTGAAGCAGCGCTACGAGCAGCAACGTGCCGAACCAGCGCCAAGAGGTACGCACGAAGCGCCGCAAGCGAAATTCATCGCCGTCGGCATAGATGCGCAGCGCGCCGCCACTCAGGAACGCGCCGGATAACCAGCCCGATAGCAGCACCGTGCCAATCGCCAGCAGTGCAGGCAATGCGATCGCTCCCGCGCCCCCCGCGAAGGCAGCTGCGCCTTCCTCGATGGGCGGCGTCGAGAGGGCCTCGATGACCATCCAGCCATCCACACCGTCGATGACGCTCTGAATGGCGGGACGCCGAGCCGGCGCCAACAGCACTACCGCCGCGGGCGCTGCAGCTACCAGCGCGCTGAGCAGGCCAACGACCACCATTACCACGACCAGCTCCCAGTAGCCCGCTGCTCGAGACACCCCTTCCCGATATGCGCGGAAACCATTCATCAGAGACCTCCCAGAGACAGCAGAGCGCTCTCTAGCATGCCGACCCAGCGGCTCACCAGCGCCAACCACGGTATGGGCTGCACCCGACGCGAGAGGCCGTTGTCAAACCATGCCAGATCAATCACTACCTCCCGCTCCGGGTCGATCTCGGCCTGGCAGACCGCACGGTCGGGATAGGACAGGGTCCGCTCCGCCTCCGCTCCGTCCCACGGTTCCGTCACGGCGCTGCCGTCGCAGAAGGTGACCAATACCTCCGTCGGGATCGCCAGATCACCCTGGCGCGTGAGGGTCACGCTGTGCGCATCAAGGTCCGTCACGGTGTAGTTGAGGACTCCATCACCGTAGACGAGCCCGTCGAAAAACCACGTCAAGTCCTGTCCGGA
>Ga0207797_1001844_pt1 | contig 15105 bp, 13 predicted proteins | sample PRCRCaboRojoPR_6_FD_187275 | JGI IMG/M metagenome (GOLD analysis project Ga0207797, IMG submission 187275) | Marine sediment microbial community from Cabo Rojo, Puerto Rico - PR CR 10% Liquid 1 (SPAdes) | ecosystem: Environmental > Aquatic > Marine > Coastal > Sediment | place: Cabo Rojo, Puerto... | reverse complement strand
CAGATAGACGGCCAGGACGCCCGCACCGTACCTCTGCGGCCAGTCCAGCCTGGGGGCAAGAAGCAGGCCCCATCCGGAGACGGCCAGCATCAGCGCGGCCAGGACAGCGGGAGACGCAAGTAACGCAACCATGATGCCAAAGAGAACACATGCCGGGCCGGGGAGCAAGTATCTCCGCCGCTTGTGCCCGGGCCCCCAAACGACAATTGTATCCCACATGAGAAAGCTGCTGATAGCACTCCCCGCCTACAACGAGGAGCCCACGGTAGCGTCCGTGGTGTCGGGCCTGCCCCGAAGCCTCTCGGGGGCAGACCGGGTGGACGTGGCGGTTGTGGACGACGGCTCCACCGACCTGACCGCACGGAAGGCGGCGGAAGCCGGCGCGAAGGTCCTCTCCCACGGCAGGAACCTGGGGCTGGGCGCCGCCTTCAGGACCGCCCTGGACTACGCCCGGGAGAACGGCTACCGATGGATGGTGACCCTGGACGCCGACGGTCAGTTCACCCCCGACTCGGTCCCTCGGGTGGCCGGCCCGGTGCTGGCGGGAGAGGCCGATCTGGCCACCGCCAGCAGGTTCGCCGACCCCGGGATGATCCCAAAGGGGATCGGCCGGATTAAGCTCTGGGGAAACCGGATGGTGGCCAGGCTGGTCAGCGCCCTCTCCGGAGTAAGGGTGGCGGACGCCACCTGCGGGTTCAGGGCCTACGGCCCCCGGGCGCTGGAGATGCTCAGCTCCTTCAGCCGTTTCACCTACACCCAGGAGGTGATAATCGACCTCGCCAGCAAGGGCATGCGCATCAGGGAGGTCCCGGTGGAGGTGCTGGCCCACCGGCCGGCGGGCGAGTCCCGCATCTCGGGTAACCTCTGGAGGTACGCGGCCCTCAGCCTGGCCGCCATGTACTCGGTGTCGCACGACCACCGTCCCTGGAGGTTCTACGGGGTCCCGGCGCTGGGCATGATGCTGCTGGGAGGAGCCGGCGAGCTCTTCGTCTTCGCCCGATGGCTGGCGGTGGGTATGGTGACGCCCTTCAAGGGGGTGGCCATCGCTGGCCTCTTCCTGGTTACCTTCGGGGCCATCTTCGGCCTCTTCGCCTCCCTGGCGGACACCTCCTCCCACAACCGCAGACTGTCCGAGAGCATACTGGCCGACCGGGTGCGCAGGCGCCGCGAGGAGCTGGAGGCCGTTGACGACGGCTGATTCCGTGAGAGCCGGGCCCTGCCTGTCGCTGCAGGGGGTGGCGAAACACTTCGCCCCCCGGCGCAGCCTGCTGGAGATAGCCCACTTTCGCAGCCCCGAGAGGCTGGACGTGTTCGCCGGGGTCGACCTGCAGGTGGAGGCGGGAGCCATAGTCTGCCTCATGGGACCCAACGGCTCCGGCAAGACCACCCTTCTGCGGCTGGCGGCGGGGGTCCTGCTTCCGGATGCGGGAAAGGTCAGGGTGCTGGGCCGGAACCCGGCGGCCTCGGCGCCGGCGCGGTGCTCAATCGGGTTCCTCTCATCCTCGGAGAGGAGCTTCTACTGGAGGCTGACCGCGGGACGCAACCTTCGCTTCTGGGGCAGCCTGCAGGGTCTGCACGGCAGTCGGCTGGAGAGGGCCGTGGAGGAAGCCGCGGCCCTGGCGGAGTGCCGGGAGGTTCTGGACCGGAGGTTCGAGAACGTCTCCACGGGGATGCGGCAGCGGGTGGGTCTGGCCAGGGCCGTTCTGCACGATCCCGATGTTCTGCTCCTGGACGAGCCCACCAGGAGCATGGACGCCAAGGCGGCGGAATCATTCTACACGGTGATCCGCCGGCTGGCGGAGGGGGGCGCCGCCGTTCTGATGTCCACCCACAGCCCATCGGAGGCCGCCCGCCTGGGCCGACGCACAGTCAGGATAGAGGACGGGACCCTGCTGGAGGTCGAGCCGGGTCGGATCGGAGCCGTTGAGCTGACCATAGACTTCGAGGGCGTGGCGGAGGCGCCGCCGCCTGCGGGGATGTCCCTCTTCCCGGGGAAGCTGCTCTGCCCGGCAGACAGGTTGGCCGCCGCGCTGGGCTGGCTGGAGGATGCCGGTCTACGCATCCTGGGAGTCTCCAACTCGGAGGGCGCCGATGACCGGGCCTAGGACCGCGCTGGCCGTGGCGGGCAAGGAGATGCGCCTGGCTCTCAGCTACCGCCTGTCCTTCGCCATGGGCGTGGTCGGCTCCTTCCTGGGGGCGGCCATGTTCTACTTCCTGGCCCGCCTCGTGGACCCCGGGGCCTCCTCCCCCCTGGCCAGGTACGGGGGCGACTACTTCTCCTTCGTGATAATCGGGATCGCCTTCCAGAGCTACCTGGGCCTGAGCATGGACACCATGGCCTCCTCCCTGCGGCGCGAGCAGCTGCTGGGAACTCTGGAGTCGGTGGCAGCCACCGGTACGCCCCTGCCGGTCTTCGCCGCCGGCGGCGCCATGTGGCAGTTCGTCTTCGCCTCCTACCGCGTGGTTGTCTACCTGCTCTTCGGATGGCTCTTCTTCGGCCTCAGCCTCTCCTCGGCCAACCTCCCTGCGGCCCTGCTGGTCCTGGTCCTGAGCGTCGCGGCCTTCGCCGGAGTGGGCGTGGTGTCGGGCAGCTTCATACTTGTGTTCAAGCAGGGAGACCCGGTCCGGTGGCTCTACGGGGGAGCGGCAACGCTTCTCGGCGGCGTCTACTTCCCGGTGCAGATGCTTCCGGACTGGCTGCGCCCGCTCTCCGTGGTCTTTCCCATCACCCACGCCCTGGAGGCCATGCGGAAGACGGTTCTGCTGGGGGCGGGGGTGGGAGAGGTCTCGGTGCGGCTGCTGGTCCTGGCCGGATTTGCGGCGGTGAGCATACCCGCCGGGGCCCTGGCCTTCGGATGGGCGCTGCGGAGAATAAGGCTGGACGGAACCCTGGGAAGCCACTGACCGGCAAGAGGAGGGGCCCCGCCGAAGCGAGGCCCCCCTGCCGGGAACCGAGTAAGGGGTTGGTGCAGAAGATACGTACTTCTGACATTCTCGTTCCCAGTACCGATTCTACAAACATCTGCGGCGAAGTGCCAGTTCCCGCCTAGACCCGGAACAGCAGCCGGGAAATCGCCCGAAGGGCCCCCGACCCCATCCTGTCCATCATCCACGACTCGGTAACCCTCTTGGAGAGGAACGACATGGTGGGGAAGGAATGCTGCAGCATCATCATCCTGTAGATGGGCACCTTCTCCTGCATGGCCAGTCCCCACTCGTTGATCATCTCTCCGGAACCCTCTCCGATCACCGTGGCTCCCAGAACCCTCCCCCGCGGAGACACGAAGGCCCTGACGTACCCGGTATCGACTCCCTCGGCTATAGCCGCGCCGTAGTCGCCGTAGCGGGCCTCCACGGTCTCGAACCTGGCCCCCCGGCCCTCCAGGTCCCGCTTCAGCTCGCCCACGTGCGACACCTGGGGTTCGGTGAACACCGTCCACGGTACCGGGTACCTGCGGAATCTGAGCCCGAAGGGGCCCGGCAGCATGCAGTTCATGAGACCCAGCATGCCCTGGTGCATGGCCGAGTGGGAGAAGAGGCTGAAACCGTTGACGTCACCTACCGCGTAAACGCTGCGTGAACTGGTTCTCAAGTGGCGGTCCACCCTGATGCCCCCCCGCCCGTACTCCACTCCCGCGGCCTCCAGGTTCAGCCCCGCGGTGCGGGGACAGCGGCCGGCGGCCACCAGGAGCCTCTCCGCCCGCAGCTCGCCGCAGGCGTCCGACTCCGCAACCATTTCTCCCCCCACCTGCCGGACGGAGGTCAGGCGGCAGCCGTTGAGGACCCGGACCCCCTCCGACTCCAGGGCCTCCTGCAGCAGGTCTCCGTCCTCCCGGTCGGCGAAGGGAAGAAGATGGTCGTCCATGTGCACCACAGTGACTTCGCTGCCCAGCCGGCGGAAGGCCTGGGCCATCTCCGATCCGATGGCCCCGCCCCCCAGTATCAGCAGGGACTGCGGCGGCCTGTCCAAGTCGAAGACGTTCTCGTTGGTGAGTATGTCCACTTCCGCGATGCCCGGCACCGGCGGAACCAGGGGGTCGCTTCCGGTGGCCACGAAGACCTTCCTGGCGGTGATCCGACGGCCGTCCACCTCGACGGTATGGGGGCCGGCGAACCGGGCCGAGCCCTCCCCCAGGACCAGGTCGACCTTGTCGAACATGCGCATGGTCTTACGGCTGTTGATGAACTCGATCTTCTCCCGAATCCTCCCGAAGACCTCCTGCACCTCCGGGGGCCGGCTCGCGCCCAGCTCCATGGACGGGAAGCGGCTGACGGCATGCCGAAGGGAAGCCGTCCTGAGTAGCGCCTTGCTTGGGATGCAGCCGGCGTTCATGCACTCCCCGCCTATCCTGTCGCGTTCCACGGCGCACACCCGCAGGCCCATCTCGGCCCCCATGGCGGATACGGCCATTCCAGCCGGCCCCAGTCCGATGCTCAGCACGTCGTAATCGTATCGCAAGCGGCCTACCTCCGTATTCTCGGCGGCCCATTCGGGCTCTTCTGCTCTTCGGACCTTCTGGACATCATCCTGGCCATGAGGTCCAGCTCGGTAGCCATCTCCATGTATCGAAGAACCATGTCGTCGTCCGGCACAGTCACCGGCTCCAGAGTGAAGCTCAGCACCCACCTGCAGCCAGCTTCAAAAAGGCTGTCCACTGCAGCCTGCAGACGGCCGGATCCCACCGCCACGACAGCGATGGCACTTCCCCCCCTTGCCGCGAAGTAATCGGGCATCCGGGAGATCGGCCACACCTCCACTCCTCCCACAGATCTCCCCGTCTTCCTTCCGTCCGCATCGAAGGCGGCCGCGAAGCGGTAGGGACCCCCGGGTATGCCCGAGGACAGCAGGGCCTCCCCCAGCCTGCCCATTCCCACCATGGCCAGCTCCGGAGGCGGGGACAGACCCATAGCCTCTCTCAGACTGTCCAGAAGCGACCGGGCGTCGTAGCCCCGCCCCCTCTTGCCCAGGTAACCCAGAGACGCCAGGTCGCGCCTTACGGACTCGGGGGACTTCATGCACCGCCCCGCCAGGTACGACGAGGTGACCCATCGCTTTCCGCTGTCCAGGGCCATGCCCAGACAGCGCATGTAGCGGGAGATCCTCCTCCTGCTCGCTTCCGGAATGTGCCCCGGCTCCATGGCCCTCCATTCTTGTGAAAGTTCAAACTTGAACAATTATATATCTAAAGCGGTCCGGGCGCAAGCGCCGGTCTCCGACCGCGGCCGCCTGCGCCCGGAAAGTAACCCGACCGCTACAGCTGTCCGTGAACCGCCTTGCCACCTACCAGCGTCAGCCGCACCCCGCTCATGAAGTCGAAGGGGTCATCCTCGAAGACGGCCATGTCAGCGTCCTTTCCGGCCTCCAGCGAACCGATCCGGCCGGACAGCCCCATTATCGCCGCCGGTACGGCGGTGACCGCCCGAAGCGCCGCCTCCCGGCTGACTCCGTGGCGTACGCAGTTGCGGATGTCGTCGATCAGGGACCCCACCCTCTTCACCGGAGCGTCGGTCATCACGGCGAAGCTCACTCCCGCCTCCTCCAGCTTTCGGGCGCCTTCCATGCTGGCGTTGCGGAGCTCCACCTTGGGCTTGGTGCCGTCCAGGGGGCCGATGATGACGGGGATCCCCTTCCGGGCCAGGAAATCGGCAATCAGATGGCCCTCGGTGCAGTGCTCCACCACCAGGTCCAGGCCGAACTCCTCCGCCACCCGCACCGCAGACTGTATGTCGTCCATCCTGTGGGCGTGGGCTCTGAGGGGAACCTCCCGGCGCAGTACCCGAAGGACAACCTCCCTGCGGTAGTCGGTCTTGAAGGGGGCCCGGGCCTCACCCTCCTTCAGGGGAGCCGTGCGGTGATGCTCCTTCCGCTCCCCGTAGAGCCTGGCCTCCATCAGCGCCATCCTCAGCTTGGCCGTAACCCCCATCCTGGTTACCGGCATCTTGCCCTTCTGGCCGTACACCCTCTTGGGGTTCTCTCCGAAGGCGCACTTGAGTCCCACGTAGTCGGATATGGTCATCTCCTCGGTGATGTTGCCCCCGGTCTTCAGCGCCGCGATCTGCCCGCCTATAACGTTGGCGCTCCCCGGTGCTATTCCCAGGGTGGTTATGCCGGCCTTCCGGGCGTCACCGAAGGCCTCGTCGTCGGGGTAGATCCCGTCCAGGGCCCGGATCTCCGGGGTGAGCGGGTCGCTGTAGTCGTTGCCGTCCATGCCCACCTCGCCCACCCCCTCGTTGAAGACGCCCACGTGGCAGTGGGCATCGATTATGCCGGGGGTGACGTGGCATCCGGCCAGCGAGCTGATCTCTTCGGCGCCTTCGGTGGGGACGTCCCTGCCCACGGCGGCGATGATTCCGTCCCTGACGACTACGGTGCATCCCTCTATCGTATCGTTGCAGACCGTATGAGCCGTAACATCGGTTATGGCGTAGTGCATTTCATCTCCTTTCGATCAGACAAATATATTTGGGCGCATCCTGCGGTCAACGGTACTAGCGCTCGGGAATGCCGCTGGGGGCCAGGGAAGCCTTCCGACGCCTCCTCTCGGAGCTGTAGACGGTCCAGTAGGTGGAGCCCAGGATCAGCGCCGCCCCCAGCCACCCGGACGCGGGAAGCGACTCGCCGAAGAGCAGAACGCCCCCTGCCGCCGCCACCACCGCCTCGCCAATGTAGATAAGAGCGGAGGGGGCCGCGCCCAGCAGCGGCTGCCACCGCAGCTGCCACATGACCACCAGGACGGTGGCGGGCAGCGCCAGGTAGAGAAGGCCCAGCAGCTCAGGCGCCCCGAGGTCGGAGGTTCCCCATCCGGTGGCCAGGGCGGCGGCCAGGGAGACCACGCCCACTACCGCCAGCTGCACCAGGCACAGCCCCAGCTCCTCCCCCCTGACGGTGTATCGGTCGATGAGGGCCAGGTGGACAGCCCAGCACAGCGCGCTGCCGGCGGTGAGGGCGTCGCCGGGGTTCAGACCCCCAGCCGGATCGGCCAGCAGGTACATCCCCGCCATGGCCGCTGCCGCAGGCATGAGGGTCCTCGCCCCAACCCTCCCCCATCCGGTAACGGCCAGCACCAGGGGGGTGAAGACCACGTAGAGGGAGGTGATGAAGGCCGATTTCCCCGCGTCGGTGTGCACCAGTCCGGCGGTCTGCAGGAAGTAGCCGCCGAAGAGGACCGCGCCCATCAGCGTTCCCCGAAGCAGCACCCGGCGGCCGGGAAGCCCGCCCCTGCGAAGGGCCAGTGGGGCCAGCAGCGCCGCTGCGGACAGGAATCGGAGGGCCACCAGCTGAAGCGGAGGCACGCTCCTCACCAGAGGCTTGATCACCACGAAGGTCATGCCCCAGAAGAAGGTGGCGATGCCCAGCATGAGCGCTGCCCTGGTCCGCTCCCTCATACCCCCAGCCCCTGTCTTTCCGCAAGCCTCTCTCTGACGCATAGTAGAAGCAGGATCCGAAGCGGTATCATAACCACCGTCCAGGCCGGCGGTACCGTCTTCCGCCGGGACGATGGAAGGGAAAGCTCCGCCATGGCAGGCCAGGCAGCTGATGCGGAAGCCCACAGGCGCAACGCAGCAATACTACGGATACTCAGGTCCATTGGCTCGGCACACAGCATCCGGCAGCTCATCACGCTGCTGGCTCGGGAGACCCGCATCGTCCTGAACTGCCAGAGGGCCAGTGTCTTCCTCTACGATCCCGACGAGGAGGAACTCTGGTCGCTGGTGGCGGAGGGCGAGTCGGACGAGATCCGCTTTCCCGCCGACACGGGAGTCGCCGGACACGTCTTCGAGACAGGACAACCCCTGGTGATAGCCGACGTCCCATCAGACCCCCGGTTCAACCCGGAGATAGACGCCCGCACGGGGTTCACCACCCGCCAGCTCATCACCGCCCCCATCATCGGCCCCGGGGGCGAGAAGGTGGGCGTCTTCCAGCTGGTGAACAGGCTGGAGGGGGATTTCGACGCCGGGGACCTGGAGTTCCTGGAGGCCATAGCCGGGGAAGCGGCGGTCACCATACAGAACTTCCAGATGCTGGAGAGCCGGCGCCGGATGTTCGAGGGGCTGGTGAACGCCCTGGCGGAGTCCATCGAGTCCCGGGATCCCCTCACCGCCGGCCACAGCTACCAGGTGATGCTCTACTCGGTGGAGGCCGCCCGGGAGCTGGGTCTGGACTCCGGGCAGATAGAGACCATCAGGTACGCGGCCCTGCTGCACGACTACGGCAAGATCGGCATACCCGACAGCATACTCAAGAAGGACGGAGCCCTCTCAGACGACGAGAGGGCCATAATACGAACCCACGTCGAGCACACCGAGAGGATTCTCTCCAGAATCGAGTTCGAGCGGGGGCTCCGGGACGTCCCCCGCTTCGCCGTGGAGCATCACGAGCGCCTTGACGGCTCGGGCTATCCCAGGGGTCTGACCGGGGAGGACATCTCCCTGGGGGGCCGGATAATCGCCGTGGCCGACGTTTTCGAGTCCCTGACATCCCAGCGCCATTACAGAAGCCCCATGCCCCTTCCTGAGGCCCTGGCCATCATCCGCAAGGGGGCCGGAGAGCTTTTCGACCGGGAGGTGGTGAAGGCCTTCGTCAGGGTCCTCTCCAGGCTCGGCCTCGCGGAAGAGCCGGAGAAGAAAGCTTGAGCGACGTGTCCACCGCGAGGGCGCTGGCACGCCTGCTGAAGCCCGACTCCTTCACCGTGCGCCTGATCCTGGTGGCCGTGGCCTCGGTGCTGGGGACGTTCCTCCTCTCATCCACCGGCATCGTCAGGCAGTGGGAATGGACCCTCTTCGACTACCGGCACCGCCTGACCCCGGACCCGGAGGGCGCGGATGACTCCATTGTCCTGGTGGTGCTCAACGGCGACTCCATGGACCGGCTCTCCTGGCTCTCCTGGCCCTGGCCCCGGCAGATATACGCGGACTGCCTGGACATGCTCTCCCGCTGGGGGGCGCGGGCGGTGGTCTTCGACATACTCTTCGACCTGCCCTCCATATACGGCGGTGCCGACGATCAGGCGCTCGGGCAGGCAGCCTCCCGCACAACGACCCTCTTCGCGGTCGAGGCTCACAGCAGGGTCCACGGGGGGCGAAGGGACACCATTCCCGGCAAGGCCCTGCTCACCGGCGCAACGCTTCTGGGCAGTCCCGACACCGTGCTCTCCTGCAATCCTCCCGCGGGCGAGATACTGGCCGGCGCCCACCTGCTGGGGAGCACGTCGCAGTCCCCCGACGACGACGGTGTGTTCCGACGCATACGCGTGGCCAGGGCCTCTCCGGAAGGGGTGGTCCCCTCCCTTCCCCTGGCGGCGGCATGGGCCCTCACCGGCGAGGGCCCTGTAACGGTGACGCCCCACCGGCTGGAGCTGGCGGGAAAGTCGGTCCCCCTGGACGGCGACTACGGCATGATCCTCCACTACCACGGCCCGCGGGAGACCTACACCTACGTCCCCATCGCCGACCTTCTGGCGTCCATGGAGGCCCTGGCCGCCGGCGAGGCCCCTGCGGTGGACTCCACCCTCTTCGAAGGGGCCACCGTTCTCTTCGGCTATACGGCAGCCGGGCTCATGGACCTCAAGCCCACCCCCTTCTCATCGGTGTACCCGGGAGTCGAGGTCCTGGCCACGGCTCTGGACAACATGCTCTCCGGCAGCGCGGTAACCCCCCTTCCGCCACTGGCGGGATGGGCCGCTGCCGCCCTTCTGGCCCTTCTGGCGGCCCTGGCTTTCCGGGCGGTCCCCAGCGTCTACCTGGCAGCCCTGGCGGCCCTGGCCCCCATTGCCCTCTACCTGGCGGCGGCCCTTCTGATGTTCGGCAGTGGAGTATGGATGGAGATGGCCTTTCCCCTCTCTTCGGGCATACTGGCCCTGATCGGAGGAGGCGTAATATCCTACAGCCACGCCACCAGCCAGAAGAGGTTCATCAGAAAGGCCTTCTCCCAGTACCTGTCGCCGGAGGTGGTGAGCCAGGTGATCTCCACTCCCGAGAGGCTGAGCCTGGGTGGAGAGAAGCGGGTGATGACGGCCTTCTTCTCCGACATCCGGGGTTTCACCGCCATATCCGAGGGGCTGGATCCCGCCGAGCTGGTGGCCCTCCTCAACGTATACCTAACCAGAATGGCCGACATCATCATGGAGGCGGGCGGCACCGTGGACAAGTTCGAGGGGGACGCGGTGATAGCCTTCTGGGGAGCGCCACTGGAGCTTCCCGACCACGCCGCCAGGGCCTGTAGCGCGGCCCTGGACTGCCGCGATATGCACGAAGAGCTGAACCGGCAGCTCTCCAGGAGGGGCTATCCTGAGCTAGTCACCAGGATAGGCCTGAACTCCGGGCCCATGGTGGTGGGGAACATGGGCTCGGAGAAGCGCTTCGACTACACGATGATGGGCGAGGCGGTGAACCTGGCCGCCAGGCTGGAGGGAGTCAACAAGGTGTACGGCACGCTGACGATGTGCTCCGCCGAGACCGCGCAGGCGGCCGGGGACGGCTTCGTCTTCCGCCGGCTGGACACGGTCAGGGTGGTGGGACAGAAGCGTCCGGTGACCATCATGGAGCTGGTCTGCCGCAAGGGTTGCCTGGACCCGGACCGGGAACGTATCCTGCAGAGGTACCGGCAGGCGCTGGCCGCCTACGGGCGGGGTGCCCTGCAGGAGGCCGGGGAGCTGTTCGCCAGCATCGAGCGCGACCCTCCCTCGGCGGTGATGGCGCAGAGGTGCGCCGCCATGATGCGGGGGGATATTGAGACTTGTCGAGACGGTGTATTCGTCCTCGGGAGCAAGTAGGAGCGGAGGAGATATGAGATCGAGAGGGTGCAGGTTATGGGCTGCCGCGGCCCTGCTGGGGGCCGTGCTGGCCTCCGGGATGGCAGTGGCCGAGGACCCGCCCGAGGCGGGGAGCCAGGCCACCGTGAAGGTGCGGTCGCAGCATTTGTTCCCCAGGCCCGTTTTCTACGCCGAGCCGGTGGCCGAGCTGAGCTTCGGCGAGGTCCTCACGCTGACCGAGAGCAGCGGCGACTGGTTCAGGGCCACCCGCTCGGGGGGGGCATCGGGTTGGGTCCACGCCACGGCGCTGACGGGAGCGGTGGCCGGCGATGGAGACATCGGCTCCGGTTCCGGAGAGGTGAGCTCCGACGAGGTCATGCTGGCCGGCCGGGGCTTCAACAGCCAGGTGGAGGATGCCTACAGCAGCGACCACCCGGAGCTGGACTTCTCAGAGGTGGACGCCATGGAGAGGCTGGAGGTAACACCTTCGGAGCTGGAGAGCTTCCTGGCCGAGGGGGGCCTCATTGAGTCCACCGGCTCCTCCGGAGGCGACTCCGACGAGTCCGGCTCCTCAACCTCCGGACGCGGAAGGGGGAGGAGCTGATGGTCTTCGCAATGATCCTGGCCGCTGCACTGGGCTGGGGCCTGGACGACCTCGACGACGTGGTGGACGTGGTGGAGAGCGACGAGGTCCAGACGGCCATCGAGGTGGGCGAGTCGTTCCATGACGCCGCCCGGGAGATCAGCGAGACCGAGGAGTACTACATAGGGCGGGCGGTGGCAGCCAACATACTGCACAGCTACTCCCCGGTGTCCGACCCCGACGTACAGGCCTACATAAACGAGGTTGGCAGGGCGGTGTCGGTCTACTCTCCCCGACCCGCCACGTACGGAGGCTATCACTTCATGCTGCTGGAGAGCGGAGAGATAAACGCAATGGCCTGCCCGGGAGGGCTGGTGTTCGTAACCCGTGGCCTGTACGACCTTGCCGACAGCGAGGACGAGCTGGCCGCCATACTGGCCCACGAGGTCTCCCACGTGGCTCTGAAGCACGGCCTGCGATCCGTGGAGAAGGCCAAGTGGACCGGAGCCTTCGCCCAGCTGGGAACGGCGGCGGCGGAGCGGTACGGCAGCGACGAGGTCCGCGAGCTCTCCGAGAGCTACGGCGACGTGGTGAGCGACATCACCACCAACCTGGTCACCCGCGGCTACAGCCGCGCTTCCGAGAAGCAGGCCGACAGCCTGGCGGTGGCCATACTTGACCGTTCCGGCTACGACCCCGAGGCTCTGAAGAGCGTCCTGGAGGCCATGGCCGCCATAGGCAGCCGTTCGGGGCCGGGCTTCTGGCAGACCCATCCCTCCCCCGAGGACAGGCTCGACGTGGTGGAGGAGTCCCTCGACGCCTGCACCGGCAGCCCCAGGGGGATGGCGGAGAGGACCGCCCGGTTCGCGGAGAGGTCGGCGGTGGACGCCGGCGCCCCGGAGACCACGGACTCCGGGTCTTCCGGCCGCGGCGGCCGGTCCTCCGGCGGCTCCAGTGGAGGGGGAAGGCGCTGACCGGGAAACCACCGGGGCGGCCGGGCCCGGCCCCGGCCGCCACTCCCCCGCTGTCTTGATCGGCCGGGAGACTCCGGTCGCCCTGCTGCTGGCGCTGCTGGCCCTGTGCGGGGGCAGGCGGGCCCCGGCGGAGAGATCTCTCTCGACCCCCGACACCCTGTACACCATGCCCCGCGACCCCACGGTCTACACCCAGGGACTGGAGATTCGCGATGGAGTGCTCTACGAGAGCTCCGGGGGCTACGGCAGAAGCGCCATACACGCGGTGGACCCCTCCACGGGCCGAATCCTCTCCAGGCGCGGGCTCCCCGATGACATCTTCGCCGAAGGGCTCACCTTCCATGGGAACAGCGGCTACCTCCTCACCTGGCGGGAGGGCCTGGTACTCCTCTTCGACCCCATCTCCCTGGAGGTCACCGATACGCTGCGGCTGGTCGGCGAGGGCTGGGGCGTGTGCTCGGACGGACGGAACCTGTACACTTCCAACGGAAGCGCCGCCCTAGTAGTCCGGAGTCCCAGGGACATGGCACCGCTGGACACCCTTACTGTGGCCCTGGACGGCGTGCCCCGGCCCGGCCTGAACGAGCTGGAATGGACGGAGTCCGGAATACTGGCCAACCGCTGGGGCACCGACAGGATACTGCGGATCTCCCCAGCGACGGGCGAGGTGCTGGAGGTGATGGATATGTCCCGCTTCTCCGAGTCCGGCCTGCCGGGAAGGGACGTCATGAACGGCCTTGCCGCTATGGACGACAGCCTGCTTCTGGTCACCGGCAAGCTGTGGCACAGGTACCTAGTCTTCCCGCTGCCGGGGCGTAGCGGCCGATGAGGGACTCCATACGAGACGCCGCGTCCACCTACAGAAGCGGCCTGGAGAACGGCTCCTTCGACTGGCGCCACATGCTGAGGGCACTGCGCTGGCGCAACTTCCGTCTCTACTTCATCGGCCAGGCCTTCTCCCTCACGGGGACCTGGATGCAGCGGGTGGCCCTGGGCTGGCTGGTCTACAGGCTCACCGACTCCGAGACCATGCTGGGGCTGGTGAGCTTCGCCGGGAGGATACCCAACATTCTGATCCTGCCCTTCTCGGGTGTTCTGGCGGATCGGGTCAACAGGCACGCGGTGATGATGGTGGCCAGGGGGTTCGCCATGCTGCAGGCGGCCACGCTGGCGGTGCTGGTTCTCACCGGGGTGGTGCGGATATGGCACATCATCGTCCTGTCGCTGGTGATGGGGACGATCTTCGCCATGGACGCGCCTTCGAGGCAGGCCTTCATCTACCAGGTGGTGGGCAGCAAGCGTGACCTGAGCAACGCCGTGGCCCTGCACTCCGCCGTCTTCAACCTGGCCCGTCTTGTGGGGCCGGCCCTGGCCGGGCTGCTGGTGGCCCTGGCCGGCGAAGGGCCCGTCTTCCTGGTGAACGCCGCCTCCTACCTGGCCGTTCTGGCGGCCTTGGCCATGGTCCGGGTGGAGCCCCCTCCCAGGACCCGCAGGCGGAAGACCCTCCACCAGCTGCGAGAGGGCCTCTCCTACGCCTCCCGCACCCCCCCGGTACGGGCCATACTCCTGCTGCTGCTGGCCACCAGCCTGCTGGCCTTTCCCTACCTGGTGCTGATGCCGGCCTTCGCCCGGGGCGTGCTGGGGGGCGACTCACGCACGCTGGGATGGCTGATGGGCTCCATAGGGGCGGGAGCGCTGCTGGGAGCCGCCTTCATCTCATCGCGCCGCGACAACCTCTTCCTCTGGCACCAGATACCCGTATCCGGCCTGGCCCTGGGGCTGGGGGTGGCCGGCTTCACCCTCTCCCGCAGCGTTCCCCTCTCCTGCGCCCTGCTGGTCCTCCCGGGCTTCGGCCTGATGACCCTGATGTCCTCATGCAACACGGTGCTTCAGACACTGGTCCCTGAAGCGGTCCGGGGCCGCGTCATGAGCCTGTACTACATCTCGTTTCTGGGAATGATGCCCTTCGGTAGTCTGATCATGGGCTCCCTGGCCGAGCACTTCGGCACCCCCCAGACCGTCATGGTGGGCGGGCTCCTCTCTGCAGCGGCCTCCCTGCTCTTCGCCGCCCAGATCGATTCCATCCGCTGCTGCGCCTCCAGGCTGAAGGGCGAGGAGCCTTCCGCCGCAGACTGAGCCTTTGCGGGAGAAGAGTGCATTCCCGGAACCCGCGCCTTGACGCGGCCACCGATGAGAACATATCCAACCCTGTTCGAACGCCGCACCTCCCGCCGTTCCCGACCCGGAGGAACCGGAGCCGGGGAACCGGGGGGCAACGGCCCCGCCACCCGGCGCGGCCCTTGTCGGGGAGGACCGATTGCTGGACGCCCAGACGCTTCGCATTATCCTGACCGGCCTGGGGGTTGGGCTGGTCATCGGCATCGCCCTGTGGATGATCAGGCGCCACACAGACAGGAACCGGATTCGCCTGTGGATAATCCTCACCGTTCTGAACGGGCTGATATACGTCCTGCTCCGCGTGGCGGGCCTCCCTCCCGCGAATACCGTCTCCAAGATCGTCCTCGCAATGGCGATCTTCCTGGCGGCCAACACGCTGTTGCGCTTCCTCAACTACCTGGTATGGGACGTTGTCCTGCGGGAGAAACGCGACGTGGTGGTGCCCCGCCTGGTGATAGACATCATCAACTTCATCTTCCTGGCGGTGGTGGCCATAGCCGTCCTCAACAGCATCTTCAACGTCCAGCTCACGGCCTTCCTGGTGACCTCCACGGTGATCTCGGCCGTAATCGGTCTCTCCCTACAGGACATACTGGGCAACATCTTCGCGGGACTG
>Ga0207797_1001843_pt1 | contig 15106 bp, 16 predicted proteins | sample PRCRCaboRojoPR_6_FD_187275 | JGI IMG/M metagenome (GOLD analysis project Ga0207797, IMG submission 187275) | Marine sediment microbial community from Cabo Rojo, Puerto Rico - PR CR 10% Liquid 1 (SPAdes) | ecosystem: Environmental > Aquatic > Marine > Coastal > Sediment | place: Cabo Rojo, Puerto... | reverse complement strand
CGCCGGTGGGCTCGTTCGCGGCGGTCCTCGTCGACGAACCACGCGAACGACCCGAAGTGGCAGTACATCGCCGCCCGCAGGAAGTGTTCGCCCGCCGTCGTCGCGTTCCCGGCCGCCTCGGCCTCACGGCCGCGCTCCGCGTGTTCCTCCCCGACCGCCGCGAAGGCCTCGCACCACTCGTCCCACGTCTCGATTTCGTCGCGCAGGTGCTGTAGGTCGTACCGGTCGAGGCCCTTGGCGAGAAAGCGCGTCCACCAGCGGTCGAACCGATCCTCGACGAACTCGCGTCCGCGTTCCGCGGCGTCGGTCATCTCCCTCGCCCCCCGTCGTCACGCGGTCGCGTCCGTCGCTCCGCCGTCGTCGCTCTCGACGCTGAATCGTACACGGTAGCCGCAAGGTGGGAGACAGTTTTGATAAAAATTTCTACGGAAGGTTTAAATCGATCAATCCGCGCTCGGCGTCACGGCGTCGAGCACTTTCGTTATCAGCCAGACCAGAAAGAGGAACGGCAACAGGGGGACGAGGAGGATCAGCATGCCGAGGAAGATGGTCCAGCCGATGGCGTCCATCTCGGTGTCGGCGCGGGCGCGAAACGGCTTGCCGAGGGTCCGGTACACCGTCTTCGCGGGTTCGAGCGTCGATTCGTCGGCCGTCGATTCGGCGTCGCTCATGACGAATCGATACGCCCCCAACGGCGATAAATGTTGGCGAAGCGACTATTCGAGGTAGATGGCCGGCCGGAAGGGGACGGCGTTGCCGGCGCGGTTGCCGGGGTCCGGCGGGTCGGCGTCCTCGGCGTACACGTCCACCTCGGCGTCGAACTCGCGTTCGAGGAACGGGACGGCCGCCTCGTAGACCGACAGTTCGTCGAGGTCATCGAGGACGTCGACCGTCGAATCGTCGAGGTCACGCACGAGTTCCACGAGGTCGCCGACGAGGTCGTTGACCGCCTCGCCGCGTTCGCGGAGGTCCGGGTCGCTCATCGCCTCGCTCATCGCGGCGCCCACGTCCGGCCCCGTCTCGGCGACGGCGTCGAACACCTTCCGTTTCCAGTCGGCGGCGACGTACACCCGGATCGTCTCGGGGTCGGTCCCCGTCACGTCCACGATGTCGTTCACGTCCTCGGTGAGGCGTTCGATCTGTCGCTCCTGCACCTCGACCGTCGGGCGTACCAGTTCGGGGTCGACTTCGGGCCACGGGGCGTCCTCCGCGTGCGTCCCCGTCAACTCCTCGTGGAGTTCGTTGGTGAGGAAGGGGACGAAGGGCGCGAGGAGGCGCAGACGCGTCTCGAGGGCACGCCGGAGCGTCCACTGGGCGCCCGCCCGACTCCGGTCGGTCCGGCGTCGGTACCACCGCAGGGACTCCTCGAAGCCGTAGAAGGCGGTCTGGCTCGCCGCCCGCGTCTCCGAGTTCTCCATCGCGTCGGTCACCTCGCGGACCGTCTCCTGCAACTTCGAGAGGAGCCACCGGTCGATGTCCGCGAGGTCCGGCACCTCGTCGTCGAACGTCGACGACGGCTCCTCGGGCAGGAGTTCGGTCGCGCGGTTCCAGAACCGGTCGAGCTGATTACGGACGCTCTCGACCTGACCGGCCCGCCAGTCGTAGTCCTGCCACGGCTCCGCGGAGTTGAGCAGGAAGAAGCGCACGGTGTCCGCGCCGTAGCGCTCGATGGCCTCCCCCGGCAGGACGACGTGGCCCTTCGAGGACGACATCTTCTGTCCCTCCAGCAGGCCCATGCCCATGATGACGATGCCCTGTGGCCACTGCGGTTCGTCGAACAGTTCCGCGTGGTGGAACAGGTAGAACGTGAGGTGGTTGGAGATGAGGTCGTTCGCGGAGAAGCGGTAGTCGACGGGGTACCAGTAGAGCCACTCCTCGCGCAGGTCGAGGGCGCGCGGGTCGGGGTCGTCGACCGCCTCGGGACCGTAAAACAGCGCGTCGAAGAAGTCGCGGTCCAACTCCTCGACCGGAATCTCGCGCAGACGCGGCGCGACCGTGTAGTACGCCATGTAGATGGTCGAGTCCGAGAGCGGTTCGATGACGAAGTCGTCGTCCCACGGCAGGCGCGTCCCCAGCCCGTAGTTGCGGATGCACGGCCACTCGTTCAGCCAGTCGATGGTGTGGTCGTACTCGTCGCGGGTGTTCTCCGGGATGCACTCCATGTTCTCGACGACCCGCTTGGTCTTCGCTTTCCAGTCCTCGTCGTTGTACCGGAGGAACCAGGTGTCCTGTTCGGCCACCTCGACGTCGCCGCCACAGCGACAGATCACCTCCTCCGAGAACTCGTACATCGTCCCGAAGTGGCCCGCCTCGATTCCCTCGTCGCGGTAGGTCTCGCGGACATCTTCGATCACTTCGCCGGCGAACTCGCCGTAGTCGTCGTGGAGGCGACCGGCGTGGAACTCGCGGTTGTACAGTTCCTTCGTCACCGCCTCCAGTTCGGGGTCGTTCGAGGACTCGACGCCCGCCGACTCGACGGCGTCTTTCGCCGGTACGTCGCCGTAGCCCTCCACGTCGAGGATCGGAATCGGTTCGATCCGGTCGACGACCGCGGGGTCGACGCCGTAACGGTCCATCCGCTCGTCGTCGGCTTTCGCCTCCTGCAAGGCGAGGTAGTCGTCCGGCGAGTGGGCCGGCACGGACATGACGACGCCGGTGGCGTTGTCGGGGTCCACGAACGTCGCGGGCAGGATCGGCACCTCGTCGCCGGTGACGGGGTTGGTGACGGATCGACCCACGAGGTCGGCGCCCGAGAACGTCTCCTCGACGGTCACGTCGTGGGCCTGCAGGCGGAGCTTTTCGGTCGCCTCCTCGGAGACGAGCCACGTCTCGCCGTCCACCGTCGCACGGGCGTAGGTGCCCTCGGGGTCGACGTAGGCGTTGGTGACGCCGCGGACCGTCTCGGGCCGGAGCGTCGCCATCGGCACCACCGCGTCGTCGAGGCCGAAGCGGATCAGGGTGTACTCCTGGAACTCCGCTTCCTCGCCTTCGAGCAAGTCGTGGGTGGTGACTGGCTGTTCCTCGTTCGTGCAGTATTTGACCGGGTGGAGGCCCTTCTCCAGTCGGTCCCGCTCGCGGAGCGTCTCGTACTGCCACGTGATGAACTTCGAGTAGCGGTCGTCGTTCGTGGTGAACTCGCGCCGCCAGTCGATGGAGAGGCCGAGCGACTTCATCCCGCGCTTGTAATGCTCCTCGATGAAGTAGCGGGCGTAGCCCATCGGCGTCTCCAGGTCCTGCAGGGTCGACTCGGGCACCTCGTAGGTGTCCCGGAGGACGGAGAGCTGTGCGTCCTCGCCTTTCTTCAGGCGCTCGACGGCACCGATGATCGGCGTGCCCGTGACGTGCCACGCGATGGGAAAGAGCACGTTGTCCCCCCGTTGGCGTCGGTAGCGGGCGTACACGTCCGGCACGGTGTAGGTCCGGGCGTGGCCGATGTGCATCCCACCGCTCGGGTAGGGGTACGGGACGGTGATGAACGTCACGTCCTCGTCCCCGTCGTCGGTGGGGTCGGCCTCGTATCGGCCCGTCTCCGCCCAGCGCTCCCGCCAGCGCTCCTCGATGGCCTGCGGGTCGTAGTCCATACCCCGCTCCAAGAACCCCCGACCTAAAATAACTCCTATCCCGCCAGCAGACCCGCGATTATCGCGTCTGATCACGTCGCCCGGTTCCGGTAAGGGCCCATTATAGATCCGGGTCCCCGCGGTAAGCGACCATTATATATCCGTGACCGGATCGAGATTCGCAGGTGAGCACATCGTGAGGGTATCGTCGCACGGTCGACTCGTCGGTGCCGCCGTCGTCGGTGGCCTCGGCCTCGCGCTAGTTGCAGTTTGGGCCGTCCAGGTCGGCGACCGGTCGTTGCTCTCGCCGGTCGCGGTGGCGCCTCTGGGGCTCGCCGTTCTCCTGATCGCCGCCGCCGTCTGGCTCGGTCGGAGCGAACTCGACGGGCGGGTCGCCCTCCGGGTGCCCCTCCTGACCGCCGTCGGGATGCTCGTCTTCGGTTCCTTCGGCGTGTTCGTGGCCTTCGACCTCCTCCCGATGGCGCCCGCGCCCCGGTCGGCGCTGGTGGTGTTGCACTTCGTCAGCGTCGGCGGTGCCGTCGGCGTCGTCGTCGGACTGTTCACCGCCCGGCAGGCGACGACGATCCGGGCACTCCGTGCCCGGGAGGCCGAACTCAGGCGCTCCCGCGACGAGTATCAGGATCTCTTCGACGGGGTCGGAGATACGGTCCTCGTCCACGACACTCGTGGGGTCGTCATCGCCGCCAACCCCACCGCCAGTGACCGTCTGGGCTACGACGCCGACGAACTCGTCGGCCGTCGGATCGGCGACGTGGAGGGCCCGGTCCACGACGTGGAGGACGTCGACGACACCGACGTCGACGACGTGGTCGACACCGACGCGACTCACGACCGCATCGTCTACGAGGCAGTCCACGCGACCGCCGACGGCGAGACGGCCCCGGTCGAGGTGAGCGCCAGTTTGATTCAGTATCGGGGGGCCCCGGCGGTCCTGTCGGTCGCGCGGGACGTCGGTCGGCGCCGCGCCTCCGAACGCGAACTCGCTCGCACCCGCGATCAGCTTCAGGCGCTCAACCGCGTCCTGCGCCACGACATCCGCAACGACATGCAGATCGTCCTCGGGCTGGGACGACTCCTCGACGACCACGTCGACGAGGAAGGTCGGGAGTATCTCCGGACGATCCTCGACACCGGCGAACACGTCGTCGAACTCACCAGAAGTTCGCGCGACCTCGCCCGGACCGTCGCCGGCGAAACCGAACTCCCACTGGAGTCGGTCTCCCTCGCCGAGACGCTTCAGGCCGAGGTCGACCGCCGACGCGAGGCGTTCGGGCACGCCACGATTTCGCTCCGAGGCGACGTCCCCGACGTCAACGTCCACGCGAACGACCTGCTGGCGTCGGTGTTCCGGAACCTCCTGAACAACGCCGTCCAGCACAGCGACCGCGACGAACCGACAGTCGAGGTCACCGCGGACATGACGCGTGGCGGCCACACGGCAATCGTCCGCATCGCCGACAACGGCCCCGGTGTCCACCCGGAGCGAAAGGACGTGGTGTTCGGGAAGGGGGAGAAAGGCATCGACAGCGAGGGCACCGGTCTCGGGCTCTATCTGGTCCAGTCGCTGGTCGACCGATACGGGGGCGACGTGTGGATCGAAGACAACGAGCCGCGGGGGACCGTCGTCGTCGTCGAACTGCCGCTCGCGGAGGAGTGACGGATCGAAAGTGGGGCTCGAAAACGGGAGTCTGACGGAGCGCGCCGCTCCGCACGACGCTACTCGACGTCGATGTGACGCACGTCGGCGTCGGCCTCGACGGGAATCGTCACCGTCAGCACGCCGTTGCGGTAGCTTGCGGACGCGCCCTCACCGTCGACCTCCGAGGGGAGACGGATCGTGCGGCGCATCGAGTGGTGGTGACGCTCGCGGCGGACGTACGCGTCCTCGTCGACGCTCGACTCCGTCTCGGAGTCGGCGCGAATCGTCAGGAGGTCACCGTCGATGGAGATGTCGAAATCCGCCTTCTCGAAGCCGGGGACGTCAGCCGTGACGACGATTTCTCCGTCGTGGTGGGCGACGTCGACCGCGAAGTCGCTCTCGCCGGCGCCGTAGCCAGGTCGGTTGTATCGGCCGAGTCCGCCCCAGCGGTCGCCGGTCATGCGCTCGAAGAGGTCGTCGAAGTCACTGAAGTAGTCGTTTGGTTGCATGGGTAATTCGCCGACCCAGTGTACGCCCGTCGAGGAGATAAATACCGCAGGATCTGAGATAGCCAATCGCACGGTAACGGGCTCTAGATCGCCGTTGGCGCCGCGTCAGACCACGTGGCGAGTGTCGTACGAGCCGAGCCGACGCACCCAGCCGTTCGCGACGATTCCTTCCACCGCTTCGACCGCCTCGCGAGCGTGGCGCTCGTAGAGGCCGGCCTCGAAGTCGATGTGGAAGAGGTAGTCGCCGAGGCGGTCACCTGTGGGCCGGGACTCCACCCGTGAGAGGTTGATGTCCCGGTCCGCGAAGGCCTCCAGCAGTTCCAGAAGGAGGCCGGGGTAGTTGGCGTTCGGGTTGACGATGATCGTCGACTTCCCGCCGGCGTCCGAGCGTTCGTCGGCGGGCGAGATGACGAAAAAGCGGGTGGCGTTCGAGTCGCGGTCCTGGATGTCCTCCGCGAGGACTTGGAGGTCGTCGCCGGCGTTGTCGGGGTGGGCGATGGCGGCGACCGAGGCGTCCTCGCGGGCGTGTTCGACGCCACGGGCGGTGCTGGCGACCGCTTCCAGCGTCACGTCGGGGTACTCGGCTTCGAGGAATGACCGACACTGGGCGAGCGCCTGCGAGTGGCTGGCGACCACGTCGAACTCCTCTGACTGGGCGATCAGCGCGTGGCGGATCGGGGTGACGATCTCCTCGACGACGCCCACGTCGTAGTTGGCGAGGGCGTCGAGCGTCTCCGTGACGCTCCCCTCGATGCTGTTCTCGATGGGGACGACGCCACGCCGGTACTCGCCGTCCGCCACCGCTTCGACGATGGCGGTCACGGACTCGCTGAAGGTCACCTCGTCGGCGACCGCCCGCGCGGCCCGGTGGGAGTACGTCCCCGTGGGGCCGAGCGTGATGGCTTCCATGCCCCCCGATTGCGCGGAGAGGGGGAAAAGCGCGTCGGGTCGCGGTTACGCGAGCCGGAGCCGGACGTTGAAGACGCTCCCTCGTGGCTCGTTGTCCTCGATCCAGACCGAGCCGCCGTAGTGGTCGACGAGCGTGTACACCAGATAGAGCCCGAGACCGGTGCCCTCGCTGTCGATGCCTTTCTCCCCCTTCCCGAACACCGTCTCTCGGCGGTCGGGGTCGATGCCCGGCCCGTCGTCGGCGACCCGAACCAGCACCCAGTCGTCCTCGACGTCGGCCGACACCTCGACTGTCGGTTCGTCGCGGTCGCTGTGCTGGACGGCGTTGTTCAGGAGGTTCCGGAACACCGACCGGAGCATGTCGTTCGCCACCACCTCGACGAGCGGAACGTTCCCACGCGTGCGGATCGACGCGTCCGGATAGCTCGATTCGGCCTCCCGTACCTCGCGGTCGAGGACGAACGACAGGGTCGTCGGCTCGAGGTTCTCGTCCGTCTCGGTGACGAGCGCGTCCATCAGTTCCCCCATCAGGTCGGTGAGTTCGACGACGTGCTCGGTTCGGGTGCGGATCGTCTCCAGATGGGGTTGGCCCGCGTCGTCGGAGATGTCGTCCAGCAGGTCGGCCATCCCCTGGACGAGTTGCATGTCGTTGCGGATGTCGTGGCGGACGATCCGGTTGAGCAGTTCCAGTCGCTCGTTTTGCTCTTCGAGGACTCGCTGGTACTCCCGCGTCTCGGTCACGTCCTTGATCGCGCCGTCGATGTACGCTTCCCCTTCTGCGCTCTCGCAGCGACAGACCGTGATCAGCCCCCAGAACGTGTCCCCGGCGAGCGTCCGGAGTTCGACCTTCTCGGTCACGACGTCCTGCTCGGCCAGTGCGTCGAAGAAGGCTCGGTAGTCGTCCCCGTCGTCGTAGATGGCCGCGACGGGCGTCGACAACAGGTCGACTTTCGACTCCGCGTCGAACAACTCGACCATCGTCGGGTTCGCTTCGAGGAAGGTTCCGTCGGGGTCGTACTTCGCCCGGAAGATGCCCGTCGGGACGTGTTCGACCAGTTCCTCGAACCGACCGAGTTCGTCCCGGCGGCGCTTGCGCTCGGTCACGTCGCGAACGGTCGTCAGCACGCACTGGCCGCCGTCGAGGTCGACCAGCGACGCGGAGCATTCGGCCCAGAACGGCCCAGCCTCGCGCCGGCGGAAGCGCCACTCGACGGTCGCCCCGTCGTCACGCGCGGCGGCGACGAGGTCCCGGATCGGCGCGCCGGACCGCGATCCGTCGGCGAGCAGATCGACGAGTCGCGCACTCGTGAGCGCGTCGTGGTCGAACCCGCTCATCGAGACGAACCGACCGTTGGCGTCGCGAACGTCGCCGGTGTCCGGGTCGAAGACGAGGAGCCCGTCGGAGACGTGCTCGAACAGGGCCCGATACCTCGATTCGGCGTCGACCGTCGCCCGGTTGTTCACGGCGGACGTGAGCGAGAGACCGTTATAAAAACGATCCTCCGATTATCACTGGGTATAACAGACGTCGACGAAGTTCCGCAGGATCGTCAGCCCCGTCTCGCCGCTCTTCTCGGGGTGGAACTGCGTCCCGAAGACGGTGCCGTCGTCGTTCGCGATGACGGCCGGGAAGGTGCGGCCGTGGTCCGTCGTCGCGACGACCGCCTCGTCGTCGTCGGGGACGGCGTAGTAGGAGTGGACGAAGTAGGCGTACTCGCCGTCGACGGAGCCACCGCCCGGCCCGTCGCGGTCCGGCGCGTCCGCCGCGTCGACGCCGGTGACGAGGGGGTGGTCGCGCTCGACCGTCAACTCGTTCCACCCCATGTGTGGCACCTTCTGTCCCTCGGCGAAGCGGACGTTGCGTCCGGGGACGAAATCGAGGCCGACGACCTCGCCCTCGCCGGCGTGGTCGGCCTCCTCGCTCGACGTGAGGAGCATCTGCATCCCGAGACAGATGCCGAAGACGGGTTGCCCCCGGTCTACGGCGTCGGCGAGGGCGTCGCGGTACGGCCCGGCGTTCTCCATTCCCTCGCGGAACGCGCCGACGCCGGGGAGGACGATACCGTCGGCGGCAGCGAAGTCGTCCGGGTCGTCGGTAATCGTCACGGACGCGCCGGCGCGTTCGAGGCCGCGCGTGGCCGACCGGAGGTTGCCGAGGCCGTAGTCGACGATGACCACGTCCGCCAGCGTCTCCGACGGGGGTCGAGAGAGGCTCATACCGGTAGTCGGTCGGCAGGGGGCAAGTGGCTTTCCGTTACGGTAGTCGTCGCGGCCGGTCGTCGTGCGCGTCATAGGGATTATCGGAAGTCGTCATAGATTCTCGCCGGGACGATTCGGCGAGAATCTACGGACAGTTACGATAACCCTATCAGAACTCTCCCAGCCGCGACTGCCCGCCGCCGTCCGTCGAGACGCCGGCGAGGTCGGCCGCCTTCGCAATCGCGTCGTCGAACGCCTCCCGCTGGCTCCGGTCGTACAGCGTCGCCGCGGGGTGGAGACAGACGAGGACGCGCCGCGACTCGTCGCCGAGACGGGCGTCGACCACCGATCCCGCCTCTTTCGTCACCGCCACGGAGCGATCCAGCAGTCGCTCGCCGGGCACCTTGCCGAGCGTGACGATCAGGTCCGGGTCGACGTACTCGATTTCGCGCTCCAGAAACTCGGCGCAGTTGTCGAGTTCCTCGACGTGGGGGTCGCGGTTCTCCGGCGGTCGACACCGGACGCAGTTGGTGATCCGCACGTCGGCGCGGGCGAGGCCGGCGTCGCGGAGGGCGTCGTCCAGTACCGATCCCGACCGGCCGACGAAGGGTTCGCCCTGCTCGTCTTCGTTGGCGCCGGGCGCCTCGCCGACAAAGAGGAGGGCGGCGTCGTCGGGGCCGACGCCGTTGACGATGCGACTCCGCGACTCGACGAGCGCCGGACAGCGCTCGCAGGCCGTCACGTCGGGCCCGTCGGTTTCGACCATGTGGCATGGCGGGCGGCCGACGGCTTAAACGTCCCCGTCCGCGCTTTCGGCCGCCCGGAATCGTCGCGCCGCACGGGCCGCGAGTCGCGCCACGCGGAGGGGTTCGGGACGGCCGCCCTCGGGGGTGTACGCCCGGACGACGCGTTCGGCGTCGTCGGCGTCGACGCCGACGGCCCGGACCCACACCTCGTCGCCGTTCACGTCGACCCGGCGGCGCGGCGGCTGGGCGCGGTAGATCCGCAGGCGTTCGTCCAGCGCGTCGCCCGAGAACCCTTCGCGGAGCGCGGGTTCGAGGCCGGGACTCGCCTCGAAGGATACGGAGAGTACTGGACGGGAGACGGTGTCGGCGAGGGCGGGCAGATCCACGAGGTTGAACCACGCGGGCGCGACCCCGGCGAGCAGGAGGTACTGGACGTCCTCGCGGTCCAAGTCGAGAAACAGCGACTCGATGGCGGCGGTGGCGTCGGTGCCGCCGACCGCACACGAGCCGAAGACGAACCCGTCGGCGGTCCGGTCGACCCGGAGAACGGCACCACAGAGGACACTCCGGTCGTCCCCGTCGGCGAACGACTCGGCGACGCCGAGCGCCCGCGTGCCCGCCTTCATCGGTCCTGCCCGACGCGACTGCGGGGCAGGACCGTCACGATCACTCCTCTTTGATCTCTTTGAGGCGGTCGAGCAGTTCGTCGTTCGACGCGCCGATTTCGAACTCGACCGACCCGTGGTGGTCGTTTTCGGACGTCTCGACCCCCTCGTTGTCGTCGAGGTCGGCGTCTAACTCCTGGTTCTCCTGTTCGGATTCGTCGTAGCTCCCGAAGCCCATACGTGTGCTCGTAGCACGCGCACGATGAAAAAACATTTGCCGGCCCTCTACGATTTGTCCGGGCAGTCGTCGTCGCGTTCGGACCCGTTCGCTCGGGCGGCGACGCACGAAGGCGACGATATTTCCCGTCCGCATCCGATGGGTCGGTATGGACGTGATCAACGTCACCGCGGACGCCGAGGAGTTCACCTGCAACGCCTATCTGGTCACCGGCGAGACGTCAACTCTGGTCGACGCGGGGACGATGCCCGGCGTCGCGTCGGTCGTCGCGGAACACGTCGGCGACCTCGATAAGGTGGTTCTCACCCATCAGCACCACGACCACGTCGGCGAACTCGACGCCGTCCTCGACGCGTTCGACGCCGACCTGTACGCCTACGCCGACCATCCGCGCCGGACGCACGAACTGGCCGACGGCGACACCGTGGCGATGGGCGACGAATCCTTCGACGTGGTGTACACGCCGGGCCACGCGGACGACCACGTCTCGCTGATGAGCGATCACACGCTGTTCAGCGGCGACGTGGTCGTCTACAACGACGGCGCGTTCGACGACGGGAGCTTCGGCCGGACCGACATGGCGGGGCAGTCACGGGAACGCCTCATCGAGAGCTTGGAGACGTTACTGGATCGGCTCCCCGACTCGGTGACGGCGATGTACGCCGGTCACGGCGACGCGTTCCACGCGGACGACGAGAGCGTCCGTGACGTGATAGCGCGGGCGCTCTCGCGGGCGGAGCGTCGCGAACCGAAGTATCCGGAGTAACGGCGTTCGTACGGACGCCTGTACGTCGATACGGACACTCGCCACTCCGGAGTGGCGAGCATCTCGAAACAGGTACTGCCGACCGTATCAGGCGCTACGGCGCTCTTTCGCCTTGGGACGGAGCTTCTTGTACCCGCACTTGCGGCAGCGCTTGGCTCGCGGCGCGTTGCGCGCGTTACACCGCATACAGATCTGTTTGTCGAGCATCCGCTTTTCCGCCTCCTCGAAGGTAGCCATACGCCCCGATTTCCGGTCGACGGTCATAACGCTTGCGAGTGCCCACGCCGCCGCCGGGGACAACGCAAGCGTTTAGACGGCCGGTTGAGTAGGTTGGGTCATGGCGAACTGTCCACTCGCCGACGACTGCCCCAGTTTCTCGGAGCGGATCCAGGGCATGGGGTGCCAGCACTACGGCGACCGCGGGGGTGCCGAGTGGTGTAACCACTACGACATGCCCATCTCCGACCTGAAACAGCAGCCGGTCAAACCCGGCGAGGAACTCGTCGTCGAGGTGACCGACATCCACGAGAGCGGGTCGGGCGTCGGCCGCACCGAAGACGGCTTCATCGTCCTCGTCGACGGAACGCTCCCACCGGCGCGGGCACGCGTCCGCATCGACCGCGTGAAGGCCAACCACGCGACGGCCGAGGAGGTCGAGCGACTGCCGATGGAAGGAGACGAAGACGAAGACGAGGCCGACGAGGCGGCCGACACGGCCGCCGAATCGGGCACCGACAGCCGCGATTCGGGCCGCCCGGAACAACTGGGCAGTCGGGACAACTTCTGGGGCGGATAGCCGGCGCCACACCTGTGTCGGCGGCAGTGGACAGTCCGAAGTGTAGTTTTTAGGTGGGGAGGGCGTATTTCCGAGGTATGGAAGACGATCCGGACGCGAACGCCCTGCTCGAACGCGCCGGTTTCGACCCCGAGAAGAGCGTTCTGACGCGCCGACAGGCCGAGGTGCTCGCCCTCCGCGAGCGAAACGTGCGCCAGTCCACCATCGCGGACCTCCTTGGTACCTCCCGGGCGAACGTCTCGAGCATCGAATCGAGCGCGCGCGACAACGTCGCGAAAGCACGGGAGACCGTCGCCTTCGCGGAGGCGCTGACGGCGCCGGTCCGGGTCGAAGTCGACGAGGAGACGGACCTCTACAACGTGCCGAAACTCGTCTACGACGCCTGCGACGCCGCGGGCGTCAAGGTCAACCACACGGCGCCGGACCTCATGAAACTCGTCAGCGACGAGGCCGGCGAGGCCGTGCAGGGCCGCGAGATTCAGGCTCCGCTTCTGGTCGGCGTCACCACCGACGGCACCGTTCGCGTCCGGCAGTCGAGATAGCCGCGGCAGTCGTACGCCCCGGAATCGGCCGGTCCGTTCCGAACGGGGACGACTGCCGCGGTCAGAACTCTCCGCGTCGCTCCAGTTCGGCCACCAGCGCTCGCACTCGCTGAGCCTCGGCCGTCGGCACCACGAGCACCCGGTCGTCGTACGCGACGACCGCCAGGTCGTCGACGCCAACCAGCGAGACGTGTACGTCGTCGCCCGCGACCACGTTGTTCTCGGCGTCGAGGTTCACCACCTCGGCGTCGCCGGCGACGACGGTTCCGTCCCCGTCGGCCGGCAGGATTCGTCGGAGCGCGTCCCACGAGCCGACGTCGTCCCACTCGACGCCGAGGGGGACGACCACGGCGTCGTCGGCGCGTTCGAGGACGGCGTAGTCGACGCTCACCGGATCGACCGCCTCGAAACCGACCGCGGCGTCGCCCGCGTCGAGGGCGTCGAGCAACGGTTCGAGGGGCGTGTCTCGCGCCGCCGCCCGGAACGCTTCGGGCGTCCACGCGAAGAGTCCGGCGTTCCAGTAGTAGCCCGCGTCGACGTACGCCCGCGCCGTCTCGGCGTCCGGTTTCTCGTGGAACGCGGCCACCTCCGCGTAGTCGCCGCGGTCCGCCCCCGGTTCGACGTAGCCGTAACCCGTCTCCGGGCGCGTCGGCTCGACGCCGAAGGTGACGAGTGCGTCCGTCTCGGCGGCGACGCGGGCGCCCCGGCGCGCGGCCGTCTCGAAGTCGCCGCCGACGTGGTGGTCGCTCGGCACGGCGAGGACGACGGGGGCCTCGAACGCCTCGGCGACGTGGTGGGTTGCGTAGACGAGCGCCGGTCCCGTGTCCTTCCCCGCCGGTTCGACGAGGACGGTGGCGTCGGGGACGAGTTCGCGAACGGCGTCGGCGAAGTCGGGACGGGTGACGACGACCACCGCGTCGGCGAAGGCGACGCGGGCGACGGTGCGTTCGAGGAGAGTGTCGTCGCCGGCGAGGGGGAGCAACTGCTTGGGGCGGTGGCTCCGACTCGCGGGGTAGAGGCGCGAGCCGACGCCGCCGGCCAGTACTACCGCGACGAGCGGCCGATTCATGTCCTAGCTCCTGGGGCGGTGGCGCAAAAGCTCACCGCCCGGCTCACCACGTCTCGACGACGCCCTCGTGGACGTCCTCGACACAGCCTTCGCAGTCGGGGTGGCCGGCCTCGTAACACTCGGGGCGCCCGGCGTCGTCGAGGGCGACGGCGCGGCGTTCGGCCTCCCGTCGACAGACGATGCGGACGCGCCCCGCCTCGTCCCGTGGCAGGTCCGGCGTATCCCGCCCCTCGCGGTAGGCCTTCCGGGCCTCGGCGTAGCGGCGGCCGGCCGAGCGGAAGGTGGTCCGTACGAACCGTTCCAGCCGGTCGTCCATACGCCTCCTTGCGCCGGCGGGGTCAAAGGTTCGTCGCCGTAGCGTCACTGTGGGGGCCACGGAACCGTCGGGAACCCGTCGGCGGATTTCACTTTCACCACGCTCACGGAAGTTTTTATACTGTCGCGAACCAATCGCCGTGTGCCTCCCCACGAGAACAACACGGAGGCGAGTGAGACCATGACCGATTTGCATACCCACGCGGAGGATATCGTAGCGCAGTTCTCCGACCATCTGGACCTGACCGTCGACGACGTCGAGGAGCGACTCGACAACCTCGTCAACGAGTACCGGGTCCCGGTGGACGAGGCGCGCCGGAGCGTCGTGAACAGCTATCTCGACGAGGCGGGACTGGAGCGGGACGCTCTGGGCGGTGGCGGCAACGCCTCCGTCGGCCTCGCGGAGATCGACCAGGACGAACAGTGGCTCGACGTGACCGCCAAGGTCGTCGACCTGTGGGAACCCCGGAGCGACTCCGTCGCACAGGTGGGCCTGCTGGGCGACGAGACGGGCACGACCAAGTTCATCGCCTTCCAGACCTCCGACCTCCCCGAACTGGAGGAGGGGAAGGTCTACCGGCTGGAGAACCTCGTCACCGACGAGTACCAAGGCAACTTCTCGGTGAAGCTCAACCGAACGACGACCATCACCGAGGTAGACGAGGACATCGAGGTCGGCGACGACGCCGAAACCGTCGAGGGCGCGCTGGTGGACATCCAGAGCGGGAGCGGCCTGATCAAGCGCTGTCCCGAGGAGGACTGCACGCGCGTCCTCCAGAACGGCCGGTGTTCCGAACACGGGAGCGTCGAGGGCGAGTTCGACCTGCGGATCAAGGGCGTCCTCGACGACGGCGAGGCGGTCCACGAGGTCATCTTCGACCGCGAGCACACGGAAGCCCTCACCGGGACGACGCTGGCGGAGGCGAAGGACATGGCGATGGACGCGCTGGACACGACCGTCGTCGCCGACGAGATGCGCACGGGGACGCTCGGCCGGTACTACCGGGTGAGCGGCCCGCAGTTCGGCCGGTACGTGCTGGTCGACGAGTTCGAACGACTGGACGATCCGGTCGACGCCGAAGCGGCCCTCATCGAAGCGAGGTCGATTTAACATGAGTCAGGCACCCACCCGCGAAGTCGCGCGCCGCGTCTTCGCCCGCGAGTTCAACGACGCGAGTCACACGTTCAAGGA
>Ga0207797_1001842_pt1 | contig 15108 bp, 8 predicted proteins | sample PRCRCaboRojoPR_6_FD_187275 | JGI IMG/M metagenome (GOLD analysis project Ga0207797, IMG submission 187275) | Marine sediment microbial community from Cabo Rojo, Puerto Rico - PR CR 10% Liquid 1 (SPAdes) | ecosystem: Environmental > Aquatic > Marine > Coastal > Sediment | place: Cabo Rojo, Puerto... | reverse complement strand
GCTCGGTAGCGCACCTGCTTTGGGAGCAGGGGGTCGCCGGTTCAAATCCGGCCGCCCCGACCACCCGCACCCGGATTCCGTGGGCCCCTCAGTCCAGCACGTCCTCCACCTGCTCGGTCCAGGTGGCGTGGAATGCCGCCTTCCAGGATTTCCCCTCGGCCAGCTTCCGTGCCGCCCGGGACATCTCCTCCATCCTCTCGGGGTGGTCCATGAGTCGCTCCACTCCTCCGGCCAGGGCCTCGGGGTCCTTGCCCGCCACGATGATGCCCGTCCCCTCGGGCTCGATTATCTCCCTGGGTCCTCCCATGTCGGTGACCACGGCGGGAAGGCCCGACGCGTGGGCCTCCAGGACCACGTTTCCGTAGGTGTCTGTGGTGCTGGGGAAGACGAAGAGGTCGCCGGAGGCGTAGGCGGCGTAGAGCTCGTCCCCCTTGAGTATGCCGGTGAAGTAGCCCCCCTTTCCGGTGAGCTCCCGGACCATCTCGCCGAGATAGGGGCCGTCCCCCACCACGAAGAGCTCCACGTCGCGCCCCCTGCCGCGAAGCAGGTGCAGGGCCTGAGCCAGTACGTCCAGATCCTTCTCCCGGGACACCCTGCCCACGTATACCAGCTTGAATGACTCCGGGCTTCCCCCGAACCGCTGGAAGAAGTCGGGTTCCCTGTGGACGGGAGAGAAGCGTCCGCTGTCTATGCCCCTGGGGAAGAGGCGCATCTTATCCCTGGGAACCCCCTGCTGCTGCAGGTCGTCCATGTAGTAGCCGCTGGGCACCAGGACCCGGTCCATGGCCCCCATGAACCAGCCGGTGTACGAGCCGGCTATCTCCCCCATCCGGGCGTCCTGGACTATCTGGTTGACGTGGCGGGCGAAGTCGGTGTGGTGTATGCCCACGCAGGGAATGCCCAGCAGCTTCCCTATGCCCAGCGCCACCAGCCCCACCGGGCCGGGGGTGGATATGTAGAGCATGCCTATCCCGTTCTCGTCCACGAACCTCAGCATCTCCAGGAAGGGGGGGATGGAGAGGGTCTTCGAGCTGTAGTCGGGTATGGGAAACTCCTTGATCGGCTTGAAGTTCACCACCCATCCCGGGAACGATACCGGTCTGTTCTGACAGGAGAGGACGGCCAGCTCCCTGCCGGTCTCCAGGGCCAGTCCGCTGTAGCGCTGAAGCGTCCTGGATACGCCGTTGAGGTCGTCGATGGTGTCGGTGAACCAGGCCCTCCTCCCGCTGTTCAGCCTGCCCAGCTCCCGGCCGATGAGCTCGCGTGATATGCGCCTCACCGCTTCCCGGCCCCTGCGGGATATGAAGTAGAACAGCGGGTATGGGGCGGAGAGCATCAGCAGCGGGGCCAGGGCCGTGACCGCCTCCATCGCCTCCAGTATGCGGCCCTTCTCCATCCTGGATGCCAGCATGGTGATGAAGCGCTCGGCGAACCTGTTGGTCAGGTTGTTCATTATCTCGAAGGTCCGCTCGTCTATGGTGCCCCCCAGGTCGCTGCTGTTGATCCAGAGGTCCTTGCCGATCTCCAGGAGCTGGTCGTTGACGAACTCCTCCAGCTCCGATCCCGCCACCGCCCTGCCCAGTACCCTGTGCAGGACCCCGTCGGCCTTGTGCCACAGGGTTGGCTCGGACTCGCTGCTCAGCCCCGGACGGAAGAACCTGTCGGCGGCCTCGGTGGTGATCCTGGGGACCTTCTTCGACAGCATCCTGTCCCTGTAGAAGGAGTAGGCTATGGAGTAGACGGAGTAGGCGCCCCGAATGGCGCTGCCGTGCTGGCCGCCGGGCAGACCCTCCCCCCGACGTACTCCCTCCAGGTACTCCTCCACCGTCTCCGCGCCCTTGACTCCCGTGTGGGTAAGGCCCAGGAAGCGGCCGCAGTGGTCGTCGGAGCCCCCCACGAAGCCCACGGCGGGATCCAGGGATCCCACCACCTCCCGCACCGCCTCGTTCTCCACCCTGGAGCGGCCGCCGTTGATGCCCTCCACCAGGCTGATCCTTCCCAGCACCTCCCGGAAGTCCTCCGCCGTCAGCGGTGCCCCCGGAAAGTGGAATGGATGGGCCATGGCCGTGGCGATGCCCTGCTCCTCGACGTAGTCCATGAGGGAGTGGAAGTCGTCGCGCAGCCGGGCGATGTCCTCGTGCTGGCCGGGCTCGATTCCCAGGACCAGAAGATGTACCACCGCGTCCCGCCCCGGCAGCCTTACCCCCACCTCCTCGCTGACGAAGACGTTGTCGTGGTGGGCTATGGACATGACGCCGTCTATGGTGTTGATGTCGGTAATGGTCACGAAGTCCATACCGCGCTCCATGGCCTTCTCGTAGACCAGCTCCGGGGGGGTGAGGCTCTCGGGGACCTTCAGCGACCGCAGTATCCACAGGGAGGTCTCCCGGGAATGGTTGGAGTGAACGTGTATGTCACAGAGCGCTGTTCTCAAGACCCCTCCCGTCCGACTGCGCAGTTGTGCTGATCATCGCTGAACCTATGTATATGCAATGTTCATCGGCCGTTAACGACCCCCTCCACCACCACCAGACGGATCGGGCCCGAGCCCGCGGGCAGAGTGTCCACCGCCAGCGACTGCGCCGGATCCCACACCAGCACCGCGTCGTCGGCGAAGCTGGCAGCGTACACCAGGCCGTCGTACAGAACGGCGTCGGTTGCCGGCAGTCCCACGTCCATTGTCTCCGACACGCCGGTCTCGTCGTAAACCAGCAGCCCGGCGGCGTCCATGGCCAGCAGCCATCCGCACCCCCACTCCCTGGGCCGGGCGGAGATGCTGGGGGCATGGCCCAGGTCCAGCACAGCCCGCACCTCGCCGGTGGAGGCCTCCAGGATGGTGACCGCTCCGTCCTCCTGGTAGGTGGTGGTGAGCACATGGACGCTTCCGTCCCTAACCGGGGCCGCCTCGAAGGCGTTCTGCGCGGTCTGCACCGTATCGGTGACCTCCCATGCCACGGGATCGACAACGGAGACCATGCCGATGGAATCGTAGACCCCGTAGCCGTGGCTGACCCAGAGCCTACTCCCGGAAGCTCCTACTCCGCTGGGGAATGGAGCGGTGTCCAGGTACCTCTCCACCGTCATGCCCGCCGGGTCTATCTCGGCTATGGCCTCCCCCATGAGCAACGTGACGTAGAGCATTCCGTCCAGGGCCGCAATGCTGTAGGGGTTGGAGCCCTGCGGCAGCGCCGCCACCGCCTCGGCGGGGCCCGAAGAGGAGAGGTCGTAGAGCTCCACCCTGTCATCCATGGAGCAGACCACGGCCAGCATGCCGCCTTGGGTCAGGAGCGCGTCGTTGGGTGCGGACCCGGTGACGTAGGCCGAGGATACCAGCGAGTCCGACTCCGGGTAGTAGAGGTCCACCGTGTTGGACATGGTGCTCACGAAAGCTATGGCGTCCCCGGGGGGATTCTCCCCCCCACCGGGCCCCACTGGGTCGCCGCATCCGCAGATCAGCCCCGCGGCGGCGGCCGCGGCGGCAAGGCGCATCGTCCTCATTGGCTTCCCTTCAACCCAAGCATGACAGTCATGCTCCGGGGCTCTCCCGGATAGCCGTCGGTTACCTCGTACTCCCTGTCCGTCAGGTTCCTGGCGTCCACGCGCAGGATTGCGCCGGTCCGGATGCGGATGGAGATTCCGGCTCCCAGCAGCCAGTATCCGGGGAGGTAGTCGGTCTGCGTACGGTTGCGGTAGGACAGGCTGCGGCCGGAGACGCGGCAGCTCAGCGCCACTCCATCGAGGTCCAGCTCCGCCTCCCCGCCTCCCACCAGGTCGGGACGGTAGGGCATCCTGCATCCGAAGCTGGCCTCCCCCTCCGTGCGGTCCACCGAAGAGGATGCCGTGAGGCTTCCTCTGAGCCCCAGCCTTCCCAGATCCAGCTCACCCTGCAGCTCCAGTCCCTTCCTGCGGACCCTGGAGACGTTATCCGGCCTCCAGACGCCTGCGGCATCCGGCAGCCAGGTGATCTGGTTGCGGGTCGAGGCCAGGTAGCCGCAGGCGGAGGCGTCCACGGGGCCCCAGGAGCCGGCAATGCCGGCCTCGGCCTCCAGGGCGGTCTCCGGCTCCAGGTCGGGATTTCCCTCGGCGAAGGCCTCCTCCGGCCAGTATAGGTCGTTGAAGGTGGGCCGTCGAAAGCTCCTGGAGCCGCTGCAGTAGGCGGTGAGCCCCCCGGAGGAGGGAATCGGGACCGATGCCGACGCCGAGGCACCTATGCCCGGGGCGCCCCCTTCCGCGGCGCCAAGCCGGGCCTCGGCGCTGAGGCTCAGGGGTCCCAGCTCTCCGCCCAGGCTGAGAATGCCGCTTCCCGAGACTCTGACGCGTTCACCGAGAGCGGTGCTGCGCACGCCCTCCGCACGACCGCCCAGCCCCGCTGACAGCCATTGGAGCAACCTCCAGGCTCCCTCAGCTCCCGCGGAGAGGTGCCTGTGGGTGTCGCGGACCTCCTCGGGGAACTCAGCGCGGTACTGCATGGACTCCCCCCCGCACTCCAGAGAGAGGTCGAAGGACTCTCCGCGCAGGTCCGCCCATCCGGCCACCCCCGTAGACCGTCTCCATCCGGCTGACCGGGGAGACCAGGTGGGAGCTTCCGTGCTCCCCTGCGACATCCGCAGCAGACCGCCCCACCGCCAGTCTCCGGAAAGACGGGACAGAAGGGCGGAGGAGGCCAGCCCCTGTCCGTCCTCCGCCAGCCTCCTGAGGCTGACGGCAAGGCCTCCCCCACTCGGTCCCGTGAATGCCCTGCATCCTGCCGAGCCGTCGGTGCCGCCCCAGAGCTGCAGCATGCCGGGGGTCGACGGGCTGGGGGTGAGGAGGTTCACGGTGCCGGATACCGCCCCGGGTTCGGACGATGAGGCCCCCCCCCGGGCCACTTCCAGGGCCCTGAAGATCCCCAGATCGAGATCGCCCGGGCCCATCCCGTCCAGGGGACTCTGAAGGGAGTGGCCGTCTATGGAGAATCCAGTCTGGCCGGCCTCCGCTCCGCGGACGGAGAGAGAGAGGACGCGCATTCCTCCGCCGTACTCCCGGACGTAGATGCCGGGCGAGGCGCCGTTCAGCTCCGGTGCGATGCCATCGGGTGGTGCGGCCAGCGTGCCCTCACCCACCAGCGTGGTGGAGGGAGAGCCGGGACGCACGCTACCTCCGGTCTCAGCCGTTACGGGTATCACCACTCCCGACGGCACCGCCGAGGCCCGAAGAACGATCACCGAGTCACCCGACAGGGAGCCAATCCAGCTCTCGTAGCCGATGGCCGTGACCTCGACGTCCCCAACGCCCCCCGGGAGCTCGGCCCTGCCGTAGGAGTCCGTGGGGAATGCTCCGCCTTCGGCTGTGTGTACCGTCGCCCTGAGCGGACGTCCGGCTCGATCCAGCACCACCAGAACCGACGCCCCAGCGGTCCCCGCCGCAAGAAGGGCTGCGCAGAGCAGGACTTTCATCTGTCTCAGGTCGGCACCTCCGGCCGGAGGCAGCTGACGGGCGGGCCGGCCCCGGCCTGGTGGGGCCGGTCAGCCGTGCCGCGGCGCAGTATCCTGACTTCCGGATCGTTCCCCTGCCCGGCCTTCCCGCCCCCTCTGGGGCAGTGGCCTCTCTCCCACGGGCTCGGGTCCCCGGTTACAGTGGCGCCACCGTGACGGACTCTCACCGTCTTCCTGCGCTCCCGCAGCTGGGTTTCGGTTTCGCTGCCCGGGCAATATACCGCCTCAGGCCTCGGTCCAGAAGTCCCTCCGGGTCTCTCCGCCCCGGGCCATGGTCATGGCCTGGGCGATGGAGTGGTCCATGTTGTTGTACCAGAAGCTGCCGCAGCGGCCCAGGAGGTGCAGGCCCCGGGGAGGGTCCAGTCCCTCCAGGCTTCTCCTGTAGCCCAGGTCGTACACCGGATAGGTCTCGGCAATGCGAAGGGGCCGGACGAACTCCACTGTGGACGGGTCCGCAGCCCCCACCCTCTCCAGGTCCGCCACTACCCTGGCGGTAATGCTCGCCGGGTCCTGCCATACGCGGCTGTCGCTGCTGCAGGTGACCTCCGCGGTGATGCTGTCCCTTCCGGCCGGCACCGCGTCCGGGGAGAAGTTGGAGGGTACGGTCGTCCTGCTGAAAGCCACGTCATCCTGACCGAAGTAGCACCACTGGTAGTCGTTTCCCGCGGGCTGGGCCAGGCCCACGCAGTACAGTACGGTGTTTATGAAGCGCAGGCCCGAGTCCGGGTATAGCAGGGACACCGGAGCCGACCAGTAGACCTCGTCGGCGTCCAGGGTCTCCCCTCCCTGCAGGTGAACGCCACTCACCCGTCCGCCCTCCTCCCGGATTCCGGTGGCGGCGCAGCAGGTCCGCACCTCTCCGCCCATGGACTCTACGCGCCGCGCCAGCATGTCGGAGAACAGCTGTATTCCGCCTTTGGAAGGATATATAAAACTGGTCGATACCGGTTTGGGAAGCAGCAGCCCCCCCAGCAGGGACAGCAGGCTGTCGGCCTTCACCCGCTTGTCTATCACCGCCCGGTTAACGCCGGCCTCCGCCCAGTCCGAATGGAGCTCCTCGGCGTCCAGCCCAGTGAACTTTCTGGTGTAGCCGCTGAAGAAGAAGCTGTAGAGGTTGGGCCCGTACCGGTTTCTTATGTGATCGGCGAAGGATCTGACCTCTCCGCGGTGGGTCCGGAAGAGGTCCAGGAAGCTGGGGGCCAGGACCCGCAGCGGCAGCCTCAGGACGGTGGCCAGGGTGAGGGGCCAGGTGTGGTAGCTGCCCAGGAGGTACACGGAGCTGGCCCGGGGTATGGTGATGCTCCGCCCCTCCAGGACCTCCTCCACGTACTCCAGGACCTTCCTGTCCATTGTGTGGAAACGGTGCGGGCCCACGTCGAAGAGGTAATCCCCGTGGCGGAAGGTCCTGGCCAGTCCCCCCGGCCGGCTGCCCCGCTCCAGGACGTGCACCGAAAGGTCTGCGTCGCTTCCGCTGAGAAGTCGCTCGGCCAGGGTCAGACCGGCCACCCCCGCTCCCACCACCACTACCCTGCTCACCCTGCCGTCTCCCCCCGCCGGGACCGCCTGCCGGCCAGCACAACCGGCAGTGCGGCAAGCATCACCAGTATGGCCATGGCCAGCCAGAGTATGTGAACGCTGAAGCCCGCCCGGACTACCTCCGCCCCCCTTACGCCGGCCAGGGCGAACCCCGCCGTCCAGCCGGCCTCCACGGTGCCCACTCCCAGCAGTCCGTGAACGGGCAGAGCCATGGTCAGATCGGTTACCGCGAAGGCGGCGAACAGCTTCCAGACCGGCAGACCACCCAGGGGCTGCGAGACCGCCCGCAGCAGCATGAGGAACATCAGCATCTTCAGGATCCAGACCCCCAGGGAGATGCCCAGCCCGGCCACCAGGCGCAGCGGGCTGTTGCGGTAGCTGGAGGCGCACCGCAGCTCGCGGTACCAGCGCAGCAGGGCGTGGCCCCGGGAGAGCCGGGCGGATACCGCGGCCACCGGACGACGGACCCACCGGAGCACCCAGGGCATCAGAAGCACTCCCAGAACTCCCGCCGCGGCTATGGCCGGGGCAACCGCCGCAGCAGCGCCCCCGGTTCCCGCTGCCACCACCACGGCCACCACAGATCCCATGGCCACCAGGTCCAGCAGCTTCGACACTATCACCACTCCGGTGCCGTCACCCAGGGGGACAGAGGCGTGATGTCGGAAGAGGCCCACCATTGCCACGTCCGACAGGCGCACCGGGAGCAGGTGCCCCAGCCCGATGTGGACCGAGGTCAGGGGAACGGCGCTGCCGAGCCCTATCTCGGTCCTCAGGGAGAGGACCTTCCAGCGCACTGCCCGCAGCAGCTGGCTGGCCACGAAGAGCCCCAGGGCCGCCGCCAGCAGCCCGCCATCGGCACCGGATATGCTCTGCCGCACCGAATCCAGAACGGTGGCCGGGCCGCCGGACGACCTGATCAGCATCCAGGCGAGAACCCCCCCCAGCACCACTCCGGCCAGGGCTCTTGCTGTCCTCCTTCTCATTTCCGATAATCCCACTTCCCTGTAGGTGGCCACGAACCGGGCGGGAAAACAGGATTATGATCCAAATCCAGGGCATCTCCAAATCCTTCGGCAGAACCCTGGCACTCGACGATGTGACCCTGCAGGTGCCTACCGGCAGCTCCATGGCCCTGCTGGGCCGGAACGGGGCCGGAAAGACCACCCTGGCAAAGGTGGTTCTGGGCCTGGTGATGCCGGACTCCGGGACAGCCGCAGTTGAGAGGGTGCCGGTCTCCGATCCCGCCTCCCGCAGGGACGTCCGCTACCTGCCGGAGAACGTGGTCTTCCACGCCTGGGCCCGTCCGATGCAGCTCTTCGCGCAGCTGGAGCGGGTGAGGAGGTCGTCCTCTGCCAGGGACTTCCGGGAGAGGGCGGCCCAGCTGGCCTGCGACCACCTCCTTGACCGCCCCATGGGCAGGATGTCCCGTGGCCAGAGGCAGCGCATCGCCCTGGCCCTCTGCACCTGCGGCAGCCCGGGGGTACTGATACTGGACGAGCCCTCCAGCGGCCTGGACCCGGAGGGACGGGTGCACCTGCGCAGCCTGATCAGGGAGCTCTCCGCCGGAGGGGCCACTCTGCTTCTGAACTCGCACCTGCTGGGAGAGGTGGAGAGCGTCTGCCGGCGGGCCGCATTCATACGGGAGGGAAGGCTGGTGGGAGAGGGAGTGCTGGAGCAGCTCTCGCGGTCCAGGGGCGAGGTGGAGGTCTCGGCCGCCAGGCCCGCTGCCCTGTCCGAAGCCCTCTGCGCCGGCGGCCTTGACGCCTTCACCGAGGAGGACTCCCCGACGGTGACGGTCCGCCTCAGCCCCAGTGTACCGAGCCTGCGGCAGGTGACCGAGGCTGTGCTGGAGTCCGGGGAGGACTTCGACGGGATCAGACTTCGAAGGGAGAACCTGGAGGACATCTTCATGAGGATGATGAAGGAGGACGGCCCTGTTTCTGAACACCCTTGAGCACCTGCTGCGCAGGAAGCTCCTTCTGATCGCGCTGCTGGCCGCTCTGGCCATGCTCCTGCTGTTCTGGTGGGGCGTGTCCGAGGCTTCCGATGCCTACAGCTCCGGGCAGGTCTCGCAGGGAAGTCCCTCTCCGGTGAGCGAGTCGGACATGGCCCTGGGGTCCGTTCTCATGGGCAGCGTGGGAGCCTCCATGCTCCTGACCGCTCTTACGGTGATACTCTGCGCCTCCGTTCTTCCCGAGGAGTTCGAGACCGGCAGGATATCCATGTGGGCGGCGCTTCCCATCTCCCGCTCCAGGCTGTACCTGGGCTCCACCGCTGCCTCCCTGGCCTGCTGCCTCCTGCTTGGCGTGCTGCTGTTCGGGGGCATCACACTGATAACCTCGCTGTACATGAGCTTCACGCCGGAATCGGCAGGCATGGCCCTGCTGGGCCTGGTGGCCTGGCTGGGAGTGGTCTGGGCCGCCGTCACAACCATGTCCATGCTCACCGGCAAGATACCGGCGATACTCATCACCTTCGGACTGGCCGGGCTGGCCTCCTTCGGAGGGGGTTTCATCCAGCTGGGGGGGCTGGTTCCCGAGGTTGCCGAGTCCACCGTCTACCGGCTGGCCATGGGGTTCAGGCTCCTCTTCCCCTCCGACATGGCCCTCAGGGGGCTGCTCTTCGGCATCATGCCGGCGGAGGGCATGGTGAGGGAGGGGATGGCGTTCGTGGGAGTCAGCGGGCGCACCCCGCTGTGGCATCCCCTCTACGCCGCCCTGTGGGCCGCGGCCGTCACCGGTCTGGGTATCCTCAGGTTCGGAAGAAGGGACCTTCCCTAGCCGCCCCTCAGCGCCTGCTCCAGACCGGGGGAGCGGGAACGCTGCCGTCCAGGTGCACCCTCAGAGCCTCCACCATGGCCCCGTGGTCTCCGGTGCCCGCCATCTCCCTGACGGAGTGCATGGAGAGCATGGGATTGCCCACGTCCACGCTGTAGATTCCCAGTCCCGAGGCCGTAATGGGCCCGATGGTGCTGCCGCAGGGCATGTCGTTGCGGCTGACGAAGTGCTGGATGCCCACCCCGGCCTCCTCGGCGCAGAGGCGGAAGTAGGCTGATGTGTCGGACGTCGAGGTGTAGCGCTCCTGGGCATTGACCTTGATCACGGGGCCGCCGTTGATAACCGGGCGGGCTCTGCTGTCGTGCCTGTCGGCCCAGTTGGGGTGCACTGCGTGGGCCCCGTCGGCGGAGACCTGCATGGAGAGGGCCAGCGCACGCAGGAGCTCCTTCCTTCCCGGGCAGATTCTCTCCAGAGTGGATGACGCCAGGTTGGAGCCGGCCCCGTTGAGTGTCTTCGAGCCCACCTCCTCGCTGTTGAAGAGGCAGACCACCTGCGTGCTGTCGGAGTGATCGGACTCCAGGAGGGCGGCAGTGGACGCGTGGCACATGGCCAGGTTGTCGATGCGGCTTCCCAGGATCAGCTCCCCGCGGGCTCCCCCCAGTCTGGCCGGCTGGGCGTCGTAGAGCTCCAGATGCATGCCCAGCACGTCCGCTTCGGAGACGCCGCAGGCGTCTGCCGCCCGGCTCCTGACCTCCTCCAGGCCGGTTTCCTCTCCACCGATTATCACCGGCAGGTGCTTCTCCCTGTCGACCTTGAAGCCCTTCTTGTTCACCTCCCTGTTGAGGTGAATGGCGGGGGTGGCGATCCGGCATACCGGGGCATCCAGGGCGAACCTCAGCACCGAAACGCCCTCTCCCGCCCTGACGGCCAGCCTTCCGGCCATAAGCAAGTCCCTGTCGAACCAGGTGGCCAGTATGGGTCCGCCGTAGACCTCAACCGCCAGCGTGGTAAGGCCGTGGGCCGTCCGCTCCGGATCCGGCTTGAGGCGGAAGCCGGGGGAGTCGGTGTGGGCCCCGGTGATCCTGAACCCCGCCTCCTCGGGAGGCATGGTGCCCATGCGCACCGCCACCAGGGCGTCCGAGGAGCGGGTGGTGTAGAAGCTGTCCCCCGGCGCGGGGCTCCAAGGGTCGCGCTCGTCAAGCCGACGGAACCCCGCCGCCTTCAGCATGCTCTCGGTCTCCGCCACCGCATGGGCGGCCGTGGGGCTGTTGTCGAGGTAGCCAAGAAGCGCTTCTGCTCTCTCTTCAGACATGTTCCTCCAGACTTTCGGTCCGGCGCCCGGCGGCGCCTGTCCCTCTATCTCACTGCACCCCGCTCGGCCTCCTCGCGTACTCCTCCGGGGGAGGCCCTGCCCGCGGAAGCCGCCCTCCTGCCCCTCACCTGGTGCATGAAGGCCTCCAGACGCGCCAGGTTGTCGGTGTCCTCCTGGCCGTCGAAGGCCAGGTTGATCCAGGGCAGCTCGGGATGCTCCCTTCTGAGCCTCTTCGATATGGCCGTTACGATGGTCCCCGGCAGGCAGGTGAAGGGGAAGATGTTCACAGCTCCATCGATGGCCCCGCGGGAGAGGTAGGCCAGTGGGGCGCCCACGCAGAGGATCGCCTCCCCTCCGGGGTTCTCCGTCATGTAGGGGCGGGCGGCCCGCAGTATCTCCGGCGCTTCCAGGGCCGGCCTGTCCGACAGAAGTCCAGCGAAGGGAGCCTCCATCCGGGATCGCACGTGACCAACCGCCAGGCCCTTCAGCTTGCCCCGCAGGGCGGAGAACAGCCTTCCCCTGCGGAGGGAGCGCCGCACGTGGGAATGGCTTACGTACTCGAACCACTCCACAAGAGGAGTGGGAAGGACCTCTCCCCCGAGCCTCTCGATATGGTCTGCGGTGTACCCGTTGGCGTAGGGGTCGTTTCTGACGTAGATCTCACCGAACACGTGCACCAGGGGCCTTACTGCGCCGTCCCCGGAGAGTGCCGCCAGCTCCTCCGCCGCCTCCTCCAGCACGTCAGTCAGGTCACCTCCGGACTCCATGGCGGCGGTCAGGCGCCCCAGGGCCCTTCCGTAGGCTCCGTCTGCGGCACCCGGCTCGCCCTCGTAGGGACGGACCCTCAGCAGGCCCCTGTAAAGGACGTCGGCGGCGGCTATGCCCCGGAGCAGGTCCAGCTGGAACCCGGGCCCGGAGAGGCCGGGGACGCCCCCGTAGGAGCCCGATGAGCTGGAGGTGAGCACCGGAACGTCGCCGAAGCCCTTTCGCCGCAGGAGCATCCTCTGGAAGCTGCAGTACTGGCCGAAGCGGCAGGGTCCGGAGGCGGTGCCCATGAAGAAGGCGGTACGGCCCGGATCCTCCCGCTGGAGAATCCGCAGCATGTTGCCGGAGGTGATTATCGAGGGATAGCACTCCTTCCCGGTGGTGGCTTCGCGCCCGGCGGAGACCGTATCCCTGGAGGTGGGGGGAATGGCCCTGGCGTCCACGCCCCTTCGCCTTACCGCCGCGGCCGCCATCCTGGTGGCATCGCTCATCAGGGGGATCCAGAGGGTCCTCCCCTCCAGGGGACGCTCCACGGTGTTGAGGGTATCCCGGTAGGGCGAGGTCCCCTCCCGCCCCCTGCCCCGCAGTGAGTCCAGGAAAGCCTCGCACCTGGTGATGATTCCGGCGTCCGCCGCGTGCTCGTCTATCTCCAGCGCCAGGTAGGGCTTTCCACCCATTACCTCGTCGAACACGTGCTGGATGAAGGAGTCGGGCCCGCACCCGAAGTTGGTCAGGTAGACGGCGTTCAACCTCGGGTCCTCCCTGATGGCCAGGGCAGCGGCCAGTATCCGCTGACCGTAGTGCCAGTACATGTTTCGGTGCACCTCCGGCCCTCTCTCCAGCGGAAGTTCCAAAAAGTCCATGGGAATGACCCTGGCCCCCAGCCGCGAGAGCTTCTCCGGTATGTCAATGCTCACCGTGGTGTCGGCGCTGTTGTAGGGCCTGGCCACCACCACCAGGGCCACCTCGTCCTCTTCGATCTCCGACAGCGCCGTCCGTCCCGCCCGGCGAAGGCGGGCCTCGAACTCCTCCTGTGCCCCGGCGGCGGCGCTGCAGGCCCTGTGCGCCTTCACGGCCGATGCGCCGAGTCGGCGGGCCATGCCCACCAGGGAGCTGCGCCATCTGCCCCGGGATGAGAAGTCGATTACCGGCGTCAGGGGGCGCGGCCCGCTGCCGCCGGACAGCCCCAGCCCGGCGTCCAGCACGTAGGGTGAGGCCTGCACGAAGGGACAGCTGTAGTTCTCGCTGAACCCCCTGCTGTCTCCAGCCCTCTGTATCGAGGGAAGGAAGAGGTAGTCCACTCCCCTGTCCAGCAGGTCCAGAACGTGTCCGTGGGCTATCTTCATGGGGAAGCAGGTCTCCGCCGCCACGTTCTCCACGCCGCGATGGACTATCTCGGCGTTGGAGGGGGAGGAGACCACCGGCTCCATGCCCAGCTCCTCGAAGAAGGTGCGGAAGAAGGGGTACCTCTCCCAGAACCAGAGGGCCCGGGGCAGACCCACTGTGGGCCGGTCGTCGCCTGCGGAGGCTTCGCCTTCGTCCACGGCCATCATCCGCAGCCGCTGGGGGAAGTGGTTACGGCCCCTGTCGCGCTCGCCGGAGTCCCGCTCGTAGCGCTCGCAGCGTCCCCCGTAGAAGAGCATCCTGCCGTCGGCCAGCTCCACCCGGTGGATCTCGCAGCTGTTGCTGCAGCCCGAGCAGACAAAGGAGCTCTGGGAGTAGCTCTCCCCGGCCAGGCTGAACCCCCGGAACGCGCTCTGCCCTGTCGGGTCGTCGCCTCGGGTGCGCTCCCGGGCCAGCAGCGCCGCGCCTATGGCCCCGGTTACGTCGTGATGAGGGGGAACGGTTACCCGGCCCCTCCCGGCGAGAACCGCGTTGAATGCCGCCACCACTCCCCGGTTGTAGGCCGTGCCCCCCTGGAAGAATATCCTGCCTCCCACCCGGCGCTCCCCCACCACACGGTGAAGGTAGTTGCGGACGATGGAGTAGCAGAGCCCGCCCACGATGTCCTCGGTCTCCGTCCCCGAGGCCTGGTGTGAGACCACGTCACTCTCCATGAACACCGTGCACCGCTCCCCCAGCTGCGCAGGGGCCGGGGACTCCAGGGCGGCATCGCCGAAATCTCGGATCTCCAGGCCCAGCCTCTCAGCCTGTTCCTCCAGGAAGGACCCGGTGCCGGCGGCGCAGACCTTGTTCATCTCGAAATCCACGACCCTCCCGTCGCGAAGGGATATGTACTTCGAGTCCTGGCCCCCTATCTCGAAGATGGTGTCCACCCCGGGGTCGATCTCCACCGCGGCCCGCGCCTGCGCCGTGATCTCGTTGCGGATCACGTCGGCGCCCACGAAGTCACCCACCATGTACCTGCCCGACCCGGTTGTCCCGACGCCCAGTACGCTCACGCCGTCGGGCAGACGCGCGGACACCTCCGCCAGCCCCCGCTTCACGGCCTCCAGCGGCCTGCCGGCGGTCATGAGATAGCTCTTGGCCGCCAGGCGGCCGGCCTCGTCCAGCGCCACCACGTTGGTGCTGATGGACCCCACGTCTATCCCCAGGTAGACGGCCGAAACGTCCGGATCGGCCAGCGCCGAGTCCGGGACTTCGCTCTCCATGCCCGCCAGGGGCGGCAGCACGTCCCCACCGCGTCCACTGCCCCGGGAGTCGCCCAGCCGTTGGATGAAGTCGGGAGGGACGGTTCCCAGGGAGTCTTCCCTGCCCGCCAGGGCCGCCCCGGCGGCGGTCAGGGTGCTGAACCCCCGGGGAACGAAGATCCCGCTCTCCTCGCCCAGAACCTCCCGGAAGGCTCTGACCATGCCGGAGTTGGCGGCCACGCCGCCCACGAAGGCCACCGGAGGCCTGAACTCCTTTCCCGAGGCGATGGAGCTCTTGAAGTTCCTGGCCACCGCGAAGCAGAGCCCGGCCACTATGTCCCTGACCGGAGTTCCTATCTGCTGCAGGTGGATCATGTCCGACTTGGCGAAGACGCTGCATCGCCCCGCTATCCTGGGGGGCTTCTCGCAGAGCTCGGCCTCCCTGCCCATGCTCTCCGGGTCCAGGCCCAGGCGGGTGGCCTGCTGATCCAGGAAGGAGCCCGTTCCGGCGGCGCAGACGGAGTTCATGGCGAAGTCGTCGAAGAGGCTTCCCCCGTCCGCCCCCTCCCTGAACAGGAGCAGCTTGGAGTCCTGGCCCCCCATCTCCACCACGGACCTGACTTCCGGCAGGAAGGCCCCCACGGCGGAGG
>Ga0207797_1001841_pt1 | contig 15115 bp, 12 predicted proteins | sample PRCRCaboRojoPR_6_FD_187275 | JGI IMG/M metagenome (GOLD analysis project Ga0207797, IMG submission 187275) | Marine sediment microbial community from Cabo Rojo, Puerto Rico - PR CR 10% Liquid 1 (SPAdes) | ecosystem: Environmental > Aquatic > Marine > Coastal > Sediment | place: Cabo Rojo, Puerto... | reverse complement strand
GGCCGACGGCGTCGTCGGCGACACCGCCGAGGCTCAGTCCGCCCCGGGCGGTCTGGCGGACGCCAGCGCCAATCTGCGCTGATCCCCCGCGATCACGCCGCGCACCCAGCGCGTCGTCTTCAGGGTCGGCTCCTCGACGAGGAGCGTGAAGACGAAGGCCAGCACCAGCGTCAGCGCGAGGTAGAGCGCGAAGGCGGTGGCGAGGCCGAGGTCCGAGGCGACGTAGAGATGGGCGATCACGGTGTAGAGCAGGGGCACGTGCACGAGATAGAGCGGGAAGGACACCCGCCCCAGCCACCGCGGCACCGCGGTCGAAAAGGCCCGGGCGAGGGCCGGGGAGGCCAGCACGCCGTAGAGGATGAGGGTGGCGGCGAAGACCGGCATCGCGCCTTTGGATTTGCCGAGTTTCAGGCTGATGATGTCGAACGGGATGGGCAAACCCAGCCGGTCGTGCGCACCGCGCCCGAACGCGCCGAGCGTGACGCCGAGGACGAAGGCGGCGACCGGCGCCCATACCCACGGCGTGCGATGCCAGCCGCGACGCCACAGTTCCTGCAGGATCGCGCCGAGGGCGAAGGCGAGGTAGGCGAACTGAAACGTCAGGCCGGTGACGAGCACCGCCAGCCCGAGACCGACGGCGACGTGACCCGGTCGACCGCGCGCCGCCCAGTAAATTGCAAACAGACCGATCGAACCGATGAGTTCGATCTGCATGGTCCACAACACGTTATTGAATAATGACTCGCCGTTGTAGAAGTTCCAAAAGAGCCCATCGCTCAGGGCAAATCCCAGATCCGGGATCGGGGCTTGGTAGGTACCGCCGATCCAGCGCGAAGGGTTGTCGAGATGAGCCGCGAGCTCGTCGGCGGCGGTCGGGAGCACGTTCAGCCAAGCCCAAGCCAGCACCACGCTGACCGTTATCGGCACGGCCAGCCGGACGTAGCGGGCGACGGTGTTGGCCATCAACAGGTTGGCGCGGCGGGAGGCGACACCCCCGATCACGAAGCCCGAGAGCACGAAGAACACGGAGACGGCGAAGGGGCCGTTCCAGAGGATGCCCAAAGGCGTATCGGCGAGAAAATGGGGTTTCTCGGCCATGTCGGGCACCCAACCGGGCGCCAGCATGCACAGGAAATGGAACACGACGACGATGAACGCCGCCACCCCGCGCAAGCCGTCGAGGGAGTCCAGCCGGCGCGTCGCGGCCGGCGCCGGCGGCGATGCTACGTTCCTGCTCGACAACGATGGTCACTCCCTCGGCCGGTCCACGCCGACTTGGTTCAGAGCCTCTCGTCGACACCGAATGACGACGCGGGCTGATCGTTTTGTCGGGTAGAAAGCGCCCGTCGGCCCGATACGCGCCCTTCGGGCTGATGAACGAAATGTTTATCCTGCACCTTGGTACGCGCCCCGACGAGACGGTGACGGGACACGACCCGGCGAGCCGGTTACCAACAAGCGAGTCACACGTCTACCGAAAGTCGTAAAGCGCGGCGTACCATCGGATCCGGATGCGTTCGGGGCATCCCGCCACGGAAAGAGCGACCGTCGACCATGCTGGAATATCGCGGCTTCGGATGCCTGGCCCGCACCCTCGCGCGTGAGGTCCATCGCCTGCCCCGCGACGTCGATCTCGTCGTCGGCGTGCCGGGCGGCGGGGTGCCGGCGGCGGCGTTGGCCGCCGCCGCGCTGAACCGTCCGGTCGCCGATCTCGACAGCTGGCTCACCGCCGCCACCGGCGACGGCGACGGGGCGCGCGCGGTGCTGGTGATCGACGACTGCGTCGACAGCGGCGCGACGATGGCCGCCACGGTGGCGCGCATCCGCGCCCGCCGACCCGAGCTGCGGCTCGCCACCGCCGCCGTCTACGGCGAGCGCCCGGCCCCGGCGGTGGTCGACGTCGTCCTCGAGCCCTGCCCGCGGCCGCGGGTGTTCGAATGGAGCCTGTTCCGCGGCCCGCTCGTGGCGCGCAGCTGCTACGACTTCGACGGCGTGCTCTGCCCCGACCCGGCACCGGCCGACGACGACGACGGCGAGCGTTACCACCGCTTTTTGACGACGACGCCGCCGTTGGTGATCCCGGCCGGACGGCCGCGGCGGATCGTGACGGCGCGGCTGGAGAAGTACCGCGCCATCACCGAGGACTGGCTGGCGCGCCACGGCGTCGACTTCGAGGAACTCGTCATGGTCGATCTTCCCAGTGCCGCCGAGCGCCGCCGCCGCGGCGGCGTCGCCCGCCTCAAGGCGGCGGTCTACGCCGAGGATGCGGCGGCGACGTTGTTCATCGAGAGCAGCAGCGAACAGGCCGAGGCGATCGCGCGCCACAGCGGCAAGCCCGTCTTCGACTACGCCGGTCGGCGGCTGCTCGGCCCCGGTGGCCCGCGTCCGGTCGAGGCGGCGCGCCGCGACCCGGCGCTGTGGGCGCGGCTGCGCCGGGGCGTGCGCTGGCGGGTGCGGCGGGGCGTGGCGCGGCTGCGGCCGGGCGCATCGCCACCGGCGACGCCGGCGCCGGCACGCCGGAGCGCGCGGCGGGATTGACCGCCGATCGACGGTCCTCCACTCATATCGGAGGATGTCACAAGTCGTGCGGCGTCCTTGCGGCCCCCCGCAACTTGTTCCAGTTTTACCGCCATTGTATTACCCGATGCGGCAGAACGGCTCGCGCCAACGGTGGCATCGACGGTGGAGCGCTGCCGTCCGGTCACGATGGCGCCGTTCGCGACATGCCCGTTCGAGATGTGGATGAGCCGATGGACATGCCGTTCGACCTGCGCGAGATGGCGCGGATCTTCTGGTTCCGTAAATGGACGTTCCTGCTCCCGGCCGGGCTGTTCGTCGTCGCCGCCGTCGCCGTCGCCTTCGTGCTGCCGCCGCTCTACCGCTCGCAGGCGACCATCCTCATCGAACAGCAGGACATCCCCCAGGATGTCGTTCCCTCGCTCATTACCGAGCAGATCGATCGCCGCCTGCAGGTCCTCACCCAGCAGGTCCTCACCACCTCGAACCTGCTGCGGATCGCCGATCGCTACGAGCTCTACGCCGACGAGCGCGACGAGCTGACCCGAAACGCCATCGCCGCCAAGATGCGCGAGCGGATCGAGACCGAGAAGGTCCTGACCGAGCTCAACGACCCGCGGACCGGCCGCACCGGCCATGCCACCCTGGCGTTCCAGGTCCGGTTTCGCGACGGCGATCCGCACAAGGCGCGGGAGGTCACCAACGCCCTCATCTCCGATTACATGGCGATGAACCAGCAGAACCGGCGCGCCGTGGCCGAGCAGGCCACCGGCTTTCTCGGCCGGGAGCGCCGGAGCTTGGACGAGCGCATCGCCACGATCGAGGACGAGCTGGCCGCGTTCCAGAAGGAGCACCGCGAGCTGCTGCCGGAAGAGGCGGCGATGAAGCGGCAGATGCTGAACAATCTCGACGACCAGCTGCGCGCCTTCGAGAACGATCTGCGGGTGCTGCGCGAGCGCGAGAGCTTCTTGTCGACCCAGCTGGCGCTGATCGACGAGTTCGACACGGCGGAGGCCGGCCGGGGAGAGACGCCGGAATCGCGGCTCGAGCTGCTGCGCGCCGATCTGGCGTCGGCGCGGGCGCGCTACCAGCCGAGCCATCCCGACGTGGTCCGCCTCGAACGCGAGGTGCGCTCGCTCGAACAGGTGGTCGGGGCGCGCTCCGGGAGCTCGGCGCTGGCCGAGCGCGAGGCCGCGCTCAGCGCCGAGCTCGCCAGCCTGCGCGAGCGCTACACCGACGAGCATCCCGACGTTCAGCGGGTCCGCCGCGAGCTGGCGGTGCTGCGCGACCGGATCGAGACGGCGGGCGACGCCGACGCCGGCACCGCCGGGGTCGAGCGCAACCCCACCTACGTCCAGCTCAGCGCGCAGCTCAACAGCGTCGAGGCCGAGATCGCCGCGGTCGAGGACCAGCGCGCGGCGCTGCGCGAGGAGCGGCTGGCGCTGCAGGAGGCGCTGGCGCGAGCCCCCGAAGTCGAGCGCGAGTACAACCGCATCGTGCGCCGCCTCGACAACGCCTTGGCGGATCGCGAGGAACTCGCCGACAAGGAGATGACGGCGCGGCTGAGCGGCTCGCTGGAGGCCGCCGCCGTCGGCGAGCGCCTGAGCCTGATCGAGACGCCGCAGACCCCGATGGCGCCCCACAGCCCCAACAAGAAGCTGATCCTGGCGATCGGCGTCGTTCTCGGGGTCGGCAGCGGCGGGGTTTCGCTGGTGCTCGCCGAGCTCTTGGACCGCTCGATCCGCTCGGCCCGCGATCTGGTCCGCATCCTCGGCGATCAGCCGCTGGCGGAGGTCCCGACCCTGACCACGCTCCGCGACATCCGCCGCCGATGGCTGCGCCGGCTCGGCGCCGTCGCCGGCGTCGCGGTCGTGGCGACCGGCGGGCTGATCTGGGTCCACCAGCAGGTCGTGCCCTTGGACGTCCTCGGCTATCAGTCCGCCGGCTACGTCGAACGTTGGCTCGGCACCACCCCGGCGGGCGCGAGCGACGCCTCGGCGGCGCGGCCGTGAGCCGCGCCGGCGAAAGCCGGCAAGCGTCGGCGGCCGGGCTGGCCGCGGCGCAGCGGCGCTTCACCCAGGGCTTGGCCGCGGCGCGGACGTTGATCGGGCGCGACCCCCGCCACGGGCTGGTGTTTCACCATATTCCCAAATGCGCGGGCAGTGCCATCGCCCTCTCCATCCGCAAACACTACGCGCCCTGGCAATATCGCGCGGTGCCGAGCGACGCGACCGTCCAGACCGCCCGCTTCTTCGACGCCTGCGACACCGCGTCGGCGGCGGAATCGCGCCGCCTCGCCGACGCGCACTGGGTCGACGTGCACGCCTACCGCCTGCGTCTGCTGCACACCTTCTTGACCAACGGGGCCCGCGCGGTCGGCGGCCACATCGCCTATCATCCCGGCGTCCACGAGCAATTTCAGCACACCCACAGCTTCGTGACCATTTTGCGCGACCCGGTGGAACGGTTCGTTTCCCAGTATTTCTACACCAAACACGCCCGTTCCTACGTGCGCTTGCCGGCCGACTTCGACGACGACGACCTCGAGGCGGTGGGACCGGTGTGGGGCAGCATGATCACCTTCTTCCTCGGCGGCGGCAGCGGTCTCGACGACGCGGCGGCCGGCGACGCGGTCGACCGCTGGGTGCCGGAGGCCAAGCGGACGCTCGAGCGGCTGCCCGTCGTCGGCTTCGTCGACGGGATGGACACCTTCCGCCGGCGGCTGGCCGACACCATCGGGGTCCGGATCGACATCGGCCGCCGCAACGTCCGCCCGCGGCGTGACGATCGCGACGAGGAGCGCTGGATCCGCGAGGTCGCGCCGCGCTTCTGCGCGCCCGACCTGGAGGTCTACGCCCACGCCCGGGCGGTGCGCGCCGAGGCGCGGGCGATGGCGTAGCACGCTTCCCGTCCACGTGGATCGTGCCGCCCAGGTGGGAAGCGCTCGAGTGGTGCGAGTTCAACGGCAGCGTCCTGCCGTTGAACTCGCACCACTAAGTCTTCGATCCGGTGGGCCGACGGATCGGAACGCTCGGGAACCGAGCGTTCCGGTCGGACCACCAACCCGCCGTGGCGGCGGGCGGCGCAACCCCGGCGACGAGCATCGGAGCGTGAGATGACAGCACGATTGGCGATCGCGGCGCCGCGGTTCTCGTCGCCCTCGGAGACCTTCATCCGCGACCACGTCCGCTTCCTGGCACCGGGGCGGACGGTCCTGCTGTGCCGCGACGGCACGAACGTCGAGCGCCTGGGCTGCCCCGCCCTCGCCGATATCGACGGCAAGCAGAGACGGCGCTCGGCGCTCGCGCGGCTCGCCGACGGCGGCGCCGGGCTGTGGGGGCTGGTCACCGAGGCCGGCATCAGGGGCGCCCGCCGCGACCGCATCGCGGCCTTTCTCGAGGCCCACGGGGTGCGGGCGATGCTGGCCGAGTACGGCCCGATGGGGGTGCAGCTGATGGGCGCGTGCGCGGCGGCGCACGTGCCCCTTTTCGTCCATTTCCACGGTTACGACGTGACCTTGCCGCGGCGGCACTGGTACGTGCGCTACCAGTACCGGCAGCTGTTCCGCGCGGCCGCCGGCGTCTTCGCGCCGTCGGCGTTCATCGCCGAGCTGCTGCGCGGCTGGGGCTGCCCCGCCGCCAAGCTGCACGTCAGCCACAACGGCGTGGATCCCGAGCGCTTCGCCGTCACCACGCGGGAGCCGGGCCGCGTCGTCGCCGTCGGGCGGCTCGTCGCCAAAAAGGCGCCGCATCTGACGATCGCGGCCTTCGCGCAGGTGCGGGCGCGCTTTCCCGAGGCCCGTTTGGACCTCGTCGGCGACGGCGAGCTCTTCCCCCGCTGCCGCGAGCTCGTGGCCACGCTCGGCCTCGAGGACGCGGTCACGCTCCACGGCGCCCGCCCGCCCGAGGAGGTCGCGGCCCTACTCGCGCGGGCGTCGCTGTTCGTGCAGCATTCGGTCACCGCCGACGACCACGATATCGAGGGGCTGCCGATCAGCATTCTCGAGGCGATGGCCGCGGCGCTGCCGGTCGTCTCGACCCGGCACAGCGGCATCCCCGAGGCGGTCGCCGCCGGCGCGACGGGGATGCTCGTCGACGAGGGGGACGTCGCCGCGATGGCGGCGGCGATGACGGCCCTGCTGGCCGAGCCCGAGCGCGCCGCCGCCCTCGGCCGCGCCGGGCGCGAGCGGCTGTCGACGCGGTTCACCCACGCCCGGCAGCGCCGGCGCCTGCTCACCCTCATGGGCTTGGCGGAGCCGCCGGCCGGCGAGGCCGCGGGCGGCGGCGATCACGTCGCCGGCGTCGACACGGCCGGCGGCGAGCGGCGCCAGCCGGCCAGGTAACACTCCATCGCCGCCGCCGCCGAGAACCTCGCCCGCACGTGCGCGGCGGCCCGCCGCGCCATCGGCACGCGCGCGGGGGGGTCGAGGAGGGCGCCCATGCGGGCCGCGACGGCGTCGGGCTCGAGCGTGTCGACGATCTCGCCGCTCACGCCGGAGGTGACCAGCCGCTCGATGTCCGGCGTGCGCGACACCAGGCAGACGGTCTCGGCGAGCATGGCCTCCTTGACGACGTTGGGCAGCCGTTCCGACGCCTTGGTCGACAGGAACACGAAGAGCTCGGCTTGCTGCATCTCCTCGAACAACCGTTCCCGCGACAGAAAGCCGGTGAACCTCACCCGCGCGCCGAGGCCGTGCGCCGCCACCAGGGCTTCGAGCGCGGCGCGCTCGGCGCCGTCGCCGACGAGGACCAGCGTCGCCTCGGGGCGGGTGCGGGCGAAGCGGGCGAAACTCTCGATCACGAGGTCGAGGTTCTTCTCCTTTTGGAAGTTCGCGGCGGTGCAGATCCGCGCCGGCACCTTCGCGACCGGTGGGCGGTCGGCGAGATCGAGCGGGATGCCGCGTGGCACCACCGCGACCTTGGCGCGCGCCACGCCGAGGCCTTCGAGGATCGCCAGATTGGCGTCGGCGTGGGTCCAGACGCTGTCGGCACGCGTCGCGATCTCCGGCGCCAGGCTGAAGAGATGGGTGGTGAGATCGTAGGCGCCCAAGAAGAGCGAGCGGTGGACCGACGGCGCGAACCGCTCCGCCAGCAGCAGCACGAGCGCCGGATAATGCCCCCAAAAGGCGTGCACGACGTCGGGCGGATCGCGCCGCAGCCGGTGGGTGATCTCCACCAGCCGCGGTAAGAGGGCGAGCGTCTTGGCGAACTCCGCCGGCCGCCGCGCCAGGCGCACGACCAGGAGGCGCACCAGGAAGGCGGCCGGCGCCAGCCCGCCCCGCGAGACCAGCGCGCGCCAGCTGGCCGGGCCGGGATGCGCCACCGCCGGCAGGTCGAGACCGTAGCGACGCACGGTTTCGTCATGGTCGCGGCGGCGTCCCCGCAGGGCGTAGACGTCGACCCGGTGCCCCTTGGCCTCGAGCGCGCGCACGTCCGAGATCGCAAAGGGCTGCGCCGGCATCGGATAGGTCATGAACAGATAGGCTATTCGCATCGCCGGCGGACGTCCTTCTGCGGGGCGCGGGGTGAAAGCCGGGCGGTGCCGCCTCGCCGCAGCCGACCTGTTCGAGCCGTCGCCGCGCTCGGCGGCGCCGCCGGCGAGGGCTACCTCCGCTCCGCCTTCCGCGTCGGCCGCGTCATCCGGCGTCTTTGACCACATACGATCGGTGATGACACGAGACGCAATCTACACCGAAGGCGCTCTCGGGTACCTTTTAGGCAAAAAAAAGGGGTATCATTCGCGACATATCCGTTGAGACTCGTGCCTACTCTCGCGGACTGTGCGGACAGGAGCTCCATCCGTGCATATTCTTGTGGTCGGCGCCCGCGGTGTGCCGGGCGTGGAGGGTGGTGCGGAGAAGAACGCCGAGAACCTGTTTCCGGCGCTAGCTACCGATCACGCCATCCGCATGCTTTGTCTCGCCAATTTCTGCCGGCTCGATTCCTATCGCGGCCTCCGGATCGACCGGGTCGCGACGTGGCACCTCTTCGGCACCGACAAGATCCTGTACTACCTGTTCTCGCTCGTCTGGACGGCGCGGCGACGCCCCGACGTGATCCACTGCCAGGGGCTGAACGCCGCCTTCTTTCTCTGGTTCTACCGTCTGGTCGCGCGGCGGGTGGTGGTGCGCTACGGCTCCGCCGACTACGTCAACGCCAAATGGGGATGGATCGGCCGGCTCGGCTTTCGCTGGTGCGAATGGCAGCTGCGGTGGGCCGACGCCGTCATCGCGGTCACCCCCAGCCTGCGCGAGCGGCTGGGGCGGGTCGGGGTGGACGAGCGCGTGGTGGTGATACCCAACGCCGTCGACGCGGTCGAGGTGAGACCCGACGACGGGGCGCTCGCACGCTTCGGCCTCGAGCCCGCCGGCTTCGTGCTCGCCGTCGGGCGCGTCACTTGGCAAAAGGACTTCGAGACACTGATCACCGCCTTCGAGGCGGCGCGGGCGCGCTCACCCGACCTCGCCAAGCTCGTGATCGTCGGCGGCGACGACGGCTCCGGTTATCTCGAGCACCTGCAGAGGCTCGGGAGCGATCGAGTGATCTTCACCGGCCGGTTGCCCCGCGAGGAACTCGGCGGGCTCTACGCCGCCTGCCGGCTCTACGTGAACAGCTCGCGCCACGAAGGTCTCTCCAACGCCATTCTCGAGGCGGTGAGCCACGGTAGTCCGATCCTGGTGAGCGACATCGTGGAGAACCGCGATCTCCCCATCGCGGCCCACCACTTCTTCGCCGTCGGCGACGCCGCGGTCCTCGCCGACAAGCTGTGCGAGGCCTGGGCCGACGCCGCGACCTTCACCGTCGATCGCAAGGCCTTCGCGAGCTGGCCCGAGGTCGTCGCGGCGACGCACCGGCTCTACGAGATCTTGCTCGCGACCCCCAGGCCCGCCTCCAGCACGCTCGGCGAGGTCCTGGGCCCTCCTTCGACCGCGTCGCAGCCGACGGATTCCTGAGCCGAGGGGGCGTGGCGCTGTCGGACGGCACGCCACACCTCCGGCCTCGCCTCACGTCGCGCTGCACGTCACGCTGACGGTCGAGCCGTCCGCCCGCGTCACCTCGACCGTGCCGCTCCGCCCGGCCGCCATGTCCTCGGGCTCGAAGGTGACGGTGCCGTTCGTCTCGACCGTGACGATCCCGCCCCAGGGGAAACGGAGCCGCTTGCCGAAGTCCTGATAGGGCGCCCCACCGACCGCGACGTGCTGCTGTTCCAGCCAGTTCTCGATCACCCGCAGGCCGTTGGTGTCGACGGCGCCGGGGTTCGCCGGCACGTTCGGCGGCTGGCCGGTGGTCGTGGCGATCAGCGCGTCGGGGAAGTCGTCGACGCCGCCGCGGTCGATGCCGCCGCCGCCGACGTCGTACACCGTGGTGCTGAAGGTCTGATAGGCGGTGTAGAGCCGATCGTCGGTGGCGCAGCGGTCGCCCGGCCACGGCCCGCCGTGCGCCATGACGTGCACGGCGGTGTCTTCGGCCGGCAGCGGCGCGATGTACGGCCACAGTTGCGGCTCGGTGTAGACGTCGTAGTAGGTGTGACCGTCGCGGCTCGTGTCGACCACGACCTCTTGGCCGTCGCCCCGCTCGTCGCCTTGGTTGTGCCTGATGAACCAGAGGGACCGATCATAGCGGTCGGAGTTGGGGATCTGGCGCACGTACTGGTTGTAGAGCTTCCAGCCTCGCGGCCCTTCGTCGTTGACGTTGCCGTAGTGGAAGACGGTGAAACCGGGCGGGTGGAAAGCCGGAATGTCGCCGAGCCAGCTCGGTTCCTTCATGAGAAAATAGGGCGGGTAGCGGTTCTCGTACGCCAGATTGTTGTTGGCGGTGGCGCTGGTGAACTGCTTGACGCCCGGCGCCCGGTTGTTCGCACCGGGCCAGTAGCCGCGGCTGAGGTCGAGGCGGTGCAGGCCGTATTTCAAGAAGGCCGGCTTGCCGCGCGGGTCGCTGGTCGACGAAAAGTAGGCCGGCTCGGCGAACAGGCAGTCGATCACCGCCACCTTGTCGATGCGATCCTTGTCCGGCCAATCCGGATTGATGGCGAAGGTCTCGTCGACGCCCCAGTAGGTGGCGCAGTTGCGCAGCACGATGTCGTGCAGCTCGGCCGGGTAGAGCCCGATGTCGAGAGCGCCACCGTCGCCCGTCGACGGCCGACCGTCGATGAAGCGCAGGTGCTCGATGATGACGTTGCTCGCTTGGACGCGGCGTCCGTTGACCCAACCGTGAATGAAGACACCGCCCGAGCCGTTCGAGGCCTGCGGCGCGGTCTGCCCGGCGACCCAGGTGTTGTCCCGGCGGAACAGCAGCTCGCCGCCGAGCGTGATGTGGCCGCTGACGTCGAAGACGACGACGGAGGTCTTGCCGGCGATGTCGTTGCCGTCGTTGTCGGTGTTCGTCCGCACCGCCCAGCGCAGGGTGCCGACCTCGTCGCCACCGCTCAGGCTGGTGACGTGGACGATCGCCACGTCGTTGCTCTCCAGGCCGCAGCGGGTCCGCGAGCCGGCATAGCCGGGCTCGGAAGCCCCGGCTTGGATGTCCTGCGTCTCCATCCACGTCGGCGCCGGCGGCAACATCTGAAGCCGCTGGAACGGCTGCGAGGTGTCGAGCGTGCCGTTGACCGTCGAGCCGCCGGCCGGCGTCGACAGCGTCAGATTCGCGCTCGCCGTCGAAACGGTCAGGCTGGTCGAGATGTCCGAGACCGTGCCGCCGGCGCTGTCGCCGCTGTAGCCGATCGTGCCCGTGGTGCCGCTGTCGGCCGTCGAGACCGTCGTCGTCAGCTCGACCGACGTGCCGTTGATGGTGGCGATGGTCGCGAGGTCGCCCGTGAGGCTCCACGTCCCGTCGCCGCGCCCGCCGGTACGCGAGAGCGTGCCGATCACCGTCCCGGCGGTCGCGCCATCCTGCGCGCTCATCGGGTTTGGACTGAGGGAAATAGAAGATACCGGGGTTATCGCGAAGAGCCGCCCTTTCAAACCCCGGCTGTTCGAACGGCGGCTGCGTAGACTTGGGACGTACATCATACGCTCACTCCCACGAGGCTGGCGAGCCACTGCTCGATCGTGTCGCGGTCGGCTGTGCTGGGTACGCCGTCTGTCACGACGACGGCCGCGACCGCGCCGCGCCCCGAAAACGGGGTATCGTCGCTGATCCCGCCAATCGCGAGAAGCGCGTCCGCCCCTCCGCCGTAGAGGTTTGAAGTTGCGGGGTAGTCTGTCCCGTCGACACGGGCCATAGCCGTCCCGTTGTCTAGGGTGACGAGCACAACGCGAGCCGACGCATCGAAGCCCGTTTGATCGCCGGAATTTTCGATATTCGAGCCGCCAGTCCTTGTTTGAACGCCGACGAGGGGAATTCCGGGTTCGGCATAAACGCGGGTGTAGTATTGCGAGGAGCTCGTTTGAGCGAGTGTGACGGCGTCGAGCCCGTAATCCGTCTCCGGCAGGATCGCCGCCGCGAGCATCATTGGCGCGATCCAATTGTCCGGGGTCGGGTTAAGCTCCAGATGGCCGTTGTCGCCGCTTTCGAAAGCAACGCGGTCGAAACTGCCGTCGTTTTTCCAGTAGATGCCCGTGCCGTTGCGCTGCGTCAGTGTGTGGGTGCCGTTTGTCGATCGCCACTCCGCGATGACGTCGTCGAGAGCTGCCACATTGCCGCCGCCGGAGACGAACAGGTCGCCGGGTCGGGCCAGGAACACCGCCTCGACCTCGGGCACGGCCTCGACGTCGGCGAGGGTTGCGGTCGTCGGTGTCGCGCTGTCGAGCACGACCGTCGAGCCGAGATAGGCGCGCTCGATCTCGACGCCGCCGAGCATGAGCTTGGAGATGGCGCCGCCGCCCAGATGGATCGCCATGGCTCAGCCCGTGACGACGTAGAGGGTGGAAGCGTCGGGCGTACCGATGGCGTCGTATTCGGCCTGGGTGAGCGAGATCACGTTCGTCACCCGGTCCGCGCCGGCGACCCCGCTCGGGTCACTGGTCGGCCCGCCGTAGGTCGGCCGCACGATCCGACCGTTGCCGTCGCTGATCGTGCCGGTCACGACCACGTCGAGGCGCACCCGCGCGCCCGCCACCGACACCGTCAGATCGCCGACGAGGCTCGCCCCCGGCGCGCCCCAGATGTCGACCGCGTCGCCGGTATCGACGTCGACGGCGGCGGTCGCCGTGCAAGTGCCGGTCAGCAGGAGCGAGCGATAGCCGTCGGTGAGCGCCTGCGCGATCACCGTCTCGATGTTGTCGGTACCTTCGACGTAGCTCGTCGCGTCCTTGACGTCCTGGGCGGCGTCGGCGCCGGCGATCAGCGCCGTGACGGGCGCCCCGGTCCGCGCCTCGATCTCGTCGAGCGCGGCCTGGACGTCGGTGGCCGAGAGCCCGCTGGACGCATTGTCGTAGCTTGTCGAAGCGGCGGTGCCCCCGGCGTTGACGGTGACGGAAACGTTGCCCTCACCGTCGTCGGAAGCCGTGATCCCGGCGCCCACGAAGTCGAGCGTCGCCAGCGACGACGTGATGCTCACACCTTCGTCCTGGACCCCGATCGTCGGTGTGGCTTGACTGTCGACCTGCCACGTCCCGTCGACGCGGACATAGGCCTGGCCGTCGATCGGCGCGTCTTCGATCTTGACCGTGTCCAGCTCGTCGAGTGCCGCCTTGACGTCGGTCGCCGTGAGGCCCGACGAGGCGGGGTCGTAAGACGTCGACGCCGCGGTCGCGGCGCCGTCGCCGACCGTCACCTCGACCCAACCGCCGTCGCGCCGACCGTAAACGGTGCCGTCGACCGGCGCGTCCGGAACCCCCCCGGCGACCGTGTGACCGCCGATGGTGCTGCCGTCGTGGACGCGCAGGCTCGGCTCGTCGGTCACATAGCTGATCTCGCCTTCGGCGCCCGTGAACGCCTCGTGGTCCGTGCGGGTGCCGCGCCGCAGACGCAACTGTACCGACATCAGAGGATACTCCCGAGATCGACGGTGCTGGAGACCGGTTGCACGATCAGACCGAAATCCTGATCGAGCCCCGCCCCGCCGCCGGCGAGGTTCTCGGGGTCGGCGATATGCGAAACCAGGATCGTGTCCCGCCGTGACAACGCGCCGAGACTGGCGACCGCGTCGAGGGCGGACTGGGCTTTGTCGGTGGCGGCGGTGGCGGCATCCCGTGCCTCGAGGTCCACCGCGACGACGGTAGGATAGGTGACGTTCAGCATCGCGAAGGCTCCGCTTGCAAGCCTCCGAGATTATAGGAATCGGAACCTAGTTCTTGTCAACCGTAGATTGCTTGCCTGCCGTCGGCGGCTTTCGGTTTCAGGTCGCCAGCTCCTCGACCAGCCAGTCGGACGCTCGGGCACGGCCGCCATCGGCGGTCTCGCCATTCGCGTCATGAGCGAACAGGCACTCCGGCCACTCGAAGCGCCAATCGAGCTTGTGGACCGGGGAGGCGGTGAAGAACCGCGCCACCGCCTTCGCCATCTCCGTGTCGGTGATGCCGCGGCTCCGCGTCGTCGTCTGAATCAGCACCGGAATCGAGACCGGCCAGAACGGCACTTTCGCCATCTCGGCGCGGCTCGCGTCGTCGTGGTCCTCGAGATACTGGGTGAGGAGCTGAAACCAGAAATACGGATAATACCGGCTCCGCCGACCTTCCGGGCCGAGCGCCCAGAACGGATCGCGGAAATAGCGCCCGTCCCAGCGCGCCAGCTCCGGCCGCGTCAGGGTATCCCTGACGCGCCGGCGCAGCGACGGTCGACGGATAAAAAAGCGCGTCGCATCCGACAGCTGGCGCGGCCGGTCCCAATACCGCTCGACCTCCGCGTGCAACCGCCGAATCAAGACCGTGCCGGCGTCGGCCGCCATCAGCCAGTTCTCGAAGCGGCGGTGCGGCGCAGCCCGGCTGAAGGCGAAAAAACCGGCGGGTTGCAGGAGTGGCGGCAACCAGTCGTCGAGCGGCGCCGAGGGCAGGACCGTCGCATCGACCCACAAACCGCCGTAACGCGCCAACAGATGAACGCGGAGTATGTCGGAGAGGGTCTGGATCGGCAGATCGAAAATCCACTCCGGATAGTCGACGAGCTCGGCGCGCGCCGCCGGCAGATCGAAAAGGCAAAGGGAATGCTGCGGGTTCAGGCGTTCCCATTTGTCGAGGCAGCGCTGAACGGTCGAGGGCGCCCGCTCGCGACCAGTGTCCCAAAAGGCGAATATCCGCATGGCGTTCGCTCCCCGAACGGCGACACCGGAACGGGCGGGAAGCTTCCCGCCCGTCGTCGGCTCAGTGCTAGGCGCGACGGCTGTGCAGGTTCACGCGCCTGCGGCGTAGCGCTGGGCTCTCAAAGCCAGAACACCTCCGCCAAGTCGACCAGTTCCCCGGCATCGACACCGCGCAGGCTGACCGTGCCGTCCGGGTCCATGAAGGCGCTGTCGCCGGCGTGGTCGAACCGGAGGAGGGCGGCGTCGCCGCCGTCGGCGACGCTGACGTAGGAGGCGAAGTCGGCGATGTCGTCGCTCGCCGGTTCGAACGCCGGCGACAACCGGTCCACCCCCGGCGTGAAGTCGGTGACGAGATCGTCGCCGTCGCCGACGACGAAGACGTCGTTGCCGGCACCGCCGGTCAGCGTGTCGTCGCCGCCCG
>Ga0207797_1001840_pt1 | contig 15117 bp, 13 predicted proteins | sample PRCRCaboRojoPR_6_FD_187275 | JGI IMG/M metagenome (GOLD analysis project Ga0207797, IMG submission 187275) | Marine sediment microbial community from Cabo Rojo, Puerto Rico - PR CR 10% Liquid 1 (SPAdes) | ecosystem: Environmental > Aquatic > Marine > Coastal > Sediment | place: Cabo Rojo, Puerto... | reverse complement strand
GGACGCTGGCAGCACGCCGCGGGCATACTCCAGGGCGCGTGTCACGTCCAGCTGCTGCTGGTCGAGAAGGAGTCCAAGGAGCGTTCCACTATGGGCGCGACAGACCCCGAGCGCGCCGGTGTCGCGGCACAGCTCGACGGCGGGTGCCAGGAGCGGGTTGGGTAGAAGGGCCTGGTGGGCGCTGTCGCCAACGGCGACACGAGCGTAGACGTAGCGGTCGATGGGACAGGACACCAGGCACCGGATGCCGTCGAGAGTGCCTTGAACTAACTCGCCGCAGGCCGCCGGCGCGGCAGCCGACGCGGCCCTGATGGACGGACGGTGAGGTTGCACTTGGCGTCGCGCTCGAGCCTGCTCTTTGGGCCGGGGGCCCTGCCGGCGTGGACGGCTGCGCGCCCGGGGGGCGTTCCCGTCAGAGAGGGCATGTCGGGTACGCTGCGCGCATGGAACGGCGCGGCGCAGCATGGACTGCAGAACGATCTCATTCGAAGCTGCCATCACGTGTTAGTCTTTCTCAGACCCCCGGCCTCGCCCTCAAAGCCTGGGGAAGGGCGGGCTTTTGAATCCTTGGTGATACGGGGCCTGGTCGTTGGGGTAATCATCCTCCGATCGACTTTACCGTGCACTCCGGCGTCTTTCCTCGTCACCTTCACGTGAGTGGTGGTCCGCCGTTTGGCGTTCGCCTGCGTGAAGCAGAAGCAGCGCCTCGAAACTAACGCTCAATGCCGCGCCGAGCGCCGATGCCCTGTTGGTAGTAGTGCTTCACCTCGCGCATCTCGGTGACCAGGTCAGCCCGGTTGATGAGGGCCTGAGGCGCTCGGCGACCGGTGAGCACCACCTCGACGTCGCCCGGTCGCTGATCAAGGAAGGCGAGCACCTCGTCGGTTGTCAGTACGCCGAACCAGATGGCGATGTTGACCTCGTCCAGGACGATGATGTCGTACTCCCCGGAGAGCATCACCTCCAGAGCCCGCGTAAGACCCTCTCGGGCCTCGTCGACGTGTTGGGACGTGACCTCCTCGCGGTGGATGCAGCGGGGGCTGCCGTACTGTTCCACGGTGATGTAGGGGTTGTCGCACAGGGCGTAGAGCTCGCCGTACTCCTGGCCCTTCATGAACTGACCGATGTAAGTTCGCAACCCGTGACCCGATGCCCGTACGGCGAGTCCCAGGGCGGCGGTGGTTTTCCCCTTACCGTCGCCGGTGTAAAGTTGCACGCAGCCTGGAGAGAGTTTTGGTTTCTTCATAGTCTACCTCCTGCAGGGGCAGAGTCTTCGTCTGGGAGCTGTGCGTCTCTTGCGGCGACCACGGCAAACCGCCCTACAATGCAACCGTGGGCAGCGGAGGGTTGCCGGGTGGGCGTCCATACCTGCAGACCGATTAGGCCTCGGGTGTCTTCCCGTTCTCGACCAGACCGTCCAGGGCATCATCGACGGTGAGCCAACCGGTGCCAGGAAAGAGTCTCGCGATTTGGGGCGCGAAGAGCGGCGATGTCGTCAAAAGCTCCGGGGGGGCATCGGCGATGATCTCGCCCTGGCTGAGCAACGCGACACGATCAGCAGCCTGGGCCACCAACTCGACGTCGTGAGTGACCAGAAGGATGCTGGTGCCCTCCTCCTGCCACTCCCGAAGGAGCCGGATGAGCTCACGCTTGGCCTCGTAATCGAGGCCGCGGGTGGGCTCGTCGAGCAGAAGCAAGTGCGGCCTGGTGACGGTGATTGCCCCCAGGGCGACCCGCTGGCGCTGCCCGGCGCTCAGATCACGCGGGTAGGCCGCCTTGAGCTTCTCCAGATCCAGGCGCGAGAGCAGGTCATCCGGCGGCACAGGGGGCGCCTCCAGGAGGTCGTGGTTGCGGAGCGTCACGGCCAATTCTTCGCCCACGGTGTCCGCGAACAGCAGGTCCCCTGGATCCTGCGGAAGGTAGCCGACCTGGCGGGAGATCTCCGCGGTTTCCTTTCCTACGAGCGAATCGTCGTCCATACGGATCCCGCCGTGCTTTGGCTTGAGCAAGCCCACGACGCACTTGAGAAGCGTGGTTTTGCCCGAACCGTTGCGGCCCATCAGGGCGACGAGCTCGCCCGGCTCCATCTCAAGGTCGATCCCTTGAAGAATCGGTTTGCCGTTGTAGGCGAAGTGGAGATCGTGGATGGCGAACCTCGAGGGGCGAGATTTCGTGTTCCCACGCCCGTCTCGGCTTGTCGTCGTCCGCGGTGTCTTCCTCAAGCCACCGGTCTGCGAGCGCGAGTCCGGGCGGGACGCGCGGCTGGCGAACCGGCGCCCCTCCTTGATCGTGAGGGGCAGGGGGTTCCAGTCGAGGGCCTTGCCTAATGCCACCAAGGGTGGGTTCAGGTCCACCTGGCTGAGCACATCCCGGGGCGGACCGCTGCAGGCCGAGTGGTCGTCCTCCGAGAGATAGATCAAGCGGTCGACATAGGGCAGGACCCGTTCCAGTCGATGCTCCGCCAGGAGGACGGTGAGTCCCAAGTCCTGATTGAGCCGCACGAGGGCCTGTAGGACGTCCTCCGCCGACTGCGGGTCGAGCTGCGACGTGGGCTCGTCGAGGGCGAGAATCTGTGGACGGAGCGCTAGGGCCGCAGCGATAGCCACCTTCTGCTTCTCGCCGCCGGAGAGGGTCTCAACTCTGCGGTCCCGCAGGTTGGCGAGACCCATCAAGTGGAGCACCTCCTCCACACGAAGACGCATCTCCGCCGGCGGGATGGCGGCGTTCTCCAAAGCGAAGGCAATCTCGTCCTCGACCCGGTCCACGACGAACTGAGCCTCGGGGTCCTGGAAGACGAATCCGACCACCTGACTCAGGATCTGCGGACCCTCCTCCAAGGGATTGTGTCCAGCCACCGAGAGGTTCCCGCTGATCCGCCCGCCGGTGAAATGGGGCACAAGGCCGTTCAGACAGCGGAGAAGCGTTGACTTGCCGGCCCCGGACGGGCCGGCGACGAGGACAAACTCGCCGTCAGCCACGTTGAGGCAGACCTCGGACAGGGCCGGCTTCTGAGTCCCTGGGTATGAGTAGCCAAGGTTCTCGATGGTGATTGACGATGAGCGCGGCGAGAACTGCTCAGGGCACGGCTGCGCTTCTGTCGTGTATCGTTCCATAATGCTATCCGTGATCGGTCAATGATTACTGGTGCGAGCTAGAATCGTGGTCTTGGTCTCCGTCTCGATGTCGGTGCATCTCCGCGTCCTCGCGAGCTACGGTGACAATCGCCGGCACGAGGAGGCCCAGCAGAGCCATCCCCATGAGCGGGTCGAAGGAGGGGAGGGTCAGGGCCGGGTAAGGGGAATAGTAGAGCGCTGCCCTGCCTCGCCACGCCGCGGCCAGGGTGACGGCGCAGCCGAGGAGAGCGAACGAGTCGCCGAAGGTCCAGCTGCGGGCCCGGTACACCGTATGGTGGACCCCGCGTCCGGTCAGCCAGATGGCCAGACCGATGGCGGCTGCGCCGGCGGCGATGACCGCAACGGCGGGGGCGCGCCACGCCGCGTTGAACAGGTAGGCCAGCCACCCGGCAAGGAGCGTCAAGAGGCCCACAATGATGAGGGCCTGGGTGCGGACGGGTTGTTTCTGGCTGGTGACGGCCCCGTACCCGCGCGCCACCATTGCCTCGGCCAGGCCCATGGCGCGCTCCAGGCCGCTGACCAGGAGCGGCACGACGATGGGCAGCCAATCGCGGATACCACGGACGCGGTGCCCGCGCACGGCCTGGGCCTCCCGGATCCTCTGGAGGCTGCGGGTGGTCTGGGGGATGAAGGTCAGGGCGATGGAGAGCACAACGCCTCCTTCATGGAAGGCCCGGGGCGTGAGCTTGATGAGATCACGCACCGGAGTGACCTGGTTGAAGACCGAGAAGGCGGCGAAGATGACCGTCAGGGTCAGACCGTTCAGCGCGCCAAACGTGACCGCCTCCAAGGTTATCGCCCCGCCGACCAATGGAATCCAGCTCGGCAGGTGGAGGAGCACAGTGTCTCCAAGGTGAACCGTTAGGGCGTTGAAGAGGGCGGACAGCGGTACGGCGACCATGGCGAAACGGAGTGGCGATAGGGGGGCGCGCCGGCCCTCGCCCGCGGCGCACGTGCCCCCCACCACCATGGTGGTCAGCAGCAGGACGATGATATACATGGGGCTCCGCGTGGCCGATGCAGCCACGAGGGTCGTGAGGGCCCAGATGAACCAGACTCGGGCGTCAAGCATGGCTCTCCATCTCGGCCAAGTCTGCGTGGCTTCCTCGGACCTGAAAATGGAATCTCCGGCGGAAGCGATGGAGGGCCTTGATCATGGGCTTTGCCAGGGCCAGCAGGAGAACGACGTTGCCAGCGGCCCGCGCTAGATCCCATGCCAGGGATGTGACCACGTAGAAGACCCCGTATCGGGCCAGCGTCTCACCCAGTCCTATACCCGGCTCCCAGGTCTGGGCCGCGGGCCCCACGGCGAAGGGCCAGAAGTAGATGTTCATAATGGCGCCGTAGAGGAGGCCCCAGACGAAGCCGAAGCCGCACAGGACGATCACGTCTGTGTGCGACACATTGGGGGTGATCCGAGGCTCTTCTTTGGCGAGAGCCGGACCTGCGAATTCCTCCCTCAGCCACCGGCTGGCGCCGCCAAGCCATCCCGCGCTGAGCCCAGCCCACCCGGCGGTGAACATCTGGTAGGGGAGCCAGGGCCCGATGCCGCCGGTGACCAAGCCGGAGGCAAGAAGCGTGAAGGTGCCCATGAGGAAGCCGAAGCGGCCCCCAAAGACGTAGCCCGCGATGATAATTGGGCCGAAGATGGGTGAGAAGCCCCCCGGCATGGGAAAGGCGACTTCCAGGAAGCGGAGCACGCTGGTGACCGCGACGAGCACCCCCAGCATGGCGACAGTTTTGGCGCTGAGGGCGCGGCCCTGCAGTTCGACCAGGAGCGCGACGACGGAGAGACCCACGAGCCCGGCCGTGAGCAGGGGGGCGTCCTGCGCGTGGGCCGCTCCGTGCTGCGCCAATGCAGCGCCGGAGGTGAAGAATGGGTAGATGAAGGCGAGGACGCCCAGCGTGCCGCTGAGGAGGTAGATGGCCCCGCTGATTAGCTTACGCACGGTCTTCCCTGAATCTCGTGACGTAGACGAGCCAACCTAAGAGCCCGCCGACGATGAGGCTGAAGGCGATGTAGCCGATGGGAAGCAGAATCGAGGGGCTCTCCGCTTTCTCGGTGCTCTGAGTCTCGGCGTCCGACCCAGTGCTTCCCCCTGCCGACTCTTCCGATCTGCCGGCCTCCGCGAGCCGAACCGGTGTCGGAGAATCGCTGGTCTGGGCGATGATGGCAGCAGTCGCCGTCGGCGACGGCGATGCATCGTCCTCAAACGACAGGCCGGATTCGGTCTCGGAGGATCGTTCTGTCGTGGGCGAAGAGGTGGGGGTTGCTCCCGCTGGTCGTTCAGGCGTTGACGAGACGGTCTCTGCACCGGTGGCTGTGGTCGGAGAGGGAGAGGGTGGCACGGCCGACAGTTCTGGCGTTGGACTGGCATTGGTCGCGGAACCGGTGACCCCCAGTGTAAGGCCGTAGACTTCCTCCTGGTCTTCGGCGAGGCCCGCAACCCTCAGCACGTACTCCGTGGACGTACTGGGGCAGACCTCCCGACTCCCGCTCAGGCCGACCTCCTCGCCATCCAGCCGTGCTTCCTGGGCGTTCGATACGTCCCAACGCAAGGTCGTGCACGAGCCCGCGGGAATAGGGTTCTGGTCCAGTCGGAACCATGCCTCGGGCTCCGGCACGGCTGTCGGGCCAGGGGTGTCCGTAGGCGGAGGTGTGTCCGTCGGGGGAATCGGCGTGTCCGTGGGCACCGGAGTGTCGGTGGGGGGCACGGGTGTGTCCGTAGGGACAGGGGTGTCGGTGGCGGGAGGGGCGCAGATCTGGTCGAAGGGGATCACCGGCGGCTCCTGCCCGCTCGAGTTGATGGTTCCCTCTCCCCATCCCCAGCCCTCGACGTCGCCGTCGTGGACCATCTGACCGGTAGCACCCATGGCAGAGTACTGCCACGAACCGTTCACCATTTGATGGTACGACCAGTATCTACAGGGGTTTCCGCGGCACTCGCAGAAACAATCAGTGGGTGGGCAGCCACTGGTGCCGTTTATGTCGCATACGGCGAAGCCCATGCCGCCTCCGCCCGCAGTCACCAAGTCCAGGCCTGCACGCCGCAGCACGTCGTACCCGGTGATCTCGGATTCGGAGAACTCTATACACCGCGTAATATGATGGTCCCCGAAGTCCACCACCAGACCCGCTCTGTTCGTCTGCTGGGCCTCGCTAGTCTGAAGATGGGGCCCAGCCAACGATACTACTACAAGCAATAAGAGCAAGCCCCCGAGAGTCTTAAGATGAATACGTCTTGTTATCGTACTCTTGTGCGCAACCTGAATGAGCTCATCCATGTTTGTCGCCCCTTGTGGTGCTGACCGCGTCATCGACGCGGTCAGCACCAGGCGTAAGAGAGATCTTCGCTGCCTGAGGACAGTGAGCAGGAAGACACCTAACCACTTGATGGTCCGCTATTGGGCGGTCCTTGAACCAAGCGCATCTGTCCGTGATCGGACAGCTACCAGCGCATAGCCGCCCACCGACCGCCGTGAGGAATAGCGGCAGGCTTTGGAAACGGTCGCCGCAGCCTCGGTGCGAGTCAGCAAGGAAACTGCTGGATGGAATCGGCTAAGATCCACTGTCGTGACCGGAGGTCACGAGCGGTAGGTAGTCCACATAACAATCGTAGGACCACGAACCGACAGGCGAATACGGACGATGCATCAATACTGGGACAGCCTCCTGAACCGAATACAGCGGTGAGAAGCCGGCGTAACTGCCGTCCGTCTCTTGTTTGGAGAGCAGGTAGCGCAATCGTATCTCCGCACACCAATTACACTCGGGCCTGGGTTCTGTCGCCAAGAGCGTCTGCAGGACGTATGCAGTTGTGTTCAGATCGGAGTCACCGCCTGCAGTGTACCCGTAGCCGCCGTCGGGATTCTCGGCGCTCTCGATGAACGCAAGAGCATTGGAGGCCTCCGTTGTCGTCAATGGCTCACCCGCTGCCAGCAATGCTTGTATGCAAAGGGCGGTGTGCTGAACCTCACTTGTCGTTCCCCATTCGTTCCAAGCCCAGCCACCATCCGCGTTCTGCACACTCTTCAAGAATTCAACAGCCTGAGTGGGGATGTTTTCCCCACTTGCGTGCAAGCCAAGCATCGCCCACGCAGTATCACCGCTGCCGTCCCCGTACGCGCCCGTGGTTGGGCTGTAGTACGCGGTGATGCTGATGGGGAGGTTGATGCTGGCGAAATCTGTAACCACTTGGTCCGTCCAAGCGGCCCCAATTGCCAGCTTGCCAGCCGAAGATGCGGAGGTGGCCGCGAAATCCGCGGTCTGAGTCCTCGATGTCACCGTGAGGAAAGTGAGTAGGCTCGGGTCACCCCATTCGGCTGGGTCATATCCAGCGGCGCCCAAGGCAATGAGGGCTCGGGTCGAACCCGCGATCGGTCCTGACCAACTTGGGTAGCTTCCGTCGCTTAACTGATAATCCCGCATCCACTCAAGCGCATCAGACGCAGCGACGAATGCTGGCGCGCCAGGCAGCTTTCCGGTCAAGCCCCAGTCGGGATCGTTTCGGAAACCGAATACGTCACCATCTGAGGGCGCAGGAAACGGAAAGGGCTCAGCCCAGGCGGTTCCAGCCCACTGACCTTGGACCCAATTGTTGTCACCGCAACCGAAGCAGTTGGCGACGGGACAACCGTTCCCGTCAATGCTGCAGATGAAGCCAGTGGCATTGGTCTCGACGTCAAAACCCGCACGCCGCAACAAGCTTACGCGCGTAATCGTCCCCGTCCACGTCACCGGACGAACAGCAATATCGCCATCTGAGAACTGGACGACTATATGTGCCTGGCTCACTTCATCCTGCATCTCGTCTCTGATGCCCTGTTCGAATTCACCCGCTGTCAGCGAGGGCTCGGCCATTGCGTACGTAGTGGAGTCACCGTGGTCAAGTGCGACGAGTAGTAATCCGGTAAGAGCGATGCCAAACGCGATGCTCAAGAAAAGACTGCGACGCTTCATGATGTCTCCTGTGTTTGCTGTGCTGTTTCCCATACAGTCAAAAACCCTTCCCCATCACGGATGACGGGAGAAGGGTGAAGGCGAGGTATCAAAAAGCCCTTCCCTCACGTCAGTGTGGAGAAGGGCGGGTCTTGCTTGAGCACCTCGGTGCACCACCCCCTTTCCGCGAAGGCTGATGTATGCGCCGGTCCAGGCAGGTACTCTGGCTTTCCGCGCCGCTACCCTCGGGGGCGCGGCGAGGACTACAGTTGCGGGACAGCGCCGGACTTCGACCGGCTTTCCCTCTTGGGCCCTTGGCTTCCGAGCGTCAGGGCACCTTGACCGTAGCAGCTATTCGATTATGAGCGAAGTATAGCATAGAGTGAGAAAACGGGCAAGACGCACCGACGGGTGAAGATTGCTGCTCAGCGTGCCGCAACGGGGGCAGATGTCGCCTGCCCTCCGGGACGGGACACCGGACGGGCCTCGGCCGTCCGAGAGCAGCCTGTGGGCAGCACCGTCTCTCACCTAGCAGCCCTTGCCTGTCAACCCTGAGTTGGCCTCAGTTCAATCCCCCCTTGACTCCAGCCGTTGGCGCTGTGATGACGGACGACTGTGCTCAGTCGGGGAAGATGATCTCGTCGACCGAGGTCAACGTGCCGTCATGGCGGAGTATCCAAAGGCCCAAGTCCATACCCTCCGCCAGACAGTACAGCCCTTCCAGATGCATCGACACCATCCGGGCAGGTATCCCCAACTCCTCAAGGTCGTGCACCAGGGGCCCTGCGTGCCATAGCGACTCGAAGACGACCAGGTTCCCTTTCTCGGTGAGCATCCTGGATTCGTTCTTCTCACCGCCGATGACCATGTACAGCGTCTGATCGTATGCGAGGTCGAGCCTCTGCCTGTTTCGAGCGACCATTGCCGTCGCACCTCCTTACTAGGTAGGCTCCTCGACGTCCCCCGTCGCGGCCAGCGGCCTGGCGACAGGTGGGCAGCCTCAGGGACCGGCACGGACCCTTAGCCTGGGCGTGACGCTCGATACGCCGGCGACAGAAAGCCCTTTCCCCGCGAGGAAGAAGGATTCCCTAGGACGAAGAAACCCTCCCTCGCACTGATTGTGGGGAAGGGCTAAATGGGCTCGTCCACCCTTGGTGTACCACTACCTCTCCGCGAAGGTTGCATTCCGTACCAGCAGTGGCGGGCAATCTGACTCGAGCGCGGACGTCTTCTGCGCCTGCGCTCCTACAGTTGCGGGACAGTGCCGGACTCTGACCGGCTTCCCCCCTCGTACCCCTAGCTTCCGGGCCTTGGAGTACCTCTGCTGAGGCTGTATTCAGTTTTCATCGCGACTATATCACGCGAGGGACCCGTCGTCAAGGGACAATCGGCACCTGGCCTCAATGCTCCGCCGGGGAGCTCTAAGCGTTGACAGTCGGCCGCGGCGTGGTAGTATCGGGTGTGTCGGGATGGACAGGCAGCGGATCCAAGTGAGACTTGAGGGGGGGCTATGGCTGGGACACCAAGGATGAAGTTCGCAGACCTGGATGAGAAGGGCGTGAAGAAGGTTCGAGCGCTGGAGGATGAGATTGGAGGCTGCGTGGTGGCCCTCCAGCGGAGGATCAGCCTGCGCGATCTGTCGGATGAGGACCTGGAGAAGCTCCAGTCGGCCGAGGAGGATCTGGGCGTCGTCTTGATGGCCTACGAATGTAAGTGACGGTCGGGATGCGGTGCCTGTCCGATCCTGAGAGACTGTAGAGCTGAAGACTCCGGACCCGTGATGTAGCTTACGCGAAACCAACTTGGGAGAGTCCGACACGAGCCAGTTTCTGGTGAGGGGATCTGCACTGAGGAGCCGATCTCCCCGGGGGTTGCGACATTGACCCCTTGGGGCGGATCGGCTCTTCTGTGATGGTAGCCCAGCGAAGACGTCAGGAGCGGGCGGCCTCGAAATCTTCCCGAACGGCCTCCCGCAGCTCGGACCGGAGCAGGAGGTCGACGCCAGTGGCTGCCAGGGCCTTGGCGGCGTCCATCATCGCCCCAAATGCCTGCTTGGAGGCCGCGGCGTCGGCGAACTCGTTTGAGTGGCCCACGAGACCGTCGGGACCGATGCTGACGTAGGGGTGAAGTGCGGGCGCGACGTGGCTGACGTCACCCATATCCGTCGACCCGATGCCCTCGGCGGGATCGACGTCTGCAAAGGTCCGACCCAGGGCCTCCAGATTCTCCTTGAACGCCTCGGCGAGGGGCTCGTTCGTGCGCAGCGAGCGGTAGGCGCCCTGCATGTTTAGCTCCACGCGTGCCCCGGTGGCCAACGCAGCGCCCCGGGCACAGTCCTTCACTTTCTCCAGCAGCTCATCGCAATACGCGTCGTCCATGGCGCGGACGTAGAAGAGGCAGGCCGCGTAGTCGGGGACGATGTTAGGGGCGTCCCCACCGTCGGTGATGATCCCGTGAATACGGGAGCTGTCCACGGTGTGCTCGCGGAGGGCGTTGATGTTCTGAAAGGTCTGGATGACGGCGTCGAGTGCGCTGATGCCCTTCTCGGGACAGCTCGCTGCGTGGGCAGCCTTGCCGAAGAACTCGATAAAGAGTTTCCGCCGGGCGAGAGCGTGCTTCCACAGGATGGTCCTCCCGGAGGGGTGAAACATCATGGCCGCATCGACGTCGTCGAAGACGCCGGCGTCGGCGAGAAGCACCTTGCCGCCGCCGCCCTCCTCGCCAGGCGTCCCGATCAGCTGGACAACCCCGCCTTGATCGTCGATCACCGGCCGCAGGGCGAGGGCAGCGCCGAGGCTGGCCGGCCCAATCAGGTTGTGCCCACAGGCGTGCCCGAGTTTGGGGAGGGCGTCGTACTCGGCGAGATAGGCTATGGTCAGGCCCTCTTTGGGCCCCCTGTAGGACGCCCGGAAGGCGGTCTCGAGCCCGCCGATGGGTTGCTCGACATCGAAGCCCGCTTCCGCGGCCGTTTCTGCCAGCCAGCGGGAGGCCTTGTGCTCCTCAAACTTGACCTCTGGATGGGCGTGGATTTTCCTTGAGAGCTCGACGAGTGTGGCCCTCAGGTCGTCTATGTCCTCAAGTACCGAGCCTTTCACATCTCGAACGCCGATATTCATAACGGATTCTTACTCCTGACTTCTGTCTTGGTGCCGCTTGGCGGCACGGGCTTCGTGATCGACGGCTGTCCCCTCTGTTGAGCCTCCATCAGCTGGTCCCGCCGGTCGAACCGGGAGGCTGGCCCGGGAAGTCGGCCGAGAACGGCGGCCGAGGACGGCGGCCGAGGACGGCGACAAGCCTCACTCCCATCTGTGTTCCAGACTCGCGGCTCGCGATTCCTGCCGCGCTGAGCGCCGCGGTTGACGCGGGCCGCGTGCAGCGGTCCGCCGGGTTCGAGGCGCCAGAGAGTTTGGGGCGACAGGTTCTGTCTCAGGTAGAGAATACCATTATGTTGAGCAACACACCAATCGCTGCGTCCTGCGGGGTTCGACCCTTCACCAGTGGTGGGCGGCTGTCCTACGAGCCCTCCTGGACCGCGTCCCAAGGTGATTCGATGCACCTCTTCGCGGCGAGGCGGTGGCCAGTTGTCATCTGACAAGTTTGGTAGTAGAATAGTGACGTCAGAAACTCGTATTGAGAGAGGAGTAAGTCCGTGTTGCGTTATCGCTGCACCTGAGCGAATTGGCCTGAGACGCCGGTCCGGCGTCGACAGGCAAGCTTGCACGCGCCAGGAGGCGGTGACGTGACCGTGTCCTGACACCAGGCGTGGTAGGTCCCTCCCGGGCAACGACCGCTGCTGGCGCGTGCCAGTGGCGGTTTTTTTGTTGCCTGCAACGCAACCCCTCGGGTTGCGTCAAGGTTTTTTCGCACAAGGAGGAACTGACCTATGTCTGACCGTCTCACTCGCTTCTTCGCTTCTCGCTGGGGCATCGTCCTCGCTGGGGCCGTGATCGGCGTCCTCGCCCCTCTCTTGCAGGCAGCGGGTAACCCCCCCAACATGGGCATCTGTGTGGCCTGCTTCGAGCGGGACATCGCAGGTGCTCTGGGACTCCACCGCGCCGGTGTGGTCCAGTACATCCGCCCGGAGATTATCGGGTTCGTGCTGGGTGCACTGGCGGCGGCCTATCTCTTCGGGGAGTTCAGGGCGCGCGCCGGCTCAGCACCGATCGTACGCTTTGTGCTGGGCATGTTTGCCATGACTGGTGCCCTGGCCTTTCTGGGATGCCCATGGCGGGCACTTCTGCGGCTCGCGGGCGGCGACCTGAATGCCGTCGTGGGGCTGGCCGGGTTGGGCGCGGGCATCGGGGTCGGAGTCCAGTTTCTGAGATCGGGCTACAACCTTGGCCGCTCACGCACGACGCACGCCCTCGTCGGTTGGATCCTGCCGGCTATTATGATAGGGCTGCTGCTCCTACGCATCTTCGCGCCTAAAGTGGGTGAAGGTGGTGCAGTCTTCTTCTCCGAGGCTGGTCCGGGCTCTATGTATGCTCCCGTGCTAATCGCGTTGGGAGCAGGGTTGGTCATTGGTGTTCTCGCCCAGCGCACCCGCTTCTGCACGATGGGTTCCATGCGAGACGTCATCCTCATGGGTGACACGCACCTCATCAGCGGGGTTGGGGCGCTCGTGGTGACAGCGTTCGCCACGAACCTCCTACTCGGACAGGTGAGCTTTGGCTTATTCGGGCAGCCCGTTGCGCACAGTCAGCACCTCTGGAATTTCCTGGGGATGGCGCTGTCCGGATTGGCCTTTACCCTGGCGGGCGGCTGTCCAGGCCGTCAGCTCTTTCTCTCCGGCGAAGGGGACGGGGATGCAGCCGTGTTCGTCCTGGGGATGATTACTGGGGCTGGCATCGCCCACAATTTCGCGCTGGCGGGCAAGCCGGACAGCGTGGCTGACGGGCTGGTCGGGGGCGTCGGTCCCTACGGCATGGTGGCGGTCCTGCTGGGGATCGGCGTTTGTGCAGTGATTGGATTCTCGATGAGAGACTGAGACGTCGTCGGCAGCTTTTTCGCGAGTTGGAACATCGGCTGCGTTCCCTCTTGCGCGCGTCCCAGATGGGGAAATCAGGTTAGTAGAGAACTGAGGAGGTACTAAGCATGCCAAACCAGGTCGATGCACGAGGTCTCTCTTGTCCACAGCCGGTCATCTTGGCGAGGAACGCAATCAAGGAGGGTAAGTTCCCCATCGAGGTGTTGGTGGAGAGCGTAACATCCCGTGAGAATGTCCGGCGCGCTTGTGAGAAGGTGGGGTGTGTCGTCGAGATTGAGGATGTGGCGGACGGATTCAAGCTCGTCCTCAAGAAGAAGTCGTGAGCCAGCTACCGGGCGCCGCGCTCGCACAGGCGGTGCCCGGCAGCTATGAGGAGGTTGGCGTGATCTACTTCGATAACGCCGCTACGTCGTGGCCGAAGCCGGCGGCGGTGAAGGACGCGATGGTCCAGTTTCTGGAGGAGGTTGGAGCCAATCCGGGAAGAGCTGCACACCGGCGGGCGGTGACGGCGGGGCGCATGGTCTATGAGACGCGGGAGGCAGTGGCGGAGCTGTTCAACGCTCCCGATCCTCTTCGGGTTGTGTTCGCCGCGAACGTGACGGAGGCCATGAATTTGGCCTTGGTCGGGTACCTGCGCCCTGGGGATCACGTGATCACCAGCGCGATCGAGCACAACGCGGTCATGCGTCCCCTTCGCGAGTTGGAGCGGCGGGGCGTGGAACTGACGGTGGTGGCATGTGCGCCGGATGGTGCGCTAGATCCCGGTGACGTGGAGGCCGCTGCGCGATCGAACACAGTCATGGTTGTCCTCAACCACGCCTCCAACGTGGTGGGGACGATCCTGCCTGTGCAAGAGGTCGGGGAGATCGCGCGGCGGCGCGGACTTCTCCTATTGGTCGATGCAGCGCAAACGGGAGGGGCGTATCCCATTGACCTGGTGGCGGACGGCATTGATCTCCTCGGTTTCACGGGCCATAAGTCGCTGCACGGCCCGATGGGCACGGGCGGGTTGATCGTGGGCGAGCGTGTGGACGTGAAGCGGCTGCGACCGCTCAAGCGTGGCGGCACCGGGAGCAACTCGGAGCTTGAGAAGCAGCCGGACTTTCTCCCCGACAAGTTCGAGAGCGGGACGGCCAACGCGGTGGGGCTGGCCGGCCTCGGCGCCGGTGTGCGGTGGGTGCTGGCGGAGGGCGTCGAGCGGATTCGGGCCCACGAGGCCAAGCTGACGCAGCACATGATTGATGGCCTTACGGCGATTGACGGCGTCACGGTTTACGGTGGGCTGACTGCCACGCGGCAGACGGCGACGGTATCCTTCAACGTCGAGGGGATGATGCCTTCGGAAGTGGGGTTGAGGCTGGACGAGGAACACGACATCATGTGTCGCGTGGGACTCCACTGCTCACCGGCCGCTCACAGGACGATCGGTACGTTCCCGGACGGAACCGTCCGTTTCGGCCTGAGCCCGTTGAATACCATGAGCGAGGTTGATTCGGCGCTGGCGGCGGTCGGTGAGCTAGCCCAGGAGGCTGGATGACCGACGGCGACTACACGGTGCTACTCGTCTACTCCACGAGCCACGCCCTCCGGGCGGAGAAGCTGCTGGCCCGGGCGGGTATTGACTGCAAGCTGATCCCGGTGCCCCGGGAACTGAGCTCGGACTGCGGTGTATGCGTGCGGGTGGGCCGTGAGGAGCGGCTTCGGGCCGAGCAGGTGCTGGAGGACGCGGAGCTGGAGATTGAAGGGGTTCACAATGTCTGAGCGAGCGAAAGATGTGATCACGGTCGATGCGCGGGGTCTCCCGTGCCCGCAGCCCGTGATTCAGACGCGGAACGCGATGGTGAGAGGGTCCCGCGTGGTGACCGTCGTGGACAACGAGACGGCCCAGCGCAACGTCAGCCGAATGGCGGAGAAGACTGGCGGTAAGGTTGACGTTGAGCAGCGGGAGGATGGGATCTATCTGACGATCATTAAGCCGACAGAGGCGGAAGCCCCGGGCCCCGAGCGCGTCAAGGCGGAGACTGGTGATGGGCCCTTGGTGCTCGTGGTGCCGGGCG
>Ga0207797_1001839_pt1 | contig 15117 bp, 7 predicted proteins | sample PRCRCaboRojoPR_6_FD_187275 | JGI IMG/M metagenome (GOLD analysis project Ga0207797, IMG submission 187275) | Marine sediment microbial community from Cabo Rojo, Puerto Rico - PR CR 10% Liquid 1 (SPAdes) | ecosystem: Environmental > Aquatic > Marine > Coastal > Sediment | place: Cabo Rojo, Puerto... | reverse complement strand
ACGGTGTCGAATGGTTCCACTGAGTACTCAACAAAACCCTCGCCAACTCCGGCGGAATCGTTTGGCGGGAGAAAACCAACTGTCGGATCAGTCGGCGGGTTTCCGGTTCCCGGATCTATGGAACGAAAACTGAAAAACACTTCCCCGGTCCGGGTATCGAGTCCCGCATTGAAATCCACATACAGACCGAGGGAATCCCGGGCATCAACACGGTGCTGTACGCGTCCGCCCGAACCGGTGACTTCGACTGTCCGCCCGCCGAATCCGAACCGACGGATCCGGAAAGAACGGCCGTCCAGTGCGGGATCAAGTGGCTGTGTTACCACCACGGTCTTTGCGGGAGCATTGGCCCGTTCCGGATCATTTTCAAACCGGATCCGGTACGACAGGGTTTTATCGTGCCGCACCCACCGGGCCGCTCCTGCACCTGCCGGCCCAACGATATCGTTCGGATCGAAGGCCCCTGCGATGAGCGAACAGGCAAACTCCATGACCGCCGGATGTGTCAACACGTCACTCGGCTCAGTCGGAGGCAGTCCGCCAATGTCACCCGTCAATCCCCAGTCCCGGTTATTGAGAGCGGAATCAACGGTGATAGCAGTGAAAATCACCGCGCTGGTGGCTGTGATAGCTAACCCTAACGGGTTCGACACCGCCAGCGCGCCCACTGCAAACGCAGCCAGCTGGCCACCGGCATACACGGCAGTACCGACGCCAATTCCGACACTCGCTGCCGTAGCCAGATTGCTACATGTACCATCCTGTTCCGCGGTGGTGTATGGATAAGCTGTACTGTTCATAACCGCCGGTCCTGAACCGCCATCTCCGGCATCAGCGGATACCACCAGCGGGCTAGACGACTGGACGGCGGGATTTCCGCCGGCAGCCTTTGGATCATATACAGGTTTGCCGGTCACCCCGGTAATCGGTCCGTCACCAATCACTCCGGCGTTACGGTAAATATTGACCAGTTCGGTATCGCTCATATGGATAATCTCATCCAGTTTTTCGAGGTAGGCCTCTTTACTGATACCATCTCCATAAGACGCAATGGTGTCAGCTGTGACAATCCCACGAATCTTTTTTGCGACCGCCCGGGTTTTCCGCCGGATTACCTCTGCAAATTCAGCATAAGAATACGCCTGAGCATGGACACCCAGAATCATACTGCTTCCCACCTGGCGATCCACATCAGGGGTGCGCACTTCAGCCGTCAGGATCTCACCGACACGAACGTCTTTTGCTATCACGGTAATCATCCCCACCGGAAGCGAACTATTACTCCCCGGAGGTATGACATAGGAAGCAAGCCCTGCCGCCGGCATCGAATCCTGAACGGCTCCCGTGTTCTCCGGTAGGACTAATGCACTGGTGAAGTCGTCTGACCGCAGAGTGAATCGGTGATCGCCCGGGACCAATACAGTGAGTACCACAATATCGGCATCAATGTTATTCCCGTTTTCAAGGGTGACAGGAAATGAGACCGGCCTGTGTCTCGGGATCTCAATATTGGATCCCATGGAAATGCTTGCCCTGAGTCTGTTTTCCACAGGTGCCTCTACTTCGAACGCATCCGGCAGACGGGTTTCAGATCCATTTTCCTGTTCCGCAACCAGATCATAGGTCCCCAGCGGTTGCTCACGCAGATCAAAACGCACTTCTGTCTCCATCGTACTGGGTGCGCGGACGATCTCACCGTCTATCCGGGTGTTCCCATCGGTGAGATAAAAGGTCGTACCCGTTGAATCCAGTTGGGCACCGGTAATGGTCGCAATCACACGTCCGCTGTTACCTCCCGCTCCGGGGTGGGTATCAAAGAGCATAAAACCAAAGGTTTCAGCCTGAATTTCAACATCCGCCGAATCCGAGAGATATGGATTGCGGGCCATCACATAATAAGTTCCACTCCGGGTTCCGGGCAGCAAAACTCTGGGTTGGTTCCCACTTTCCGCCTGGAATGCCGCATCAAAATCCGCGGGCGTTGGCGCACGCTCATGAGCGATAAAGATTTCGAAATCCTGTTCACGGATACCGGCAGTCTGGCTCTCCAGAGTCACCCTCAGGTCCCTGTCTGCGGCCACATTCACCCTGTAATACCGTTGCTGCTCACTCCCGGCCATGGTTGTTTTCACCGGAGTATCAAGGGAAAGCTGCGGGATGGTGACGTTGACCTGCTCAGTGGAAACAGTGCGATTGTTCGTGTCGTCCGTTTCTCTGATATTATTCCGCACATCAGCCCAGACAATTGCCTGGTAGTTACCTGGCAGAAGCCCCGGTACATCACCTGTGATCGATTCCTCGGCTTCCTGCGTACTGTATCCAATGGAGTTCTCATTCTGTCGAGGTCCCGATTGCCCCGGATGACTGTTGGCCAGGTCGGGCATATAGGTGGTCATCTGCACGGTCTTCGACTGGGATGGCTCCAGAGAGACAGAAGCCCCTTCACGCAACGCCAGCCGTGGATCACCGGTGTCCAGAGATTGGTTGGCAGAGAGATATACGGCATGATCAAGGCTTCCGGTTGCCTCATTTTGGCCGGTATTAACCAGGTCATACCCGATTGTGACCTGTTCACCGGGTTCTGCATCCTGCGGGATTTGTATATTTCGCACCACGAGATCGGACGGTGGAGGTACGGTCACTGAGATCGGCGTCGCCTGGTGATTGTTGGCTTTGCGGTTATTCTCAGCCAGTCTGCCCTTGCTGTCGATTTGTGTCAGTATATAATAATTGCCGGACGCATAGTGAGGGATTTCCACAGAGATGGTATCTGTATAGGAACCTCCCGCAGCCAGTGGACCCGATCGACTCTCTGAATAAAGTCCGACAGCGGATTCCGATATCTCCGGTGTCTCCGAAAACACCCAGCGGTCCCACCAGACTGCCCGATCGGACAGCCCCTCTCCCGCATTCACAACGGTCACGATTAAATCCAGAGGCTGTGCCGCCGTGGGAGTACCCTCAACCCGGACCGTGTCCACACGAAGATCGGGCTGAGCACCTGCTGCGACGGTGACCAGCTTCGATTCCGTATTATCACCGGGATTCAAATCACGCACTTCAGTTTCCTCTCCGCCGGCAGATTGGAGTATGAGATACCGTTGGCCGACTTCCTTTCCGGGAAACACGATGTCCTTGCTGACCCTGTAACTATCGCCGGCATCGAGTCGTCCCGTATGGACTGATCTGTCCAGACGTATGTCTTCGTCCGGATTTAATGTCTGATCCGTGGAAATGTATACATATTCAAGCCAGCTGGTGGCTTCCGTTGAAGACGTTCCATGATTCTCTACAACCCAGCTCACCTGAACGGACTGGCCCGCCACCGGTTGCCTGTCTGTGGTGAGCGAATCGATCCGGAGATCCGGGCGCGGTTCAGGACTTACCTCAATATCCGTGGTGCCCATATTATTCTCTTCATCAGCACCATATTCGTAAACATCATCATCTGCATCGGCAATGACCTGCAGGCTGTAGGTGCCATCGGTCAAATCACGGGGCAACGACACTTTGGCCACTTTGCTGTAAGAAGACCGGCCTGAGAATGCGTTTTGCACCGGAACGATAGCAAGCCGGCGCCGTGCGTCACCGGTTGTCTCGCTACCGGAGAGATAGATATGGTCTTTCCACTCGGGGTTCGATTCGACCGGCTGGATACCACCATTTTCAACTTCATACTCGACGAAGACAGTTCCACCGGCATTCCCTTCCGCCGGTGCACTGATGGCAGATACTTCCAGATCGGGATAGTCAGCTAGCGCCACATCAAACTGACTACTCCTGGCCACATTGTTATCCTCGTAGTCATGCTGATCCGGCACCAGTTCGTTGATCCGGTCAGTGGCATCCACCTGTGCAAACAAGTAATAGGAACCGTTGATGCCATCAGGCAATCGGACCTTCCTGTGTATGGTGAGCTGCGTATCTGCCGGTACTTCATTCCCATCCTCGCTTTCCAGAAAAAACCGGTCCAACAACATGTCTTCATCGGGCTCCAGGATCTCATCGCCAGACAGATAGATCCGGTCTTTCCAGATACCATCAAACACCTCTGACGGTCCGTTGTTGTTCACCGTCCATTCCACGGAGACCGAATCACTGCTCTCAGCACCCGTTGGGCTGCTCACATTAACCGGCTCCAAATCAGATGGTGGCACGGGGAACAGTTGGGTGACAATATCATCTTTTGCAACATTGTTTGTATCAGCAACGCCTTCAAAAACATTGCTCCTGATATCGGTTACCACATAGAAGTGACCCTCGTTCACATCCCCGGGCGCCGTGGTGATCCCCGTCACCATCTCGGTAGTATCGCCCGGTTCAAGCCCGCAGCTAATGGTTGATGCCACCTGAGTGGCTAATTCCGGATCGAACGGCCCGTCACCCTGCTGAAAATAAATGGTGCTTCGCCAGCAGCCTTCTATGGGGGCATTTCCCTGATTTGTCACGTCCCAGTGATAGGTATATCCGAGATTTACTCCGGAGTACATTCGCTGTTTATTACCAATGAATTGCAACCCCGATCCTTCACTGTAGCCAAGAGTCGCTCCTGCAAAGTCTCTGTAAACAGGTGAAGGGCTATTAATATCCGTCACTATCAAATCAGGTAATGGCGGCAGGCTCACGTCGATCTGATGGGTGGCTCCGGTTTCGTTATTACTTTCCGTGCTTTCCCCTTCTTTATCACCCTGATCCGTCCTTACAATGACTTGAAAACTGCCTTCCGTCACAATCGTTTCGCCGGTGCGCACATCTTCTCGTTGCAACGGTATGGTGAAAGTCGCCTGCTGACGGTATTGCCGTCCGGCCTGGAGAAAGCTGGCATTACCGCTTTTGCCGAGTAGGACACGTTCGGTACTGCCATCGTCATGTTCGCGAACGAAATACACCGCATCTTTCCATCCCCGGGACCGGGTTGCACCATCACCGGTATTTTCGACTGTCCATTCAACATCGATCTCGTTGCCGGCGACCGCGGTTTGGGGCACCTGGATGTTCGTGACCGTCAGATCGGACAGTGGCGTGAGCTGCAGTTCGGCAGACACGGGGCTGTAATCACTTTCGTTCCCAACGGCATCAAAGGCTTTCGCACGGGCGTAATAGCTGGTTCCGGGCGTTCCCTGGAACTCGTAGGTCTCACCCGGCTCCCAATCCTGGTCTGCGATAGGATCATCAAACGCCGGACTGTCATCAATCTGGATATGGAATCGATCGACCTCCAGATTGTCAGACGCGGAAAAAGTGAACTTTATGGTACGCTCCCCTTCGATCCGGCCGTTCGGGATATTCGGACGGGGTGCTGTACGATCAATGATAATCCCGTCTGTAAAGTTGGAAAAAGTGTTAAATGTGGTACCCTCATCGGTTGAAGCGGCCACCCTGGCGTAATATTGCTGCCCTTCAGCCAATCCCTGGGCGGGATAATGATATGAGTTCGTATTGCCAACCTGAATCCGGTCAATAATCCCGGAAGCATCCGGCCGGGTGGATATATCCAGCCGATAGGTATTGGCCCCTACAGTGCCTGTCCAGCTGAATGAGATTGTATCTCTAGCATAGATGCCGTCATCACTCACAAGAAAGGTCTCTCCACCGAGGGGCGCGTCGGAGTATATCCAGTTGGCCCCATTGACGGACCCGGTGTTCCCATGGCCGGAAGCATCGATTACGGTAGAACCGGAACCACCATCAAGGGGATAGTACGCCATCAATCCCGCCTCATTCCCTGAGAGGGTGGTTTTGTATGCGCTGTTGATCTCCGACTGTGACCGGGAATGATCCCATATCCGGACTTCGTCAATAAGACCGTCCCAATTGTAGCCACCCTGTCCCATTCCGATATAGAGCGCACCCTGAGAATGGTCTATTTCCTCTCCATAATGTGTGGTATCCTCAAGCTGGCCATTGATATACAGGCGGATAACACTCCCGTCATATGTCGCCGCCACATGAGCCCATTGATTGTGAGGCAGGGAATCCCTGACAAATACGCTATTCCAGTTATTAATGAAGAAATTGATGTCCGGACCGTTATTATAATTCGACAGACCATATCCGTCTTCCCAGAGACTTGATGCCGTTTTGCTCAGAATACTGGAATAGCTGGGGAAGTTGCGCGCCTTGACCCAAGCCTCTACGGTAATATTTTTCGGGTTCAGGTCATCGCTGTGGGGTACCCGAACATTGCTGCTTCCATCGAAATCCAGTGCATAATTGCGGATGTTATCTGCCGGCCGGACTGTGAGCGTGTAGTCATTATCTCCATCGGTATTATCCGAGAAATAATTCGCTGCCGGAGATACAAACAGGAATCCGGCGTTACCCGGCAGTTCGACTATGGTGTTGGAAATGGCGAAATCTTCTGGGATATCAGTCTCTTCACCACCCGACCAGGTATCAGAGGTTTCAAAGTCTTCACCGGCATCGATGGCACCCGGTACCCGATGTGTTTCACTCGCGGGATCAAGCGCGGAAGTTTCACTGAACACGCCGATCATATTGGTTTTCTGGCTGCCCCCGGCTCTGAAGTCTCCGGTTACGCTCAGAGCCACACTTTCTGTGCCCATCAGGTTGAGTGTCTGCAGTTTGACCGGATTGGCAGGTTTGGCTTGATCCGTACCCCCGATGTGGAGATAGGTCCTCCCGGGATCGACGTGAATCTCAACAAGCCGGTCACTGCGGAGTTGTACATTGTCCAATCCTTCCCGATCACCGCCTGATACCTGTTCACCACGGATTTCCAGTCTCTGCAAATCCGATAAAACCTGTCTGAACTCGTTGGAGGAAGGAGGCTGACCGGAACTGCTCTTTACCCACCCCGCCTGCTCATTGAGCGGAATGCGATAGGCCGTCCATTGCGTATCCGGAATTACATTGAACTCAAAGACCAATTCCATCCCGGCACCGGCGAGCTGAACAAATTCATTGGAACTTACACTGCTGCCGGGCGTGAACAGTTTCAGATCGAAATTCAGTACACCCCCGTATGCTGCAGACAGATTGCCGGAGTATCCAGCGGGTGCCCGGAAAAACCAGATATCTCCGGCAGCCCGATCTCTGGCATGGATATAACCGCCGGGGCGTCCGCCTGACGATTCATGGGTCAGCTGCTCACCATCCCCCACTACAGTCCACCCTTCCGAATCACTGTCAAATGTGCTCTCCAGAAGTATGTTGCCATCAGCTGCCTCTGTTCCGGCAAGATAGGCTGGCTGATATTTCGGTGTAGATTGTTGGGCATTTAGGGTATGTATGCCCGGAAAGAGAAAGAGGCACAGAAATGTACCAATCAGCAGCAAAGCAGAGAAATGGCTTCCAGTATATGAGGCAAGTTCCGACAACCGGGAACTGTGGTATGCATTGCCTGAAATTTTTTCGGATTGTTGACCGTGTATCGTATACATCTGTTTTCTCCCTGCATGATAATTCTTGCTTAATATTCACAGGCATCGCGTATCGGACACTAGAACCATGACATATCGAACGTCTGTATGGACTCTGTGAGCGTTACTGTTGTTCTCTACACTTGAAGACAACCCCAAACATGCTTGCAGGTAGCTGTCCTGAATTTGTATCCGGCAGGATAATCACCGGACTCATCGGTGACACTTAGCTGATTTCTGATGTACATCCGTTTACGAACAGCACCACCCACTGCGAATATGCCATTTCGTTTCCATCATGTGATTTGGAAACTCAACAATAGGCTCCGGAATTTCAAGGAAGTGGGGGCAATATTATAAGTAATTAAAATTATTTGAGTTATGAGTATGACTTTTGTGAGGTGGATCACGATACGGCGGCGGGGAGTGACCCTGAAAAAGTCCTCCCCATTCTTATCCGTTTCATAAAATATTCGGTATCTGGAACACGCAGAAATACCCGAAGACCAGAAAGGCAATGGCCAGTCCCGCAGCAAAAATCCAGTGGGGGCGAATGAGGTCCCGCACCTCGTCATTCACCATCTTTGGCATGACGATAAACAGCCCAACTCCGACACATAGTGCCTGCAATGGCGTGAGCAACAGCCCGTCCAGTATGGCGGAAAGCTGCACTAATAACACAGGACGGAGGCCCAGGGTGAACACGATCACCATGTTAGTAAACAAGAAAAAGAGGAGGAATAGGCGAAACTGGACTTTCCAGGAAAACCGGCGTTGAAATCCCGGAATGCAGATCCGAAATGCGTCCGCTAACAGGCGAGGCCAGCCGGCCAGCTGTCCCACATTGGTCCCGATCAGCGCTGCCATTCCCCCGAGCAGAAAGAGCAGGCCCCCAATAGATCCCCATCGGGTGGAAAAGATTTTGGAGAGCGTAATTCCCACCTGTGGGCCTTCCGGTGCGAGTTCCAGCGGACTGAGCACTCCGGCACCGGCAACGGCGAAGGCCACCGTCACCACCACTCCGATCACCATCGCCAGTGTGGCATCCACATACACCACCCTGTTCCAGCCACGGATCTTTTCCGCCTCCAGTCTGGTCATACGCTTGAGTCGCGCCCGATCGGCAGGCTGACCATACTCCTGATGACTGGCGGCACCATAGCCGGCTCCGATCACCCAGTAGGAATACCAGACCTGACTGGCAAATCCGCCGGCACCCCAGCCCAGCAATGGCAGGATCTCCTGCCAGGGATTTGCAGTCACTCCCTTCGAAAGCGCCCAATCCGGGACCCTTGGCACCGACGGGAGCAACCCGAGGATAAATTCTTTTACCCCCGGAAACACGGTCAGCGCCACATAACCCACACCAATCACTGTAACCAGGACAAAGAGACTCATGACAATTTTCAGCGGCCTGAATCCCCCGGACCATACTACACCCACCGCCAGCAGGCTCACCGCCCATCCACCCACATATGAAGAAACCGGTATGACGCTGCTGACAAACGCCCCGGCGGCAGAGGCTACCGATCCGATGGAGAGTGCCCCCGCAATCAACTGGGCCACCAGCACAATCCAGACCACCCAGTGCCGGGGACCGGGGATCCGGTCGAACATGTCGATCATCCCCTCTCCTGTGGTAACCGTGTACCTGGCACCGCTGACACCAATCCAGAACTTCAGCACAATCCCGATGACAATGGCCCAGAGAATCCCGGTCCCGAGGATGGCACCAAGCCGGGTGGCCAGAATTACTTCACCGGAGCCGATATATTCAGCCGCCCAGACCATGGAAGGACCCAGTATTGCCAGCACCGCAATACCCTTCGGTGGTGCTGCGATTTCACTGTCTGGCGGCGTCAGGGGCTGCTTTCCGGTATCCATGATATCAGCGGTAAGTTCTTCTTATCTCTGGTAAATTGATATGCACTCCTGAGTCGTATATTAACTATCCCACATGTGATAAGTGATGTTTCCGATAATGGGACGGATTAGTATTCCGGCACATCATCCGGGAGAGCGTGAGTCGAACCGGTGGAAATTCCGCCGTCAACCAGTAACGTCTGTCCGGTGATGTACTCACTCTCTTCCGAAGCGAGAAAGACAACCGCGCCGTCCAGATCGTGTGGCTTACCCGGCCGGTTCAGTGGTATGCGATCCCTCAGATAATCCACCCACCTTGTGTTCTCGTACATCACCTCATTCTGGGCGGTTTTGAACCACCCGGGCGCAAGACAGTTGACTGTAATACCATACTCACCCCACTCATCAGCCAAGCTCATGGTCAGCTGTTTTGTTCCGCCCCGGCTGGCGCAATACGGAGCCAGTCCGGCATAGCCAAAGACACTGGTCACCGAACCGATATTGACTATCCTGCCGTACTCCGCCGGAATCATAAAGTGTTTCGCCACCGACTGCGCCACAAAGAAAGTCCCACGCAGATTCGTATTCAGTACGGTATCCCAATCGTCCCAGGTAATCTCCGTGGCCGGTTTGCGGATATTACATCCGGCATTATTCACCAGAATATCCAGCCTGCCAAAATGTTCCTCTACCGTTTCAACCATCCCGCTGATACTCCCGGGCGTCGTTACATCCAGTTCAACGGGAAGTGCCTGTCTCCCGAGCTCCCGGATTTCCTGCCGGAAATCGTGCAACCGATCCCCGGAGCGACTGGTAATGACCAGATCTGCGCCCGCCCTGGCAAGGGCCCGACCGAAATACTGTCCCAGGCCCCGGCTGGCCCCCGTTACCAAAGCGATCCGGTCTCTCAGATTACAAAACGTATGGGACATATTTCCCCCGATTTCATTGCGTAAGATCTCAGTTTGCAGATGAAGTTAAGAGCACTGCGTTTAATCAGTAGCATTGTTGATTCTAATGCACAGCAGATCTGACAACAGACCTGCTAAGGGCGCAGGATCACCTTTACCAGATCCTCCTCTTCGCGATAAAGCCGGTCAAACCAGTCAGCTCCTTCCGACAGGGGGGCTGTTGCACTGATGATCCGGTCGGTGTTCACCTCTCCCCTGGCAATCATATTGATGCAGGCCGGATACTCGCCTGCAGAAGCGCACGAACCAATGAGGGATACCTCCCTGGTCACCGCGTACTGCTCAGGAAACTGCACTTCCGGGGAGATATTGCCGACGAGTGTCACCACTCCGCCTTTTCGGACGCTCAGCAGCGCAGTATTGAACGCCTCGGAATTTCCCACCACTTCAAATCCGATGTCCGCCCCCATACCTTCAGTGATGCCTCGCACTGCTTCCGGGACATCGGTTTCCCGTGGATTCCAGAGATCATCCGCTCCCAGCGACTCTGCCAGCCGGAGTCGGTCATCCCGGAGATCAACTGCAGCAATTCGCCCACAGCCGGCTAACCGGAGCGCCTGAATGACCAGCGAGCCGATGATCCCACACCCGACGACAATCGCAGTATCCCCCAGGGATACTGGCGTACGCTCCACAGCATGAAAGGCAATGGCACACGGTTCCACAAGCGCACCCTGTTCAAAGGAGACTGATTCTGGCAGATGATACAGAATACGGGCCGGGACTGCCAGATACTCTGCAAAAGCACCGTCCTGTTTATACCCGTCAGTGGAGACGCCCAACACTCGCCGGTGTTCGCACAGATTGACCTGTCCCCGGCGACAAAAACCACACGCCCCGCAGTACACAGTAGAATCGAAGGTTATCCTGGCACCGGTTTCCCATCCTGTCACATCTCTTCCGGTATCCTCAATAACTCCGGACGCTTCGTGGCCCATTATGACCGGAGGCACCCGGCGTCCCGAACTACCGTCCATCCCATGGATATCACTTCCGCAGATGCCGGCAGCCTTGATCCTGACCAGAACCTCATCTGGTCGAAGTTCCGGATCCGGTACATCGGTGTACTCGAAGCGGTTATACTCCTGTAATACCAGTGCTTGCATTATCTTGCGAGAGAGTGTATAGATGAGCGGTTAAAATCAGATAAGATAATATAGTGTATCACTGGCACTTGCACCACCGGACATATTCTAACATTTTGAAGCGGGGGGACCCTGAAAGGGTCCCACCCTTTCAGGGTCATACCCTGGCAGGGTCGGGGATTGAAAGAACCGTTTGAAATGCAAACTATATCACATATTTTTTGGGTGTATTTTCGTATAAACGTTGCAGACAAACGAATGTCCTTTCCAACACCACGATGATCTGCCGGAATATGTCATCCGGGAGAGTCAATACCCATCATAACACCAGGGAGGATCCGGCATGAGAAGACTGCATGTGCTGTGGTTATTGCTGATAGCTGCTACTGTACTAACAAGTTGTGCCAACAGTGGTGCTTTTATGGCCTCACATCAGACCAGTGTGGAACTGGGCGAGAAAAATTATGAAATTATCGCCCATAGCGTGACCGGAGAGTCGACAGTTGCCTACCTTTTTGGTGGCAGTTTCTCCATCGGGAATATCAGCCGTATCGACGGTCTCATCCGTGTGGATGGCACCGGCGAAATCTACAGTGAAGCCCTGAATGATCTCTGGCTGAACTTCGAGGATGAGTTCGGTTCCGCGAAGGGTGAATCGGTCGCTCTTGCGAATATCCGCTATGATTCGGAAACGATTAATGTTTTCTTCTACACGCAGTTGGATTTAACAGTCCGGGCTGATGTAGTCAGATTTACGGAGTAATCGAAAACAGGGGGAACCCTGAAAGGGTCACCCCTTTCAGGGTCTCCCTCCAGCTATCCGATGTTTACTTCAGGGACACCGCCACCCCGGTTTCATACTCCAGGGCGTCATAACGGGCACGTCTCACGACATCCATCGCTTCGACAAATGCGTCTTTCGCCTGCCCGGATGTCCACTTGGCCTGTTTCCATTGCGTAACCGATGCATTGACATCTTCGGCATATTTTGCCGAGGCAATTAATTGCCCGCCCTGATTTGTCTCATCAACATTAATGGCGAGCTGAAGCGCCAGCTCTTCATGAATCTGCTTTTTCGCCTGGATCACGAGCGGTTCCCGGTCAAGGAGTTCCTCCAGGTCCTCGAGGATTAAATTCTCGGCGGACGTGGTGATTTGAAAGTCAGCTCGTACCAACATATTGTACATCTCAACATAGACATCAGCCGGTGACGCCCCCTCCTGTACCATAATGATCCGGTTCGCTCCCTCAGGAACATCTTCCAATATTCCTGATGGCGAATCCTGGGCGGAGACTTCCGTCGGAAAGACGAACAGCGCGGCAACCGCAATAGCCACCATGACAGAGAATGTGGCAGATCCGATGGATTTCATTGTTGTGTTCATTGTTCCCCTCCTCACTTCCTTGGCATTCGAAATTAAACTAACTGGCGTCGTATAACTGAACAGTTTTGCCAATCCCATCATCTATCACTGCATGGTAGGGATAGTGAGATGGAATCTCAAATTGACCACGAAAACCAATTCCTGCAATTGACATTCAGAATATTTACATTTTGTATCAGAAATTAATACCACGCATAATAGGATCCGGACCAGAGCGAGTGGCTGAACCGTCGACCAAACCAGAGGAATACACGCACGATAAGGGGTTTCATCTGGATGTCCATCCCTGGGTATTCTTTATTTCTGCCGGACTGATTTTGCTCTTCGTCATTTCGACTATCATCTTTCAAACCTATCTGGGCAACATCTTCCAGACCCTTCAGAATGTGATGTCCCGGTATGTGGGCTGGTTTTTCATCTGGACCATGAACATCGTACTCGTCTTCATCCTGGTCACCCTATTCAGCCGGTTCGGAAATATCCGGATCGGAGGACCGGATGCCAGTCCGGAGTTCTCTACTATGGGCTGGTTTGCCATGCTTTTCTCTGCCGGGATGGGCATCGGCCTGCTCTTCTATGGGGTGGCGGAACCCATGTTTCATTACGTGGCGAATCCGCTGGTGGAACCGGGGACCATTGATGCAGCCAGAGAAGCCATGAACATTACCTTCCTCCACTGGGGGTTTCATCCCTGGGCGGTCTATGCTCTGGTCGGACTATCGCTGGCCTTCTTCTCATTCAATAAAGGGCTGCCATTATCCATCCGGACTGCATTCTATCCTATATTTGGCGAGAAAATCTATGGCGGCATCGGGAATGCCATCGATATCATGGCCACCATCGCCACACTTTTCGGCGTCGCCACATCACTGGGATTGGGTGTTCAGCAGGTGAATGCCGGGCTGGACCATCTCCTGGGGATCGGTCAGAACACCACCATCCAGGTTCTGTTAATTACAGGGATAACCGGGGTAGCCACCTGGTCGGTGGTAAAGGGGCTGGATGCCGGTATCCGGCGCCTCTCCGAGATAAACATCTCCTTCGCCGGGGCACTGGCCCTGTTCATACTGGTCCTGGGCCCCACAATCTTTATCCTGAACGGTCTTCTGGAAAATATCGGCTATTATTTACAGCATCTGCCAGAGATGTCTACCTGGAATGAAACCTATGAAGCCACCCAGTGGCAGCATGGCTGGACGATATTCTACTGGTCCTGGTGGATTGCCTGGTCCCCGTTTGTAGGGATGTTTATCGCCCGCGTGTCCTATGGCAGAACCATCAGGGAATTTATCAGCGGCGTGCTGATCGTGCCCACTTTTATCACCTTTCTCTGGATCACCATCTTTGGAAATACAGCGCTGAGCATCGAAATGTTCGGTGCCGGTGGTCTGGCATCCGCTGTCCAGGAGAATATCCCGGTGGCGCTGTTCGTGCTATTTGAGCACTTTCCGCTGAACACGGTGACATCAGCACTCGGCGTGCTGGTCATAGTTACATTTTTCGTTACCTCTTCGGATTCGGGCTCCATGGTCATCGATATTATCACCTCGGGCGGTAATCCGGATCCACCGGTCACATCCCGACTCTTCTGGGCAATTATGGAAGGACTTGTAGCGGCAACCCTGCTGATCGGTGGTGGCCTGGTGGCGCTGCAGACGGCAACCATTATGTCGGGACTGCCGTTTGCCGCAGTGATCCTTGGGATGTGTTTCGCGCTTTGGAAAGGTCTAAAGAAATATGCCGCCCCCCAGGAGTTCACATTTGGGGGTGAAACGGAAATGGAAGAGTATGAAATCAGACAGGAAACGGCTTCAAAACGGACATTCGGAAGCCGTCGATTCTGGTAAAGGGGCTCGTACAATGATACACCATATACTTTTCATTGGAAAACAATTGGCCTTCCGCAGTATTGGAATACTCGTGTCTATTCTGCTGGTTTGTCCCGGAGCAGATCCTGCAAATGCGCAATCAAACGGCGATGTAGTTCAGGTGGCCTATGTGGAATGGTCATCGGAAATCGCTAGCAGTCATCTGGTGAAAGCGGTGATCGAAGAAAAACTGGGATACAAATGCCGGCTGGTCTCCCTGTCGGCTGCGGAGATGTGGCAATCGGTGGCATCCGGGGAAACGGATGCGATAGTGTCGGCGTGGCTGCCGGAAACACACAAGCATTACTATGAGGAAGTGCGGGACCAGGTGGTGAATCTGGGACCGAATCTGGAAGGCACCAAAACCGGCCTGGTGGTTCCGGATATTACGGTGGGCCGTTTAACCGCAGGCACCGGCATCCGGAACCGACCGTATATGGATATCGACAGCATTCCAGAACTGCATGATCATGCGGACAAACTCAAGGGGCACATTATCGGGATAGATCCGGAAGCCGGAATCATGCGGCAGACAAGACGCGCGTTAGAGGCATATGATCTGG
>Ga0207797_1001838_pt1 | contig 15121 bp, 13 predicted proteins | sample PRCRCaboRojoPR_6_FD_187275 | JGI IMG/M metagenome (GOLD analysis project Ga0207797, IMG submission 187275) | Marine sediment microbial community from Cabo Rojo, Puerto Rico - PR CR 10% Liquid 1 (SPAdes) | ecosystem: Environmental > Aquatic > Marine > Coastal > Sediment | place: Cabo Rojo, Puerto... | reverse complement strand
CCTACTAACGGCTTGTGCATCGACTCTCCCGTACGAAACAGTAGGGAGAGTCGTACGCGCATATCCGCACGCAAGTGAGGCTTTTACACAGGGATTGGTCTTCCACGGCAATAGGCTCTACGAATCGACAGGACTCTATGGCGAGTCAACCCTTCGCCGCGTGAGGCTTGAAACGGGCGAGGTAGTGCAGATGCGAAGACTTCCAGATCGCTACTTCGCCGAAGGGTGTACCGTCTGGAACGACCAGATCATTCAATTGACCTGGAAGGCTGGTAGAGGATTCGTCTACGACGAGGATACTTTCGACACTCGGGGCCAGTTTGACTACCCCGGGGAAGGGTGGGGGCTGACCCACGATGATCAACGGTTGATCATGAGTGATGGAACCAGTTATCTACGTTTCCTGGATCCCGAGACCTTCGAAGAGATTGGCCGCGTTCAGGTAGTCGATAGAGGAGAACCCGTGACACGGCTAAATGAATTGGAATGGGTCCGAGGTCAAGTGTGGGCCAACGTGTGGCAGACGTCTCGTGTCGCCCGAATTGACGTAGCGACAGGTGAGGTGCTTGGGTGGATCGATTTTTCCAAGTTGACCCAAGAACAGCCGCGAGGAGTACTGAACGGGATCGCAACCAAGGGTAAGATGATCTTCGTCACCGGAAAGCGATGGGACGCCATCTACCAAGTAGAAATCAAGCCAGCTCGCTCCGACTGACTTGGCATAACCTTCCTCGAATGCTTTCAGAATTCCAGGTGTGCGTACCGCGATCCTGACATGAGATACAGCATCGGGCTATCGCTGGTATCGCTGGTATTTGTGACCTCCTGCGCATCGTGGCTCGGTACCGATAAGACTTCCGCGACATTGAAAGATCCGACTGTCACGAGTCAGAGGCCCACGACCGCGTTCACTCCTGTTCCGTCACTGCTGCCAGACAGAACACCGTCCGCGAGACCGAACCCGACGCTGGGCCCCGAAGATGTGGCGGATGTCGTCAAAGCCGGTCAGGTCTCACTGGAGCAACGAAGTGTTGATCCAATATGCCTCCGTTGGGAAGATACCGATCAAGACGGAGACCGTGAATGGGTTGGGGTCTATCTGCGCCCTGGGGACCCATCTAGGCTCGAGGGCTTCGTTCTTGACGGGCAGGTGTGGCACGAACTAAGAGCCGGCGAAGCAGAACGGTATGGATTTGGTGAGTATCCAACGTGCGAATTGGACGTGAACGACACGAACGTGGATGGGAAGGTGGAGATCACCATCTGGGGCCACGCAGAGACAAGTATTGATCTTCTCCACATCTTTGCTTGGGGCGGGTCAGGTTACGACGAGATCGCTTCGTTCCAGGGGGACGCTGGCCTAGAATTAGCGGACGTGAACAACGACCTTATCCAAGAAATCATTGTCCGCCACAACGCCGGAGACGGGCTAGCCTGGGAGACCATCCACAAATGGGATGGTACAAACTATGTTTGGAATTGGGAGCGATATCGTTGGCTGCACGCGGATTATCCTCACGCTTACCTCAGCACGGATCCTACGCACAGCGTGATCTCATTCTATCTCGCATTGAACGACCGGGACCTTCACGGAGCGTACGAGTTACTCGCACCCGAAGCGAGAGTAACTCAACCTTACGAGACCTGGGCTAGAGGGTTCGACACAACACTCGGAGTAGAGGTTGGCTCAGTCCTCGAGGTCGAGCGAACAGAGAGCAGAGCCACCGTCACTGCACAGGTACGATCCCACGACAACATCGACGGATACATAATGGGACAGTTGTGGGACATCACTTGGTCTGTGATTCGCGAGGACGGTGTTTGGCTACTTGACAGCGCGAGACAGCAAGAGTTGAGCCGCTGGGAAGCACCGTATTTCCAGTGAGGGCGCAACGGTTTGTGACTCAAGCCCAAATACTCTATAATGCACCTAGAGCCAATTGGATGGAATGGCGAGGAGGCAAAATACTTCGGCTATGACAGAACTGACTGGATCTCCGCAGGAACGTGCTTTTCTTATAGGCGTCGAGCCAAAAGGGCCCGCCTCCTTCGCAGGAGATGAATACTGGCCTGTGAGGGAATCACTGGCCGAGCTCGAGCGCCTGGCGCACACGGCGGGGATGATTGTTGTCGGATACGAGGTCCAGCAGCTCGTACACCCACACCCCGCCACGTTCATCGGGCCGGGGAAGGCTCGAGGCGTCAAGGCTAGAGTAAAAGAAACCGCAGCCAATGTGGTCCTTTTCGATGATGAACTATCGCCGCGTCACCAGCGGGAACTTGAGGAGATCTTCGGAGATGAAGTTAAGCTGCTTGACCGGACAGCCTTGATACTAGACATCTTCGCGCAACATGCAAACACGCGCGAAGGAACGCTGCAGGTCGAGTTGGCACAGTACGAGTATCGATTGCCCCGTCTAACGCGAGCCTGGACACACCTGGCGCGTCAGGCGGGGGGGCGTGCCGGAGGAGCACAGGGAAGCGTCGGTGTACGCGGTCCTGGTGAGGCTCAGTTGGAAACAGACCGCCGTATGATTCGCAGACGCATAACACATCTGAAGCAAGAGCTGGAGAAGGTACGAGCTCATCGCAAACGGCACCGCATGCGACGCCGACGCGCCGGTATGCCCACTGTCGCTCTGGTTGGATACACGAATGCGGGCAAGTCAACACTGCTAAACGCGCTGGCCGGTGCCGATGTCCTTGTCGCGGATCAACTCTTCGCGACACTCGATCCAACTACCCGCCGGGTAGAGCTGCCTGGCGGCGGGACGACGCTCTTCACAGACACTGTGGGTTTCATCCAGAAGCTGCCCACCCAGTTGGTAGCCGCTTTCCATGCGACGCTGGAAGAGGTCACGGAGGCCGACCTGCTCGTGCACGTGATGGACATCACACATCCGCAAGTAATGCGACAGGCAGAGGCCGTACGGGGGACGTTAGAGAGACTGAATGCCACACACAAGCCAAAGATAGACGTTCTCAATAAGATCGACCTGTTACCAGCTTCAGAAGAAGTGCCAATTGCTAAGCGTGAATTCCCTGAAGCTGTGGAGATCTCCGCCCTCACGGGCGAAGGCCTCGGAAGACTGCTCAGACAGGTCGAAGAGATACTTGAGGCCCAGATGGCTCAAATTGACGTACTTATCCCCTACGACCAAGGGGAGCTCGTGGATCTGTTCCATCGGCGCGGGTTAATCGAGAAGGAGGAGCACACGGAGTACGGCACCCACATCTCAGGGCTGATTCCGCGGGAATTGGCGGGGCATTTTCGTGAAGCAAAAAGACTGGCACAGAAGAGCTGACCACGCCGGAGGGACAGTATGCTTATTGAATGGCTAAGAAAACTGAGTAACTTCTTGGCGCGTCAACCGGGGCTTCCCATCCTGATTGCCATAGGGTTCATCCTCCTCAATTTCATGGCCCAGCTTCTGCCAGATTGGCCTATGATTGAGTGGCTGGTCAGCACGTACCTTCTGCTGCACCTCGGCTTGGTCCTCGGATTTCTGGGGATCCTCTTCGGAGATGTGCTTTGACGATCATAGGAACCGAAAGCCCCGTTGCCTGGTATCTATCGTGACATCCATACACAACCACGGTGCCTGATTCTAAGACATCACATTACACTCAGTAGGAGGCGAGAACGTGAAACTGCACGAGTATCAATCAAAACGGCTCTTCTCAGAGCACGGCGTGCCGATCCCGGACGGGGGCGTGGCCACAAATCCCGGTCAGGCGCGGGAAGTGACCGAGAGGCTCGGTAGCCCCGTCGTCGTCAAGTCCCAAGTACTGGTTGGAGGACGTGGGAAGGCGGGAGGAATTAAACTGGCTCAGGATTCAGACGAAGCCGAGTCCTATGCCAGGGAGATCCTTGAAATGAACATCAAGGGATTCCCTGTGCGAAAAGTACTTGTTGATGAGGCTGCCGACATCAAGACTGAGATCTACCTTGGTGTCGTCCTCGACCGCAGCGCCCGCCGAACAGTGATGATGGCATCCTCTGAAGGCGGGGTCGAAATTGAGGAAGTTGCTGAGAGAAAACCAGAAGCGATCAAAAAGATCATCATTGATCCTTTCCTAGGTCTACGCGGGTACCAGACTCTCCAACTAGCCAAAGAAATCGGGTTAGGAAAGGAGCAGTATCGGAGCTTTGGGCGCACGGCTCGGGGACTTTACGAAGCATTCACAGCATACGACGCGTCACTTGCCGAGATAAACCCTCTTGTCGTTACGGAGGATGGGCAGTTGCTGGCAGTGGACGGGAAGATGGTACTCGATGACAGCGCCTTGTTCCGCCATCCTGACTTGGCGAAGATGCGCGACGTCGATGCCGAGGCCCCGGCCGAGCGTGAAGCCCGCCAGGCCGGACTGAGTTATGTCAAGCTGGACGGGACCATTGGCTGCATGGTGAACGGCGCGGGGCTAGCTATGGCAACGATGGACATCATTAAGTACTTCGGGGGATCGCCGGCGAACTTCCTCGATATCGGTGGAGGGGCTCAAGCCGACAAAGTGGCAACAGCATTGCGCCTCATCCTAGCGGATGAGAGCGTCAAGGCTGTGCTGTTCAATATCTTTGGCGGCATCACGCGATGCGACGAAGTGGCCGCGGGGATTCTTGAGGCCTTCGAAGAGATCCGCCCCACGGTGCCGCTGGTGGCTCGATTGGTCGGCACGAACGAAGAAGAAGGCCGCAGAATGCTGGAGGAGTCCACGTACGATCTGATGACTGCCAATACACTGGTTGATGCGGCACAAAGAGCCGTTTCCGCGGCAGAGTAGGGAGGACACTGTGACAGTTCTAGTCGATAAAGAGACTCGTCTGCTGGTACAAGGGATCACTGGCCGAGAAGGCGAATTTCACAGCGAACAGATGCTTGATTATGGCACTCGGATCGTGGGAGGAGTGACGCCTGGCAAAGGGGGGCAAAAGGCATGTTCGGATCGGGTGCCAGTGTTCGACACGGTGGCTGAGGCCCTCAAAGAAACTGACGCGAACGCCTCAATCGTCTACGTTCCCGCTCGTTTCGCTCCCGATGCCATTGTCGAGGCTGCTGATGCAGGTGTGCCGCTGATTGTTTGTATCACCGAGGGTATCCCCGCACTGGATATGGTCAGAGTCCGCGCCTATCTGGACCAGAAAGGCTCGCGGCTGGTGGGACCAAACTGCCCGGGATTGCTCTCCCCGGAACAGGCGAAAGTCGGCATCATGCCGGGACACATTGCCACGCCTGGGTCTACTGGAGTGGTCTCTCGTTCCGGGACACTTACGTATGAGGTTGTCTATGCCCTCACCAACAGAGGGCTTGGACAGACGACGTGCATAGGAATCGGCGGCGATCCCATAATCGGAACGGATTTCATTGACGCGCTGAAGCTTTTTGAGAAAGACTCCGAGACCGAACAAGTGGTACTCATCGGCGAAATCGGGGGCACGGCCGAGGAGCAGGCGGCGGAGTTTATCAACGAACACATGACCAAACCGGTTATCGCTTTCGTTGCAGGACGCACGGCTCCTCCGGGGAAGCGTATGGGACACGCTGGCGCCATCATACAGGGAGGCACAGGTACCGCCGCGGATAAGATTGCCGCTTTCGAAGCAGTTGGCGTCCCAGTCGCCGAGCATCCTGAACAGATTGCCGATTTCGTCGACCAGCGGCACGGCTAGGCTACTTAAGACAGCACAGGGTTTTGCAGGCCAAGATACGATCAGGTCCAGGGTCGGCAGCAGAATCGATCCTGGACCTAGCAGGTATACAAAAGAAGCAGATAGACTGGGGGATCCTGCTGGTGCTCGCCCTTGGTCTTTTTGCAGCTACTCCGTTTCTATCACGTCCAAGCCTACCGCATCAGACTGACGCTGAACTCCACATCTATCGTGCGGCCGAGCTCGGGCACGCAATCCGTGGTGGCGTGTTCTACCCGCGTTGGGCACCAAACCTCTTCCTGGGTTATGGATATCCGATTTTTAATTACTATGCGCCCTTGACCTACTATTTGAGTAATGCATTTGCGCTTGCTCTTCCTAACGCAGGAATCGTCACCGGGGTCAAAGGCGTTTTCATCCTAGGGTTCCTGTTTGCCTCTCTAGGCACCTATCTGCTCGGGCGTGAACTATTTGGCTACGAAGCAGGCGTGCTGGCTGCAGCAGCGTTCAGTTTCTCGCCCTACATACTGTTCATCGACCCACACGCCCGAGGCGGTCTCGCCGAGCATTTCGCCATCTGTCTGACCCCGCTGGCCTTCTACTTCTTCCACCAGATGATGCACTCTCCTAGTCGATGGAAGCTACTGGGGAGCGTCCTCTCGTTGAGCGGGGTTGTATTCAGCCATAATCTAACTGGACTCGTAGTCAGCGGTCTTGTTGCGGGGTACTGGCTGTGGCATGCGATTCCTAGTCGAAGAGGAGCACTATGGGGGCCCGCTGTGTTCATCCTAGCGGCCGCACTTATCGCGCTCTTCTGGTTCCCCGCACTGTTCGAACGCGACGCCATTAAGCTTCAGGTGATCGGGCCTGGGCATTTTGACTTTCGAGAACACTTCCTATCCTTTAGGGAGCTTCTAGCCCCGTCCCGTCTGATTGACTGGGGAGCGACGGGCCCCCGATTCCGACACAATCTAGGTTTGACTCAGTGGGTGCTGGCGCTACCTGTTCTACTCGTCGTCTTACGACCTTGCAAGACGCCGAAGAGGAACAGGAAACGGCGAGATTCTGCTTACTTCCTCATCGGTGCCCTTGGCCTAATCTTCATGATGCTTCCTGCATCCAAGCCTATCTGGGAGTCAGTCCCCGGCATGGCGTACTTACAGTTTCCATGGCGCCTGCTGGGGCCAGCAAGCTTCATGCTTGCACTGTGCATCGCAAGTGGCACTACCCTCCTTCCTGAAAGGCCGTGGCGTACCAGTGCTGTTGCAGCTGGTTTCACACTAATCATAGTGGCAGCGCTTCCGTTGCTGTACCCTGCACCCTGGCACCCGGAGTTTGGGGACACAACACCCGCAGACATTATCGAGTGGGAGCAAGAAAGCCAAGCGTACGGCACTACCTCTACTGGCGACTTCCTGCCCGTGACTGTGGAGATGATACCGCCACCAATGCCGTCGCTGATCCAGACTCTGGCCGCCGATGCTGTCGTTGACAAAGTCAATCGCGCGACAGTGCCAGACGCGGCCCGCGTACATATCATTGAGCATAAACCAGACTATGACCATCTGCGCGTAGAGACGCCCAAGGCATTCACGCTACGCCTCTATACATTCTACTTCCCGGGCTGGCGAGCCTATATCGACGGAAAGCGCGTCCAGATCGAGGTGGCAGCCCCTGAAGGCTTTATTACCCTGAAGGTGCCCGAGGGCACCCATGAGGTGCTCGTGCGCTTCGAGAACACACTGCCGCGCCGAATCGGTTCAGTCGTTTCAGCTGTAGCCGTGATCGCCCTCGCGGCTGTTTGCATACTGTGGCAGAATCGTGAGGAAAATACCGGACTGCCTCGGCAACACCAATCGTCTTATGTTCTCTGGCGGTGGTTGGGAGGCTTGCTAATTCTGATTCTCTCCTTCAAGCTGACAGTCCTCGATCCTATGGAGTTGCTCCACTATCGTTCCCCGGCCGGACAAGCTTTGCCCGCACAACATAGATTCCGCGCCAACTTCGGAGACAAGATCGAGCTTCTTGGGTACGATCTGCCCGAAACCCGAGTGCCCCCTGGCGGTACCGTGCGCGTTGTTCTCTATTGGCGTGCGATGACCGAGCTGCAGAAGAACTACCAGACGTTCGTTCACCTAGCCGAGCCATTGAATGTGGCCTGGGCACAGGAGGACCACTTGAACCCGGGGGGGCTACCTACCTCGCGGTGGCCTCGCGAAAAATACGTATGGGACGAATACGAGATTGAAGTCCCTCCAGAAACGCCTCCGGGAGACTACAGGGTGAACGTAGGGCTCTATCTGATGTCTGATGGATCCCGGCTGCGGAGGCTTGATGGAGATCAGAATAATGAGGATAGCGCCGTCATCGGCGCCGTGACTGTCGTAGGGAAGCCTCACTGAGGAAAGAGACAGAAAAGCGCCTCCGGGACACTCGACTGAACCGGAGGCGCCATCCTTCTTCTAGGAAGAACGCGAGATGAGGGTTAGGTGGTTTGCTCCTCTCCCGAATGCTGCTCGAGGGTACGCTCCAGAATGTCCTCTTGCTCAGCATCCCCGCGCCTTCGCTTCTTCGAGCGGCGCCTTTCACCTTCGGGGTGTTGCCTGTCCGCCCGAGCCCGCTCCATCGCGATCTCCATCGCCGTCTGAGGCGACGGTTCTTCCTCCTCTGCGACTTCCTCCGGCTCTGGCTCTTGGGCGAGTTCCTCCTCCAACCCCTGTCGCGTCAGGTCGATGCGCTGTCTCTGGCGGTCGACCTTGCGAACACGCACGTCAACTTCATCGCCGACACTCATCAACTCTGATGGATGCTCGACATACCCCGTCGACATCTCACGTACGTGGAGAAGGCCAGGGCGCTCTGCGCCAATATCGACAAATGCCCCGTATTGCTCAATGCGGGTGACGGTCCCCGTGTAGACTCGCCCTTCCTGTATTTCTTCCCAGGTCACATCGGGCGGCTGCACCATGGTCAAACTCACCCTTTTCTGCTCGGGCTGTACCTCGGTAACCCAGACGGTTACCTCGTCTCCAACCTCAACAGCTTCGCTGACTGCGTCAACTTCGCCACTTGCAGTCAGCTGAGAGATATGAAGCAAGCCTTCATAAGGCAACCCAATGTCGACCACAGCACCGTGTAGCCCAATCTGTTTGATCGTGCCTTCGAAGCGAGTCTTCGGCGCGAGATCATCCAGCGAAACTGGCCGGTCAATAGTCTCTTCAGTCATGTAACTACCTCCTCGTTCAATAAATTCTACCTGATAAACACAGCCCCTTATTTTACTCCAGGTCAGCGCTTTGTCAAGGGGCGACCATCACTTTCGCATAGTACTACAGTTACCATCTCACCAGACGGCCTGCGGGAACGTTATGACGCCCGCATGAACACCTATACGCTTATACATCTTGAGGCCCTCGTACGGTGTGCCCATGATACCATCGTGAATCGCCCAACTCCGTCCACGGACCGTCCCTGCAGCGCCTGGTCGTCGGAATGGGGTAGACCCATCCAGTCGATGGTAGAGCAATCCGTCCGGCATGAACTCTTTGTGGATCCACTCCATGCGCCCGAGCCCAAGCGCGTACGAGAAGCCCAGGCGCTCAAACAAAATCGCATTATGGTATGCCAGCGGCTGAATGTAGAACGTGTCGTGATGAAGATTCTCGACGAATCGCTCCAAAATGGGGACGAGATCTCGGGATAGCCGCAGACCTCGACGGACCTGTCCTGGCGCCAGCCCCGCTTTCATAGCTCTGATCTCCTCGCCAATATTCCGTGCCTGCGTCCCAAAGTAAGTCGGTGTGCCGTCTGGAAGACGGTCGATGTGGAATCTCTCAGCGTAGGGATCGTTGACGATGAACATAACAACCTCGATCTGTCCCGTCGCCATGTCTGCTAGCTGCAAGTAGAGCAGGGGGTCCTCGGCATCGGCAGCATGTCTTAGAGACAGCGCCACCGAGGTCGTCCCAGCATCAATGCGGAACAGAGAGTGGCTAGGCTTGGCAACCAGGGTGTGGGGATCAATATCGAAGCGAAGGAGCAGATCGAGGGGAACTAGACTGTGGTAAATCGCAGCTCGCTGATCCTGGGGCAGGGCGTTGACCTGGCCAATCGAATAGAGAGACAGACCAGAGAAGGCCTGCGAGGCATCGACGAGCGTCGGTCTCATCGATATCGATCTCTCAGAGCTCGTTCGACCTCTCTCTTTGCGTCACGTTTGGCAATTGCTCGTCGCTTGTCGTGTTTGGCTTTGCCCTTTGCCAGAGCGATCTCTACTTTGGCCAGTCCGTTCTTCAGATACATCTGAAGCGGGATGATCGTGTAACCGGCTCTATCAACGGCGCCGATGAGGCGATCGATCTCGTAGCGATGTAACAGTAGTTTCCGCGGACGTCGCGGCTCGTGACCAAAATGCCGCCCAGCTGGTTTGTAGGGGCCGATATGAACATCAAACAGCCACAACTCGCCGTCTCTCGGTCGGACGTATCCCTCGCGTAGACTCACCCGGCCTTCTCGGACCGATTTGATCTCTGTTCCCTGCAGCACCAGACCCGCTTCATATCGATCCTCAACATGATAGTCGTGATGCGCCTTGCGATTGCGTGCGACGACTTTAACGCCCTCGTGGCGTGCCATTATTCCCCTTCCAAGATATACTCTATTGCGCGCTCCAGCTGGGGATCCTGTTCAGGGCTTTCCCGTCTTTCTTCCTCTGGCCACGGGACTTCAATGTCAGGCCTCAGCCCCTGGTCCTGGATGCGCTGATTCCCAGGAGTAAACCAGAGTGCAACGGTCACGCGCAGTTCGGATCCGTCACTCAGCTTGAAGGGCCGTTGCACGGATCCCTTCCCGAAGGTAGAGACACCTATTAGGGGCGCTCTTCCGTGATCCTGCAGAGCACCAGCAACGATCTCCGACGCACTGGCCGAACCGCCGTTGACCAGAACAGCCATTGGGACCTTCTCGGCCAGATCCCCACTATGAGCCCGGAATCTCCGCTCTGAACCGTCACTGAAGCGCTCAATTGCCACCACGTTCTCACCCAAGAAGAGGTCCGTGACGTCGATGGCCTGATCCAGCCAGCCTCCCGGATTCTGTCGCAAGTCAAGGATGAGACCTTCCGGGTTCTGCTCCAGAAGTATCTCAAGTTCACTCTCCAGGCTAGCGCTTGCAGTAGCACTGAACTCACGCAGGCGAACATACGCGACCCCATCCTCGCGCATTTCCATCTCGACGATGGGGATTTCCAGCCGCGCCCGAGTCACCGTCACGTTGAAGGTCTCTGGAGTTCCTTCTCGCTCAACAGTGAGTGTCACCTCGCTCTCAGCCGGTCCGCGTATCTTTCCGATAGACTCATACAACGGGTCACCGACGATCGATTCTCCATCCACTGCGACCACGCGATCCCCCGGCTGGAGGCCAGCTTCCTTTGCAGGGCTATCCTTGAACGTGTCGACAATCATTAACTTCCCGGACTCGGCTACGTCGACAAAAGCACCAATGCCCTCGAACTCCCCGCTGGCGTCCTCTTCGAGGATGGCAGCCACACTCGGCTCGATAAACGCCGTGTACTTGTCATCAATCGCGTCGAGCATGCCCCGAATCGCTGCGTAGGTGATCTCCTGGAGATCCGGCAAATCACCGTAGTAATTGCGCTGAACCAGATCCCAAGCCTCCCAGAAGAGCTGGAAAGTCTCCTGTGCATCACTCTGTGGGGCAGGGGTTGAGAACGGAGTGTCAGTAGGGACAGCTGCTGGATCGTCCTGCTGATGGTCACCAGCAGGAACGGGAAACGCGGTTGGTGAAGCAGGAGCGGAAAAAGATGGGGAGGTCAGTCTTGCGTCTTGTCCGGTCAGCACGTAGGCCGACCCAAAACCGGCAGCGAACATGCCGACGGCAAGAATCAACACGACAATGCTGACGAGTAAGACCTTTAGAAAGGTCCGCAATGTCCTATCCATCTACACCCCTTACCAGGCGAACAACTGTTCGCAGCTCAAATGACTGTTGGCTATTCTAACACAAAGGGAAGTTGCAGCAAGTGTTCAGCTGAGATCGGCCCAGTGCGTAGTTGCAGTGCATAACGGCACCCACGTGCTGTGGCCGCCTGGGGTGGGGGACAAGATCGTCGAGAAGCCCAGAGATTACTTGTCTATAGTTACTTCGCATAAGTAAAATTAGACGAATCAACTACCTCTTGGCTCCAGTCTGACTATTTCCGCTCATCGTAGGCCGGTCTACAAGGATGCCATAGTTGTCTGTATCGCCATGATCCAGCCACGCCTGCCAGTGTAGCTCCATCTGAGCACCTAGCCCGCTTGTCAAGTAGCACGACGCCCCATGACTGACCAGGAGAAATCCGCCGCGTTGGGCACATACTCAGGCTTGAGACTCGGATAGCGACCTATTGCAGGCGCCACCATGCATCCCTGGAGAGAGGCTGGTCTACAATTATGATTGCAGATTAGTGAGTCTGCATTAAATTAGGCAAAATATCTTGAGACCCAGAGATCAACGGGCCCTACCCTACCAGCTATAGGAATCCAGAGATACCGTGGTTGCGTGGATTTCTGGCTTAGTGCTATACGAAGAAATCCGTTCACAGCCGTGGGGCTCCCCAGGTGAGACGTTCCTAGTTAGTACAACTGAAGCCAGCAAATCCGGATTCCAATAGTTGACACTTATCGTCAGATCTGGCAACCATGGTATAATTGGCCGCGTATGACTCAGGAGAGTATGACTCGGGAGACCTTCCAGCGCCTGGTGGCAGAGGCTCTAGACGACCTCCCACGCGAGGTTCAGGAAAGATTGAACAACGTCGATGTGGTCGTTGAAGACTGGCCAGACCGAGGTACGCTGAGACGGGCTGGCCTGCGCCATCCGGTGCAGCTTCTGGGCTTCTATCACGGTGTGCCACAGACCAGAAGGAATCATAGTTATGGTCTCGTGTTGCCTGATAAGATCACCATATACCGCCGCCCAATCGAGATGCGGAGCCGTACAATGGAAGAGATCCGGACCATTATCCGACGGGTCGTACGGCACGAGATAGCACACCATTTCGGTATTGACGACAGTCGCTTGCGAGAGCTCGGCGCCTACTAAGTGCTCGACTGGACCACGACACAAAGGACCCCGAATGACAGACAAACAGTTTCCCGATGTCACGGCCCTGCGGGAACTCTTCCCGGTCACCAAGAACAACACCTATCTCAATCACGCTGCTATTGCGCCGCTATCCAGTCCTGTGCGCAGTGCGATGGACGCTTATCTCACCGACCGCACTACCTGGCGCAGTGGTGAGAAATACGACCATCTGGCTGACGAGCTCCGAGACGCGCTCGCCCAACTGACCAACAGCAGACCCGAAGAAATCGGATTTGTACAGAATACGAGCGCGGGGATCAACATAATCGCGAGCGCTCTGCCGCTAGAGGCCGGCGAGAACGTCATCTTCTGTGATATGGAGTTCCCCTCTAACGTCTATCCATGGATGAATCTGGAACGACGTGGCGTGGAGGCCCGCTGCATAGCAAACGACGGCGGAGGACTAACCGTCAGTGCACTTGAAGCGCACGCAGACGAGCAGACCCAGGTCGTTGCGGTTAGCTCTGTCGAGTTCCTCAACGGCTTCCGCACCGACTTGCCCGCTCTCGGAACTTGGTGCCGTGAAAACGATGTCTATTTCCTCGTGGATGGGATCCAGTCCCTTGGTGCGTTGCCGATGGATGTCCAGGCGTCTCATATCGATTTCCTATCATGTGGAGGACCTAAGTGGTTGATGGGGCCGGCGGGACAAGGATTCATCTACTGCCGTCGAGAGCTGATCGATCGTCTGCAGCCCGCCTTTGCAGGTTGTATTAGCGTCGCCGGCTGGGAGAACTGGCGTGAATACGATCTCACGTTCCTGCCCGGTGCCAACCGCTTCGAACTCGGCTGTGCGAACTTCGTTGGACAGGTAGGCCTCCTGGCTGCAGTACGCCTTCTGTTAGATGTCGGAATCGAGAAAATCGAACGCTGGCTCCTGCACCTGACAGGCTTGTTAATCGACGATCTACAGCAGCGTGGATATGAGATAGCCAGTAACCTGACGCTTCAGCACCGCAGCGCAATTGTTTCATTCAGTGTCCCGGGCAGCCCAGACTCAGCCCATGAACAGCTGGCTGCAGCGGGAATCATTACCTCGAAACGAGAGCATTTCATCCGCGTGTCGCCCCACTGCTACAACACCGAAGACGAAGTGCTCCGTGTGGGTGACGTGCTGGGAAATTTTCATCGCTAGACCTATCAAAGTTAGGGAGACCGTGCCAATGACTCAGCAGCAACCATCACCTGAGGACTATACGCGCTTCGTGCCCCCTGTGCCACGGTCGATCAAGGATACCGGTCTCGGACTCGGGTTCCTTTCCAACCTGGCCATAAAGGTGCTGTACCTAGAAGGGGACTTGCTCGGTTATGAGCTGGCCGAGCGCATAAGGCTCCCACACGCCGGTGTGGTCGAGGATCTGCTTACGTCGCTCAAGCAAGAAAAGCTCTGCGAAGTCAAGGGGACCGCAAGCGTCCGTGGAGGCGTAGGACTCGGGAGGGCAGCCTATCGCTATCAGATAACCGACAAGGGGCGTGCTGTCGCGCGAGAGGCGATGGACCGCAGCCAGTACGTCGGCCCAGCTCCAGTTCCATTGCCCCAGTACAATAAGGCAATGCGACGCCAGCCTCTATCGACGATGACGGTTCATCACGAAGACATTGAGCAAGCGTTGTCACATCTCATCGTCGATGAACAAACAGCGGCCCACCTTGGAGCAGCAGTCAATTCCCGGCGCTCGATATTCCTGTTTGGTCCCCCGGGGAACGGCAAGACTGCCATCAGCGAAGGTGTCGGCACCCTTGTCCTCCGTGGAGCGCTCTACATCCCCTATGCCGTAGAAACAGGGCACGAAGTGATCAAGGTTTTTGACGTTGTTAACCATGTACCAGACGAAGATTCCTCAAGCGGCAAGAAGAGCTACGACCAGCGGTGGATCCGGATTCACCGGCCCGTCATAACTGTGGGTGGAGAAATGACCTTGACTGAGCTCGACCTGATATACGAGCAGAACAGCAGGTACTACGAAGCGCCACTCCAAATGAAAGCGAATGGAGGCATGCTGCTGATCGACGACTTTGGGCGGCAGCAAGTCCGACCGCGTGATCTTCTGAACCGCTGGATATTCCCCCTTGAGAAACGCGTCGACTATCTGACGCTCCACACAGGCCGTAAGATCCAGGTCCCTTTCGATACGCTGATCGTGTTCGCGACCAATCTGGCGCCGAAAGAGTTAGTAGACGAAGCTTTTCTCCGTCGTATCCGCCACAAGATCGAGATCACGGACCCCTCTTGGGAGGAGTATAGAGAGATCTTCCGCCGCGTTTGCCAGAAGAGGAAGATTCCTTACGATGAGCAGGCCCTGGCCTATCTGATCAAGGAGCACTACA
>Ga0207797_1001837_pt1 | contig 15131 bp, 14 predicted proteins | sample PRCRCaboRojoPR_6_FD_187275 | JGI IMG/M metagenome (GOLD analysis project Ga0207797, IMG submission 187275) | Marine sediment microbial community from Cabo Rojo, Puerto Rico - PR CR 10% Liquid 1 (SPAdes) | ecosystem: Environmental > Aquatic > Marine > Coastal > Sediment | place: Cabo Rojo, Puerto... | reverse complement strand
CGCCTGAAGGCTCCGCCGTTGCCAGAATGACCGTGGTCCGCTAGGAAGGACCATGGCGCAGCAGATGCAGGGGCCGGCCCGCTTCGTGCGGGCCGGCCCTTTTCCGGGCTAGATCCATCCCTTTCGCCGGAACCAGACCAGCATTCCGCCGGCGATGACCACGAACAGCCCCAGGCAGGCGGGGTACGCCCAGGCCATCTCGAGCTCGGGCATGTGACGGAAGTTCATGCCGTAAACGCCGGTTACGAATGTGACAGGTATGAAGATGGTGGCGATTATGGTCAGCACCTTCATCACCTCGTTCAGGCGGTTGCCCTGGCTGGACAGGTAGACGTCCAGCAGCCCCGAGGCCATGTCCCGGAAGGTCTCCACGGTATCCATCACCTCCACGGTGTGGCCATACAGGTCTCGGAAGTAGGGAACAGCCTCCGGCGACAGCAGAGGGTGCTCCCCCCGAAGCAGCACGCTCAGCTCCTCCCGCAGGGGCCAGGCCGACTTGCGCATGAATATCAGCTTCCGTTTCAGGCGGTGTATGCGGGCTATGCCCAGCCTGTCCCTGCGGGCGATAACCCGGTCCTCCAGGCTCTCCACCTCCTCGCCCAGCCTCTCCAGGGCCCGGAAGTAGTGGTCCACCACCGCGTCCATTATTGAGTAGGCCAGGTAGTCGGCTCCCGCAGACCGTATCCCGCCCTCTGCGTCGCGTATCCTGCGCCTCAGGCCGTCAAAGACATCGCCCCCCTTCTCCTGGAAGGTGACCACGTAGTCGGGACCCAGTATCAGGCTCACCTGCTCGGAGTCCAGGTAGCTTCCGCTCTCCCGGCACTCTATCATGTTCATCGCCAGAAAGATGTAGCCGTCGTAGACCTCAGCCCTGGGTCGCTGCCCGGTATGGAGGACGTTCCGGAGCACCAGCCGGTGGATGCCCAGCCGCCTGCCGATTCCCTCCACCACGTCCACGTCCGCCAGACCGCAGACGTTCAGCCACCTGACGCCCTCCCCTCCCTCTCTTACGGTTTCCAGGCCTTTCAGATCCTCCGTGCCCAGGTCTTCCGACCGAAAGGAGCCTTCTCCGTACTCCATCAGGCTGAGTGAGGTCTCCACCGTATCGTGCCTTCCCACGTAAGCCAGGGCGCCGTAATGCCCGCCCGACCTCTCCGGATAGAGCTTTCCCGTGATGCCGCTCATGGTTCCCCCCGTCCAGCTCGGCGGCCCTCCGGGGTCTCCAGCTCCCAATCCCGTAGCCCGCCGTCCGATGTACACGCCGCTGGGACTATACGGCATTGGGCCGCCCCCGGCCCGCACTTCCGCCGGGACACGGCGGCGGGTAGATTCACTGCCCGGAGGGTTGCCATGAGGTTCTACGCATGCGTTATCACCATAGCAGTGGCCGCGCCGGCGGGTGACGCCGGCATGGACCTGGCCTGGATGGGGGGCAGCCTTCCGGCCTGCGGACAGGGCGGGGGCTTCTTCGTCCCGGGGCTGGCCTGGAGGTTGGACCTCCACAGGGAGATCTCCACGGAGTGGGCAGTGGGCTACTGGGGGTGGACGCCCGAGGAGGCCCCGACTCAGCAGAACCCCTACGGCACCGACTACCGCGACCATGGCGCCAGGCTGGGCCGGGCCAGGGCCGGGCTGCGCTGGGACTTCGGCCGCCTGCACGCCTCCGCCGGCGTGGCCGCGCTGCAGGAGCGGGAGTTCTGGACGGAGAGGAGCTGGCTGGGGGGCGGCTGGTGCGCCTGGATCAGGTACTACCGCCGGGACACCTCAACGGGCCCTTACGTCTCGACGGGCTGGCGGACGCCCGCCGGCCCGGTGATGCTTGAGGTCTCCATCACCGGGGCCCTCTACTCCCTGGAGCATCCCAGGGCCCTTCTGTCTGCGGGAGTCAGGTTCCGCTAGGCCCTCCGCGCCTCAGCCTGCGGGTCGAAGACTGCCGCCGTCGAAGAGGTGGTAGTCCATGCCCGCCCTCCGCCCGAACACCAGGGAGGTGTCCGGCAGGATCAGCCTCACCCTCTCCCCCAGCACCTCCGCCCCGTAACGGGCGCCGGGGCGGTCCATTCCGTGCAGGTGCAGCAGCCGGGGAGCCGCCTCCGCCCCCCTGAAGACAGTGCAGGCCTCCTCCAGGCCGTTGCGGAAGACGTAGGCTCCCAGGTAGTGGTCGGGGAGGTTGATGATCACGTCGGACGCAGGCTCCAGCCGCGCCGCCTCGGCGGAGAGCCGACGTGAGAGGTCCGCTGCGACTCCCCACCGGCGCGAGGCTGCGTACAGGCCTGTGGCGGAGACCAGCGTGAGAGCCGCCAGGAACCAGCCCGCGGCTCTGGTCCCCATGGCGCGGCGCGCCAGGGACACAGTCCCGATGCAGGCGAAGACGCCGGGCAGGTAGAGGTACCGCTCGGACTGGGTGTCCATGACGCCTATGGCCAGCGACAGCACCGGCAGCAGGGCCGTCAGGAAGCACAGGGCCCACAGCAGGGGCGCCCTCAGCCCCCGCATGCGCAGCCGGCCCCGGAGGGCGGCGGCCGCGGTCCACCCGGCGAGGAGCAGCAGCATCGCACCCGATGCCGCCGCCGCCCATGGCCGGTCCAGGGGAGGCACGAAGACCCGAAGCAGGTAGCGGACCAGGTTCTCCGCCACTGAAGGGTCCGCCAGCGCGGCATGCCTGGCCGTTCCCAGGCCGCCGGCGAAGACTCCCAGGGTCAGCTTCCGGGCCGCCAGGTACCCCCCAAGGACCAGAACGCCCCCCGCAGCCGTGGCCAGGCCGCGCCGGCCGGGCCTCCGGCCCGCGGCCAGCCCGGAAGCCAGCCACACCAGGGGCAGAGTAACCAGGCTCTCCTTCGCACCCAGGCCCAGGGACAGAAGAAGAACAGCCGCCGCACCCCACGCCCGGCTCTTCAGCCGCAGGCTCCGCAGGTAGGCCATCACGGAGAAGACGCCGAAGAGACCGGCCAGGAGATCGGCCCTCCCCGAGATCCAGCACAGTGGCTCGGCGTGCGACGGCAGCACCCCGAACAGCAGCCCCGCGGCCAGGGCCGTACGCCGCACTCCCTCGGGCCCCCTGCCGAGTGCCTCCCCGGCCAGGAGGCCGACTCCGACTGCGCACAGGATGTGAAGCAGCGTGCCGGTGAGGTGGTAGCACCGCGGAGTGAGTCCGCCGATGCCGTAATCCGCGTAGAGGGAGAGTATTGCCAGCGGCCTGAGGAAGCCTCCGGTATCCCGGCCCCAGGTGGCGTAGGGACCGCTTCGGGCGATCTCGCCGATGAGCACGTAATCGTCGGAGAGAAACCAGTCGCCCGCGCTGCCCACGCACACAACCGCCAGCACAAGGGCCGCCAGGGACGAGAGCATCCATGGCCGGACGCCGCCGAGGACCCGGAGCGGCAGTCTCAATGGATCTCCTCCCTAGCGCGGTTCTGGACAGCCCCGCAGTCGCCGGGGAAGAGCATAAGAGGTGAGGGTACGCCCGTCTACGACGACGGTCCAGCCTCGCCGCCGGGAAATCAGCCCACGCGCTTGCGGAAGCGGAGCACGGCCCCGGACAGGAGGGCTGCCCCCAGCGCCGCCAGTGCCGCCATCTGCGGCCAGAGATGCGCCATGCCGGCCCCGCGGAGAAACACCCCCCGGACCATCACCAGCATGTAGCGGAGGGGATTGAGCAGGGACAGCCCCTGCGCCCACCAGGGCATGTTGGAGATGGGAAAGACGAAACCGGAGAGGAGTATGGCGGGCATTATGAACAGGAAGTCCGTGAGCATGGCCTGCTGCTGGGTGGAGCTCACCGTGGAGATCAGCAGCCCCATCCCCAGGGTGGACAGGAGGAACAGGGCCGCCCCGGCCATCAGCACGGCGATGCTGCCCCGGAAGGGAACGGCGAACCAGAGGACCGAGATGGTCGCCACCAGGGCCACGTTCAGCAGGCCCACCGCAGCGAAGGGCAGCAGCTTGCCCAGTATCAGCTCCGCCCGGCTGATGGGGGTGACGGATATCTGCTCTATGGTTCCCATCTCCTTCTCCCGGACCACGGCCATGCTGGACAGCATCAGGGTCACGATGGTCACCAGGGTCACCACCACCCCCGGCAGGTAGAAGTTCCGGCTCTCCAGCTCGGGGTTGAACCAGGCCCGGCTGCTCAGCTCCACGCCGGCAGCGGGCCGGGAGGCCGGAGACAGCCCCCCGCTCCATGCCGCCAGCACCTCGTTGACGTAGCCCATCACCGTGCCGGCGGTCCCGGAGGAGGACCCGTCCAGTATCACCTGCACAGTCGCGTCGCCTCCCCCGAGCCCCTCGCCGAAGCCCCGCGGCACCGAGAGGACCATGTCCACTTCACCTCGGTCCATCATCCCGGCGGCGGCCTCCATGTCGACGGCGGTCCTCTCTGCGAAGGTGCGAGAGCGGGTGAACTCCTGCACCAGGCTGCGGCTCTGCCCGGTACGGTCCCGGTCCACCACCGCCGCCTCCACCCTGTCCACGTCGGTGCTCACGGCGTAGCCGAACACCAGGGTCTGGATAAGGGGGACCGCCAGTATCACCACCCGCATCCGGGGATCCCTCAGGGCCTGTATCAGCTCCTTGCGCAGAAGGTGGCGCAGCCGGCCGGTCATGACCCTCCCCTCCCAAGCGACAGCCGCAGCCTGCCCCGGGCGGCGGCCAGGGCCAGCAGGCAGTAGCCGGCCATCAGCAGCATGTCGGGCCAGAGGACGGAAAAGCCGCCGCCCTTGAGGAACACCGTCCGCTGGATGGTGACGAAGTATCGGGCCGGGACCAGGTGGGTCACCGCCTGCACCACCGGGGGCATGCTGGCGATGTCGAAGACGAACCCCGACAGCAGGAAGGCGGGCAGGAAGGTGGTGACGATGGCCAGCTGGCTGGCCAGCAGCTGCCTGCGGGTGGCGATGCTGATCAGCAGCCCCAGAGACATCGAGCCGGTGACGAAGAAGAAGCTGGACAGCGCCAGGAAGGGCAGGCTTCCGCGCAGGGGAACGCCCAGGAGGAACACGGCCATGCCGGCGATGAGAACCACGTCCAGCGCGCCCACCGCCACGTAGGGGGCCAGCTTTCCCAGAACCAGCTCGGTCTTCTCCACCGGTGTGGATACCAGCTGCTCCATGGTGCCCGTCTCCCACTCCCTGGCCACCGACAGCGAGGTCAGCAGGGCGGCTATCACCATCAGTATCACCGCCGCCAGTCCCGGGACGATTCCGTTGCGCGACTCCAGTGTGGGGTTGTACCAGGCCCGGACGCTGACCTCCAGCGGCGGCTCATGGGACGCCCGGGCACCCGGCCATCGCCATCCGGATACGATGGACGAGGCGTAGCTCATGGCCAGCCTGGCGGAGAAGGCGTCGCTGCCGTCGGCCAGGAGCTGAACGGCCGCCGGCCGGCCGGAAAGCAGGCTGTCCGCGAAGCCCCGGGGTATCACCAGGGCCGCCGCGGCCCGTCGGGCGGCCATGGCGTCCTCCACCTCCCCGTAGCCCGCCAGCGAGCCGGCGGCGCGGAAGGCCCCCGACCGGGTGAGGGCGTCGACCAGTCCCCTGCTCTGGGGGGTGCGGCTGCGGTCCCATACGGCCAGGGGCAGGTCCCTCACGTCGGTGGACAGTGCGTAGCCGAACAGGACCATAAGCAAAAGCGGTATGGCAATCCCCATTGCCAGGCTCCTCGGGTCACGGATCACGTGGAGCATCTCCTTGCGGGCCACCGCTGCGAGCCTGGCCGCCCTCATGCCCCCTCACCCCCGGAATCCCTGCGGGCCAGGGAGACGAAGACGTCCTCCATGGTGGGCTCTGTGGTCTCGATGCGGCAGTCGCCCAGCCCCAGGCTCTCCACGGCGGAGGTTACCTGGCCGGAAGACGCGCCGGGCGCCGGGACCACCCGCACCCCCGAGCCGGTGGGAGCGGCGTCCTCCACCCCGGCCAGGCCCTCCAGACGCCCCGCAGCGGCGGAGGCGTCATCACACGTCACCAGCAGGATTCCGCCGGGATGCACCCGACCCTTCAGCTCCCCCGGAGTGCCCACCGCGATCAGCCTGCCCCGGGAGATCATCCCCAGGCGACCGCAGTACTCGGCCTCGCGCATGTAGTGGGTGGTGACGAATACGGTGACCCCGCCGTCGGCCAGGGCGTAGATCCTGTCCCAGAACCGCCGCCGGGTCACCGGGTCCACCCCGGAGGTCGGCTCGTCGAGGAACACTACCTCCGGGCCGTGCAGCACCGCGCTGGCCAGAGCCAGCCGCTGCTTCCACCCGGGGGGCAGCGTGCCGGTCATCCGGCCGGCGCTGTCCTCCAGGCCGGCCTTTCGGAGAGCCGGGGGTAGGGCCTCTTCCAGCTCCCCATGCGGCAGGCCGTAGATGCCGCCGAAAAAACGTAGGTTCTCCTCCACGGTAAGGTCGTCGTAGAGGGAGAAGAGCTGGCTCATGTAGCCGATCTTCGGTTTCAGCGGCTCCGGGCTGCGGGTGATGTCCACCCCGGCCACCGTTCCCTCCCCCGCAGATGGGCGGAGCAGGCCGCAGAGCATGCGGATGGTGGTCGACTTGCCGGCGCCGTTGGGCCCCAGGAAGCCGAAGACCTCTCCCCGCTCCACCCGCAGGCTGAGGGAGTCCACCGCGGTGAAGGAGCCGAAGCGCCTGGTCAGGCCGTCCAGCTCCACCGCCGGCTCAGCCATCCCAGTCCCCCACTGCCGCCACGAAGACGTCCTCCAGCTCCGGCTCAACCCGGACCACCTCGCACTCCATCCCCGCCCCGGACAGTATGCTCCTGATCCTGGCGGCGTCCTCCTCCGGCGAAGCGGTTGCCACATGTACGCTGTCTCCCCACGCCCAGGCCCGGAGGCCCGGCCCGCTGTCGCTAAGGAGATGCCTGGCCCTTGCCGGGGCGGAAGTGGAGATGCTGAGAACCGCATCGGACATCAGTCCGGCCACCTCGTCGCGGCGGCCTGCGGCCAGCACCCGACCCCCGTGGAGCAGGGCCATCCGGTCGCACCACTCCGCCTCCTCCAGGTAGGCGGTGGAGACGATGACGGTCAGGGCGCCGCCGGCCATCTCCCGCAGCAGCTTCCAGAGCTCCCTCCGCGACACCGGGTCCACACCGTTGGTGGGCTCGTCCAGAACCAGAAGCTCGGGGGTATGTACCAGCGCGCACACCAGGGCCAGCTTCTGCCTCATACCGCCGGAGAGCTTCCCGGCGCGCCGGCCCGAGAACTCCAGCATTCCCACCCGCTGCAGCAGCTCCCCGCTTCGCCGGTTGCGGAAATCGGGGCCCACTCCGTAGAGGTCGGCGTAGAAGCGGACGTTCTCCGTCACGGTCAGGTCGGAATACAGCCCGAAGCGCTGGCTCATGTAGCCGATCCGCCTCTTGATCTCCGTGCTGTCCTCCACCGTGTCCAGGCCCAGCGTCCTGGCCCTCCCCGAAGTGGGGGGCAGCACGGTGGCCACTATCCTCATAAGGGTGCTCTTTCCGGCGCCGTCGGGACCCAGCAGCCCGAACACCTCCCCCCGACCGACGCGAAGGCTCACCCCGTCCAGCCCCGCCCTGCCGCCGAAGGTCCTACCCACCGCATCGAGCTCCACTGCCGGCGCATGGGTCATTCGGCCCGTACCCCCGGAAAGCGGACGGTTACAGGCATACCGGCTTTCAGGACCCCCTCCGGGTTGGGCACCCGGCAGGCTGTCTCGTAGACCAGGCTGGTCCTCTCCTCTCGGGTCTCTATACGGGAGGGGGTGAACTCCGCCTCCTGAGAGATGTGTTCCAGAACGCCCTCCATGGGGCTCTCGGGTCTGGAGTCGGTGATCACCTCCATTCCCATCCCCGGCTGAAGGTCTCCCAGGACCGTCTGGGGTACCCAGGCCCTGACCTCCACCGTATCCGTCAGGGCAACCGTGACCACGGGAGACCCCGCTCCGGTCACCTCTCCGGGCTCGGCGTGCGCGATCTGCACAATGCCGTCCCGGGGCGAGGTGAGCACCGCGTACCCCAGCCGCTCACGAGCCATCGCCACTCCCGCCTGCGCGGCGGCCACCGCAGCCTCCGCAGCGGCCACGTCCTCGGCCCGAAAGCCCTCCCGGGCCATGGAGGCGGACGCGGAAGCCTGCCGGAACCCCTGCCTGGCCACCTCCAACTCCGTTGCCGCCCGGTCCAGCTGCTCCTGCGAGACCGCACCGGCCTCGTGGAGCTCGACCAGCCGGCGATGGCTGGCCGCGGCCTCCTCCATTCGGGCCGACGCCGCCTGCATGGAGGCCCCGGCGCTGCTGACCTCCTGCGGCCTCAGCCCCGCCTGCATCATATCCAGCCTGGCCCGGGCCGAGGCCAGCTCGGCCTCGCGCAGCAGGACCTCCAGCCGCAGCGCCGTACCCTCCAGCAGCGCGAGAGTGTCTCCGGCGGAGACCCGGTCTCCCTCCCGCACAGCCCTGGCGTCGACCAGCCCTGCGGTCCTGAAAGAGCAGCTCACCTGGAGCGTCTCCACCGTACCCGAAACCTCCAGAGCCCCTCCGTCGCCGCAGCCCGCGGAAAGAACTCCCAGGACCAAAGAGATGCAAGCCATACATCTACCCATCCTCCGGCCTCCTCTCGATACCCCGAAGAACCATGGAGATCAGCCGCGCGGGGATCTCACCGCCGTCGACACCCATCCTCTCCAGCACGGGACCGCCCCGGGAGGCCGCCACTGCGGCAACGGCCACCACCATCTGGACCGCAAACGGCTCGGCGGGAACGAATACGCCTCTTCTCCGGCCCTCCTGCAGTATCCCCTCCAGAAGAAGCAATATCTTCCTGAGGCCCGTCAGGGCCTCTTCGGGCATGGTCTCGAAGCCGCCCGCGGCCTCCCGCATCACCATGGCCGGGACCTCCGGGTGCTCCCTGGCGAAATCCAGAAACTCATGCACGTAGGCCCTGAGCGTATCCTTCGGCCTTCCGTCATCCACCAGCCCAGCGGCCAGTCTCTGAAGCAGAAGGCCCTGCGCCCTGAGAAGCACCTCCCGGTAGAGGTCGGTCTTGCCCCCGACCCGGTAGTAGAGCATTGCCTTGTTGACCCCCGCCCGTCGGGCTATTGAGTCAACCCTTGCCCCCCGGAAGCCGCGCTGGGCGAACTCCTCTGCGGCGGCGTCCAGTACCGCTTCCCTGGGATCGGGAGCCTCATCGGTGTTGACCATTTCCATCCTAACTGTTTGGTTAAACTATTTAGTTAATACCCTGCCTCCGGTGATTCGTCAAGCTCTGGGGCACTGCGGCCTACCATGGACCCGCGGCAACAGGTATCATCGGTTCTGTATGCATCAGAGGAGGTCGTCCTGCCTGTATACCTGATGACGGATATAGAGGGCTCCACCAGGAAGTGGGAATCGTCCCCCAGGGCCATGGAGCGAGCCTTGCGCCGCCATGACAGGCTTCTCGACGAGCTGGTCCGCGATCATGGGGGCCGTGTGGTGAAGCACACGGGAGACGGCATGTTCGCCGTCTTCGAGTCGGGCCGCCCCCTGGCCTGCGCCATGGAGATCCAGCGGACCATGGCGTCCGGAGACTGGGGAGAGGCTTCCCCGCTTCGCCTGCGTATCGCCCTTCACGCCGGAGATTCCCGCATGCGGAACCACGACTACTTCGGCCCGGAGGTGAGCCGCACAGCCAGGCTGCTGGAGACGGCGTGGGGGGGACAGACGGTGCTGACCGCCGCCGCCCTGGATGCATGCGGCATTCCCGAAGGATGCGAGCTGCGCGATCTGGGTGCCCACATGCTCCGGGACCTCAGGGCCCCGGTCAGGATTCTCGGGGCATACGACCCGGACCTGGACACGGGGGAGTTTCCGCCTCTACGCTCCCTGTCCTCCAGACCCAACAACCTTCCCGAGCAGCCCACCCCCTTTGTGGGCAGGCAGCGGGAGATACAGGGGCTGAAGGAGCTCCTGCTCTCCCCCGACCACCGGCTGGTCACCGTCCTGGGGATGGGGGGGATCGGCAAGACTCGTCTGGCGATTCAGGCGGCGTCGGAGATGCTGGAGGACTTCCCGGACGGGGTCTTCCTGGTTGCCCTGGACGGGGTCGGAGAGGCCTCGGAGGTACCCGGCGCCATCGCTGCGGCCATGGGCCTTGCGTCGGCAAGCGGAAAGTCCGCCGAGAGCGGTCTGGAGGATTTCCTCCGCCGGAGGTCCCTGCTGCTGGTGCTGGACAACTTCGAGCACCTGACAGAGGCGGCTCCCTGCGTTGCCGACCTGCTGGCCTCCTCACCGGACCTGAAAGTGCTGGCCACTTCCAGGGCCAGGCTGGGGCTGGCGGTGGAGACGGTGTTCGGGCTTGAGGGTCTGGAGGTGCCCGGGGACCCCGATGCCGCACTCGAAGACAGGGACTCGGTCCGGCTCTTCCTGCAGACGCTGCAGCGGCACGCCGCGGTGGGAGACGTCTCCGGCGAGAGCCTGGCGGGAGTGGCCGAGATCTGCCGTCTTCTCGGCGGCATGCCGCTGGCCATAGAGCTGGCCGCCTCCTGGGCGGGGGTGCTGAGGCCGTCAGGCATACTGCAGCGCCTGCGGGAGGGCCTGGAGCTGCTGTCCCAGGGGCCGGGCGACATGCCCGCCCGCCACAGGAGCATCGATAGGGTGTTCGACTACAGCTGGCAGCTCCTCTCAGACGAGGAGAGAAGGCTGCTGGCGGCCCTGTCGGTGTTCAGCGGGACCTTCACAGCCGATGCCGCCGCTGAGGTGGCGGGAGCATCCCTGCCACTGCTGAGGTCCCTGCTGGACAAGTCGCTGCTCACCTCTCCGTCGCCGGGCAGGCTAGGCCTGCATCAGATCATCTCGGGGCTGCTTCGGGAGAGGCTGGAGGATCTTCGGATTGACCTGCAGGGACTGGAGGAGGCTCACGCCCGCTTCTACCTGACGCCGCTGATGCCGGAGCCCGCCGGGGGTTTGCCGCAGTTGGAGATCCCCGGCAGGCTCTCGGCGGAGCTGGCCAACGTACGAAGCGCCTGGCATACGGCGGCGGACCGCCGTTGGTCCCGGACCCTCAGCGGGGCCGCATCGGGCTTTCGCAGGCTGTTCGACTCGCTGGGCATGTTCCGCAGCGGTTTCGAGCTGCTCATGGAGGCATTCGAGGCTGTCCGGGCCGAAGACCCCCTCGCAGGTGCCAGGCTGGAGGCCGAGGCGGCGTGGATGGCGCTGCGGCAGACCCGCTACGACGAGGCCATCTCGATTGCGGACAGGGCGCTGTCCGTCCTGCGGGAGAACGGCGAAGAGGACGACGTGGTGAGATGCATGCTCACCCGGCTCAGCGCCCTGAAGAGGCTGGGACGCCTACGGGAGGCAAGGGAGCTGGCCGACGGAGCGCTCCGGCTGGTGGAGCGGGTCGATTCACCCGGACTCTATGCCAGCTGCCTTCTCTTCGCGGGAGACCTGGCGAACCACGAGCAGGACTTCGATAACGCAATCCGCCTCTGCCGCAGGGCCAGAGAGCTCTTCCGCTCCCAGAACGACCCTGTTGGCGCCGGCAACTGCTCCATAACCCTCTCCAACATCCACTCCCGGTCCGGGGACAGCATGTCTGCCCTGGCGGAGGCCCGGGAGGCCATCGATGACCTGGAGGGCACCGGACAGCCCGCCAGGGAGGCGTTGAGCTACATATGCCTGGCCGACGCCCGGCTCAGCTGCGGAGAACCGGAGGATGCCCTGGACGCGGCCCGAAGGGCCGAGGCCATACTCAGCGACATCGGTGACAGGTGGGGGCTGCAGATGTGCCTGCCCACCATGGCCCAGGCCATGCTGGACTCGGGAGACCTGGAGGGATACCGGGAGCCCGTGAGAAAGACGCTGGCCCTCTGCAGGGAGATCGGGGCCAACTACAATACGGTGGAGGTCTGCCTCCAGGTGGCCTGGGTGCTTTCAGGCGCCGGCGAGAACCAGGCGGCCAGGGAGGTCTGCGCGGAGGCCTCCGATATGGCCGAGGAGGTTGACGACCCCATGGTGAGGGCCAGCGTGGCAAACCTGCGCGCCCATCTGTTTCTTCGCCAGGGCGATCCAGAAGCCGCTCGCGAAGCCTGTGAGGAGGCGCTCCGGCTCTCCCGTGAGCACCGGAATACCTCCGAGACCGTGAAGACGCTCCTGGCCTGCCTCCGACTGTCACTGGAGCTGGAGCTGTGGCGGGAAGCTGCAGTGGCCGGGGAGTTCCTGCTCCACCGGCACGCCGACCTCCTGGATGACGCCGGGGAGATAAGGCGGGAAGTGGACAGGGCCGCAGGCGCCCTTTCCGATGGTGCGGATGAACACATCTGCGCAGGACGTTCGCTGGATATCGAGCATGTGGCCGAGCTGATGCTGGATGGACTCCGGCGCAGGGGAGACGGCGGCAGAAAGGGAGTCAGCTCCTCGCATCGGTGAAGCGGGCCCTCGGCCGCCACGGTCTCGTACAGCGCAACCAGCTGTGCGGCATCCTCTGCCCCCGCGGTCCGCACCACCATCCCCGTGCCGTCTGCAAGCATCTCGTAAGCTGGCTCTGAGCCGGACATGGAATCCACCTTCCGGTCTTGAGTACAGCAGCTTATATACTGGACTCCGTTGCACGGATAGCGATCTCAACCCGAAAGGACCCCATTGCGTTTCGTGACGCTCCTGCTGCCCATCCTGCTGGGCCGGTCATTGGCACAAACGGGCCCCGGCCTTGTGGACAGCATACTTGCCCAGGCCCGCTCCTACCTGGGGGCACCCTACGTCTACGGAGGAGCCGACAGTACGGGATTCGACTGCAGCGGCCTGGCCTGGAGGGTGTTCAACGACCACGGCGTAGACCTGCCCAGGACGGTGAGCGCCATGGCCGATGAGGGGGAGCCGGTGTCCCGGGACAGCCTGGCCCCGGGGGACATACTGCTCTTCGAGGACCCGGTCCACACCGGCATCTACCTGGGGGACGGTGAGTTCATACACTGCTCGTCCTGGCGCGACCGGGGAGTGGTGATTACCCCTGTAGACCACTCCAACTACGTCCGCCGCTACGCCGGAGCCAGGAGGGTACTGGACACGGAGTAGGGCGGCAGGCTCAGGGCCGGACCTGGGGGACGGAAGAGGACCTTCTTCGCCTTCGGGCCACCCGCCATGCCACGATTGCAACAACCGCAATCGCCAGCAGTCCTCCCAGCAGGGGCAGCAGCAGCGTGATCGCGCTGCCTGCCACGGAGGCAGCGGTCTCACCGGCGGAGACCGCGGGATTCGCAGCGCCCCCCGTGGTCACCGAGGAAGCGCCCCGCAGCAGCACCGTACCAGCCTGCACCGTGCCGGCTGCGCCTCCGCCGGCAACCACTGCCAGGCCCCACCGCAGGAGCGGCGGCATGCCCACCGCCACCGAGGCCATGACCAGCACTCCGGCCACTACCGCCGCCGGAGTGGCAACAGTGTCCAGGAGGTTGTCGATCCAGGGGACGAGATAGCCGCCCACCTCGAAGAGAGTTGCTGCTGCGAAGACGGCAACCGCCGGAAGGCCGGCCATCCACTGGAATCCCGAGCCCAGCTCGATCCATCCCATATGGGCGGCCAGGGATGAAAGCAGCAGGGGCACGAACACCCGGAAGCCGCAGGTGGCGCTCAGTCCCAGGCCCAGGCACACCGAAACGGCTATCTCCATCCCACGTCCCGTCGAAGGTGACAGTATGCGGCGGACGGGGCCACGATACGCCGGCCCCCGGACGGGGTCAAACCGGGGTCCGGGCTAGCTCCGCCTGAGCAGCGAGGCGATCTCCGGCAGGTCCCTGATACTGGTGGCGGTGAAGTCCCCTACAACGCCGATCCCCACCGTCACGCAGCCGGCCCTGCGTCCGGCCTCCATGTCCTCCTCGGAGTCCCCCACCATCATGGTAGCTTCGGGCGTGGCCCCGATCCGCTCCATGGCCTCCCGCAGGAGGGCGGGATCTGGCTTGCCCCGGGTGACCTGGTCGCTGGTCAGCACCGCGTCGAAGGCGCCGTCGAGGCCGTTGTCGGCCAGTATGCGCTCCGTGCAGCCGGTAGTGGTGTTGGTGACCAGCGCCTTGCGGCCATCCAGCGCGTCAAGGACCTCCCGGACGCCGGCTACCGGCTCCACCGCACCCAGATGGCGCGCCAGCACGCTTCCGCACATCTCCTCCTTTTCGCTGCCCAGCTCGTCGAGGTTGGCCTGCAGGTCCCGTCCCCAGTATCGGTCCTCGAAATCATCGCGGGATATGCCTCCCACCTCCCGGAAGGCCCTGAACCAGGCCTCCTTGGAATCCACCAGAACGCCGTCCATGTCGAAGAGGTAGTCCATCAGGATTCTCCCTGACGATCTTCGGGACCGTCTCCCCAGACGTCCCTGCGGAGGGCCTCGAACAGCTCCACCAGGTCGGTGAGCCGGTAGTGCGCGTTGCGCCCGCTGGGACTGGGGAGGACCCAAAGCGAGGCCCCCGCCAGGCCCTCAGCCTGTTTGCCCACCTCCGCGTCTCTGCGGCCGTACGCCTTGCGGTAGGCGCTGATCCCCAGTATGGCCACCGTCTCGGGGGCGTACTCCTCAACCTTCACGGAGAGCCTCCTGCCCCCCTCCAGCAGCTCCTGCCGGTCGAGGTCCGACGCCGCGGCAGTGGCTCTGTTCACAAGGTTCGTTACGCCGTATCCGTAGCTGAGGAGGGCCTTATCCTCCCCGGGGTCCAGTGTCCCGGTTGTCAGAGCTGCCCGGGAAAGGGCCTTCCAGAACCTGTTGCCCGGGCGGGCGAAATGGTGGCCCACCGCTCCGGAGTAGAGACCGGGGTTGATGCCACAGAAGAGTATCCTCAGGCCGTCCCTGATCACATCCGGCAAGCCGCTGCCCTCCGCCGCGGCCAGCCTTTGCTTCGTGGGGCCTGCGCCCGCCGTGCTACCGGCCATCGGCGGCAGCCCCCTCCCGTGGCTCGGGCAGCTCGAGGTACGCCCCGGGCTCCAGGGACGTGGCCAGCATAACGCTGTTTATGTTCCTGTGCTCACTCCAGGTGAGGCCGTGGTTCGCCTCCCGGGTCCAGAACGAGGTGATCCTGCCGGCCAGAGCCGCCCTTTTGCCCATCTCCCTCAGCAGGGCACTGGAATGGCCTCCCCGCTCGAACACCGGGCCGTCTCCCAGGCGTCCATCGAGGATTCGGGAGATCCCCCGCAGACCGATGGCCAGCCCCAGCTCCCGGAACGGGAGCCTGCT